>Ga0310690_10003440_pt1 | contig 23739 bp, 18 predicted proteins | sample AusTroGonzalo_MG_2_FD_207661 | JGI IMG/M metagenome (GOLD analysis project Ga0310690, IMG submission 207661) | Bovine rumen microbial communities from tropical cattle in Woodstock, Queensland, Australia - Gonzalo_04 (v2) (version 2) | ecosystem: Host-associated > Mammals > Digestive system >... | reverse complement strand
TGATCGTCTCGATTTCCGATACGGAGAGCGTGGCCCGCTTCACATCGTTGGAGCGGCGGTTGACACAGTAGGCGCAGTCGAACATGCAGTGGTTGGTCAGCATGATTTTCAGCAGGGAGATGCAACGGCCGTCGTCGGCGAAGGAGTGGCAGATGCCCACGCCGCCCACGGTGTTGCCCACCATGCCCTTCTTGCCACTGCGCACAGTACCCGACGATGAGCACGACACATCGTACTTCGCCGCCTCCGTCAGGATGCGCAATTTCTCCAAAGTCCTCTCCGTCAACATACGATTGATGAGGTTTTATATTTTTCTGTTTGTCAATAATTTGGCTGTTAGCTATTGGCTGCAAAAGCAATGGCAAAGGTACATAAAAAACAAATACGCATCGGCGGTGGTGCAATCGTTGTAGAGACGGTGTGCACACCGTCTCTACAGACCGAAAACACCCTTCTGAACATATTGGAATTTTGTGTATCTTTGCAAATTTCTGAAAATAGCGATATTAGATATGCAAGAATCTAAGTTACAGTCAATTGAACAGGCCATAGACGATTTAAAGGCTGGAAAATTCGTCATTCTGGTGGATGACGAGGAACGCGAAAACGAAGGCGATTTCATTATCGCCGCCCAACATATTGACGCCGACAAGGTGAACTTCATGCTTTCCCGCGGTCGCGGGGTGCTTTGCGTGCCCATGACGGGCGATCGCTGCCGCGAGCTTGACCTTGAGATGCAGGTTTCCAACAATACTTCCATTCACGAAACTCCTTTCACCGTGACCGTTGACCTTTTGGGACACGGTTGCACCACGGGCGTCTCCATGCACGACCGCGCCGCTTCCATCAACGCGCTGGCTGACAAGTCGATGAAGGCTACCGATTTCGGTCGCCCGGGACACGTGAACCCGTTGCGCGCACGTGATGGTGGTGTGCTGGTTCGCGCCGGTCACACCGAAGGCACTGTCGATCTGCTGAAACTGGCCGGTTTAGAGCCGGTGGGCGCTCTCATCGAAATCATCAATCCCGACGGCACAATGGCACGTCTGCCCGAACTGCTGCAAGTGGCTGAACAATACGGAATTACCATTACCAGTATTGAGAAGCTGATTGCCTATCGTTTGGAGAAGGAGTGCCTCATCCGCAGAGAGCAAGAGGTGAACCTTCCTACGCAATGGGGTGATTTCAAGCTCATTGCCTACACGCAGCTCAACAACGGCGCCACTCACCTCGCGCTCAAGAAGGGTGAATGGGAAAAGGACGAACCCGTGATGGTGCGCGTACACTCCTCTTGTGTTACCGGCGACATCTTCGGCTCCTGCAAGTGCGACTGCGGCGAACAGCTGCACCGCGCCATGGAAATGGTCGATAAGGAAGGCAAGGGTCTGGTGCTCTACATGAGTCAGGAAGGCCGTGGCATCGGTCTCATCAACAAGCTGAGAGCCTACCACTTACAGGAACTGGGCCGTGACACTGTGGAGGCCAACCTCGAACTCGGTTTCAAAGCCGACGAGCGCGACTACGGTGTGGGTGCGCAGATTCTCCGCGACCTCAATGCCACCAACATCCGCCTCATCACCAACAACCCTGCCAAACGTGTCGGTCTCTCCGCCCACGGCATCCAAATCGCTGAAACCCTACCCATTATCATTAAACCGAATAAGATTAACGAAAAATATCTGAAGACCAAACAGGCGAAAATGGGACACGACCTGCACTTTAACCTCTAACCCTTAATCTTTAACCTTTAACCCTTTTTGATGAAAAATATCCGAAACTTCTGTATCATCGCACATATCGACCACGGTAAGAGCACGTTAGCCGACCGTTTGTTGCAATATACCAAAACCGTCAGCGACCGTGACTTCCAAAACCAGGTGCTCGACGACATGGACTTGGAGCGTGAGCGCGGCATCACCATCAAGAGCCACGCCATCCAGATGGATTACCTCTACAAGGGCGAAAAATACGTCCTCAACCTGATCGACACTCCAGGTCACGTGGACTTCTCCTACGAGGTTTCCCGCTCCATCGCCGCATGCGAGGGTGCGCTGTTGCTCGTGGACGCCACCCAAGGCGTTCAGGCGCAGACCATTTCGAACCTTTACCAAGCCATCGACAACGATTTGGAGATTATCCCGGTCATCAACAAGATGGATATGCCTGCGGCGATGCCCGAAGAGGTGAAAGACCAGATTGTGGATTTGATTGGTTGTGATGCCGATGACATCATCGAGGCAAGTGGCAAAACGGGGCAAGGTGTGGAACAGATTCTGGAGGCCATCATCGAGCGCATCCCTGCGCCCAAGGGCGATCCCGACGCACCGCTGCAAGCCCTCATCTTCGACTCCATCTTCAACTCCTTCCGCGGTATCATTGCCTACTTCCGTATCTTCAACGGCACCATCCGTACGCACGATATGGTGAAGTTCTTCGCCACGAAACACGAGTACGACGCTGACGAAATCGGTATTCTCAAGATGGACCGCGTGCCCAAGGATGTGTTGTCTGCCGGCGACGTGGGCTATCTTATCACGGGCATCAAGACCTCCACGGAGGTGAAGGTCGGCGATACCATTACGCATGTGGAGAATCCTTGCGAAACCGCCATTGAGGGCTTCCAGGAGGTGAAACCGATGCTGTTCGCTGGTATTTATCCCACCGAAGCCGACCAATATGAAGAGTTACGTGCTTCTTTGGAAAAACTGCAACTCAACGATGCCTCACTAACTTTCGTTCCCGAGTCTTCTTTGGCATTGGGATTCGGCTTCCGTTGCGGCTTCCTCGGTCTGCTGCACATGGAAATCATCCAAGAGCGTCTGGATCGCGAATTCGACCAAGACGTGATTGCCACGGTGCCGAATGTCTCCTATAAAGTGTTGACAACCAAGAAACAGTGGTTGGATGTTTATAACCCATCAGGAATGCCCGCACCGAACGAAATCGACCATGTGGAAGAGCCGTACATCCGCGCTCAAATCATCACCAAGGACGATTACATCGGACCGGTCATCAAGCTCTGTATCGACAAGCGCGGCACGTTGATCAACCAAATGTACGTGGCCGCCAACCGCGTGGAGCTCACTTTCGATCTGCCGTTAGGCGAAATCGTTTTTGACTTCTACGACAAGCTCAAGAGCATTTCCAAGGGGTATGCCTCCTTCGATTACCATATCACCGACTACAAGCCCGCGCAGCTCGTGAAGCTCGACATCCTGCTCAACGGCGAATCTGTGGATGCTTTGTCGGCACTGATTCACGTGGACAACGCTTACGCATTCGGTCGTCGTATCTGCGAGAAGCTCAAGGAGTTAATACCTCGTCAGCAGTTTGACATCGCCATCCAGGCGGCTATCGGCTCCAAGATTATCGCCCGTGAAACCGTCAAACAGGTGCGTAAGGACGTGACCGCCAAGTGTTACGGCGGTGATATCACCCGTAAGCGCAAGCTGTTGGAGAAGCAAAAGAAGGGTAAGAAACGTATGCGCCAGGTCGGCAACGTGGAAGTGCCGCAATCGGCGTTCTTGGCGGTGCTGAAACTTGATTAATTCAAAATCATGAATTATGAATTATGAATTAAGAATAGAATTGTTTCGTTCTCGTTAAACTATTCTTAATTCGTTTGGTCATTGTACATTGTTTTAGAAAATATAAGATGTCTTTCAAGGTTTTTCCCAGAAAAATAAGTGTATCAAAGTTTTTTATGCTGGCGGCGGTGATGCTGCTGGCCGTTTGTGGTATTGCGCAGCCTCCTCCGGGCGGTTTTCCCGGCGGTGGTCGTCCTCCGGGCGGTGGCTATCCGGGTCGTCCTCCGATGGGCGGTGACCGCGGCGGCTGGAATCAGCAGATGCCCCAACAGACCCCTCAAGTGAAGCAGAAAAAGAAAGTCCGTGAAGGATCCACTTTCAAAGTGGTGGGCCTCCTGCGCGACTCCATTGCCGGAACGCCTTTGGCTTACGCCAACGTGGCCGTGCTTGACGCGGAGGATTCCATGCTCATCAAGGGAACTTCGGCCAACAGCAACGGCTACTTCGAACTTGACGGCATCCCGCAAGGCCCGTGCATTCTGCGAATCTGGACATTCAACTACACACCGCGGCACATTCCATTCACGGTGAAGAACAACACGAACTTGGACGTAATCCGGCTGATGCCCATCTCCACCACGCTCAACGAAGTGACCATCAAATCGGAAAAACCTTTGTATGCCATGGACGGTGAGAAACTCGTCTATAACGTCAGCGAAGATGCTTCTATCCAGACAGGTACCACCGAGGACGCACTGCAGAACGCGCCTGGTGTGGAAGTCGATGTGGAGGGCAACATCACCTTGCGTGGCGTGTCGAGTGTGGAAATCTGGATCAACGACAAACCCTCCAAACTTACGGAAGAAAATCTGAAAACTTATCTGCAGACATTGCCCGCCAATGCTTTGGAACGCATCGAGGCCATCACGAATCCTTCTGCTAAGTATGCCACCGATGCCGAAGCGGTCATCAACATCGTCACTTCGGCGCACGTGAAGAGCAACCAGTTTGTCAGTTTTGGTATCAACGGTTCCAACCAACCGTTCATCTCCCCATGGGTCAGCTACATGTGGACGAAGGAGAAACTCAGCATAAACTTCTTCTTGTCAGGCCGTTACAATGCACGCCGCAATACGGATGAGACGACCTCCTACCAGCGCCGCGATGCGGAAACGGAGGGCGATTATGATACCACGTGGTCGGCCCAGACCTCCCAGATAGACATTAACCGCAGAGGCAGTGGCAACTTCTTCCTTGGCATCAATTACGAGATTGACACCACCAACGAGATTTCCTTCGATGCCGGCGGTTTTTATAACTATAATGCTACCCGCCTGACCAAGGCAGAGGATCAGACCTACTACGATGTATATGAAGAGGAACCGTACGACCAGAACTATATTGATACGACCCATAGCAAGACCAACGGACAGTCTGTATTCGCCCATGCAGGAGTCGATTACACCAAGAAGTTCGACAAGAAAGGGCACAATCTGCGCGTCAGTTTGAACTCGCGATTCAATTTCAACGCCAGCGACCAATGGTACAACCGTTTTTACGACACCTACTATGATCTTGACGAGCACCGCTATCTGTTGACGCGCAACTATCGTTACGGCGCCAGTCTCGATGCCCGTTACAATCGTCCCTACAGTGAAAACGGGGAGATGAGTTACGGTCTCCGGGCTGACCAAACCTCGATGAACAATGACTACAAACGCTACAACGACACTATCGGGGAGTTGGTGGATACGTTGCGTACCTATCATTTCAACGGTAGTTCGACCGACATAAATGGCGATGTGAACTGGACGCACCGTTGGGGCGGCTTCACCCTCAGCACCGGACTGGGTCTCGGAATGTTGCGTGATGCCTACGAATATATCAGCGAGATGCCGTTTGCAGATGCCGGTGCACCCATTTACTTCTCGGCACGGCCTTCTATACACCTCACCTACCGCACCGAGAGCATGCACAACATCAAGCTCAACTACTCTATGCGCATGTTCCATCCGGGCGAGGAGGATGTGAGCACCTTCCGCCGCTATGGCGACAACAGCTATTCCACCGGTAATCCGACAGTGAAGAGCGGCTTCACGCACAGCTTGGAGGCCGGTTGGCAGAAGTATTTCAACAAGTTCGGCAATGTCGGGGTGGAACTTTACGGGCGGATGAGCACGAATGAAATCAGCTCGCTGACCGATTCCAAATACGATGAGTTCCTGGACCGTGTCATCAGTTATTCAACGCCATACAACCTCGGCTCTTCATGGCGTTACGGTGCCTCGTTGAATGCCACCTACCGCCCGACCGGTTTTATCAACCTGCGGCTCTATGCCAACGTCTATGACTATGGCTACAAGATGCAGTATTTGCGTGATGGCGAAATGCAGTACGACCAGCGTGACAAATGGTCGTGGAGTGTGCGTCTGAATTTCTGGGCCAAGGCTTTCGATTGGTTGCAGTTCACCGCCTCTGGTTTTTACAACTCCCCGACGCTCAGTCTGATGAGCGAGCGCAAGGCTCGTTATGCGCTGAATTTCGGTCTCCGCAGCGACCTCTTCAAACGAAAACTGTCTATCTACGTCAACGTGCAGGACATCTTCAACTGGGGCGGAAAATATGGCTCCGGTTCCGAGAACACGAACCCTTACTACCTGAGCAACAGCACCAACAAAATGCTGAACAGCCGTTACATTTCAGCCGGCATCACCTTGCGCTTCGGTAAGATGGAATTGGAAAAGAAAGTTCAGGAAGGAGAGAGTATAACGGGCGACTCTGCCGAATAAAGAATAATGAATTTTATTGTGATGAAAAAGGGCTGTCGGTTTTGACAGCCTTTTCGTTTTAGTTATTCTGTTCGGGTTTCTTTTTCCGTAACTCTTTCATGTGGCCCCAGTTAAAGACTAAACCGGCAGTAGCCGTCAGTCGGGAGCAATTCTTCAGGCAGATGGCCGAGATGATGTTTTGGGTTCCGGCGTAGATGTTCAGGAATCCCAGGTTGAATCCTATTCCTAAACCAAGGTTGTCGTAAGAGCGGCGTTGCATCGTGTAGGCCACGCAGATGTCGATCATATTGAAGAAGCAGCCGTCGTATGCCACGGTGAGCGAAGGTTGCACGTAATGGCTGGCAAAACGGAGCTGTGCGGCCGCGCTGACACGTTGGCCTTTGGCGAATTCATAATCGGCCTGCAATGCCACACGTGCCGGAATGGGGGCGAAATAGCCGTCTGAAGCGTGAACATCCAGCGGGAAATAGTAGGCCAAAGTGTCCAGAAGCTCTTGAACATCCTCCCCATTTGCCAGATGCTGGATTTCCTCTTGTGTCAGACCGGAGAACTCAAAGGCACCTTCATTATAAAAATGTCCGGCATCATACAGCTGACTGCTCATCTCCGTAGCGGAGGATTTCCAAAAGATAAAACCCAAATCCATGGCACTGAACGATAGGTTAAGTTCGGGTATCGGTCGGTAGGAGAGACCCAAATCCATGCCGAATCCTGGGTTCTTGAAAAGGTTGCCGAGGATAGCTTGCGTATTCATGTCGGCATCGAACGAGAATCCGTTCTCGCGGTCGAAAGTCATGGAGAAGGGAACAATGGCCGCAGCTTTGATCAGCGCGTCATAATACATGGTGAGGGAGTAGTTGTCTGGATCGGTGTAAAGCTGGGCGGAGATTTTGTCGGCCCGCACGTTGGCCAGTCCAAACAGCAATTTGGGACGGATGCCCCAAGACCATTCTTCGTTGACCTCATGACGGAAACTGACTCCCAACTCATGGTAGGCGTTGATGTTTGCGCTCAAGTTGATGTCGGCAGGATGGTCCACGTAGGCCATGTTGCCCAGCACCGGAAGGCCGAAAAGATCTTTGGAATAGCGGATGTCCGCATTGAGCCGCAGACGATGGTCCACCGTGACGAAAAACTTCTTTCCGGCACGGAAACCGAAGCCCCACAACTCCACAGAGGTGTTGACACCCAGAAAATTGTTCTTGGACAATTGGTTGACGAACTTGTTGGCGGTCACCGTGACGGGATAACCATTGGCATCCGTTTCAAAGAGATTGTTGTAACGGAGGGGGCCGAAACTGGCATCGAAATGGATCTGCCCAGTCGGGAGACTGAAATATCCGTCATAGATGGTGGAACATGAAGGGTTGTCGAAATGCTGGAAAGGACTGATTCTCATGAAACTGGTGATGTCAGGAGTCTGTCCCTTCAAAGAGAGGCTTGCGCAGAAACAAAAGAGGGTCAATAAGGTAATATATCTTCTCATAGCGGCAGTTCTTTAGTTATTGACTAAGCTGTTTACATTCATGTTGAAACTGGCACCAAGCTCCACTTTTAACTTCTGGTCAGCCATGATGGCCGCAGGTTTACCTTCCGTATCCAACATGGCTTTTATAATGATCTTGTCGCAGTTGAGCATCCGCTGCACCTCTTCCAGATTGTCTTTGGAAACAAACAGCTCTGTCAGCCGAGGCACTCCGTTGATGGCGCACATCACCGGCTGATAGGCGGTGAAGAGACTGTCTTTGACGGTGTGGGTTCGCGAATCATAGAAATAGGCTTGCGCAGCGAAAGTCAGCGGGAGTCCGTTGTGGATGCCGAGTCGCAGCAGAATATTGGAGAATCCGTTGATGTCGGGGATTTCGATGTCGCCCATGTCGAGGGTGTCGCAGAAAGTCAGCTGGTCCACGCGCATTTTAATGGGCAGGGTCACCTTGAAACGCAAGTGGATGATCTGGTCCTCGGTGATGACGAGTTCGGGACCGCTCATGCCGCTGGTGTTGACGGCGGCTTCTCCACTGAGCGTGAAGGATTCGATATTAGGGGTGATGGTGATGTGCGAGGCAATCGGGAATGGCACGTCGGTGAAACTGCTCGTGTTGGCCGGCAACCAAATGGTGGTCGGATTGGAAGCAAGCAATGAGGAGGTGATTCTAGGACCGCTCAAATAAGCCTCGTACAGATCGGCTTTGGCATCCACCGGGAAGGTGTTCATGATTTCCAACGCGATGACTGGATCCATAATCTCGATGGTGCCCGTCAGATGATTGGCCAGATAATCAAGATTGAAGTCGGTGCTCATGTCCAACGGCAAATTGATGGTGGCGAATTTTCCTCTGATTTCCGAGAAATTGATGTTCAAGAGGTTGGCCTCGTAGTTGAAAACAAGTTGACTCGGCAGCGGAGTACCGTCGGCAGTATAGGAAACCTCAAAAGAGATAGAAAATGAATTGTTGTTGGGGGCAATCTTGTAGTTGGCGAGATTGAGGGTCATCTCGAAATGACCACCCGTGGAGACCTCCTCAATATGGAACGGCTGCCCGCCGGCATTCTGCAATTGAGGGCAGGTCACCGACACACTCACTTGGTGCGAGAGATTGTATTGGATGCTCAAGGTAAGCATTCCGGACTTCAACGAAGCACTCGAAACCGACACCTGGTCACTGGGGAACGACACCTCAATCGTGTCCTTGTAGAGGGTTAGGTGCGTTCCTTCGTCAATGGGAATCTCGTAAGTCGGGAACGACAGTCCTCCCGAAAAATGGACCTCGTCTAGTAGGCCGTTCATAAACTGCGAGGCGGAGAGCAGCGAGTCTTTGGAAAACTCGTACTCGATTTGCAACACGCCGTCTTCCCCTGTGGTCAAGTGCTCGGGAGCGTCAGCCATGGACAAGATGTCGCCGATGGAATAGGAGGCGTTGATTAATGGAATTCCCCAACTCCCTTCCGCGTCAACATTGTTAAGATGCGAAAAATCGAAATTGTTTTTGTCAAAACAAGCCGTCAGCAGGGTCGCCGACAGCAATAGGGCTATTAAAATTTTATTGTTCTTCATCATGCGGCAAAGATACAAAATAAAAATCAATGCAGAATGACGAAAAAAGAATAATAAAAAATGGTTGTGAATTACTTCACCAGTGTCACCGTTCCAGTCCGTTCCATCTCTGTTCCATCAGGCAACTTGTACACGATGTGCCAAACATAGACGTTCATCGGGGCCACTACGCCGTTGATGCGGCCGTTCCATCCTTCCTGAGGGTTGGTAGTCAGGAAGATACAGTCACCCGTGCGTGTGAAAACCGTGAAACAGTAGCCATCTAAGGAGACAAAAGAGTTGACGGGCCGGAAGACATTGTTGTTCGCACCTAACGGTCGGAACGCGCTCGGAACGTACATGGTGGGCGGCTGCGTGAGGGTGATTTGGTTGGAATAGCTGATGGCGGGCTCGCCGTAGGAGTTCAACCCCTCTTGCGCCTCAATGTAGTAATAAAACTTCGATCCCGACTCGTACATCGACGAAATGTCATCGCTATAGTTGTTCATCACAGTGGGCAGCGGATCTCCGACGGTGTTGAAAAGCTCCTCGCTCTCCACTCGGCGCATGACGAAATAGTGGTCCACGCCACCGTCCCAGTTGTCGTAGCCATGCCATGAAAGGATGTTGTTCTGCGCATTGTTCTCGCCCTGCAACAGGATGTTGTGCGAGATGTTCGAATGCCCGACCTCCGTACCGCAACTGTTGACGACGAAAGCACGGTAGTAGTACATCCGTTTGGCAAATTCGGCCGTACTGTCGTTGAAAGTGTATTCAGCCGTTCCTGGAATGAAATTCCGAGTACGGAAATTCTCGAAATCAATGCCGTTTTCGCTGCGCTGAAGCGTGATGGTGTTGAACGGCAAGGTATCGCCACTGGTCAGCACCTGAATTTGCAAAAATCCGTTGTCAATAACCGACACACTGCGGAGGTAGGTGAAATCCTGCGATTCTTCGGCCGCAATTTGGATGCTCACACGGTTGGAACTGGCAGTGACCGTTCCGCCGTTGTTGACTACGCGCACATAGGCGATATATTCGTGATTAAGTTCTAGATTCTCAATTAGATAATTGGTGCCAGGGGTGACCCCCATAATCTGCCAGCTCTGTCCCTGATTGCTGCTGAGCAACACCTCGAAATGATCAATCCCGTTGATCAGATTGGCGTATGTGGTCCATTGGATCGTGGCCGTCCGATGGCAGGCATCCAAATTGTTGACATGCAATCCCATGTTGCATTGTTGCTCGTTAGTGAGCGGGGAGACGTTGCCGCAGGAGTCCATGGTGGCAATGCGGTAGTAACGGGTGTCGTAAGTGGGGTTAATCACGGGGTCGATCCAGAAGGTCTGCCCATAGATGGTGTCCAACGGGATGGTGCCGTTGGGGTTGATATAGTAGATGATGAAGGCCTGCATGTAGGGGTCAGTCTCGTGGAAACCCAACATCACCTCGTTGTTCGGCGTGACCGTCACGCTGTCCAGCACTGGCGGGTTCGGACTGGTGCTGTCCACCAGATGTGCGGAAGCAATGGTCGTCATGAAAGGACATTGCTCGTTCACCCCGTAAATGTTGGTGATACTGACCTGATAGGAGATGGTGTTGTCGCAAACATCGGAGGTGTCCGTGTAGTTCAGCTGGGTGTTGGGCACGGAGACAAAAGGATACGGCGGGAAGTCCGCCTCGAAACCGCGCTTCTTGTAAATGTCGAAGGTGTTTCCCCAAGAGTCGTCCAACGTGCTGCTGGGGGATTCCCACTGCAAGAAAGCCATCGTATTGTTGGCCATCGGACTGACAGTCAGACTGATGGATTGGATGGTGTCGGAATAGTATCGGTTCCCGTTGGAATCCACCGCGATGATGTAGCAGTAATATTCGCTTGCCACTGGGATGTTGTTGATGTCTTTGGAACCGTAATCGCAGAGGTTGTAGGTCTGGGTGGCGCTGGCGTAGCCGAAAAGACTGTCGCAAAGGATGTCGTTGATGTAAAAGTAGTAAACTTTAAAGTGACTGCAGTCACTCGTGCTGCTCCAGGCCATCTTGAGGCGCTGGTTGTTGTTCATCAGCTTGAGACACTGCATCTTGGGCGGCTGATAGGCGAAACAGCCCATGACCACAGCCATCAGCGTTAACGTAAGGAATATATGCTTTTTCAGAGTAATCATTTTTTTGCCAAATAATAACCAACGACAATATTGGTGAATTTATTGTGCTCAAAGTGTTTTTTTGCCAAAAATTGTATTTGCTCTGAAGTAACATCTTTTATTTCAGTGAAATAGCGATACATTTCGGTTTCGTCAAGACCAAAACGGTACCAGTAGGCAAATTTTTGCATGGCATTCACGGTGGTATCGACTGCGCGTAACAGAATGCCGGCCATATAATTCTTCACCATCTGGAGCTCCTCGTCTGTAACCAGCTCTTCTTGAAGTCGTTGCAATTCCTCATAACAGAAATCCAGCGCCTTCTGCGTCTGATCGGCGTTCACATCACTGTTGATGGTGAAGACGGATTGGCTGCCGAAAAAGGTGCTGGCAGAGGAAACGCCGTAGGTCAGCCCTTGCCGTTCTCTGAGGTTCTGCATTAGTCGGGAGCTGAAATACCCTCCTGTCAAGGTGTTCAGCACGCTGAAACCTGTACGCTCAGGGTCATTGTACCCGATAGAAGGGCTGAAGAGGACGATGCTGGATTGCAGACAATCGGGCATGGGGTCGTAGATGAGGTCTCCTCCCTTTGCAGGGGCGGGAATCGGGGACAAAACCGCACTGCGGATGCCGTGGGGTACCGCCGACCAGACACGCAGAATCTCTTGCTCCAAAGTCGCGTCCAGATTGCCGGAGACCATCAGCGTGACATTCTCCGCACAAAAGCTCTCTTGGTGAAAGTCTTGCAACTGTTTGATAGTGACGGCATTTAATGTGTCTGTGCTAGCAAATTCGGATACGGCAGGGTAATGGCTGCCCAGCAGCTCCCGCCATAGAATACGCCATGAACGATAGTCCGTCTTCTGCTCGTTATAGGCCAAGTTCTTGATCTCCTTGTCTTGCATAATCCTCAGATTTTCAGGATTATACTTGGGTGAGATGATGCACTCCGCAATCAAGGGCAGAATCTCGGGCAGGTTGTTCTTCGGCATGGAAATCAAAATCTGCACATTCTCCATCCCGACATTTACAGTGACGTTTGTGCCGTAAAAGTCCAGCTTTTCAGACATTTCGTGCGTGGAGAATCTTGGGGAACTCTCCCGGAGCAGGGTGTAGGCGAAGTTGCAGATATGTTTCGCCGGTTGATACAGCGAACCCGTCCGCACCTGCACGAGCAGGTGAATCAAGTCGAGGTTGGGATTGTCGAAATAGAAAACGGGAATGCCGTTGGGAAGCTGGTCTTTCCGAGGCGCCGACAGCGATAAAGCCTCAATGGGGCGGATGGTGGGCGGTATGGCCCGATCAATGTGAGTCATTACGGTAGCAAGAGTAATTGTCCACGTCGTTGTTGTTCGTCACCGTTCCGGTCAATGTATTTGATGAGATATACATAGACATCGTTGGGCAGAAAGCTGCCGTACAAGGTGCCGTCCCAGCCGATGCGCATGTCGGTGGTGGTGAAAAGGAGTTGTCCGGCGCGGTTGAAAATATACATCGTGAAATGTTTCGGCTCGAAGTTGGCGGTCACGTAGAAAATGTCGTTCAAACCGTCACCGTTGGGCGTGAAAGCCGAAGGAATGAAGAACTGTTCGGCCTCCTCCGCCGTTGTCTCGGGCTCGTAGGATTTGAACGCTTCGTCATCGGTGAAGATGTTTTCAGAAGGGGTATTTTCCGTGATAGTAGGAATCGTAGGCTTGAGCATTGGCTTTTCGGTAATGTTCTTGGTCTCAGCGGGTTTTGTCGTGGCGGTCGGGGTTGTCATGGGAGTGGGGACCGCTTTGTTGACGGTGACTGTCGGCACCGGGTTCGTCTGGCGTTTCTCTATGACGGAGGCCATAGTGGATCCTTCGTGCGAGGCTGCCTGCGTGGTGACGGTCACGGTAGGTTTCGTCTCGGGAACAGCGGCGGTGGTGGTGGTCGGCGGGACGGACGTGCTCCGTGCGACCGTCGTGGTAGTCGCTGTCGGCGTTGCGGCCGGTTGCGGGGCAGCCACCTCCGTGGCGGGCGCGGCGGGCTGTGCCTGCTCGGCAGGCTGTTGTCCCAGGGTCTTCACCAGAATGGGCACTGTGATCAGCACGGCGGCAATGCCGGCGACTAGGGCGACACGGCCTTTCGGCGAGAGTCCGGGCTTGCGACCGAACTTCTGGACGTACCGCTTGTCGTTCACGATGGAGGTCCATTCCTCCTCCGTGACCGGTACTTCCATCCGGCGCAGCTCCTCTATAGGATTGTTCATATTATCGGTTTTCTTCATTCTTCCAGAATTTTTGAATGCTGTTGCGCAAAGTCGCGCGGGCTCTTGAAATCATCGTCCTGACATTGTTCTGACTCTCCTGCATCATCTCCGCAATCTCCGACTGGGGAATGTCGTCAATGACATACAGGTTGAAGGCCGTCCGTGCCTTCAGAGGGAGCTCGTCAATGAACCCCTTCAACACATCCATCGGAATGCCGTCGTACTCGTGTTCGACGGCCTCGCCCAGCTCCTGCGCGAAATGGCTCATCGGAATCGTGGGCCGCGTCTTTTTATGCCGCAGATAGTCAACCAGTTTGTTGACGGTGATGCGGTGCAGCCAGCCGTCAAGCGAGCTGATATGGGTGTATTGCTCGAAATGCGTCAGAATAAAGATGAAGATGTCGTGGAAGAGGTCCTCGGCTTCCTGGATGTCTTCGATGTATCGCATACAGGTTCCCTTGACCAACGGTCCGTAGGTGTCATACAGCAGCTTCTGACTGTGTATGTCTCCCTTCTGACAACCTTCAATAATCTCTATCTCTTTTTCAGTCAGCATTTGATTCAACAATTTCTAGACGAAATTCAAGGGAAATTATTACAAAAAAAATGTAGAAAAATGAAATTTTCCTTTTCTCTCGGATTAAAGATCCAACGATAGTTGGTTTTTGAGATGGAAACTCTTTCTGTGATAAGGAGTTAGACCATGTTGGTTGACGGCGGCGATATGCTTGGGCGCAGGGTATCCTTTGTTGTGCTTCCAGTCGTAAACCGGGTATTCGTCAGCAAGACGGGTCATGAGCGCGTCACGGTGCGTCTTGGCCAGAATCGAGGCGGCGGCGATGGAAAGGTAAGTGGCATCCCCCTTGACGATACAATGATACGGGATGTTCCATCGGTCGGTGAAACGGTTGCCGTCCACTAGGATGAGCTCTGGCTTCACCGACAATTGCCCGATGGCGAGGTTCATGCCATGAATGGAGGCCCGCAGGATGTTCATCTTGTCAATGTCTGTTTCCGACACCTCCACGACCGCGTATGCGAGGGCATCGCGCAGGATAATGTCGCGCAATTGGTTGCGTTTCTTTTCCGTAAGTTGCTTGGAATCATTGATTTCCTCGTTGGTGTAGCCGTAAGGGAAGATGACGGCGGCGGCACACACGGGCCCGGCGAGACATCCGCGTCCGGCCTCGTCACAACCGCATTCCAGCGTAGGGGTGGGGGAGTAATTCGATTTCAGAGCCATAGGAGTGCGCAGAGGGCTACAATCAGGAAATCATAGACGAACCGATATTTCTTGGGAATGACGGCTACAGTTAAGTAGATGGCCACGGGCAACAGGAGGTACAACAGTGCCATGGGTAGCGGTACGATGCCTAAACCCAGAAACAACAGCATGGAAATCAGCATCAGATGGACATTGGTGAATGCCTGACGGATGACAATCAACTTGTTGTCATACAATTTTTTGCCTCGGATAATGAGTATGGAAATCAGTACAACGAAATAAGCCAGCGTGATGTAATCCACCGCCCGCATGGAGAGGAACTGTTTGTAAGGTACAAAAATGGTGAGATCGGCCCACGACTGCAGAAATTTTGGCATCCCGTTGGCAATGAAGGCAATGGCAAAGCAGTAGATATAGGGGAAAGAAAGCCCGATTAGCAAAATCAGAATGTCTTTGAGTGCGTTCACGCTGTTGAGGGCAATCATCAGGATGAGGAATAAAACAATGCCGAATGCACTGATGTCCAGTAAGGTGGCTATGGCAATAATCAAGCCGAATGTAAAAATCCGGTCTTTCATCTTCGCAGAAGGCTCGCTCGGGACGTAAAGAATGATGGTCAGCGCCAGGAAGAAAGAAGTCAGCAGAGCAGGGGTGAGTATGTAAAGGAATTTCCCGAAATTGAGCATCATCAGCAGAAAGACGCCCGGCATATAAGTTCGGTTTTCCGAGAGGTGATTCACTAAAAAGTGATGGTTAACCCCAACGGTCATGGTGAGCACGATGCCCAGCACCAGGATGCGTACCAAGACAGGACTCCAATCCCAAATTCTCACCACATAATGGTAAAGGATAGCAGTGCCTTCCGTCGGCATCAGCGTCATCTTGGCGAAAATAACCCATGCTGACCAGAAAGCCAGTATGGCCATGAAAAAGAGCTGCAGGTTGAGGTTCTTGTTTAGAAGATGGAACATAGGGCCGGGGAATCGGGGATCAGTTGTGGGAAAACGGGTGCCAAAGAGAATTTCTTTTGCGCTTTGAAATCTCCGGCAAGAAGCGGCTGTTGAGAAGTCAATGTCCCGTCGGGACCGAAGTGAGCGACGATGCTCATCAGTTGCGTGTCATCGATGCGGTACAACCCGTTGTCAATACGACAAAGAGCATCCTCAAAGGTCATGCGGAAATAGTAGTGCATCCGCTCTACGGTCAGCACTTGCGATAGGTCGAGCTCGCGGGCAACCGCCTCGCGTTGGGCCTCGTTGAGACGCTCGGGCAGCGGCACGGCCACCACGCCGTTGAACAGACAGGCCAGTAGGGCGGCGAAGGATGTCAGATCCTGTTTCATCACAATGCCGGCGCGTGAGATGGACATTGCGTCCAACTCGTTCATTATCGGGGCGATACGTTGCGCCAACTGAGCATACGAATAGACTTGTCCGTCGATTCGCGCTACGGTTTGGTCGGGATTCTGCTCCGTCAGGCGGATATAGGGCTCTATGACATTTTGGTAGAACATGTCGCCTGTTTTTTGTTGAAATCGTTACGTAACATGCTGTATATCAACACATCTTTGAATTTTCCCTGATGGAAATAGTGTTGCTTGAGACGGCCTTCCTTCTTGAATCCCATCCTTTCAAGCAGATTGATGATGCTTTTGTTGTCAGGGAAAACGTCACTGGTTATCTTGTTGATGTTGAGAGTGTTGAAACCGTACTCAATGAGCATGGCCGAAGCTTCGAAGGCTAGTCCGAGTCCTTGGTATTGTTTGGGGATGCGCAGCGTTTTCCACGTGGCGCGCTGGTGCCGGTAGTTGATGTCGTACAATCCTACTGCACCGAGCAACACAGGCTTCTCGTTGGGCTTCTCTTTGTAAAAAATGGACATGGCCACATCGCCGTTGCGACAGATTTTCTCGTACCATTGCTGCTGGTTGTAGGAGGAAATCGGGTTGTGGATGATATAGTCGGTGAGGTCGGCATCCCAACGCTGCTCCATCAAATAGGGCAGGTCTTCGGGCTCGATAGGTTTCAGGATAAGACGTTCGCTTTCTAAAATTCGCATTGTTGATGGTTTATAGTTTGGTTGTATATTTCGTCAAGGGTGAGGATGGGGGCGTTGAGTTGCTGGGTGAGCTCGATGATTTCCATTACGATGTCAAAAGCCCCTCTTTCGCGGTTTCGAAGACGTTCAATCATCTCTGTGTCAATATGGTTGAACTCCTCGCGCGTGAGCGAGTCCTTGATCTGCCGCATCCATGCGATCTCGGGCGTGTTGAAGGCCATGTTGATAGGATGGAAACTGATGACTTTCAGCCCCGGCGCCGTGAAGTACTTCAAATAAGGTTTGATAGACAGCCCCAGCTGATTGTAGAGGAAACTGCCTTCCTCAAAGAATACTGGGATTTGCAACAGCTTGGACTCCAGCCAGTAAGGAACGATTTTGGGAGTCAGCGTAGTGATGGTGTTCGAACAGCACTTGAAGTGGAATTCGTTGCGGAGCATGTGGGCTGTGTCGGTGACGTCGAAAGCTCGGTGCGAGCGTGTGCAGGTGGCCTCAGGCGCGAAGGTCATGCAGGTCTCAATCACCTCGCGGAAGGTGTCGCCGTGAGAGGAACCGGGCAGGAAGTTGGGATGGATGCCGCGTTGCAGTCTTCCCGCCAGAAACTCACGCTCAATGACTTCCGATTTGTGGGTGACGAATACGGTCAGCTTCAATTTGTCCAAGGGAAGCTGTTGGAAATAGTGCTCGATCACCGCTTCGGAGGCCCAGTCAATGTCTGAGGTGAAACAGAACACGGGCTGTTCGTTCCAAATGTGCGGTCCCGCAGCGCTCTCCAACAAATCCACCATCTCGTTGTCAATACCGTTGTTGCTCATAATGCTCATTTTCTTAACCGTTAGCGGTTGTCGCTCTTTTCAAAAAAAGATGCGCAAAAATACAAATTTTTTTGTATTTTCGCGGCCGTTTTTAAGCACTAGTAGTATTAATGAATAACTGGTATAAGTTGTTGCTTGTGACGGTGTGCCTGCTGGCGTTGGGATGCCAACGCGAAATCGAGCTGGATTTGCCTGACTATCAGTCGAAGCTGGTGGTGGAAGGCACGATCGAGAACGGTTGCCCGGCGACGGTCATGCTGTCGAGAAGCATCCCTTATTTCTCCGAAATCAACCTGAGCACCCTGATGAACGAAGTGCTGATTGACGGCACCAAAGCGCGGGTATACGTCACGGCAGAAACCGGCGAGACCGAAGAACTGCGTTGGCAGCTTTCCCCCGACGCCCCTTATTACGTGGCTTTCATGGGTAGCAAGGTTATCGGTAAAGAGGATACCCACTACACTTTGACGATTGAGTACGACGGTAAGACGTACAGTGCCGTGACCTATATCCCCAAGACTTTCGATCTCGATTCTATCGGCTTCGACCGTGCCATGGAGTTTATGGATGACACGATGGCCTCCATCCGCGTGGCCATGACGGATCCCGCCGATGAGGAGAACTACTACGCCTTTTTCTGCAAGGTGAAATCCCCGAAACTGAACGACCGCCTCTGGTGTTGCGGACTCCCGGTGGCCTTCAACGATCTTGTGTTCAACGGGATGACGTTTAACTACGAGGTCTCGCGATCCGGTTATCCTTTGCTGATGAGCGGCTTGCTCAGCGAAGAGGATCAACAGAACTTCCGCCGTGTCACGTTCCGTCCCGGCGACACCGTTTATGTGAAACACACCCAGATAGACAGGCATACGTTCCAATTTCTTTCCTCCGCGGGCGCAGAGGCCGCTTTCGGCAGTAGCCCGTTTCTCAACGCCACACCCTCTGAAAGCAATTTCAACAGCAAAGAGGTGCTCGGTCATTGGAGCGGTTTTGCGGCGAAAATGGATACACTGGTCTGGTGGTGTGATGATTATTGGGAAAATTATTGATTTGATATGTTTTTTGTAGCTATATATAGATTTTTTAAGAAGCATAAAGCGCTGTTGTACACATTGATGGTGCTGAGCGGTGCCATTTTTGCGTTTTATGGCTTGAAATTGCAATATGAAGAGGATCTGTCGAAGTTACTGCCTGTGTCGGAATCTTCTGAGGCGGGTCACGTGTTCGGCAATTTGAAAGTAAAGGACAAGATTTTCATGCAGATGACGGGGGCCGAGCCGGAAGTGCTGGCTGCGTATGTTGATGAACTGATGGATTCGATTATGACGACCGACGAGGGAATTGCCAACACCCTCTATCGCATAGATCCCGATATCGCCTTGAACGCGCTTGATTTCGCCATGATGCACGTGCCGTCGTTCGTCGATACCGCCCTCTATCCTCAGTTTGATGAGGCCATAGCCAACGCAGGCGAAACCATGGCCCACAACCAGGAACTCATCATGAACGATGAGACGGGCGCGCTTACCCAGATGGTCTCCACCGATCCGCTCAATTTGCGTAAATGCCTCATGCCCGACCTTTCCAGCGGCGTAGGCTTTACCTTGGTTAACGACCATCTCTTCTGTGCCGACAGTACCGTGGCACTGATTTTCATTTCTCCTGATTTTCAGGCGTTTAATTCTCATGATGGGCGACTTCTGATGAAAAACCTGCGCCACCATGTGAAAGTGTTCAACGAGGCGCATCCCGATGTGGAGGTGCTGATGCATGGTGCCGTGGTTCGCTCCGGCGACAATTCCCGCGTAATGAAGCGTGATATCGCCATTACCGTCGGCATTTCGATGCTGATTATCCTCATTATCCTCTGTTTCAGCTTCAAGAGCTTTGGTATGATTTGGCAAAACGCCCTGCCGGTGGCTTACGGTACCTTTTTTGCGATGGCCTGTATGTACTGGCTCAAGGGCAGTATGTCGCTGATGTCGATGGGCATCGGTTCCGTGGTACTGGGCGTTGCGGTCAGTTATTGTCTGCATGTGATTGTCCATCAGAGATTTGTGGGCAGTATCGAACAGATGCTCAAGGAAGAGGCACTGCCAGTATGTTTGGGATGCCTCACCACCATCGGCGCATTTGTCGGTTTGAGGTTTACCCAAAGCGACCTGCTGAAAGATTTCGGACTCTTCGCCACGTTCGCCCTTATTGGCAACACCTTCTTCGTGCTGGTCTTCCTGCCCCATTTCCTGAGCGAACAGGAATGCAAACGTAACGAAAAGGTATTCAGGTATATTTCTAAAATCAACAACTATGCTTACGAAAGCAATCCCTATTGGGTTGCCGTGTTGAGCATATTCATCCTCATAGGCATTGTTTTCTCGCCCAAGGTGGAATTTGACAATAATTTGAAGCATATCGGATACGAGAGCGACAACTTGCACAAGTCGGAAAACCTCTATGCCGAGAAAAACAACCACGGGGCTCTGCAACGCCATTATGCGGTCATTGCGCCCACATTGGACGAGGCGTTGGATGCCAATAACGTGTTGTCGCAGACCCTGGATTCCTTGCGTCGGGCTGGGGTTCTCACGCAGTACACCCCCGCGGTGTCGGTGCTGTTCCAGTCTGAGAAGGAGCAACAACATCGGATCAATGCTTGGAAACGCTATTGGACACCGGAAAAGGTCTCCGAAGCGATGACCGCCGTGCGGAAAGCGGCGGTTGACAACGAGCTGCCTGCCGACATCTTCGAACCGTTCCGGGGCATGGTGGAGGGAGATTACGAGCCAGGTGACCTTTACGAATCCGGAATCGTTCCGGAAGGCCTGCTTTGCAACTTTATCGAAGAAAACGAAGGCAAATATCTGATATTCAACGCTGTGCGGATGAATCCTGATCATAAGGGAGTCGTGGACGAATGCATAGCCGAGATGCCGCACGCACTGGTCATTGATCCGTTCTACTACACCGGAAATATGATTACGATGATTCACCGCGACTTCAATACGGCCCTGCTCATTTCCGCCATATTCGTTTTCGTGGTACTGCTCTTCTCTTTCCGGAATGTCTTCTTGGCATTGTTGGCCTTCCTGCCGATGGGCCTCAGCTGGTACGTCGTGCAAGGCTGGATGGCCATCTTCGGGCTGCCTTTCAACCTGATTAACATCGTGATTTCCACTTTTATCTTTGGTATAGGTGTTGATTACAGTATTTTCGTGATGCAAGGGCTCATTGCTGTGCAGAACAACGAGGGCACACGTCTTCTCCAATACCACAAAGTGGCCATTTTCTTCTCTGCATTGGTCCTCGCCGTGGTGATGGTGACGATGCTATGCGCCGTTCATCCGGCCATCAATTCCATCGGCATCTGCACGCTGATAGGCATGGCATCCACCATTTTCATCACCTATACGCTCCAGCCGCTCTTCTTCCGCTGGATGATGAAAGCGCCGTTCATGAAAAAGAAAATTTTGAAGTAAATAATGTAAATTAAAACCATAATCAATGAAAAAGTTATTGACTATTGTCATCGCAATGTTGACTTTCGCGGCTTCCGCGCAGAAAGTGGAGTGTCACTTCACCCAAACCAAATTCATCAAAGCATCCGGCAAGACCGTTGAGTCTGAGGGCAACTTCAAATTCAATTCGAACGAAAACAAGCTGGAGATGAACTACACCAAACCCGCCGGGGACTATTTCATCATCGATGGCAAAACGATCAAGATTAATCTTCATGGCAAGAAATCGGTGGTTGATACCGAAAAGAACGCTGCTATGCGTGTACAGAGAAACACCCTGATGAACTGCCTTTCCGGTAACTGGAAGAAAGCCGCCGAGGACAACAACGCCGTGACGACGCAGACCGAAAAAGGAGGCAACAAGATTGTCACATTGACGGCTCCCAAGACCTCCCCGCGCGGTTACGCTAAAATCGTGATCACTTACCGCAAATCCGACAATCTGCCGGTGGAGATGGTGATGGAGGAGTTCAACGGCACGGTGACAACCTACAAACTGTCCAATATTGTTAAGAAATAATTGCCAAAACGATGGAATACGGCGAATTTAAGGTGAAAGAGGGGGTGTATATCCCCAATATAGGTATCGACTATCCGACTGACGATCCGCACCGCCGTCTGCTGAATGTGGAGGTGGAGGATTCTTCGAAAGGGCGTTACCAGTTCGACGAAACCTATCCCTATCTGGACAAGTCGCTTAAGTTCAAGCTCAACACGATTGCGGGCTGGTTTGTGAAATGGGTTTTGGTCGCGACGCATAACCGCTGCCATTACGGATTGCAGATAAAGGGCACCAAGAAGCTGCGCAAATACAAGGAACAACTGCGGGACGGTGCGGTTTGCATCTGCAACCACATTTTCGTCTTCGATGCGTTGGGCGTTAATTCGGCCTGCCAGAAGTTCCGTCAGGTGCGCATCCCGATGTTCGCCAAGCATTTCAACGGCTATGGCAGCTGGATTTTGCGGCAGGCGGGCGGTATTCCTATCCCTGAAACCCGCGAGGGTATCCGCAAGTACAATGAGGCTTTCGACGAGTTTGCCCGTCGCAAGTTCTGGTTCATCATCTTCCCCGAAGCCGTGCGCTGGAACATGTATGTGCCCATCCGCCCCTTCAAACGCGGAGCCTTCTCCATGGCATACAAATACAATCGTCCTGTAATCCCGTTTGTCTATACCTATCGTGAACGTAAAGGCATCTATCGGCTTTTCGGCAAGAAAAACGACCCGTGCGTGACCTTGCATGTTGGGGAGCCCATCTGGTTTGACAAGAGCGCGAACCGCAAAGAAGAATTGGACCGCGTGTGCAATGAGGCTCATGCGGCAATGGTCGAAATGGCTGGAATTGAGGTCAATCCTTGGCCGGCATCAGACGAATAGACGGATTACAGCGATTCCTGTTTCAGCTTCTCCACATAATCGTTTACCATATCCATCATCTCCGGAATGCGGATGCGTTGCGGACAGTGATGTATGCACTCGCCGCAGTGGATGCAGTGGTCGGCTTGACGTAACTTCGGTACGCTACGGTCATAACCTACAAGGAACGCCTTGCGCATCTTCTTGTAGTCACTTTCGTCTTTGGATTTGGCTAAATTGCCTTCCTTGATGCATTTGTTGTAGTGTGTGAAAATGCCGGGGATGTCCAAACCGTATGGACAGGGCATACAGTATTGACAAGCGGTACAAGGGATGTTTTTCAGGTCGTAGATCTTTTTGGCAATATTCTCCAAGAAGTTAAGTTCTTCATCGGTAAGCGGTTTCAGCGGACAATGGGTAGCGAGATTGTCGTTAAGGTGGTCCATATAGGTCATGCCGCTTAGCGAAGTGAGCACGTCGGGGAAGGTGCCGCAAAAGCGGAAGGCCCACGAGGCGACACTGCGCTCCGGCTCACGCTCCTTCATCTCCCGCACGATGTTGTCAGGCACGTTGGCGAGGCGACCACCCAATAGCGGCTCCATGATGACCGCCGGAATGTTTCTCTTGGCCAGTTCATTGTAGAGATAATCAGCTCTCGTGTTCTCTTCTTCGATTTCGTGGGCGAAGTGCCAGTCAAGGTAGTTCATCTCGATCTGCACGAAGTCCCACTTGTACTCGTCGTGGCGCGACAACAGGTAGTCAAAGACCTTCACGTCGCCGTGGTACGAGAATCCGAGGTTGCGGATGACTCCTTTTTCGCGCTTTTCAAGCAGGAAGTCGAGGATGCCGTTGTCATAATAGCGCTGACGCAACATCTCCATGCCGTCCTTGCCGCCGCCCACGCTGTGCAGCAGCATATAATCAATATAGTCGGTCTGCAGCTCCTTCAGGGAGTTGTTGAACATGGCGATGGACTCTTGGCGCGGCCAGGTGGCGGGCATGAAGTTCGACATCTTGGTGGCGAGGTAGTAGTCGCTGCGTTT
>Ga0310690_10003439_pt1 | contig 23740 bp, 29 predicted proteins | sample AusTroGonzalo_MG_2_FD_207661 | JGI IMG/M metagenome (GOLD analysis project Ga0310690, IMG submission 207661) | Bovine rumen microbial communities from tropical cattle in Woodstock, Queensland, Australia - Gonzalo_04 (v2) (version 2) | ecosystem: Host-associated > Mammals > Digestive system >... | reverse complement strand
GTCCAAAACGACGATTTTTTTTGACGTCGCGTTTGCATGCCTGCTATAACAGCCCTCGTCGGTGGGTGGTCTACCGACGACGCCGATCGCAAAATGCGGTTGTCGTGGGTGCTCGGCTGGGGAGGCCCTCTCTCTCCCCAGCCGATTTTCGAACGAACGAACGAACGAAAGGTCAACGAATGGTCACTCTCCCTGCGGTATCGCCAGCTCGATACCAGCTCTCCCCAGTCTCCCCAGCGCGCCCCCAGCGCGTCGTCATCTACGGCCCCCCAGGTGTCGGCAAGACGACGCTTGCAGCGCAGTGGGCTTGCCCTGCGCTCATAGATGCGGAGCGCGGTGCGGATAATCTACCCTCGCTGATGACGCTGGGCACGCCCACGTCGCAGCCCGACGTTCTTTCCATGATCGCGTGGGTCGTGACCTATGGCGGCCAGGCCGGCGTGCGCACGCTGGTTATCGACTCGATCGACGCCATCGAACAGATCATCTGGGATGAGGTGTGTCGCGCTGGCGGCCAGTCATCGATAGACGGTTTCAAGTTTGGGCGCGGGTATGCGCTCGCGCGTGAAAAGCTACAAGCCATCCTGGGCGGGCTCGATGCGGTCATCGGCGCTGGGATCGAGGTTGTTGTCATCGCGCACGCCACGGTGGAGACCGTAAAAGATCCGACTGGAAACGACTTCAACCGCTACACCATCTCGCTCCAGCGCAAGGCAGCAGAGGCGCTCGTGCGCTGGGCGGATTCGGTGTTGTTCCTGGAGCTCGATAAGCACGTGCGGCCAGGGCCTGGCGGCGCAGCCGGGAAAGCCATGGGCGATGGCGACCGCGTGATCCATACTGCACAGCGCCCATCGGCGCTGGCGAAATCACGTCGCCCCTTGCCGGATGAGATCGAGATCGGGATGGACCCGACGTTCACCAAATTTTTTGAATTGTGGAGGAAATGATGGGCGTTAATTTTTCAGCATCGGCTCGCAAGCCTGATTTTTGCTATCCGGCCGGGACCATCGTCCGTGCCAAGATCAATCTCGTAAAGGCGTTTCAACCGATCGACGGCAAGCCCGATTATTTAGGCCTTGATCGTGACGACGTCACAATCAAGATCAATTTCCAGTTTGATTGTTCAGACGGCAAGATCGGTCGCACCGTTTTTGCGTCGTGGGCCGTGCCCATGTCGGAGCAGGATGATCCCGACGCCTGCGACTCGCAGCGCGTCGCGCGTGGTGAGCGCATGCTGTTCGCGCTGGCCTGTGCAGCGCAGGGCGTAGAGGTAGACTCGCCAGCGGCGGAGCGTGTTGAGCTGGGCTCGTGGGAGGAGCTCATCGGCAAACGGGTCCGCCTGAAAGTCGGTCAATACAACGCGCTCAACGGCAAGACCTACCAGACGGTCGACCAGATCCTGCCCTTCCAACCTGCGCCCCCAGCGCAAGTCGCGCAGCCCTATGCGGGGCAACCGCAGGCGATGCAGGCGATGCAGGCACCGCAGGCGATGCAGCCGCAGCAATCATGGGGCGCGCAGGCACCCGCCGCGAACGGCTGGCCAGCGTATGCAGCTCCCGTGCAAGCCCCCTATCAGCCATCGCTCCAGGCTGCCCCAGCCCAGGATGACGACCACGTGCCGTTTTGATGGGGGGCGGCCTGTGAATGATGCAGAATATGCTTTGACGACTGCATTAGATGCAGCGCATTTGGAGGCCGTCTGGCTGATGACATATGAGGCGGGGATCCACACCGGCTCGCCAGTGGTGTCGATCAATATCGTCTACGGCGCCGATCTGATGCCCGACCACTACGATATCAGATGCGCCAGCGGTTGTAGACTGGTAATGCCGTGGGCCGTCGTGGACCGTCGTGCAGATCATGTCGGTGTCGATCATTGGGACAGCGGTGATCAGACTTGCCCGCGCGGCTGTGCAGGATGCACAGCTGGTTGCAAGTTAATCATGAGCGAAAATGGATGAGGTGACGCGATGCGGGGGCCCAACCCACAAAAGGGCGCGGTCGTGGACATGGCGCGTCAACAGCGCGCCATCCAGTCGCTCATAATCGGCGACAAGTCGATCAATGAGATCGCGCGCGAGGCGGGTGTGTCCCCTAGCACGGTCCACCGATGGCGCGCGCGCGGCGAGATGCAGGATGCACTCGCTGGGCGTGCGGGCGTGACAGATGCTGGCACGCCCGCGCCCAAGTATCATCCGTCGGGGCGTGGCGCGGTGGTCGATGCGCTCGCAATCGATCCAAACGCATCTGATGTCGACTGGGCAGAGCTGGGCAGGGCCTACCCACCGCCGGACATGGATCCGGCGCAGAGCGCGCTCATATTTCGTGCCATAGCACGCGGGAGCCCTTTGGTCGTCGCAGCAAATCGCGCAGGGTACGGCGACGACGAGCCGGAGCTCTGGCGGTCGCGAGCAAAAGAGGATCCACGATGGCTTGCCTGGCACACGGCGATCGGGATGGCGCTAGGCGCGGCCATCGATCGACTCATTCGGCGCGTGAATGATGGCATGTCGGGATGGCAAGGTGCGGCCCGCTTGCTTGAAGCGCTCAGGCCCGATGTCTACGACATTAAAAATTTCTATGGCTCAGTCGGTGCATCATCGCTCGATCAACTTGACGCGGACTCGCTCCTCGCCGTCGTAGAGACGCAGCTCCAGCGCGCACGCGGTGAGACGCGCCCCAGCCGGCCCACCGATGAGACCCTCCCGCTCGCAGAGACGGGCATGGATGACGATGGCGAGGAGGGCGCGTCGTGAGTTGCAACCCACGCGCGACGCCAGAGATGCTCGCCTATGCGCTGATGGGGGCTCGCGCGCATCTTGCAGATTTTGCCCGCCTTTTTTGGGGCATCGTCAATCCTGGCGTGCGGATGTTGTGGAATTGGCATCTAGACGCCATTACTGAACATCTAGAGGCGGTGACGCGGCGTGAGCTACGGCGTGTGCTCATCTCGGTCCCGCCTGGTTCGTGCAAGTCGACGCTCGTGGGCCAGATGTGGCCCACGTGGGAGTGGCTACAACATCCAGAGCGCCGTTGGGTGTTTGCGACAAACGCGTTAGACAACGCCAAGAAAGAGGCCGTCTACAGACGCGGCATTATTCAGTCGCATCTGTACAGGCGTTTCGATCCACCGTTTGGCGGCGTTTTGAGGACCAAAAACGTCCTCACAGTGAGGAACGACAAAAACGGCGTCTACCGTGGCATATCGACTGGCTCATCTATCACGGGCGACCATTTTGACGTGCAAGTGATCGACGACCCAAACGACGCCCAGCGTGTCGCGGCCGATGAGTTAGACGCCGTCAATTTTTGGTATGATAACGCTTTTTCGTCGCGGAAGCGCATGGATGCAGCCCTGGTCGTGATCCAGCAACGGCTTGCAAAGGGTGATCTCATCGGCCATATTCGGGAGCTCATCGAGCCCGACGCAGTGCTCGAAATCCCGATGCAGTATGACCCGCGCCATATCAGCCAGCCCACCAAAATCGGATGGCGCGACCCGCGCACCCGTGCGGGCCAGCTATTATGGCCAGAAAAATTCACGCGCGAGGAGATCGTCACCGCGCGAAAGACGCTGGGCGAGGCCGGGTACCGCGCCCAGTATCAGCAACGGCCGATGGCGTCGGGCGCGGGTATTACGTTCCGTCGCCAGTGGTGGCAGACCTGGACCGAACGGCCACGCGACATCATCGCATGGACGGCGACGGTCGATACCGCATCATCGATGCGGCGTGGGTCGGACAACTCCGTGGTGGAGGTGTGGGCCCTCGCGCGTGGCGGCGTCGCATACCTCATGCATCTAGACTACGGCCATTGGGACATCAAAACAAAAATCACAAAAATTCTACAGGCGCTCGATCTCTATCCAGAGTGTCGACAAGTGGCCATCGAGGAGCGCGGAGAGGGATTCGCCGTTGCCGATATGATTTACAATGCGATCCACCCGGCGGGAAAAATTGTAAAAAGATGGGCGTCGCAGGCATCAAAAGAAGTGCGGATCACGCTCTGTGCACCGCTCGTGGAGTCGGGCCATATCGTGGTGCCGGCTGGCGATATGGCGGGCCCGCTCATCGATGAGGCCTGCGCATTCCCGGAGGGCGAGCACGACGACATGATAGACGCGATGGCCATGGTAGTCTCCATCTGGAATCGGGAGCTCACCGGCGCGGCCTATGCAGATAGGGCCGCGCGATCGACGTCGCCCGATGTGGAATCTTTGGGCGGCGGCGCGACGGTCCGTCGCAGCAATGCGCGCACCGACGGAAAGATCCGATATGGTGGGCGGCGTGCAAATATGGGCGGCGCGCCACCACGACGCCCACCTGTCTGGTATGATTGATTTTTTTTGCGGATACTTTGCGCCCCATCGTAGATGGTGTAAGCTCTGGATATGAGCTGGTTTGCAAATATTTTTCGACGCCGAAAAAAGAGCACAGAAACGCCTGTGATCTACGCCCCATCGCGCATATCGCGGCCGGATATGTATCCCGACCGCGCGCGGTTCGTCGATGGGATGTGGGAGTGTCCTGAGGTTTGGATTCGCCAGGCTATGGAAATGCTCGCATCGGATCCCAAGATCTATGGCTATGCCTCTGCGCTGCGCCACTCGATCCTCGCGGCGACGTGGGTGGTGGAGCCCGCGTCGGATGAGCCAGAGGCCCTGCGACTGGCGGATCTTGTACGCGATGCGCTGGGGCTCGATGGGCACACGTGCCACTTGGCGTCGGGCTCGTTCGAAGCGGAAATCAGCAAAATTCTCGATTTCGCCCTGTACGGTCGTTACGTGGTGGAGGAGCTCTGGACTACCGACGAAATGGGGCGGCCATGGCTTTATGGCCTGGCCGATATCGACCAGCGCACCATCGGGCGCAGCATTCGCGACGGCGAAACGGGCATCCTCACCGGGATCGTGCAGATGCCGCAGTGCGGCGCGGAGGTCGTGCTCCCGTCTACCAAGATCCAGATCTATAGCTATCGCCCACAAGGCGACGAAACGCTTGGGCTAGGCATCCTGCGCCCAGCTTTCCCGTGGTGGGATCTCAAAAATTCGCTCATCAACAGCCTAGACGCAGGCGCGCGCCGATGGGCCATCCCGACGCCGCAGGTGTCGTTCGATCGCGAGCTTCTGCGGCAACTGTACACAGATACAGAGATTCGCACGTTTTCGGAGAAGATTTCAGAATGGGCGGACCGTTACACCGCGGGCGAGACGGGCTTCGTTCAGACGCCAGCGGGGATCAATCTCACTTTGTATGGCGGCACGTTTGACCCGTCACGCATGATCAGCGCCATCCAGACATGTGATCAGGAGATCGCCTCTGCATTTCTCGAAACGTGGATGGAGCTGGGGCTGGGTGAAGTCGGGAGCCGTAGTGTGGGCGAGATCACGTGGAACGCCTACAAAGCATCGATCGGCAACTATCTCGATGCGATCGCCCAGGTTTGGAACGGGCCAAACCGCCCAGGCGCAGGCACGATCTCGCGACTACTCCAGCGCGCAGAATTCGACGGCGGCGAAATTCCGATCGAGTGGATGCCGCGTTTGAAGCACAAGGGCGTGACGGTGGATGCATTCCAGGATCTGATCGGCGTCTTGCCCCAGCTGGTCGCGGCTAATCTGGTCACCCCGACCGACGACATCGAGCGACGCATCCGTCGTGAGATGGGCGCCGATCCAGCATCGACGCCAGATCGGCCCGACCGCGTGGAGACCGCCCAGGGCCAGCCCGTGTCGGTCGATATTCGCGAGAGTCAGGGCGGCCGGCCAACGTTGCGTGAGGTGGGCAGATGAACACAATTCTCGCAGAAGTCAAAAAAAACTCAGTGCCTCTCATGTGGCAAGCGACCGAAACTGCGCCAGGTGTGCTCGCCATCCGCGGCCCGCTCAGCAAAGATCCGGCGACGGAGGATGAGACCGCGGCCTACTCTGTCATCGCGGAATGGATCCGCGCGCAGGATCCGGCCGCGCCTATCTATCTCGACATCGACTCGATCGGCGGTGATGTGGCGGGTGTAGAGGCGCTCGCAGCTCTGATCGAGTCGCGCCCTGGGCCCACGTTCGCGCAAGTCACGGGCACTTGTGCATCCGCGGCCTATTGGATCGCGAGTGCCTGCGATAGCATCGTAGCCGCGCCATCTGCACTCATCGGCTCTATTGGTACCATGCTTGCGAGCGATCGCGCGGCAAATGAAGTTGATCTGTTATCCAGCCATTCTCCGCGCAAAAACGCGGAGGATGAGCAGTGGCAAGAGATTCTGGATGCTGCGTGTGAGCGGTTTCTTGCGCATATCGCGCGCCGGCGTCATTTTGAAGAAGCAGATTATGCAGCCATCGCGCATCGATGCGGCGATGGGAAAATGATGACCGCGTCGGAGGCTCTCGATAGGGGGCTCATCGACGCCTTGACGGAGGAGGGGAGCATGCCCGATTTGGATCAGATGCCCCAGGTAGAAAAAGAAGAGCAGTCGGTGGAGGAGACCATTCGCGATCTGAGGATGGTCATCGAGGATCACGAGAAGCGGATCGCAGAGATGGAGCTGCGGTTGCAGGATCTGCGCGATGAGCGCGAGGATGAGCGCGAGGAGCGTGCCGACGATACCACCGACGACACCGCAGACGACACCACCGACGCGCCCAGTGCGGAGGCCAAATGCAAGCGCCCTGCGGCGCAGTCCACACGAGAGCTCACAGCCATCGAGACGCGGCTCCGCGCGATGGAGCGCGCCCAGCGTGACGACTTGGTGTTGCGCCTCCAGGCGGAGGGCAAGATTCGCACCAAAGCAGAGGCGGATGTTGCGCGCAATACCTACGATACAAATCGCGCGCTGTTTGACCGCGTCTACGGCCGGCCCGCTGCGATGAGCGCGGTGTCGCGCGTGTCGTCGGGCGCAGGTGCGGCTGATACCCATACACAGACTCCCGCGGAGGCTGCGTGGGCACTCGTCGCGCAGAGTGGCGGCAAAATGAGCTATGCCGAAGCGTGGCGCCAGATTGGAGGTAAGTAATGGGTCGACTCTCTCGCAAATATTCGGGCGACGGCTCGCTGGTCGGGCTGGTCGTCGCAGATGGCGCGACCGCGGGAACGTGTGTCGCATGTGATGGCACGTCGGAGCCCCTGGGCGTCTGCGTGGGGCAACAGCCAGACGGGCTGTGCACCATCGCGACACAGGGCGAGGTCGCATTCGCGCTCGCAGGCGCAGCCATCGCGACCGATGCAAGTAATTTTTTGACGGTGGACTCCGACGGCGCGGTGATCTCATTCAATCCGGCGACGACTGAGGATGCCGTCTATCAGATCGGATTCCTTGTGCGGCCCGACGGCGGAGCCGCAGCAGAAGGCGAGCTCGTGGAGGTCGCAATCAACATCGCGCATGTTGCAGCAGTAGGAGGTGAGTGATGGCGGTCGTATCACCGCAGGGCTTGTACCCATCGTTCGCGGAGATGGCGGAAAATCGCGGCCTCATCGAGGGCGTGATGTTTGATCTCGGGAACGCGGAGGAGGATTACATCGCAGGCAAAATCGCCTCGCCCGTCGCCTTCCCCAGCGCGGCTCGCGATAATGAAATGAACATCGACTACCGCGGGCTCCATGGGCGCATCGCGCGCATGGGACTCTGGGGCGCGTATGGCACGGCGCGATCGAGCAAGGTCGCGTTTGGGCAGCGGGGCATCCCGGTCGAGGGCCAGCATTTCGACCCGTTACAATACCAGGCGTCGAAGTACTACAACACCTACAGCATCGACGCGGAAACGGTCGCGGAGCTCGATGGCCTGGGGATCGATGGCCTTGCCATGGTGCTCTCGATCCCGCGCACGCAAGTGCTTGTAAATCGTGAGGCGGAGTGGGCGTCACTGTTTACCACTGCGGCCAACTGGACGACCACCGCATCTGCGACGGCGTATTGGGATGCATCGGGCGCTGATCCGCTGGGTGATATCCAGGGGCTCCGTGCGGATGTAGGCAAATTCGGTCGGCCCGATACGATCATCATGTCGGCGCGCGTGGCCTATGTGCTCGCCCGACTCCTCGGGTACAACATGACGGCGGCGTCGCCTATGACGCTTACACCGGATGTGGTCACGGATGATCAGCTGGTCGCGATGCTCAAGGCTAAGTTTGCGCTCGATAACGTCTATATCGCGAGCGCCGTCACCGAAACGTCGCCCGTCGAAAATACATCCGCGCCCGACTACGTGTGGGGCGACAATGTGTGGATCGGTCGCATCGGCGAGCCGCTTCGTGCGACCGAATCGGGCAACGTGCCTGCGCTGCGGCGTAGTGCCATCGCAGCCATCGTAGCGCAGCCGCTCTACGCGGATATCATCGGCCCGCGGATCAACGGCGAGAATAATGATAGCTATGTGGCGCGTGTGCGCATGAGTGAGTCGGTCAACGTGGTCTATCCACAGTTGGGCGGCGTTCTCACCGGCGTGCTCACGCCGTAATTGAAAGGAGGGCAGGATGACATCGCGAGTATGTGTCGATTGCGCTGGGCAGACGCAGATCGTCGTGGGCCAGGACAACATTTTCGAGATCATCTTGCCCCAGCCATCGACGACCATCCCTACGGGGACGATCACCATCGCAGGCACCGACACGGCCCTTTCCTTCCAGGGGCAGGAGCGGATCGAGATCAGCTCCGCGGAGCCTGGGCGACGGTCGCTTATCCTCACTGGCACGCCCACGCGGTATCTCGCGGGGCGCCAGGGTGTCGCGTGGGTCGTGTCGGACTCGATCGCGTGGGCATGTCGGGTCATGTCGTATGACCACGACGTGTCGACCGATGTTGTCCGCGCGACTCTCGCAGAGGCCTTGCCAGCGGCGCTCCCGACTGGGGCGACCGCGTATCTGCACTACGGCTACTGGGCCGCAGCCTTGCCCGTGCGCCAAGAGCCCATCGCTGGATGTCTGATCAAGGTCGGGTACTCGCCCGTCTCCCGCGTGGGCGACCCCACGGCCGGGCTCACGTTTCTCGCGGCCTATGTGCGCCAGATTTTTGAGACCGGGCTCACCGCACAGATGCTGCGCGATTTCATTGCGGGGGCGCCATCCGCGCCCAGCTCTGATGCAGGTCTAGAGCCTGCGATCTCCGCAGGGCTCGATGATCTTGTGCGGCACATCCGCACAGCCCTCGCACAAGATCACCTGACAGAGGCGGATATCCCCGCGCCATCGGCGCTGCGTGATGCGCATCGGCTGTTCGCTTTGGCTCATTTGTACGCGGTGACCAATCGCGAGCTCCATGACTCGCTGCGCTCGGAGGCTCGCTATGCCGCCGATGATGCGCTGCGATATCTATGGATCGATCGTGACGGGACGGGCAAGCCATCGCCAGCCGATACTATGAATATTACCGGCCTACGCAGTCGCGATTTTTCATTCGCGCACCCGTCGCATCGCATGCGTCTAAAAGGATGGCGCATGTGGGAGCCGTGGTGGTAGTATGCGCCAGTCAATCGCACCCATCGTCGCGGCGGTGATCAGTCGGCTAGAATCCACCATGCCCAGGACCTATCCCGATATCACATACTCTGCGCCACGCGGGAGCCTGGGCGCCGCGGATGCCGCTGCGTGGATAGGCGATGTCAATCGACGGACTCGCGACTTTGTACTCTATACATCATCGCTCCCGTCATACGCCACGCCCTCTGCGCCGTGCCTCTACGCGCAGGAGATCACAGTCGCGATCGTCTATCGCGCTGATATTCCAGACGACATCCGGGATATCATGATGTCGGAGGATGTGATCTCTCTTACCGATGCGATTACCCAACACCCGGAGACGTGGGGCGGCGCTGATGCCATCTATACATCTGAGCCTCCGTCGGTGGAATCGATACCCGATGCAGAGGGCGCGATCCAGATCTTTGTTCTTATGTTGCCGTTGGTAGTAATAACCCATTAAAAGGAGCAAAAAAATGCCTTCAACACACATAAAGCGGCTCGATATCGCAACGGAGCCAACATACATGAACAGAGGGGACGACGGCGAGCCAACACAGACCGGCCTTTCGTGGATGCCTTGCGAGTTCGCCGATACATCGCAAATTATTGCAATCGGTGATACACAGACGCTCGCCTATAATGCATCGACGGGAGGATTTTCAACCAATCCAGGCGAGGCGCTGGTCGACCCGGTGAGCAATACGCCAGTCAAACGCGGGACTATCACTATTGATTTTTACCTGCGCGGTGGGCTTAAGACAAACACAAGCAACAAAAAAGGCTTGCTGGCTCTGCTTTGCTCGCGTCTGGCATCGAGTATGACAGAAGTGATGGCGGCATATGATGTCCCCATCTCTAGTGGCGCGATCACAGATCCGGATGCGGCAGCTTATGGCCAGTTCCTGGCGTGGACGCTACCAGATGGGCGCATCCGATATGGCCTATCACCCGCGCGAGATGATAGTGAAGTCTATCCCGTGCCGCCTGTCATGAGTACAGAGGACGGCAATGAGTGCGGCTATCTTACAACAGCTGGCGATGGGATCAATATCTGCACATTCACAGTACCAGGCGAGGGCGGTGATCCCATCCCATACGGGACAGGCACAGTAGCCCTACGCCTGACGGGCGACGGCTGGCAGCAGGTGTGCTATGGATGCGCGATGACTGCGCTCACCATCTCCTGCGACGGCGACGGCCGCGCCATCAAGCTATCGGCGACGGTCGATTGTCCAGCCATCTACGACATCGCTTCGCCTGCGGAGACCTACTGGCCCACGGTCATCGATGGCCCCATCCTGCACTCGCTGGGCTCACCGGCCATGATCTATGATGAGACATCACACGCATTTCTCACCGGCATCGGCGGTGGGCCTTGCATCGCGGCGTGGACGGTTTCGCTCAACTGGACAACGGCCGGCGCGGCGTGTGGGTCGTACTGGTCGGGGCGCGCCCCACTAGAGGCGACGTCGCTCGATGCGACGATCGATCTCACAATCGGCTCATTGCCATATGACACCATCGCATTCTTTAAAGCTGCGTGGATGGGGCAACACGTTCTCAATGTGTCGCTCCCGTTTGGCGGTTCGTTTGAAGCCAGCCCGGCGTTTGGCGGCGCCATCATCATTCCAGCTGCTATCGTGGCAGATGGCAGCGTGACCAATCCCGACCTATCGGGCGACGCGGTACAGAGCACAGTATCACTCCGGCTGGCCCCCCCTAATTTTGATCCGCCTTGGCCGATCTTCTGTCTTGGTGTGTTCTGAGGAGGTGCAAGAATGGAAATCGTTAAAAAAATCGGATATTTGATTGCGGTTTTTGCCTGCTGTGTACTTGGCGGCGGCCTGGGCAATATGCAGACCACCCAAAATGCCGCAAAAAAGGATGATGCGGTCCAGATTCTGGGGCGCATTTGTGGGATTGCAGGCGAGGATGGCATCTCAGAGTTAAAGCGTTCTGTAGCTCTCACTCTGTGCGAAAAGTTTGGGAAAATCACAGATGAGGATGCGGCTAAGCTGGGCGAGGTTTTAGATGCGATTCATTGACACCCACGATATCACATACACCGCACCAAGCGATCCCACAAAACCAAAGACTGTGTGGTCTATTCGACCTATCACATTTTTTGACACGATAGACATCGAGCGCGACGCAGGCGCGGTGCCAGTCCGCGGGACTAAGATCTACTTTTCTCTTATCCCGCCGGATGATACGCCCCCTACGGAAGAGACACCGGAGCAAAAAGAAGAGCGTCTCACCCGTCGCGCAATGGCATTTCGCGATGCATACATGGCTTTATCGGATGATGATAAAGCTGCGGTCGATGACGCCAAAGCATACCTCGCGCGCTACAATTTCTACGTGTGTTGTCGTGGCGTGACAGCCATCGACGGGCAACAGCTCACCCGCGATGAGGTCGCAGAGCGCCTTGCGATGATGGTACCGCGCGAGAGCGTGCCAGCCATTCTGGCGGAAGTATCAACAGCCATCGGCGCGCTCGCGATTGGGGAAGATGAAAAAAAAGAATCATCCGCACCGCATGCTGGGTGATCTATCACCCGACGCGCGTCACGTGGTCCTGTGACGACTGCGCGCGCTATCCCGACCTATGGCGCGCGCGTGGTCGATGCGATGGCCAGCCCACGTCGGAGATCGGCTGCGACGAAGGTCGCATAACGGCCGAAACGTCGGTCGGTCTAGACGCTGCGCACCTGGGCGAGTATGACCACTGTCCCGTCGCGCTGATTATGCAGCATCGGCCGATGGTGGATCGGGTCATGCATGCCTACTCATTCCTTCGCCGATTCGGCGCGCGGTCTGATGATGGCATCCCGGATGGCTATTTGCTGGCCGTGGATGAGGAGGTTCGTAAAATAGAGGCCATCGAGCGCGAGGATGCGCGCAAGCGCGCGGAAATCGAGCAAAAAGCGCGCTCACAGAGGAGGTGATATGGCAAGCGGACGTCTCACACTGGTCATCGAGGTCGATGGTTATGATAGTCAGACGCGCGCGGTCGACGTGTCTCTGAAAATGTCATCGCAGCTCAAAAAAAAGATCACACAATGGATGATAGACCGCATCCGCACCCGCGTGCAGGCTGGATTAGACGTCAATGGCAAGCCATTTGAGCCACAAAAAGACGGCTCGCCAGCAACTCTCTCCCGCTCTGGGGCCATGCTTGCAGGCATACAGCCCGCAAAAAGCTCTGATATTTCGGGCGTGTCGAAAACAAAAGCACTCGCACAAGTGGGAGTGACGGATATCGTAAATGGCGACCCAAATATTAGATATCCATACTATTTGCAGAATGGTAGCGACCCGGAGCGAGTGAAGGCGCGCAAATTAAAGCAACTGAGAGACCGTCTCACAAAAAAGCAAAATCGGCTCGCGCGCAAAATGCAGGAAATGTCGGAGATCCGCGGGTGGAGTGATGAGCGCGTGCGGCTCTACGACGCCATCGAGGGGGTGAAATCTGATATTTCAGAAATCCGTTCGCAGCTCCAGGACGTTGGAAGTCGCACTTTTGCGACGCTCCCTGCGCGTGAGTGGTGGGGCCTTACATCATCTGAGCGTGCGACACTAGAGCAAGCCCTCGCAGATTGGGTCCACGCCATGGTGGCGGGCGCAGTCGGTTCCGCGTGCAATCCAGAGGCGGAGCCGCCCGACAAAGTATCGGCGCGCGTTGAAGCAGAAATTTCAAAGCGTTTCACGTGAAACATTCGCGCGTGTTTCACGTGAAACATTCATGAAACACGGCGAATGTTTCACGTGAAACACGCAGAAAGGAGCTCGCAAAATGGACAAGATACCTGCAATTTTTTCGCGTGGCGACGGATGGTGGGTGCCAGCTGCGCAGCGCATCACCTGCGCCAAGTCATCGGCGCTCAAATCGACGCCCGAAATCATCGTGATCCATTGGACCGGCGGCACCTACGGCGACATCCCGACGCGCACGCGTCGAATCAAAGACTGGGCCGCGGATGCATCGGCTAAGGCGTCGGTGCACCTTACCATCATGCGCGACGGGACCATCTACCAGCTCATCCCGACGACGCGCGCAGCGTGGCACGCGGGCGAGTCATCATGGCGGACCGCCGCTGGCGTGACGCGAAAATCGCTCAACTGCTACTCGATCGGCGTCGAAATCGACAACGTCGGGCCGGTCACACGCAAGGGCGAGGGCTATGTGGACTCATATGGCCGCGCTTTCCCTGGGCAGGTTGTCCAGGTGGGCAGCAAATACTACGAACAGCCATCAATGGATCAGCTCATTGCGCTCCGGATGGTGATCGATGCGCTGCGCACAGAGTACCAGGTCGCGATACATGATATAGTAGGTCATTGCGACGTTTCGCCAGGCCGAAAAATTGATCCCGGCCCATGCGTGACGCGCCAGATTTTGGGGTTTGCAGAAGATGTCGGCCAGGGGCTCTAAAAATCTCACCATTTTTGCGAAAGTCGATGGATCTGGCCAGGTCACGACCGACGTAAGCAAGATCAACACGTCGATTGCAGGCGTGGCGGCGGCGGCGCGGGCAGCGACGACCGATGCCGCAGATCTGGGCGGGGCTTTTTCGCGCCTGACTGGGCTCGCAGGCTTAATCAACACCAAAATCGGGGCCGCAGGTAAGGCCGTCGCAGGCATGACGGCCGGGATCCGCTCAATGTCGGGTGCGATCAGTGGTGTTTTGGGCGCGTTTGGGCCGTGGATCAACGCGATCAACCTGGTAATCAGTGCTGGTCACTGGCTTTATGACGTCCTCACGACTGAGGTTGCGCCAGCGCAAGAAAAAATCGAGCCCCAGACACGCGGTCTGGCCGCAGCCTACCTCGCCCTGGGCGAGGGCGCATCATGGGCCGCAGTGCAGATCGAGCTCGCGGCGAGCGCAGAGCAAAAAGCCGCTCGCGAGCGCGCAGACCAGCTCGATGCAGATATCCAGGCCCAAAAACAGCTCGTCGCACAGCTCACCGGGCCAGCGTCACGCCTGGTCGCAGATGTTGAAGCGGCGAAAGTCGCAGAGCGGCGCGGTGAGATCACAAAGCGCGAGCTCCTGGACATGATCGATGAGCGCGAGTTGGCGCTCAAAAATCTTGCCACGGCAAAAGAACGCCTCGCGACGCTCGAAGCGATGATCCCCGCGCGTGAGGCAGAGTTGCGGGAGCTTGCGCAGCTCGAAAAAGCCAAAAAAGACGCGGCCGAAGCTGAAAGACAACGCGCACGGGAGGAGGAGGATGCGCGTCGGGCAGCTGATTTAGCAGAGCGTGAGCGCCTGGCCGCAGCAAAGGCCGCGGCCGAAAAGGCACGGCAACAGACCGCAGCCGAAATCGCAGAGCTCGCAGCCCTGCGCAAGGCGACCGATGAGGCGGTCTGGGCCGCAGAGGCCCACTCTGCGGATGAGACCTACGCGCGCGAGATTGCAGCCGCCCATGATGCAGCCGCCCAAAAAATCAAAGATGCAGAGCGCCTCGCAGAGGCCATCGAGCTCATCGATACGCAATACGCGGCCCGACGCGAGAAGCGAGAGGCCGCGGAGCGCGAGCGCCAGCTCGCAGAGCGCGACGCCTGGATACTACAAGCGGAGGCCCGCGCCGCTGCGGCGATGCAGGACCCATCGGCGGTTGAGTCTGACCCGCGGATCCAGCGGCTCACAGCTGATATCGCAGCCCTCCAGGCGGATGAGGAGCGCTATTTATCAGAGTCGGAGGCATTCCGGGACCAGTATGCGGAGGCGTATCTGGCGACGACCGATGCGATCATCCAGGCGGAGCAGCGAAAGGCCGATATCATTGAGCAGTTAGAGGTTGAGCGCACTAAAAAAGCGCAAGAGGAAACCAAAAAACGCATCCGCGCAGAGTGGTCGCTTTCCGATTCGACGAAATCTGCAATGGATGCGCAAATCAAGGGGCTCGATGCGCTGGCGGAGGCATCTGCGGCGACAGGCCAGGGCGCGGTCGCGATGCAGGCACTCCAGATGACGGCCGCAGGCCTCCAAGCTGTGGCGGATGCGACCGACTACGCCGCAGAAGCCGCAGCAAACTACGCCATCGGCAACATCGGGACGGCCATCGGCCTCACTGCGGCCAGCGCGGGCAAGACAATCGCGGCGGCCGCCTATGCAAAAGGCCTGGTTGACCTGGGCTTTTCGGCGTTTGATACCGGATCCAGCGCAGCGCAGAGCGCACCGCAGGCATCCAGCGCAGCGCTCACAGGCTCTAGCACTGCGGAAAAAACGACGGAGATATCCGTCACGATGCAATTTGCGGGCAACGCGGGCAGGCTGGGGCGATACTTGATCGAGGAGATCAACGCAGAGGCGCGCACCGCAGGCGGGGCGCGCGTGAATTCGCAGGTCCTACGATAGGAGGTCGAATATGCTACCACCGACCTACAAGATGCAGCCATGGCTCACACCATGGGTCGATATCCGCAGCTGGAAAGGCCTCACGTCGGGCATCGGGACGTGGTGGGCCGGCGTCTGGGCCTCATGGCCTGAGGCACTGGCCGCGGGTGCGGCCGGCGCATCAATACCAGCTGGCGTATGGGCGGCACGGTCAACTCTGGATGGCATCGCATACTCAGTGGCGACGGGCCTCACACTCCCGACGGGACTCGATCACCAAGGCCTCACCATCTCATCTGGCGTCACGACCGACGCCGGCGTGATTGTGCCGTCGCGAGGGCTGCGCGATGACCCCATCGCCATCGACATCGTCGATGGCGGTGTCAACGTGACGCTTACAGGCGTCACGCGACGCAACACCCATTCGCGGCGTAGGCAGTGGCAATGCGATCTATTACTCGATGGGCCTCTAGATGCCATCAATAGCACTGCGACGGACGCTCGCACAGTGTGGCAATCCTTTTTGCAGCGCGCAGATCTAGGCGTCACACTCTATCTTCGTGGCGTGGACTGGGCCTCGCCAGGGCCACTCAATATCACATATAATAATAGTTGGGCCTATCCAGGCACACCCAACAAGATTTCGGGGGCGCTCGTCGATGCCACGACGACGCGGTGGACTCCACCCAAAACTGGCATCCTGTCACGGTATGAGATCACGCTCACTATCGCAGAGGTCACGGCACCGGGGAGGGTTGTCTGATGGCCATCTATCGCTACCCATACCTAGGCGAGTCCAGCTGGCCTGCACCGATGCGGCCAGGCGATATCCCATCATCCACTGCAATGCAGCCGCTCACCCGCGCAGCGACCGTGTTATCAAACATGAGGTGGAGTGCGACTTTCGCCTATCACCCTGGGGCGACGTTCTCATCTGCGGAAATCGACTTTTTCTGCCCAATGAGCGGCACGGGGCGATTTCAATCGCAAATCATCTTACAGTCTACCAGCTCACTCACAGTCTCAAACGTCGCCATCAAGCGGATGACGGGCTCTACCACCTATCAGACATGGTCGGGCACATCGTCGACCTTTACAAACCCGACCGATATCACGTCATCGTCGGGCACTTGGCGCGCCAGCGCGCGCATGTATCCCGGCAACACCACCTATGCGCTCATAACCAACGGCGCGTCGCGCATCGCCATCAACGGGCTAAACGCCCAGGGGCCGCTCGGGGTGTCGATCGTGGGCTATCCCGATTTTAACGCGACAACAGGCACGACATCGAGCCTCAACGGGTGGCGAAATGATGGCTCATTCACGCCTGGGTGGCGGGATCCCGTGGTCGCGCCGCTCTGCGCAGGCTGGGCGCGAGCAATGGAGACCGATATCGAGATCGGCGAGCTCATGCCGATCCCAATCGGAATACTACCCATCCAGGTGTCGGGCGTGACTGCATTTGAGCAAACTTGGTCTCATCAAACCATTCGGCGCGCCATGACAAAGCAGATCCCGCTCACACGCGGCACGGCTCGCGCCATCTATATTGCGGTAGGGCTGGCGTCGCTCACTGTTACACCGGAGATCACATACCAGGTAGGCGCGCAGCAAATCACAGAATGGGATGTTGTCTACCAGTCGGGGAGCTATACTGTGCTACGCGCCCTACTCACCGATAATGCGTACGTTTCGCGGACTTCGGTGGGTGGCGTGCCGATTGTCGATTGCCAGATGCTCTACTTTGCAGCGGGAAGCGCACACACCTGCGCAGGCATGACAGTTTGGTTCGGGGAGGCTATCTAATGTTTTTCGACGGCGTGGCGATAGGTTCGCCTGTGACGGCGAATCAGATTAACGCACTCACAAACTATGCATTGTACGTTCGCGACAACTGCCCATCTGTATCATCTTTCACTTACCTAGGCCCCCAGGGCACAACCACACCACCAATAAAAGATGAGACAGAGTACAGCACTGCGATAGCAGTGCCAGTGCCAGCCATCGTGGGTGGCGCATCAGAAATGCTCCACGTGCTACCAGCGCCACTGGCGTTTGAAGGTGTAGACGACACATCGCTCACACAAGCCCAGCTCTCATGGGAGTTCCGCGCGCGCTATTCACGCGGCACGCTCAACACATATCAGACACAGATACTCCCGACGCAATGGGTACCCTATCAGTCCGCGAACTGGCTATCGCAAATCACAGATGAAGTATCTTTCGGGATAGATATCGCGAGCCCGTCTTACTCATATTTTTGTGGCGCGCTTGTGTCGGTGCGATTGCGCGGAAACTTTGGTTACGCGGGCAACCTGCCCAACTTTACAGCATTTTTGACGGCGTAGGAGGGCTCATGCGACATCATGTTGCGATCATTGTAGCGGGTGTAACAGATGACTATGGGCGCTTGCTTGTGTTCACAAGCGGGGATGATGAGTTACACAACTCACACTTCAGAACACAACCAAAAGTCTATAAGATGCTACCGTCGGGGATACAGTCACTATCCGCATTTTCGAGTGCGATAGATGATGGTGCCAGCATTGCGACGTCGGGGGTAACATCGCTCACTATTCGCGCAGATGACTACACACTCCCCATCGGCTATCGGCCTATCGATATCTTCGCGCGCGTGGGCGCGGATAGCCTTTCGGCGTCGCAGGTGTGGGCGACGCAGGGCCTGGCCGCTGGCGACACTGCGATCACGCTCGCAGATGGGAGCGCGCAGAGTGTGCGGCACCTGCACATCGGCACGGAGGCCATCTATCTCGCCCAGGATGCGCCAGCGTCAGGCTCAGTCAATATCACCACGCGCGGTGATCTGATGACGCTTGCAGCGCCCCATCGCGCCAATCTTTCAGGTTTTCTTGCGCGCACAATACCTGTGACAAGCGTCCCCGTGGAATGGGTCGGGCGTCGTGTCTATGTGTATATCGACGATAGACTCTGGCGGATAATGGTACTCACCGACAATCCGCATGTAGACGCATACTCTGTCACGCTCTCTATGATAGACGTGTGCAACGTGCTATCGATTGCAAAAAAATCAAGCCAGGTCCCGGCTTATGCGACAACGCTCTCACCACAGACAATCAATCTACGATTCGATCTGTTTTGCTCGCGGCCGGCCGTGTCTATCACTATCCCTGAATTTTGGGCGCTACAGACGACACCTGCACTGTTTGCGACCAACGGTCACATGACGGGCGGTGACCAGCTCGCGCGCGATATGATCTTGCTCTGGTATGACTGGAAAAACACATACCAGTATCAATACAGATACGGCTGGAATGGCTTGCCAGAGATGACACTACACCTTGTAGCGTATCAGATGCCGGATGTGGATATCACGCTCCCCATGATGGGCGGTGCCGGCGGGCAACAGCTAAACGTCCAGTTCGATTGCTATTTGGGGCCACCGCGGGCTGTCGCAGATTTGAGCAATTTCTATTCGCAGGCCTACACATACTGCTTGCGACGTGTGGATCTGGGCGCGGTCACATACTGGGCGGGCCTGGGGCTATCATATCTGGGCGATGAGTCGACCGACTGGACAGCGCCTAGTTACTGGAATAATGTTGGCGCGGGCGCTGCGCCCTGGGCGGCACAGCTGCGCCAGGGCTCAGACCACGGGCGCGTCGCGCTCAAATCCAGGTTTTGCGCGCAGGTGGGATACCCAAACGCAGCGGCGGTGCCCTCTGCTTTTGCCGTCGGGATCATCTGGCGACGCAATCTCAACGGCTCAGACGATCGCAACAACCTACGCGAGCTCGCGACGGCGCGCACGCTCACCGACGGGCTCTACTCCAGCTGGGCGCACTGCGACCAGCTCAACACCACGACCTATGGTCCAGCGACGCTCGCTGGCGGTTACTCGCCCGACTATGTGCACTGCTTCTATCCTGTGCGCCCACGCGATGATGGCGACATCCATAACGTGGTGGTGACAGATGCGGGCGTCGTCATGTGTGCGGATGGGTGGTGGTGGGGGCGCACGCTCGCCAGTGGCGGCATCGATGTTGATTATTGCAAGCCGGGATGTTGGTGGGAACCTGGTATCGGGACCATCGACACGACGGCGGCGATACCGCTCGCAGGCACGACGGGCCGCGTGGAGATACGCTGGCAAGAGCCGTCGGGCGAGTGGCTACGCGCACTCGCGACGGTGACCTACCTATCGACATCGGCTGGCGTCTACACCTACCGCATCGCGCAGGACGTGCGGATGCGCGATGGCGAGCCCTGCGTGGGGTTCGGCACGTGGCAAGGCTACGCGCCATGCCAGATCACACCGCCCACGTTTGTCGACTCCGGCTATATCGGCGCTATCACAGCCAAAATCATCGCGTCGGGCGACTCCACATCCGGCCGCGTGGCGGATGCGCTGGGCGATGGCTTTGGCGTGCCGATATCGGGCGCGGGCATGCTGTCATTTTCCGCCCTATCAGCGGGCGGGCTGGGCGCGCTCTATCGATGCAGTCCCGATGATGACATGTCGTATAACGACTGGCTGGAGACCGCGTGTCGCATCACCGGTGCAGCCATCGTGGGCAGGATGACCGATGCTGCGGATTCCGTCGCGGGCTGGGGGCCCTATGCCGTGCCCATGGGTCGCCCGATGCCATCCGAAAAAGTCGCAGAGTGGACCGACGCCGATCTGATAGGCATCCCAACGACGACCGACGGCTACGCTGGCGTCGTCTATACTTCGTATTCAATCACGCTGGCCGAAAGGCACTGGCAAGTCAACGACTGGCTCGCAGGTGATCTCCTGGGCCAGGGCGAGGAGCTCGAACTCGATCTCACACCCATCATCCCCGCGCCATGGCGAGTGACGGATGACGATATCGCAGAGCTCGTGGGCACGCTGCGCGACCGCTTTGGCGTTTTGCGCAGGCGTTGGGCCGTCCGCGTGCCCATCGAGCGGACCATCGATCTAGGCGTGGGCGACGTCGTCGCCATCACATCGGCTTATCTGGTAGACCCGGCCGGCCGTCTGGGCGTCGCAAATCGCCTCGCGCGCATACTGTCTATCACGCATGACTACACATCGGCGGTGAGTGACGTGGAGCTGATCGCCTATGCAGAGTATGGCGCCGGCTGGAATGTGTCGCAGGATGTGCTTATCACGGCGGTGTCTGGCACGACCTACACCCTCCAGCTACTGGGCGACCCGACGTCGCAGGATGCCGCAGATATCAGGCGGGAGCATGATATCACGCAATATCCACCGGTCGTCGATGCCAGCGTTTCCTATATCCTGATGCAAACGGAGGGTAGTGGTGCAGGCGGGGCGGCGCAGGGCTATTTCACGGCGTGGGATAGTTCGACGCATACTGCGACGTTTATCAGAAGTTCGTCGCTTGACAACCCATCGCTATCTGCGAACAACAAAGGCGTGATCATCCCATCGACCACCGTGCCGTCGGTGGCGGACCTATTCACGCTGGGGCGCGACCGACTACTGTGATATCAGTACCGGCGCTCATGACCTGCGGCACAGATGCGCACGATGTCGGTCCGTGGGTCGTAGTAAGCCTCGCACTCATCGCGCCAGATGGCGCAGAGTATCTGCTTACACTCGTGCTCTAGTGCCGAAACGGCATCAGCCTTGCGGCGTGTGATCTCTGGGGTGTCTTCAGGTTTGCGCTTCATTTCTCACTCCACAGGTTCGACAAAATCTTCAAAGAATTGCTCAATCACAAGTTGCACATCATCCTGCACAGCCCCAGGCTCAACGCCCCAGGCATCGGGGCGCGCCAGAATGTCGCCTTCTATCAGGTCGAATAGGTCCTCTGTCATCATGGTATAGTAGCGGCCGTGGGGATGACTGTAGAGCTTGTCACTCGTCGCGAGCGCGGGCAAACGGTTAAACACACTCTCATCGATGCGCATGGGCCAGATTTTCACAGCCCAGGCCTGGCCATCGACGTTGAGCCGCTGGGCGTTGTAGGCCTGCACAATTGCGGTCCTGATATCAATCCCGACGCTCATCTTTCGACTCCGCTTGCGCCTGCGCCTCTGCGCGCAGCGCATCAGAGGTGCTCCATAGGTCCGTGGCGATGTGTTCTGGGCGCCAGCCCAGCGTCCGGTCCAGCTCATCAACCATCATCGCCAGCCCTCGCACAAGTTCCCATGGGGCTGCGCCATTGGCCGCAGCCTGGCCGATGCGGCGTGCGTGGGTGTAGGCGGCAAACGTCACGGCGATATATTGTTTGTCAGTCGGGGAGATCCCACCTTCTGGGACGCCATCACTTGGTTCCATTTTCAAGTTCCAAACAAAACATCTATTATGGGTGCCGCAAAAAGCAGCAAAAGGAAAACCACCACGGCGAGTAGTGTCGCGCCGAATTCAGTCATTTTGAGCCTCCTTCCTGTGATCCTGGCATATCACGCCCTCTGTAATGATGTCATCCAGCGCTTGCATCATGGCGTCGATGCGCGGGCGCTGCGATGCGCGGTAGATCTTGTCTAATGGGAATCCGTTGCGCCAGAGCGCGTAGTCTTGCGCCATCTCATCGAGATCCGTGCTCTTTCGCAGGCTGCGTGTTATGCGGTAGCCTGCGCGGGCATGGGCGAAAGTATCACATGCGCGCGCAATGTAATGCACTATGACCTTTGCTTCTTCGGTTGTCATCACCATCTCCTGCTACCCATGCTTTCAACGACGCGGCGCGCGATTAGAGGGTCGAACCGCTCTGAAATGCGCGCGATGATGGCTTTCACGATCCCAACTTGACGCTCAATCACTGGCATCCGCTCGCCTTTTGGCGTGCGAAAGAAAGCCGCGTCACTATCGGCCATGGCCTCGTGCAGCGGATCCTCACACGCGCAGCGCCAGTGCCAGGCGATGCGGATATCGCCTGCGTGGGGGTTGCGATCGTCGGATGTGTCTTTGTCTTTGCGGACGATGTATTTGATGGATAACACATCATCTATCTTTTTGCGGTCAAGTATCAGTTGACCACACCACACGCAACGAAGATCAGGTATCATGCTCCCTCCTCATCCAGGCTCACACCATCGCAGGCTGCAGCCTCGCGGATGGCGACTTCTGAAAATTTGTCAGCCGGCGCAGGGGCGGTGCGCCATATGCGCAGCGCCTCGCGATAGTACGCGCCACGATCCACCGACGTCGCGGCGGTGTTGCGGAAAGCTTCGACCATGCGCGCGTGGCGGATGTTGGCCATCACGTCGAATGTGCAACAGTTGCGGAGAAAGATCCTGCACACGCCGGCGGGGCGACCATCTAGGCCGTGGTAGACGTCGCACTCCTGCCCCATGGCGTGGGCGTAGGTGCGCACACGCTGGATGAGGTCTGACCACTCGCAGATCGGGCCATCGATGCGGGGATCTATCACGCGGTCATTCATCATCATCATCCGGCCAGTCGGGGGCATCCTCTTTGCGATCCCATTGCACGTGCAGCTCGTCCAGGATGCCCATAATCAGCTCGCGGACCACATCGACGGGATCATCGGATGGCCTGATATGCTCGAAGCAATAGCACAGCTCCCACGCTACAAAGTAAGGGTTGCCTGTGGTGGTGCGGCAGATTTCCCGCGCAGCTATCGCCAATTCTCCCAGTGTTATTGGGCCCATTTTGCTTTTCCTTTCTGCGCCCGACGCGCCTCGCGTCGGGCAACCATCATACAGTCGTTGCAAACCCACCGCCCACTCGCGAGGCGGCGGCCATCCTCAATGCGCACCCATCGGCGGCAGGTGTCGCAGTAGGCGTAGATGTGGTCATTCTCTGATTGTGTGTGCATCACTCACCCTTCGAGCTCTCTGTATGACATGGAGCACAGCCACTCATCCAGGCGGTCACTCGGCCCGCCGATTAGGCGCGCGGCCACAGCGTCTCGCGTCTCGGCTGGCCCGGTGCACTCACCGGACATACTCGCCTGGGCGAGTGCGCAACCTATCTCAGAGTCGTACCGCGGCTCGCAC
>Ga0310690_10003438_pt1 | contig 23743 bp, 20 predicted proteins | sample AusTroGonzalo_MG_2_FD_207661 | JGI IMG/M metagenome (GOLD analysis project Ga0310690, IMG submission 207661) | Bovine rumen microbial communities from tropical cattle in Woodstock, Queensland, Australia - Gonzalo_04 (v2) (version 2) | ecosystem: Host-associated > Mammals > Digestive system >... | reverse complement strand
ACAAGGCAAGCCGCATCGGCAACATCGTCCCGGAAGATGAAATCAAGCGCCTGTTGGACATGAGTTACCAGCCGGTTTTGGCCCATCCGGAACGATATTTATATCTGGACGCGGACCGATATCGGTCTTTGAAGGCCGCCGGCGCGCTTTTCCAAAGAAACATCGGCTCACTTGAAGGCCTTTACGGTGAGGCCGTCAGCGTCCGTGCGGAAGCCCTCCTGGCAGAAGGCCTTTACGATACCATCGGCACTGACCTTCACAACGAGCGCTATGCCGACTTCTTTGATGGCTTCGGGTTTTCTGTTACCACAGATTAGCGTGATATGTAACCTGCTGTGTATAAGGCGTTTATTGAAAGGCCTCGGTGCGCTTTTTTCTCCTCAATAATACGGATATTTTACAGTTTTTTGTGCCAGGGCTGAAAAAGACTATCTTTGCAGTTTAGTATGTGGTGGCTACTGGCATTTGGCTCCGCCTTCCTGCTTGGCGGGTACGACTCCTTCAAGAAGATTTCCTTGAAGGACAACGCCGTCATACCGGTATTGCTCCTGAATACCATACTTTGCGCTGCAGTCTTTTCACCGTGGCTTGTAAAGACAGGATTCGGCAGCTGGGAGGTTCAGAAGTACATCATCGGCAAAAGCGCCCTTGTACTATCTTCCTGGATAGCCGGTTACGCTGCGATGAAGCACATGCCTCTGACGATTGTCGGTCCCATCAACGCCACAAGGCCTGTTCTGGTGCTTGTGGGAGCCATCTTCCTTTTTGGAGAACACCTTAACCTGCTGCAATGGGCCGGCGTCCTCATGGCCATCGTCGCATATATGCTTATGCGCCTGACCGGCAAGTCCGAGGGCTACCAAAGGGGTAACAGGTGGATTATCTGCCTGATTCTGGCAGTCATCCTTGGTGCCGCCAGCGGCCTCTATGACAAATACCTGATGTCGCCGTCGCACCTGGGGCTGGAAAGGATGCAGGTCCTTAGCTGGTACTCCCTGTATCAGGCGCTTATGATGATGGTTGTGACGGCCTTCCTCTGGTGGCCAAACCGCAAGTACACCACGCCCTTCCGCTGGAAATGGGGCATCCCATTCATCAGCCTGTTCCTTTGCGGGGCCGATTTCCTCTACCTCCAGGCCCTTGCCCAGCCCGATGCCCTTATCGCTGTCGTCTCCATGATCCGTCGCGGAAGCGTCCTGGTGAGCTTTGCCATCGGCGCATTTATCCTCAAGGAAAAGAACATCAAGGCCAAATCCGTGGACCTGCTTCTCCTGCTTGCCAGTATGCTTTTGCTTTACCTTGGTTCAAGATAATTTATGATTAGAAACTCACTCCGGGAATACATTGAAAGCGAGGTTATTCCGCGCTACGCAGAGTTTGACAAAGCACACAGGGAAGACCATGCCAGGACGGTAATTGAACGCGCCATGGCAATGGGAAAGGCCTATGACATAGATGAGGAAATGCTCTACACGGCCGCGGCATGCCACGACCTGGGCCTTTCCGTTGACCGCAAGACTCACCATCTGGAGAGCGGCAAGATTATCCGGGCCGATAAAAGGCTGTCATTTTGGTTCTCGCCGGAGCAGGTTGAGACGATAGCCCAGGCGGCGGAGGACCATCGGGCATCGGCCACAACTCCCCCGCGGAGCATTTACGGATGCCTTGTTGCCGAGGCCGACAGGATGATCGAGCCCGTTACCATAATCCGCCGCACGGTGCAGTTTGGTCTGTCACATTATCCGGAACTGGACAGGGAAGGTCACTGGCAACGCACTCTGGAACACCTAAATGAAAAGTATGCCGAAGGAGGGTATCTCCATCTGCTAATCCCCGGTTCCCCCAATGAGGCGCCACTGGCAGAACTTCGGGCTATCATCCACGACACGGAACGCCTCAGGGGCATTTTCGAGCAGATATATACTGAAGAAGCGTAGTATATAACGCTTGCTAGTCATTCATAGTAATGCTCTCTATCCTGAGGCGAAGTGTTCCGGAGGGAACCTGAGCCTCGGCTATTTCGCCCACCTTCTTCCCCATAAGGGCGGCGCCGATCGGGGATTTCAGCGAAATCTTGCCGGCCTCCAGATTCATCTCGTGGGGGCTGACTATCTGGAAACACATTCTGGCATTTGTGGAAAGGTTGGTGAATTGGACACGGCTCAGAAGGCTGACTCTGTCTTTGGGCAGGACGCCCGGGTCTATCACTCGGGAATGCTCCAGGACCTTCTGCAAGAAACGGATCCGGCTGATGGTCTTGGCCTGCATACGTCTTGCTTCACGGTATCCGGCATTATCGCTACGGTCCCCCTGGGCACTGGCCTCCGCAAGGTCCTCCTTCACCTTGGGATAGACTACGCCTATAAGGTTCTTCAACTCCGCCGCAATCTCGTCGTATCTCTCTTTTGACAGGTATTCCATGGCTCAAATATACTCATTTTTCGCAAAAGCATATAATTCTCTCTCCCCTTGACGTGAACGCCCGCGAAAAACGGCAAAAACGTCGTCGCGCGCGTTAAGGTTGACGTGGCAGACGACGAAAATGGCCAAAAACGTCGTCGCGCGCGTAAACGCGTATAATATGACATGGACATTTTTACTTTTTTGTCATTATTTTCAAAATATCGCTTGCGATATAAAAATAAAGTTGTATATTTGCATCGTGAACGATATAAATAACAACCAAAAAATATAAGATTATGGACTTTACAAACACTCTTCAGATCTCTCAGATGATCGTTAACGAACTCACAGGCAGCGCATTTGTACACAAAATGCAGGGACAGCTTTTCAAGAGCCAGGGCTTCACAAAGCTTGGGCAGAAGTACCTGGACCATTATACAGAGGAAATGGCATGGGTAGAGAAGTACACAGATCGTCTCCTGGATCTTGGTTGCGTCCCCGAGGTAAAGGTTTGCAGCCAGGCTACCCTTATCGAGGATCCCAAGGCATATCTTGAGGCCGACCTCAAGCTTCAGAAAGAAGGCGTGGAAACTCTTTACAAAGCAATGCCCGCTCTTGCAGCAGACCCTACCACCTACGACCTCACAAAGGCTTATCTTCTGGACGAGGAAGAAGACCTCTACTGGGACGAGGAGCAGCTTGACCTCATCGAGAAGATCGGCTATCAGAACTGGCTGGTAAAGCAGCTCTAGAACATGGCAAAGATTTACGATTTCAAGGCCTTGAACAACAAGGGCCTTGAATTTGACTTCGCCCAGTTTGAAGGCAAAGTCCTGATGATTGTCAACACCGCCTCCAAGTGTGGTTTCACCCCGCAGTACGACGGTCTGGAGGCCCTCTATCAGAAGTATAAGGACCAGGGGCTCACCATCGTCGGCTTCCCATGCGACCAGTTCGCCCACCAGGAGCCCGGCTCCAACGAGGAGATTGCCGAGTTCTGCCGCATCAACCACGGCGTCACCTTCCAGCTGATGAGCAAGATTGACGTCAACGGCCCTAAGGCAGATCCTATCTTCGAGTATCTCAAGTCCGCAGCGCCCGCCGAGGAATACAAGGGTCTGAAGGCCAAAGCCGCGCACGCCATGCTGAAGGGAATCAGCAAAAGCGTGGAGAAGGATAGCGATATCCTTTGGAATTTCACCAAGTTCCTCGTGAACCGTGACGGCACTGTGATCAAGCGTTATGCGCCGACCACTACGCCCGAGGATATCGAAAAGGACATCAAAGCAATGCTTTAATGGTAAAGGAAGAGTTCAAACTTGACAACCAGCTCTGTTTCAGGCTGTACACCGCTTCACGCCTTCTCACACAGGCCTATCATCCCTTGCTCTCCGAGCAGGGGTTGACCTATCCGCAGTATCTTGTACTGCTGGTCCTGTGGGAGAAGGATGCGCAGCCGGTGAACGACATTGCCAAGCGACTGCTCCTTGAAACCAACACAGTCACTCCCCTTCTCCAGCGAATGGAAAAAGTGGGCATCCTTACCCGAGCAAAAGGCAAGAAGGACGCCCGCCAGATAATCGTTTCATTAACCCAGAAAGGCAAAGACCTTCAGGAAAAGCTCTCCTGTGTTCCTTTTACCGTAGGCGATGCCGTCATGTGCGAAAGCGTCAACCCCCAGACCGCCCCGGATGTATTCCGGATACTGGACGATATTATTGCCGCACTGTTACACTCAAATAATCAATAGCAAAGTAAAGTCTTTATGGTACCTCTTAGTTCACTGATCTGCATGGCCGTGGGAGCCGTTCTGGGTTTCGCCGTCCCGGTACTGCTTGTATTATGGCTGGTAAAAAAGCATAATGCGAGTTGGAAAACTGTTCTTGCGGGTATAGGCGTTTTTGTCGTCTTTGCTCTCGTTTTGGAGTCGATGGTGCACCAGATAGTGCTAAAAGGACCTTCGGGATCGGCCATTATGGGAAATATCTGGTACTATGCACTTTATGGCGGATGCATGGCCGCACTCTTTGAGGAAAGCGGCCGCTTCATCGCCATGAAATGGCTGCTACGCGACGAGCCGTCCGGTGCTATCAGTGGAATCGGCTACGGTATAGGCCACGGCGGCGCCGAAATGCTGTTGCTCTTTGGCATTACCATGATCTCCAACCTGGTTCTCTCTTCCATGATTAATGGCGGCCAGGCCGATATCCTGCTTGCAAGCGCCCCCGCAGAGGCACAGGCACAGGTTCAAGCCCAGCTCGCAGCACTTCAGGACACTAGCGCAGGCTCCATAATGCTGGGTCTGTGGGAAAGATTTTCGGCCCTGATTCTTCAGGTGGCTCTGTCCATGATTGTCTGGACGGCCGTACGCCGGGGCGGAAAATGGATGTGGCTCCTTCTGGCGGCGTTCCTTCTGCACTTCCTGGTGGATGCGGTGACAGTTGTATTGGCCAAGTCCGTGAGCATGCTGGCTGTGGAAACCGTCGTCTTTGCAATGGCTGTTGCCGTCGGCGCTATTGGATGGAAACTCTGCAGGTTACAATCATAACGTTCCCAACGTCCCGGTTTTAAGGACGTCTGGAACACCTTTAGTTTTGTGTACAGGAGTTATATAGACAAAGGAGTATTATTTACCAAAGCGTTTTCACGTTTTTTCCTTGGAGTGGTTCTGGAAGAAGGTCAAGTACAGACTAATCCCTATGATTTGGTAGTCTTACCAATTGTCCGCAAGGGCAAGCCCTTGTTTGATACAGGCCTCAACCTTGGTTTCTATTTCCGCCTCGCTGGAGTAATCCATGTTTGAGGCGGAAACTGTTGTAAGCTCTCCAAGATTCCACAGATGGCTTATTGCCTTAATGTAAGGCGTGGCCTGCTCCAGCGGGCTGCCGGTCCGGATATCCATTCCACGGGTGGTAATATATAGAACCTTGGGGCTTTTGCAGAGCCCGACGCAGGTTTTGCCGCTGTCGGTGAAAGTGATGTCAAACAGGGACGTCTGCTCAAAAAAGCATTTGAGAACGGCCGGGAAACTCATATCCCAGAAAGGTGCGGCAATAAGGATACGGTCTGCCCTGGCTATGGCCGATGCCGCCTCTTTTGCCCACTCCGGAACAATACCGGCTGCGCGTTGGGCATAAAGACCGGGGGTCAAAGGGACGATGTCCATTTCCGGAAGGTCAAACCTTATGACCGAATACCTCCCGGCCAGGGCGTCGATTATCGGCCCGGCTATTCTCAAAGTGCGGGAATCCGCCTCCCGGACACAGGCGTTTATGACTACAAGATTACGCATCGGCGAAGACCCTCCCATCGTCCAAGGTTATGCGGAGTTTGGTGTACTCGCTGTGGAAATCGCGCTCAAGGCGGTCAAGGTAACGGCGGCTTTCCCACTGGCACATGGGAAGGTCGTGCAGGAGATAGTTGCCGCAGGCCTCAGGACGTGTGGCGGGCACTTCAGTCTGCGCGATAATCCACTTGAGGCACTCAATTGTGAGACGCCTCATGTCCTCCACCGTGTAGGCTCCCGTCATAATTATGTACATGCCGGTGAGACAGCCCATGGGGCCGACATAAACAACATCGTCCTTGACTTCACTGTTACGGAACCACGTGGCCATCAGATGCTCCAGGCTGTGGATGGCGGCCGGGGCTACAGCAGGCTCCTTGTTTGGTTCTGTGATACGGAGATCGAAGGTGGTGAATCCTTTGTCCTCACGTGAGACATAGATCCCCGGCTTGAGGCGGGTGTGATCAATGGTGAAACTTTGTATTACTTCCATAGTTGCTATATTTTCAGATACTTACTGCGAAGAATGACGCTTTCCAATAGATTTCCCGGAATGATGTTCTTAACGGCATCAACAACTGCGTTCAGAAGTGACTCGTGCAGATAGTCATTCCTTATGAGCAGTGATATGGTACGTGTGCGTTCCGGATTAATAATTGGACGAAGCCCGCTTTGCTGACTGTACAAGATAAGGTCCTTATGAGTTTCCGGAATGATGGTGACCCCTCCGTTTTCGTTGACAATCTGTATGAGCATGCCAACGCGGCCTCCCTCAAAATAACGCTCGTAGGTGACTTCCCCGCCAGACTCCATTTCTTTCAAAACCTGCTTTCTGAGACCGTCGCGGATAATCCATAGGGGCTGGCCGTACAAATCGTCCATATTGATCTTTTCCTTAGAATAAAGGGGACTGTCCTGGGAAACGTAGGCAAGGAAACGCTCATGATACAGCGGAATCTCCAGAAAAGCAGGATCATTGACCTCTCCTGCCACTATGCCGATATCCACTTCCGCCTTACGGAGTTTATCCTTGATGGTTTCTGTGAGCATCTCCTCCGTCTGCAATGAAATGGAAGGATATTTTTGACCGAAGTATTTGAATAATCCAGGCACAAGGACCGGGGATACAGTAGAAATAAGCGCTATCTTGACTCTGCCGGACAGCAACTCCTTTTCCTGGCTGGTCATTTCAACTATCTGCCCCACATTGTACAGTACAACCTTTGCCTGGTCAATGATTCTTCTGCCTATTGCAGTGGGAGCCACAGGATGAGCGTCACGGTCAAAGATTCTCACATCCAGTTCATCCTCCATCTTCTTAACCATAAGACTCAGAGTGGACTGGGTAAGTCCGCAGGCTTCCGCGGCCTTCCCGAAATGCCGGTATTCATCTATTGCGACAATATATTTGAGCTGCTGCAGAGTCATTATGATTGATTTTATCAATGCAAAGATAAAAATAATTGTATTGATAAATGCAATATTGGCAAATATCTTTGCAAAAATTTTTTAAAAAGATGAACTGGAAAATCATCACATGGTATATAGGAATATCACTGATGCTTGTGGCGGCCTTGATGACGGTGTCCGGTATCATTGCATGCTATACTCCGGGCGACGAAAGCCGTATTCCGCTTTTGTTTTCCGCATACCTTACAGGTACAGTCGGAATCTTTCCTATCCTTTTCGTCAGAAGAAAACACCATAATCTGAGCTTCCGTGAAGGCAACAGCATTGTTGTGGGAGCATGGCTTATGGCATGCATCTTCGGGATGTTTCCGTTCCTGTTTTACGGACAGGAATTCACTTTTGTGAATGCACTGTTTGAGAGTGTATCCGGCTTCTCTACAACCGGCGCTTCAATACTTAATGACATAGAAGCTCTTCCCAAAGGCCTGCAATTCTGGCGCATCTCAACGGCATGGGTGGGTGGTATCGGCATAGTGACACTGTTCTCCATGATGATGGGCGGCAGCCCCAACAAATCCACGCTTTCCGGCGCCGAGATTTCCAATGTTGCCCGCGAGGCATTCGCAGGAGAACGAACCGACAGTTTTGCCCAAAGGATGCTTGTCACTTATATTGCACTTACCCTGGTCACGTTATTTGCCCTCAAATTGACAGGAATGGGTTGGTTTGACTCTGTGACAAACGCCATGTCGGCATGCAGCACCTGCGGATTCTGCACAAGGAATACCAGCATCGCTTTCTATGCCAATCCTGCAGCAGAGGTGGTCCTGACCTTTGCGATGCTGGCATCGGGCATAAACTTCGGCATACTGTTCCTGGCACTTATCAAAGGCCGCCCCAGCCATATCTGGAAGTCTGAGACCGTAAATGTTTTTCTTGGATCAGTCCTTGTGGTTATCGTGATAATCACCGCCGACCTTATGATAAACGGGAACTGCCCGTCCTTTGGGACCGCCCTGCGCAACGCTTCATTCCAGGTGGCATCAATCGCCACCACCACTGGATTTGCCACTCAGGACACAAACCTGTGGCCGCCGATGAGCATGTCGGTACTTATCATATGCTCACTGATATGCGGATGCTCCGGTTCAACTTCCGGAGGCATAAAGATAGACAGGGCCATCCTTGCAACCAAGGGGATTCACCAGAAGGTACTTCTCACAATTGTCCCCAACCGGGTAAGGCCGGTACGTGTAGACGGTCAGGTCCGTGCCGATGAAAAAGTAAACGATGCCTTCAGCTACATCTTCTGCTACCTGCTCATCATGGTTGTATTTGCAGCACTGAATATAGCCGGAGGGCTGGATTTCACCACAGGCGTCACTGCCTCCATCGCCTGCATTGGGAACGTAGGGCCGGGATTTGGAGATGTGGGGTCGATGTCCAACTACGCCAGTTTCCCCGTCTTCCTCAAGGTTTCATCACTCATTGAAATGCTGGTGGGACGTCTGGAAATATTCCCGATACTGTACCTGTTCCAGTCTATCCGGTCAAGATAGGCAGCTCTTCCGACCACGCTCAGCCCTTCCGCTGGACAATCCGCCATTTTTTTTGTAAATTTGTACAAACTAATTATCCAGCGATGAAGCACTTCAGATTTCTTCTAATAGGCCTGCTGCTCTTTGGTTGGAGCGCCGGTGCACAAACATCACGTGAAGAGTTACTCTCCCATATTGAGCTCACAGCTGCCAACTACGCAAATTATCCCAATCCTACAGGCCATATTACTCCAGCCCCGGCCGGGTATGAGCCCTTCTACATCAGCCATTACGGCCGCCACGGCGCCAGATACATGACCAGTGACAAAGCTTTCAGGAGGCTTCAGAGCCAGTTGGATTCTGCGTTGTCCATGGGGATACTCTCGGAGTACGGCAAAGACGTGCGTAACAGAGTCATTCTTGCCGCAGCGGATGCAAGAGGCAAGGCAGGACGCCTCACCGCCCTTGGGGCAAGGCAGCACAAAGCCATCGCCAGAAGGATGTACGACAATTATCCTTCCCTTATGACCAAGCCTCTGACAGTTACGGCAAACGCATCAACTTCCAGGCGCGTCATTCACAGCATGGAGAGTTTTTGCGAAGAGCTCCAGGACTTGAATCCGGACATGACCGTCACCATGGCAGCCAGGGAGGAAGACCTCTGCTACATCAAGGCCAACAAGAACATAATCGTGCCGGATTCCCCCACCGAAGATGAACTCTACCACAATCTCAAGGTCTTCCGGCAGAAGATGATGGCCTGGACGCCCCGGATGGAGTCAATCTTCACGGATCCGGACAGGGCAAAGTCCTTCATTGACGAATACACTTTTGCCGATGACCTCTTCAACCTGGCCGCAGACATGTACTGCCTGCCGGAGCTGAACCTCAGCTTCAACGACGTCTTTGGAGAGGAGGGAATGATTAACGGCTTCCGCTCATACAACGCCGCCTGGTGCCTTTGGGAAGGCCTCATGCCCGGCGCAAAGAAGAACTACCACATGATTTATCCGCTCCTCCAGAATTTCCTGGACGAGGCCGATGAAGTGATTGCCTCCGGCGGCCAGGCCCTGCGTCTGCGTTTTGGCCACGACAGCGTGGTACTGCCCTTCTCCTTTGCCCTGGGTTTTCCCGAGGCCGTAAATGCAACTGACGATATGGAAAACCTCCACAAGTCTTTCAGCATCTTCAGGCTTATCCCCATGGCCGCTAATATCCAGTGGGTTTTTTACCGCAAAGGCAAGTCAAAAGATATTCTGGTGAAGTTCCTGATGAACGAGAATGAAACCTCCATTCCCGTCAAGACAGACTGCTATCCCTACTATCACTGGAAAGACGTGGAAAAATACTATCGTCAGATGATTAAAGAAGCCAACCTCACTTACAAGGATTAATACTATGAAGAAAGCCATCATCTGGATTGCAGGCATCCTTGCCGCAATCTGCATTGCAATCGCCTGCATCTGGGGCGGAGAAATTGCTACAATCAGGTCCATCAAGTCGGTGGACGGGAACAAATACCTGTACCGCATGGAGTACAAGGCCTCCTATGACCTTGACGACCTTATTTCCAAGGATATCGACGAAAACGCGGAGCTTCTGGACTATGTGATCGGCCGCATCGGCAAAGGCCTGCCCCTCAAGATAAAGAGCGCACAGGTGGCCGATGAAAACGGTGAAATGCAAACCATGAACTGCACCAGCTTTCAGGCTGCTAAAGCCGATGGCGACGGCTTCTGGTACGGGCGCAACTACGACTTTTTCAAGAATCCCACAATGGTAACCGTCTCTCACCCCAGGAAGGGTTACGCTTCCATTGCGGTAAGTGACATGTCCCACTTTGGCTACTCGCTGGAGAAGCTCCCGGAAGGCTTTGTAGCCTCCCTCAGCTGCCTGGCGTCAATTTACGCCCCGGTGGACGGAATCAACGAGAAGGGACTCTGCACATCCATCATGGCTCTCCCCAAGCAGGCCTCCCGGCAGGACACTGAGAAGCACGATGTTGGCACCACCATCATCATGCGCCTGTGGCTGGACCGTTGCGCCACAGTTGCCGAAGCGCTGGAACTCCTTGAAACAGTGGATGTCCGTCACGATGCCGCCGTCGGCTCCGGCTATCACTACATGGTTGCCGATGCTTCAGGTGACTGCGCAGTGGTGGAATTCGACAAAGAGGACGGTTGGAAGACCATGATTGTCCGCAAGGACCCTGCTGCCAACCACATGCTGGTAACAAACCATCTGCTGTCAGAAAAGTACTACACCACAGAGCCGGACGAGTCCGTTGGCAATCCCCACTCCAGGAGCTGGTGGCGCTACGAGACCGCAGGGGCTTACCTTGCCGAGCACAATGGTGTGCTGACTTTGGAAGAAGCGCAGGAATGCCTGTCCATGGTCCATTGGAAAGACCTTGTGTGGGACAACGGCATGGTGGAAGACACTCAGTACAGCAACGTTTACGACCAGGCTAACATTACCCTGAGTCTCCGTAACTGGAACGACTACGAAACCACCTGTAAGTTCAGTCTGTCAGACTAACTTCTACAGTCTCCAGCAGCGGTGACAGTGACATGTCATGGGGATTTGTTCCCATGACACCTTGGGGCACATCCATTCCAAGCAGTCCAAACAGCCACTCCCAGTACACGGGCATTGTGCCGTCCGATGCGCGGAAATTCATTGGCGCGCTCTGGAACACCTGCCTGCCTTCTGCGTCCAGGTAAGAATTCTGGACAAGTTCCGAGCAGTACTGCTCATCGTTGTCCGGGAGGAAATACATGTCGTATCCGCGGCCGCAATAGGTGATGGCATTTGCGACGGCGGCATCGGCATCAACCCCCTTAACCCTTTTGACGATAAACTCCGGCAAAGATCCGTCCTTCAGCGTAAACTGAGTAAGGAAGGTGTCCAGCGGATGCCTGTCCACGCCGTACTTCAGGGTTGCGTCGATAATCCAGACGCCCGCCGAGTCAACATCGGCAATGGCAACGTGGATAAGATTGAGTTCGTCCGTTCCCGTGGCCGATGCAATGGCGGCATCCATGGAGTCCTCCTCCACACTGTAATCCATTGGCAGGCCCACAAATACCAGGTCTCCTTTCCGGAGACGAGGTTCCTCCTGGCGGCAGCCCGCAAAAGTGAGCGCCATGGCGGCAGACAAAACGATAAGACAGATACGCTTCATGACTGGATAATACATTTATGCAAAGTTACATAAAAATGGCGATTGTTTGTGCCATTTTTGGGCGAGATCCGAATATGGGGATCACTTGACGGATCGCATACATAACATCACAAATTTACTTATTCATATTGTATTTACAATAATTATTACTACTTTTGTACCACACTACACCACAGATAAAATCCTGACTGGATATGAAAGTGAACAACAAGTGGTACAAATGGGAAGTGCTTGCCCTGCTGTGGGTGGCATATCTCCTTAACCAGGGAGACCGTCAGGTCTTCAACAGCGTGCTGCCCCTCATCAGGGACAGCCTGGCCCTTACGGACAAGTCCGTGAGCCTAATTGCAGTATTCTTCAACCTGTTCTACGCCGCCATGGTTCCCATAGGCGGATGGGTGGGAGACCGTTTCTCACGCAAATGGGTAACAACCCTGAGCATCCTGTTCTGGAGCGTGGCAACCATGTTCACGGGCCTTGCAAACGGAGTTTTCCTGCTCATACTCACCCGTTCCATAGCAACAGGCGGCGGAGAGGCCTTCTTTGGCCCGGCCAATTACTCCCTTCTGGGGCAATATCATACGGATACTCGTGCACGGGCCATGTCCATACACCAGACGTCCTACTATGTGGGCGTGATCCTGGCCGGCTGGCTTGCCGGTTACATTGGTGACAAACTGGGCTGGCAGTACGCCTTCTACATCTTTGGCGGCGCCGGCGTAGTCTGGGCTGTGGTTATGGCAATACGTCTCCACGATGCGCCGTCCGGAAAAACGGCCCAAAATCCGGACGAGACCACCATAACAGCAAAACCGAGGCTTTGGGACGGATTCAAGACCGTGTTCACAACTCCCACAGCCCTCATGGTCACCATCGGCTTCTGCGGATTCATTTTCGTGATCACGGGTTACATGACGTGGGTACCTACGTTCCTTCAGGAGAACTTTGGACAGAGCGGGGCACAGGCCGGACTCAATTCCATGCTATGGACATATGTAGCCGCGTTTGTGGGTGTACTGCTTGCCGGAACGCTCAGTGACAAGTGGGCGGCAAAGGATCCCAAGAAACGCATGATCATACAGGGCGCAGGACTTATCCTTGGAGCCGCGTTCCTCCCCTTCATGGGCACGGCAAAAAGCATCTGGCTGCTGTACCTCTGCTTTGCAGGCTGGGGCTTCTTCAGGGCCTTCTTCGACGCCAATATCTATGCAGCCCTCTATGACGTAACTCCTGAGCACCTGCACGCCAGCTGCTCCAGCGCAATGATAATGACCGGTTTTGCAGTGGGAGCAACCGCCCCCTATGTGCTTGCCATAATCAAGGAAGCAACCGGAAGCCTCAACGCCACATTCCCCATCCTGGGTGTAATCTGGCTCGTCTGCGGCCTCGCTTGCCTTTGGGTGAGTTACAGGCACTACAACAAAGACAATACAAAAATCAAAAACCATGAATAAAGCACTCAAGGCGAGAAAAGCCAAAGCAGGCCTGCTTCTTATAGCATCGCCCCGATTCAAAAACCTCTCCGGTCCCAAGCGCGGCACCTACGGCGAGCGCAAGGAAAAGGTTGTGAAGGAGATCAAGGCCACAATGAACTTCCTGGACCTGGTGGCCCCCGGTATCGTCTATGAAAGGGAGGACGCCCAGAAGGCGATGGACATGTTCTACAACGAGAAGGTGGACTTCATCTATGCCGAGTTCCTCTCCTGGAGCGAGGACTTTGCCTGGATCCGTTTCCTCCGCGACTGCCCGGAAATCCCCATCATCTTCTGCAACGTAGCAAAGCCCAGGATGACCTTCGAGACCACCCTTGACGAGGACGACTTCGTGGATTACCTCTGCGCCGGCACCCTGGTGGGCTCGCTGGAAGGCAGCGGAAGCGTTGCCCGCGTCCCCCGGGACAACGTAAAAACCGTCCTTGGCACCCGTGAGGAAATCACCGAAAAGGTCCGCATCTTTGCCGATGCCGCAAAAGCCCGCACCATCCTCCGTCACTCAAACCTTGGCCTCATGGCCAACATGAACGAGGCCATGTGGAGCACCTACATCGACAACTACGACCTCTTCACAAAGATAGGCCCGGAGATTCACTATCTCCCCTACAGTGACTACGGAACGGAGATCGACAATCTGGACGAGCGCGAAGTCCAGGAGTACGCCCTTGAGCTCACCTCCAAATACAAGGTCATGCCCGATGTGGAGGACGACAAACTCATCGGCTGCGTGAAGGCCACCCTTGCCATAAAGAAGATGGCCCAGAAGAACGACATCGACTGCTTCGTGTACAACGACATCGACCAGGCCACCTTCCGCACCGCCGGCTGCCGTGCAGGCTTCTACCCCAACTGGTTCAACGAGAACGTGAGCGTCCTTGTCCCGGAGGCCGATATCGGCGCAGGTCTTATCACCTATATCCTCAAGCTCATCACCGGCAAGAACGTCAACTTCATCGAGCCCTTCCACATTGAGGACGATTTTGGCACCTTCGCAGGAGGCCACGCCGGCCCCAACGACCACAACGACCCCGCTTGGCAGGACAACGTAATCATCTCCCGCGACGTCCGCTTTGCAAAGACCTCCTGGAAGTACGCCGGAGCGCCCTTCGCATGGTACCGCATAAGCCCCGGCATGAAGACCGTGGCCGGCCTGTACGAGGAAGGCGGCGTCTACAAGCTTGTCACCTTCATGGCGGAAAGCCTCTCGGAGAAAGACACTCCCCAGAGCAACAAAAAGCACCTCCTTGCCACCTACAGCCATACCATCTTCAAACCCGTGGTCCCCGTTAAGGAACTCTTTGAGAATCTCCTCAACATTGGCGTCACCCAGCATTACGCCATTGTGGACGGAGACTGGAGGCCCCAGTTGGAGGCCCTGGCAGAAATAATGGGATTTGAATATTACGGTATCTGCTAGATTTACAGTCCTGCAATAATACGGTCAAAGGAGTCGTCCGGATGCAACGAATGCTTTTGCAGGTTGCAGTGGTAGGAATAGACGGTTGTGACCGACATGTTGAGGATCTTTGCAATTTTCTGGCGCTTTGAAATACCAATCTTGATAAGAGCCAGTATCCTTAGTTCGGTTGACAGTGTTCCCTTTGCGGGCATTGTCAACCGATATTGTTCCTGCATGTGTGCATTCACCTTGTCCACGAAGTCAGGGAATATTCCAAGGAAAGTTGAATCCAATGAGGCAAGAAGGCCGTCAAACTCCCCGGCAGCAAAGGAAGGCTTGCGAAGCATGGCCATAATGGCATCCGGGCCTTCAAGCTTTGCCGTATGGCGCAGGGACGATCGGTATTCGTCCACCTTGTTAAGGTAGTCCACACACTTCTCCATATACATGGCAAGGAAGTTATCCTTGATCTTTGAAGCCTCGCTGAGCTGCTTTCTGGATATGGCTAGCCTGCTTGAGTAGGCGTTGAGAAGGAACAGTGACAAAACCGCTATTGCAAGTAGCAGCGCAATGGCAACTGCCGTGATAAGGACGGCTCTCCTCTTCTGTTTCTGCTGCTCCAGAAGTACGTTCATGATTTCCAGTTCCGACAGGATGACATCATCGTACCTGGACTCGTAATGGGAGGAATAGGCATCCTTGAGGGTGATACGCATATAGCGGTCCGCACGCTCAATGTCTCCCGTCCTGAACAGCGTCAGGGCCAGTTCATAAAGCGCATTGTACGCTTTCACTGCAAGACGCATGTCGCATTCCACGGATTTTGCATAAAAGCGGATGGCGTTTTCGGTTTCCCCCAGGTGGAGATACTCTTTTGCAAGGTAGTAATTTGCTTTTGCGGTGTCGTTGGGGCTGGCAAGGACGCAGGCCCTGAGGCTTGCAAGGGCATCGTTTTCCTCTCCGTTCCTGCGAAGGAGCTGGTTATGGTAGTATGCGCACTCTATTCTGGTGCTGTCCCTTTTCCACCACTTCTCCACAATCTCCCTCTGGAGGGCTTCATTCTCCGGGCTACTACCGGATACCCTGCCGTAAATATGATAACCGGCAAAACAGTAAAGATATAGAGCCTCCCCGTCGATCCCTACCGTGTCTATCTGCCGGAAACTGGACAGCGCCGTCTGGATCGAGTCCATCTTATACAGAATGTTTGCATAGCAGCACTGACTGATGGTCTTTTGACGATAATCATCTCCGCAAAGGCGGAGCATCTCACGGACGCTGTGATAACAGGAATCAATGTCGCGGTAAAACAGGATTCTTTCCAACGCGTACAGCGCTTCCCATTTGGCAGAATCGGTGCTGGCCTTGTGGGCGCACAACCTCAGGGAATCCTGCAGGTGTGTCTGTCTCAGATCATATACATCCTGACTGTCCAGAGCCCGGTCCAGGGCAGAAAAGTACGCCTTGTTTGATTTGGCACAGGAAAAAGCCGCCAGGAGTGCGACCAGGACATACAATAAACTCTTTCTCATTATCGGATATTGTATTTACGGAGAATCTTAAGAATACTCTTTTCTATGGACCTTTCCCACAGAGTATAACCGTAATTGTCCGGATGCACTCCATCAACGGAAGCATCGTGACTGGGAGGACAGGCATCCGGCTCTATGAAATACACATCTTTATACTTTTTTCGCCCTTCCTTGGTGCTTTTCAGCTCCTTGAAGATGGAAGCGGCAACATCCATCTTGGCCTGCTCCTTTTTATCTTCCTCCTGGTCAAAGTTGCGCTTTTCACGGTAGATGGTCTGCTGGAAAATCATGGGCTTTCCCGGATGAGCCTCTATCATCCTGTCGATGAAAGGCACAAGCCTCTCCCTTATAGCATCTGCCCGGGGATTGGAGAAGGAGTCAAACACAAAAGCATCGGCCTCAACATCCACAAGGACATTGGCAAAAGAATCCTGAAGCATGCACCGTCCGCTGCAGCCAAGGGACAGCATCTGAAGGCCGGTGGAACGGGAGAACTGAGCCGGATACGCCATTCCGCCACGGGTGGTGCTGGAACCGTGCGTAAAACTGGACCCCCATATGGCGATGCGGTGCCTGAACGGGTTCTCACCAGGGACGAAAGTTGAGCCGCTTTCTACCCCTATCTTAATGGAACGCTCCTCACTGTAGGTGGGGAAATAAAGAAGGCAGTCATGCTCCTGCCCGTCCATATTCTGTATGAGGGTAAGCGGCTTGTCCAGTTTTGCGACAGGGTTCACCCCGGAGGCAGCCCAAAGCCATTTCCCCTCCTTCATAATATAAAGGTCATACCCCCTTGCCGATATGAGATTTGTATTGACAGGATTGTCCATTTCCCCATATTCCGTAATGATGCTCAGGCTTCTGGAATTGGTTCTGAATGCGCACGCCATGCCGGAAGACATCCTCACAAGCTGGTTTTCTCTTTTGGTAAAGCCTTTATAGTCCACTGTGTCAACACGGTGATAAGGATTCCGGGTTTTACCAGGCATGAGTTTACCCACGAGGGTCAGGTCCGAAGCTTCCTTGTAGATGTACTCTACACTCTGGGCCAGCGCTGTTACTCCAATGGAGAGAAGCAAATAGAAGAGAATGACTTTTTTCATAACACTTACAAAGTTACGAAAAAACAGCCAATTTTGATTCTTGTTTTTCACCGTCGTTACGATTATGATATCTAGTTGAAATACAGAGCGTTTATTGTAATTACAAGGCCGTAAAAACCTTGTTTTGAAAATCGCACCCTCAAAACGGGCGCTTTTTAGACTAATTTTGTAATCGGAAACACTAGAACTGATATGAATACTGCAATCAAAAGGGCCGCAGCATTTATGTCCCTTTTCCTGTTTATGGGGACAGCTGCTTTTGCCCAGAAAATTCAGGTAAGCGGAACGGTAAAAGACGCATCCACCGGAGAGCCGGTCCCTGGTGCGGCCATCATGGTCAAGGCTGGAAACGGCGGTGTAATCTCCGATACCGACGGGCGCTATTCAATCCAGGTGTCATCTGACGCTACGATTATCTGCACATGCATAGGCTTCTCTGACATAGAGCAGCCCGTAAACGGCAGGGCAATTATCAATTTCTCCCTTGAAATTGATGCCCAGATGCTGGAAGAGACCGTGGTAGTTGGATACGGCACGCTCAAGAAGTCCCAGCTGGTTGGCAGTGTGGAGCAGATTTCCGGCGAAGCCCTTGAAGACCGCGCCAACGCCAACGTTTCAAGGACCTTGCAGGGACAGGTTCCCGGCCTCAGCATCATTCAGTCCGACGGTAAACCCACGCACGGGGGTTCCATATATATAAGAGGCGGGGCCACCAGCTACGTGATGAAAAAGAACCTCAATTCCAAGGATCTGGCAGAGTATTCCATCGGCCAGGGCGGAAGCGCGCTGGTTCTTATCGACGGTGTGGAGGGAGATATCTCTTCCGTCAATCCGGACGATGTAGAATCGATTTCCGTTCTGAAGGACGCATCCTCGTCGGCCATCTACGGCTCCCGCGCGGCATACGGTGTAATTCTTGTCACCACCAAGAAAGCCAGCTCAGAAAAAGTCACCCTCACATACAACGGTTCATTCTCCATCAATCAGCGGACTGTAATGTGGGAGGACCACATCATTTCCGACGGCCTCGAGTTTACCAGGAATTTCTACGATTTCTATCTTGGCAAGACAGAGACTCCCACTGCTGCTGGCGCTCTCCCCGACAAGATGAACACCTACAAGATTCCTGACAACTATCTGGAACTGTTCGAAGCCAGAAGAGCCGCCGGCAATACGGATGTTTACGATATGAACGGAAATGACTATCTCTATTTCGGTTCCGTAAACTATTTTGAACTGTTCTACAAGAGGAGAAACACCACCCGTTCGCATTCCATGAGCGTTAACGGATCCTCGGGAAAAATGTCATACTCGCTGTCTGGCCGTTATTACACCCAGGACGGTATCTACAAAATAGGCAACGAAGACTACAATCAGTACAACCTGCGTTCCAAGGTAACACTCAAACTCAGGGACTGGATGTCCATAGACAACAACACTTACCTCTACCGGGTCAACTACATCCAGCCAATATTCTCTAAGAACAGCGACAAAGTTGGCAGCCAGGTACAGCAGATTGCCGTTATCGGCCTGCCGGTCCTCCCGGTTACAAACGAAGACGGCACCTACACTCTGGGCGGAGCCGCTTCAGGTTATGCTGCATTCAACGACGGCAATTCATCACAGGATTCTACAACATCCACGGTTATAACTACCACCGGAATCAATATCGAGCCCATTAAAGACGTGCTTAAATTCCGCGGAGACGTTTCTTACAAGTTTACCTCCAGGGTAGTGGAGCGATATGTGGCGCCGACACCCCAGAGCCTTTCTCCCGGAATCATCACCTACTACGTAAGTGAAGCCGATTCCTACAAGAAAGAATACCGTTACGACACCAACCACCTGTCTGCAAACCTGGTTGGCACATTCACCCCTAAACTGGGTCCGGACCACAAGCTCAACGTGGTTGCCGGCTGGAACCTGGAAGACCACAAGTACGACATCGAGACTATTCTCCGCCACGGAATGCTCTATCCCGGCCTTCCCAGTTTTGAGCTTTTCAACGGCTCCGAGATAGAAATCAAGCAGTACGACAGTGACTGGAGCACAATAGGCACCTTTGCCAGGGCAAACTACACGCTCCTTGGACGATACATCCTTGAAGGCTCCCTCCGCTATGACATGAACTCCCGCTTCCCCAGCAATCAGCGGGGTGGATGGTTCCCTTCCGCATCGGCAGGATGGAGAATCTCGGAAGAGCCATGGATGAAAGGCACCAGGGGCGTAATCGACAATTTGAAGCTCAGGGGCAACTGGGGCTCACTTGGAAACGGCGGAGTATCGCCTTATTCTTTCCTGGAGACCATGGGTCTGGCCCAGAGCAGTGTCATTTTTGACGGCGGATACGCCAGCGTGGCCGGGATGCCGTCCATCGTCCCCGACAGCCTCACCTGGGAAAAGATCAGGACCATGGATATCGGCCTGGATCTTGATATCCTGAAAAGCAGGCTGTCCTTCTCCGGAGACTATTATGTGAGGTTTACGGACGAGATGTATTCTACAGGGCCCGAGCTTCCGGCAATCCTCGGCGCGTCCACCCCTAAAGGCAATTACGGCCAGCTCACCACCAAAGGTTGGGAAGCCACACTTTCCTGGAGGGATTCTTTCAAAGTGGCCGGGAAAGACCTGACCTACTCCATCAAGGGCAGCCTCTGGGACAGCAGGACCTGGGTGACCGAGTTCTACAGCGAGACCAACAACATCTTTGACTACTATGAAGGCAAAGAGCTGGGCGAGCTCTGGGGCTTCCGTACGGACGGTCTGTTCACCTCCAACGAGGAGGCCGCCGCATGGTTCCCGGACAGGTATCACAACCTCCTTACCTCTACTGTTCCTTACGCCGGGGACATCAGGTTCCTGGACCTGGACGACAACAAGGAAATAACCGCCGGGGCCGGAACCCTGGAGGACCACGGAGACCTTGACATCATCGGTAATATAATGCCCCGCTACCAGTACGGAATCAACTTTGACATGAAGTGGAACGGGATAGGCCTGAGCGTATTCCTTCAAGGCATAGGCCACAGGGACTGGTATCCTTCCGAAGGTACTTCCCTGTTCTGGGGCGGCTATGAAAGGGCTTACAACTTTGCCCTCAAGTGCCAGCAGACAGACCGTGCCATCCTTGACAAGAGCACGGAAAACTGGGTGGTCACCAACGCTTCCGAGAATCCCTACTGGCCCCGCCGGCTTTATGGTCCAGCCATGGCCGGAAGCGGCGTGGGCACCATGAACACCTACAACGACTACTTCCTCCAGAACGCCGCATACCTGAGGCTCAAGAACCTGACCGTGGACTATACCCTCCCGTCAAATGTGAGCAAAAAGCTGGGCCTTGAAAAGATGCGTGTGTACCTCTCCGGAGAGAACCTCCTCACATTCTCTCCCATCTACGAGCACACGGACATGTTCGACCCCGAGGTTATAACCAAGGGCGACTCCGACTTTGGAAGCGGCACCTCCACCACAATGGGAGACGGTGCCAGCTACCCCATGCTCAAATCTTATACTATCGGCATTAATCTTACATTCTAGGGCGATGAAAAAGACTATCTACGTTATTGCAGCCATACTGGCATGCTCCTGCAGCGACTTCCTGGAAAAGACTCCGGCCAACAAGTTCTCTGCCGATACTTTCTTCGCCTCTGAGACCGACCTTCGCCTCTACGCGAACGGTCTCATAAACACCGCCCTTCCGGACGCCACGGACATGGCACTGGGAGAGGACCGGTTTACGGACCTTTGCGGCACAAAGGCCTCCAAGGAATTTTATTGGGGGACCTATTCCGCAGCCAAGGCGTCCAACTGGACTACCAGCACCTGGAGTTTTCCCCGAAGAGTGGCATACATGATAGAAAATATGCCTCGCTGCAAGGAAACTGTCCCTGAAAAGACATACAACCATTATGAGGGCGTTGCACGCTTCTGGAGGGCATGGATCACCATGAAGAGGATGATGGTGTTCGGAGACTGCTATTTCATAGACAAGGTTATCCAGCCTTCGGACACACTGACACTCTACAGCAAGCGTCAGGACAGGGAGTACATTTTCCACAGAATCAGGGAAGACCTTGAATTTGCCTGTGAAAACTGCCTCGCCAGCGGGGACGGAATCTTCTCTGACGGACGCGTTTACGTAAATAAATATGTAGCTCAGGCCTATGCCTCCCGATTCTTCTTGTACGAAGGCACCTACCGCAAGTACCACAGCGTGAATCCTTCCACCGGAAAGACCTGGAACGGCGAATACGAAAGCGCCACGGAGCTGCTCACCCTGGCTGAGAAATACGCCAAGGACCTGGTGGATGCAGGCGTCTTCTCACTGAACAAAGACTACAGGTCCCTGTTTGTATCGGCAAACCTGCCTAAGGACGAGGTTATCTGGGGACGCACCTACTCTGAAGAGCTGGGCGAAAAGCACGGCGTAACCTTCAAATACTGCTCGGCTACGTCATCGCTTCTGTACTCTCCAACCAAGGAGTATGTGATGATGTTCCTCAAGACGGACGGCACCCCTGCCGACGGCGCCGTGAGCGTGACCACGGAATTCACCGGACGCGACAAGCGCCTCTCCGCCTCTATCCTGGCTCCGGGCCAGACTATGAAAAAGAGCGACGGCTCCACTCCGGAAATCAGCCTCAACTGGAACTGGACCACCAGTGGATACGAATGGATTAAATGGGTCCAGCTTGAGGACGTTCCCATGAGCGGGGACAGCAAATCCTACAATTCCGTACCCATAATGCGCTACGCCGAGGTCCTTCTCAACTATGCCGAGGCCGCCGCCGAACTTGGTCACATGGATACCTCCCTGTGGGAGACCACCGTGGGCGCGCTCCGCAAAAGGGCCGGCGTCACAAGCCGATATCCCGGCACCGCCGGTTATGTGGCCGACACATGGCTCAGGAACTACTATACCCAGGATGTCTTGCATACCTCTACCCTCAGTGATATCCAGCTGGAGATCAGGCGTGAAAGGGCTACCGAACTCATGCTTGAAGGCCAGAGCCGCTACGATGACCTCATGCGCTGGAACCTTGGAGACCTCATTGAAAGAAGGTACAACCATCAGGGATGGCGCGGAATCTATATTACCCCGGAGGAAGCCACCAACGGTTTCCTGTGGAACGGCAAGAAATACACCGTGTCCAAGACAAAAGGCACAAGCGAGACCAGCTACAAGATTACCGGGACCTCCAACAATGCATGGAGCCTCTCTGAAGGCACTTACGGTTACCTCATCTACAACTATAAGCTTGTCTGGGACGACATGATGTACACCCATCCCATCCCCCAGGCGGCACTTAACGTCAACCCTAACCTTGGCCAGAATGAAGGCTGGCAGTGGCAATAATAATTACAAAACAATAATACTATGAAGACTAAGTATTTATCTTTATTCGCAGCTTTGGCAGCAGCGTTCACGTTTGCTTCATGCGAAGAGAATCTGGACCCTGTCAGCGAAGATGCCGTTATCTCCGTGAGTCCGGATAAGATCAACGCTTCCTGGGAAGGACAGATTGTGGAACTTGACGTAACCGCAAACTGTGCCTGGAAGGTCTCTAAGACCGATTCCGAAGGTTCCGCCGTGGACTGGGTCAAATGCGACCTCACAAGCGGAAACGGCAACTCCAAGCTTAACGTCAAGGTGGAAAAGAACCCCTCCGACAAAGAGCGCACGGCCACAGTCACCGTTTACAGCGGCGACGTCAAAGCATTCGTGGATGTAAAGCAGGCAGCCAACCCTGATCCGGAGGTAGGCCCTGTCACCCCTCCCGAGCCCACTTACACGGAACTCTCTTTCAACTTTGCGCAGGCCCTTGACGGCTGGCCCAACGTTGGAAAAGGCGCCGACTGGTCTGGCCTCAAGAACTGCGACTCCGGCTGCGCATCGGACAACGGCGGCACCGCCACGGATAACTCCCACCGCAGAGCCCAGGTCACCTATACGATAGACGGCACCGGCTATGACTTCACTCTTGCCGATCCTAACGCAGCAGAGAACCATAATATCTACCACGATTCTTCCAAGGGCCTTTACAGCGGCACCCTTCGTTACTTTGGACTTCCTGCCATCAGTGGCAAAAAGATTGTCAAGATTGAGATGGTTCAGGGAGCAAGCAACAAAGACCCGGAAAAGTTCACCAGAAACGTTGGCGTGGCCAAATGGGTTTACCATAAGGATGTTGCAATTGACCAGATCCAGTACGTGGAAGGCGGCGAACCTCAGAACCAGGCCGTCACTGACGGAACTGTCTATACATATGAGCTCAGCGGAACCGCAGGAAATACGGTTTACTGGCTCAATTCTCCCACCAACGCCAGCATAATCGTTTCCCTCAAGCTCTATTATGCCGATGTTGACGGTTCCGAGCCCGATCCCGGCCAGGAGC
>Ga0310690_10003437_pt1 | contig 23747 bp, 24 predicted proteins | sample AusTroGonzalo_MG_2_FD_207661 | JGI IMG/M metagenome (GOLD analysis project Ga0310690, IMG submission 207661) | Bovine rumen microbial communities from tropical cattle in Woodstock, Queensland, Australia - Gonzalo_04 (v2) (version 2) | ecosystem: Host-associated > Mammals > Digestive system >... | reverse complement strand
TCCTTATAAAGCCTTCAAAAAAAAAGTTAAAAACAATGTCATGCCACCCTTTGCCCGTTTTTTTGAAGGTTTTTCATATCGGCACAAAAAACCTTTATCTAAAGAGCACATTTTAAAAAGCAAAATTTTCACATCGTTTCAAAATGTTGCCGCCGAAGATTGTTTTTCGGGAACATATTCGGGTTTTGGCGTACAAATTTGCGAGCAAAGCTTACAAGATGTTCACTACGGCTCAAAAAAAACGCGTCAAAAAACCGTTTTTCAGGGCATTATCATTGCTCTCGAGCTCAAGAAAAACTTTTCTGCCCAAACACTTATCTTAAAAAACAGCGGGCTTTTCGGCCGCTGTCAACATTTGAGCGAATTTTCAAAAATCAAACTTGACAACGCCGCTTTTAACAGTGTTTTTGACGTTTACACATCAAATGAAAACGAAGCGCGCCTCATTTTAACACCGCTGTTTTTAGAATGCCTGCTTGATTTAAAGCAAGCCCTGAGAGGCAAATCACTTCGGGCTTCTTTTTTTGAAAACAAAGTTTTCATTTTTGTTGAAACAAAGCTTGATATGTTTGAACCTTATCGCTTTTTTTCATCAAACATCAATAAAGCCAAAATCAATGCGGCTTTTGAGCGGTTTCTTGCAATTTTCCAAGCGATTGATGCCCTTAAAACAAATCGAAAACTAGGTCTTTAAAAAGTTGTCAAATCAAGGTCGGACAACACCGCCTCAAAAGAATTTCCCTGCGGCGATGCAATATATGCGCCAACTTTAATTTTTTCGTTTAAGGTCGGCAGATAAAATTGGCGCAACCGCACATATTTTTGCCCGTGAAACGAATAAAAACACACAAAATCATCACCCAAACGCTCAATTTTATAAAAAATTTCTTCCGGCGCTTTTTTCAAAACCGTGCCCGCCCAATCGGAATGTCCCGCAACCGTTAAACATGTGCCGATCTCCGGTTTGAAGGTGTCTTTGGCCATCACAGAAGCCTTAAACCAGTTGCGTTCATCGGCGCGCACCATCAAACCGCATTGTTTAAACAAATCCGTTTCACGCATATGCCATTTAAGACTAAAAACAAAATTGCCGTCCATGCGTTTGAAAAAAAAGTGCGCATTGTCTTTTTTAATTTTGTGGTGCTGGCTCTGCCAAAAATCCGTTGTGGGATGCGCAGTAATTTTCATTTCATTGTTTGATAAAACCACGTTTTCTGGTTCATTATACCATTCAAAATCAATCAGGTTCTCAAGTTTCATAAAAACGTCCTGTCAGGCACATCGCCCATTTCGCTTAAAACCTGTTCCAAAACCTTGTTTTTGCGTTTCGGCGCCACAATTTTCAAAACAACGATTTCATCACCCAGATTTGATGCGGTTTTAATACCCTTGCCTTTAATGCGCAACCTCTCACCCGATGACGAATATGGCGGAATGGTCAGCTTAACGGCACCGCTTAAAGTCGGAACCATAACTTTTGCCCCTAAAACGGCTTCTTTCATGCTAATTGGTAGCTCCAACACAACATTTAATCCATCAATCTTAAAGTACCGGTGCGGCAGAATATGAACGTTTACAAACAAATCGCCGTTTTCACCGCCATCGATGCTTGCCTCTCCCATAGATTTCAGCCTGAAACTTTGTCCTTCAACGGTTCCGGCCGGAATTTTTAAGCTGACACGCTTACCGTTTGCGTTAATCACCTTTGTTGCACCTTTAGCCACATCTAAAAAATCAACATCAATCGTCATCGTTTGATCAAGCCCTTTTGTGCCTCCAAAACGATTTGTCCTCGCTTTGGTCTTTGCGCCGGCACTACCTTTAAATGCGCTCATAATATCATCGCCAAAAAATGATGAAAAATCAAACCCGCCACCTGAAAACGGATTTGACGACGCCCTCGAATACGTCCGATATGTTGCCCCACCGAAAGGATTTTCTCCCTGCTCAAAGCCTGACGAATCAAAACCCGCACCAAAACCGGTCGGCTTACCGTCCGCATCTATTTCACCGTTGTCATATTGCTTGCGTTTTTCCTTATCCCCCAAAACATCATATGCGCACGAAATTTCCTTAAATTTTTCGGCCGCATTTTTATCGTCTTTGTTCAAATCAGGGTGATATTTGCGCGCAAGCTTACGATAAGCGGACTTCACTTCCGCATCAGTTGCCGATTTTGCAACACCCAAAACGTCATATAAATTTTTCATCTTCCAAGCCTAAAAACGAATATTTCCCAGAATTTTATATAGGAAATTTATTTTTCCATTACAAGTCAATGTGCTCAAAGCCGGTTTTCCTTGCTTCCAAATCTAGCACACGATGTTTAAATGAATCTTAACCCTTAAAACGGTTTTTTAAAAGATTTTAAATAAAGTTCTTGCAATATTCAAAAGTTTGTCATAAAGTGTAATAAATTTTGAAATCAGCGGCAAAGGGGCCAAGAAGATGAAAAAAGTTTTATGGGTATTACTTGACAATCGTATGGGCAGCGTCGGACAGGCTAAAGGCATTGTTCAGCAACTTAATTTAAATCATTTCAACGTGGTCGAAAAGAAAATCGAATACAACACATTCTCCGGTCTGCCGAATTTCATCAGAAGCAAAACACTTCTCGGCTTGACAGCCGATTCAAAAAAGCAAATCACGCCGCCGTGGCCCGATATGGTCTTGTCTATCAGCCGCCGAACGGTTCCCGTTGCGCGCTATATCAAAAAACACAACAAAAACACGAAGCTCATACAAATCATGCACCCCGGCGAAACGGGCCTTGATGAGTTTTCGCTTGTGCTTTTGCCCGATCACGACAAAGACAAACCTTTCAAAAAAACGTTTCGTTATCTTGTCGGCGCGCCTCACCGTGTTACACCCGAAGTTTTGCGCGAAAACAAAGAAAAATGGGAAGATGTTTTTAAAGATTTGCCCAAACCCTTAACAGCGGTTATTGTCGGCGGTGCCATCAAAGGCCGGCCGTTCACAAAAGAAAACGCCGCGCTTTTGGGCAAAAAAATCTCCGATTTCAAGAAAAAAATCGGCGGCTCAATTTTAATCACAACGTCGCGCCGCACGGGAAATGAGGCTCAAAAGCTGATTATGGATGCCCTTAAAGACATTCCCGCTCACACTTTTTTGTGGGGTGATACAAGCGAAAACCCTTATTTGGGATATTTGGCTGTTGCCGACAACATCATTGTTACCGGCGATTCGGTTTCAATGACATCGGAAGCCTGCGGCACCAGCAAGCCCGTATTTGTGTTTGAAGGCGACGGCTGGCTCACAAAAAAGCATTACCGTTTCATTCATGCGCTGTATGAAAATCGCTACGCCGTTCCGCTTGATTTAAGATATTTGCGTTTCAAACCGAACGGCCCTTTAAATGCCGCGGTTGATGCCGCTCGTGAAATTGAACGAATCTGAAAGATTTTTTACTTAATCACATATTGTCCGTTTGAAAAGCTCAAATTGATGCCATGTTGACTTAAGGTTGAAATGAGCGCTTCAAGTGTTCCCGAAAAAGAAATGGAAAAAGAAATTTTGCCGCTATCCATTGCTCCTCTTTCAACAGTTTGAATTTGCTCAATGGTGTTCAACTTTTTTTCAAGCATCAGCCATTCTCTCAAATTTGTCTGATAGAAAATGCCTGAAATTTTGCTCTGATAAGCGCTTTGTTCAATGTTTTTGTTTTGTTCATAACGTGCAATATATTCAACCATTTCACCAACTGCTTTTTCAAAAGGTTCCCCATCTTCATTGCTGACGACGACCCGTTCTTGAAAACCGTTATAAGGCCGCATTAAAAGCACAACGTTGTTTCCTCCGGCACGCACGGCATGAACCGTAAAAACATCATCAAAAGAATTGTTTGCTTTAAGCGCCGCATACGTTTGCTCATCAATATAAACCGCTTTTTCTGGTGTCAGAATCTCTCTGTTTTGAGGTGTATCTTCAATCACTTTCAAATTCAAATTGCCGATTTTTAAAACCCCTTTTTCCAAAAGAACCTGCCGCCAAATATTGCCGTCTTCAAACAAAACACGCCCCGAATACTGCGTATCGGCATAGCTTGGCAAAAGCAAAACTTCAACTTCGGGCGCAACAATTTGGCGCATATTGTTTTCATACATATATTGTTTTAAGAGTGGTCCGTTGATTTTAATGTTTAAATCCGCCATATATCCGTTTGAGGTTGTTTTTTCTGAAACAATATCCGTTTCTTTGATAAAATGAACAAGCTGCGCATCAGTCAGTTCATCCAGCTTGGCCACGTTTTCTTTGGTTGTCAAGCGCTCGGCAACTTTCAAAAATGCCGTGCGATAAGCTTCCTTCATTGCCTCCTCTCTTGCAACCGAAGAATCTTCGGCCTGTTTTTGCACATTCACACCCGCCTCAAAACTCACTTCCGCCTTTGCGCAATAGCAAAACAAAAGCAAACAAACAACGTTCAAGAAAAATTTTTTCATTTTTTTCAACCTTTTTTTAAGCCCGACCCCTGCGGACAAACGTTCTTAAAATTTGTTCAAGCTAAAATCAAACACAACCGAACAATAAGATGCATTTTCACAAATCGGTCTGCAAACATCATTTGCCGAGCTTACTTTAAAATCAAATCCGCCATGATAATATACGTTAGCCTCACCTTTGTTGGAAACAATCCAAATTCTGCCTTTTTTCCAAAGTTTTTTAGGCACAGACGCACCCCAATTTCGCGATAAGAAATCAACACAAGATTGATGAGGCGCTTTCAAAAAAGTGATGAATAGCATATACGTGTAGTAATAAACGTCATTTTGTTTGGTTACAAAAAATTTAGGATATATTTCACCCAAAGGTGTTCTGCACACACCATAATTTTCTCCGGCAATTTTCGAGCTTTGCACATCACACTCGCTCATCAAGCCCGTTTTAAGTGCATTTTCTGCCATATCCTTTGTATTAGTCGAATAGCCGCGCGCATCTTGTTTTTCAAACAAAGAAAAATCGCGTATCGCTTGTGCTGCAAGCTCAATCGTCTTGCTTAACTGATACATATGCATTCCCTTTGAAAAACCGAAAAGCCCACCCACAGAGAGCAAACCGATAATAGAGAGCACCCCGAGCATTTCAACCATAGACCGACCGTATTCGTTATTTTTATGTTTCAAAGCTCAATCTCCAACAGATGTGGGCAAAGATTTCGAGCTCTCGTCATAAGGGTGCGCAGACGCACTTTCAAAAACCGTTAAGCACATCAAAAACAAAACCCCTGCCACTATGCCAACAAAAACTTTTTTCATTTTCATCTCTGTTACTAACACAACAATACAATGCTTTTTGTTTTACCACACCCGCGCCAAAACTGCAAGCATATTTTTGTGTATAAAGCTTGAAAAAACCGTTTGCTTTTTCAAAGCTTGCCTGTAAGATAAGGCATTATATATGACAACATAAGGAAATTGAACTATGGTTAATATGTATAAAGGCGCCTTTTTGTCTTTGATGACGATTTTTTTGTGGGCTGTTTCAAACATCTTTTTACGCTATTGCCTGATTGAACACAACTGCAACCAGTTTGCCATCGCCTGCTCCAACATTTTGTTCAGCGGACTGGCCTTAATTACCATTGGCGGCAAAAAAATAAACGTCAAAGAAATCATCACAAACTATCAAACTTGGGTTTTCGGATTTTTACAAATTTTCAGAAACCTGTTTATGCTGATGGCCTTTGTTTACATTTCCGCCACACAGGCCAATCTTCTTGCCAATGTTGAAATTGTCTTTGCAGTGTTGCTTTCTTGGGCATTGTTCAAACGCAAACCCGGCTCAATAGACTTTGTAGCCATGGTTTTCATCTTTTTAGGCTGTTTTATTTTGATTGCGGACTTACCGCTTGATATCGCTGTCAAATCTGTGGTTTTTGTGGTTATTTCCGCACTACTGAATAACGCGCGCACCATTTTTGCCGAAGTTCACCATGACAATAAAGCAACTTTGAGCGTGAAAGAGCGCTTGAGTGTTACGGGCTGGATTTTATTTGTTAGCGCACTTTCAATGATGATGGTTGCCGCAATTCTCGGTTTTGCCGTATGCATTTTGCCGCAAACGGTTGTTGATGTTTTGCCGTTTTTAAGAAAGATTCCGGCACCTGCCGAATACATTGCTCTAAACAACTTGCTTGGCGGTTTTATCAACGCGGTGTGCATTTATGCAGCGTCAATGTATTGCTATTTATATGCGGTCAGCTTGTCTAACAGTGAATATTTCATGATGTTCCGTTCAACACAAGCACTGTTCACATATTTTGTTGAGGCTGTGGCGGGAATGTTTATGTTGTTGCCGCGCCTTTCGTTTTCATCAACCGATTGGTTTGCTGCCATCACAATTATGCTCAGCTCGGCATGTATGGTTTTAATGCGCACCCGCCGCGGACAAAAACTGCAATCGGCTTTAAACGAGCTTTTTCATTAAAAACATTTTTAGTTTACTTTTTGGCGGATATAATTTTGAGCGCTTCCTCAAGGCTCAAATCGGCTTTGCGCTGTTCTTTAGCAATGGCATAGTTCGTTTTGCCGCATTTAAGATATAACCCGTAACGACCGGAGGTTAAAACCACATCTTCATTGTTTTCGGGGTTTTTACCCAAAACTTTTGCCTCTGCTTTCGCTTTTGTGCCTTGCAAAATTTCTTTAGCACGCTCTTGCGTCATATTAAAAATCGTATCCGAACCCGTAAGCGACCTTGATTTTGCACCTTGCTTGATATATGCGCCGAATTTACCGACATTTAATTCTATACCATCACCCAAATCTTTAGGCAAACTAATCAGCACAGCAGCGTCATCAAGGCTCAAATCTTCCGGCTTAACACCTTTGGGAAGCGCCGTGCGTTTAGGTTTTTCGGTTAAAGCCGTGGCTTCCTCTCCCCACTGAACATAATAACCGTAAGGCCCTTTTTTCAAGTAAACATTCAGCCCTTTGTATTCACCTAAAAGCTTATCTTCAGGCCTTGGCGTAAAAGATACGTCGTTTTGTTCCTGTTCTTTTACGTCGCCTAAAGGTTTGGTATATTTGCATTCCGGATAATTCGAACACCCTAAAAACGCACCGAATTTTCCAAGCTTAATGCTCAAACGCCCCTTATGACACTCGGGACATTGCCTCGGATCTGTGCCGTCATTTGTTTCAGGGAAAAGATGATGCGCCAAAACCTCGTCGATTTTTTCAATCACGTCCGAAAGTTTAAGTGGCGAAACACAATCCACATTTTTAATAAACTTTGCCCAAAAACCGGAAAGCAATTTTTTCCAGTCCATCTTTCCATTCGAAACATCGTCCAAAAATTCTTCCATCTGCGCCGTAAAATCATACTCCACATATTTTTTGAAATAATTTTCCAAAAACACGGTAACAATGCGCCCTCTGTCTTCCGGAATGAAGCGCAGTTTTTCAACTTTCACATATTTGCGTTCCTGCAAAACGGCAATAATCGATGCATAGGTTGAAGGCCGACCGATTCCGAGTTCTTCAAGCTTTTTAACCAAACTGGCCTCCGTAAAGCGTGCGGGCGGCGTCGTGGTGTGTTGCTCGGGTTTAATTTCCCCTTTTTCAACACTTGCCCCTTCGTCAACGTTCGGCAAAATCCGATTTTCTTCATCATCGCCCTGGTCATCTTTGCTTTCCTGATAAAGCTTCAAAAACCCGTCAAATGCAACAACCTGACCGGTTGCGCGCAACAAAATTTGCTTATCTTTTGAGGTAGAATCGATGGTAACCTTGTCAAAAACAGCCGCTGTCATCTGGCAGGCAACCGTTCTTTTCCAAATCAGCTCATAAAGCTTATAAGCGTCCGCCTCCAGCTTTGCTTCCATTTTTTTAGGCGTATTCAAAACATCAGACGGACGAATTGCTTCATGCGCTTCCTGCGCGTTTTTTGATTTTGTTTTATAAATCTTGGCAGACTTTGGCAAATAAGCCTCGCCGAAATATTTTTTGATAGCTTCTCTTGCGGCCTTAACAGCTTCATCAGACAAATTTACCGCATCGGTTCGCATATACGTAATATGCCCGTCTTCATAAAGCTTTTGGGCAACCTGCATTGTTTTTTTAGCCGAAAAACGAAGCTTTCGCGCGGCCTCTTGCTGCAGGGTTGAAGTTGTAAAAGGCGGTGCCGGATAACGGTTTGCTTTCTTGCGCTCAACAAGCGAAACTTCAAAAGCCTGCGCCTCAATTTTTGCTTTGGCGCTTAAGGCCTTTTCTTGGGTATTGATGTCAAATTTTTCAAGCTTTTTACCGTCTAAATTCACCAAATGCGAGGGTATAACGGCCTTTTCTTTCGTCATTAAATCAACATCAACCGTCCAATATTCTTCCGGTTTAAAGCTTTCAATTTCATTTTCGCGATCGCAAATCAATCTTAAAGCCACACTTTGCACGCGTCCTGCCGATTTTGCCCCCGGCAGCTTGCGCCACAAAACGGGCGACAATGTAAAGCCCACAAGATAATCAAGCGCACGGCGCGCCATATAGGCCGAAACAAGATTTTCATCAATTTGGCGGGGATTTTTAATTGCCTCTGTTACGGCCGATTTTGTAATTTCATGAAAAACGACGCGCTCAATTTTTTTGCCGCTGATTTTTTTGCGTGCCGTCAATTCTTCCAAAATATGCCATGCGATCGCTTCTCCTTCTCTGTCAGGGTCGGAAGCCAAAATGAGCGTATCGGCGTCTTTTAAAGCACTGATAATATCGTTTAATCGTTTCTTGCCCGAATCGCTCAATTCCCACGTCATGGCAAACCCGTTGTCGGGTGCAACCGAGCCGTCTTTCGAAGGCAAATCTCTGATGTGTCCGAAACTTGCCAGAACCTTATAATCTGCCCCCAGATATTTGTTGATTGTTTTGGCTTTTGCCGGAGATTCTACCACAACGAGTTTCATCGAATTTGCCTCAATCCTTCTTTTGTTAATCTTAAAAAACTGCCGTTTGTTCGAACCACAAGCCCCATCAACTCAAGCTCCGTAATTTCAGCCATCACATTTTGTGCATCTGTTTGTAAAAACCTGATAAGATCATCTTGGTCTAAACCGGCTTTTCCGATGGCTTCCAAAATTTTGATCTCGCTTTGAACGGCATTTTTCGTTTGGCTATTTATGCCTTCTTTTTTGACCTTGTCAAGAGGTTTTGTTACCTCGCTTTGTTTTTCATATGTTTTCAGCACTTGCTTACTGCTTAAATTTAAAACCTCTAAAACATCTTCGGCGCATTCGGCCAAACATGCCCCCTCTTTGATAAGTTTGTTTGCACCGGCGCTTTTTCCTTCAATCGGTGAACCTGGAACGGCAAAAACATCTCTGCCTTGTTCTAAAGCCAATCGCGCCGTAATGAGCGAACCGGAGTTGATAGAGGCCTCAACAACAAGCGTTCCGAGCGCAAGCGCCGAAACTATGCGGTTTCTTCTCGGAAAGTTTGACGTTTGTGCGCTTGTTTCAAGGCAAAATTCCGAAACAATCAAACCTTGCTCGGCAATTTGATTGTAAAGCTGCTCATTTTCGGCCGGATAACACACATCAACACCCGTTCCCAAAACGGCAATCGTCGGCCCTTTTTGGCCTTTTGCATACAGCGCACCCTTGTGTGCCGCCGCATCAATACCGCTTGCAAGTCCCGAAACAACAAGCACATCACTGTTTGTTAAGTCATAAGCAATATGTGCGGCAATTTTTCGACCATTAACCGAGGCATTGCGCGCCCCGACAATTGCAACATTTGCGGTGTGTTTTAAGAGCTCCGCGTTGCCTTTTAAATATAAAATCGGCGGCGCATCATTAAGACGCTTTAAGTTTTCAGGATAAAGCGCATCTTCAAAAGTGATGATGTGAACATTTTGCTTTTGGGCTTTCGTCAGCTCGGCTTCGGCGGATCGAAGCGAAAAAATCTTTTTAGATTTTTCCAAACTTGCAAGAGCCTCTGTTGCGCTGCCATATTGCTTAACAAGTTTATAAAATGAAACCGGACCGATTCCCTCGGTGTTCATCAGCCTGATACAATCAATTAAATTTTCCGCTTGCACCTTGTCTTAAACTTTCTTTTTAAAAGAAATTTTGCTTTCCTGCCCTTTCAAGAGCCGCACAATGTTAGTGTGGTGTTTAAGGATAACTAAAACAACCACAATCGTATAAAAGAACGTATAAACAGGCGACGCATTCAAATATGAAATAAACGGCACACAAACAGCGGCTGTTAAAGCGGCCAGTGATGAATACCGAAACAGAAAAGCCATCACAAGCCAAACAGCAAGAGCAATCCAGCCCACCACCGGACAGGTCATCAGCAAAAGCCCGAGCGATGAGGATATACCTTTTCCGCCCTTAAATTTCAGCCAAACAGGAAACATATGCCCCAAAATGCCGAACAGTCCCGCCACAAGCGAAGCAATCACATTCACACTTGAACCGTAACCCAAAAAGTAATACTCCGCATCGGGTGAAAAATGATACGCCAGCCATGCCGCAAAACCTGCTTTAAAAGCATCAAGCAAAACCGTCAGAAGTGCCAATGTTTTGTTACCCGTGCGCAAAACATTGGTTGCACCGATATTGCCCGAACCGATTTTACGTATATCACCGTAGCCTGCCAAACGCGTTAAAACCAAACCGAACGGAACCGAGCCCAAAAAGTAGCCGACAACACTCCAGAAGGCAAAAACAGATAAATAGTTCATTTTGTTAACTCCCTTGCTATTGCAACGGCGGAATATTGAGCTGTGCAATTGCACCGGGCTTAATTTTAACGTTAGAATAACGCATATTTCCCGTTTCAATCACAAAGCGCTGCCGTCCGGTCAGCTGCGCGGCCAAATCATAAAAATCGCGCCCGTTAAGCTCCTGACGCTGGGGATTCATCACATATAAAACACAACCTTGTGTTTTTTCCGTAACACCGCAACGCGAGCGTCCCTTTGGAACTTCCGGATTTACCACAACACCCTGCAGCCCGTTTTGAACAACCTGTGCACCGGAAAACAAAAATTTTCCGAACAACAGTCCCACGCACAAGCAAACCACGGCAACGGCAACAATCTTTTTTGTTTGCGCACTTTGCCCCTGATAAAACGCACCTTCTTGCGCATTTTGATAAGCATAATCATCATCTTCAACATAAGGATAATATTCCTGATTTCGAAAATCTTGCGAAGCTTCCGAGGCTACAGCCTGATCTTTAAAAACATTGCCGACCTGTTCGTCGCTTATTGCGAGCGGTTTATAGTTTTGTTTCGGACGCTTAATTTTTCTTAGTCTTCTGTTACCGATTTGAATTTCATCAGCTTTGAGATTATCTACCATGGTCTTCTCCTACAAATTGTTTTTAATATTTTCGTTTGTCTTAATTGTTTTAATCAGTCTCGGAACCATGAACACAACCGTTTCACTCTTTGGCTCCTTATCAGAGAAAATCTCGCTTGGTAAACCGAAAATAAGGAAATTTTCGCCAAGCTTATTTTTAACCTTAAACTGCGTTACCTGCCCGTTTGTTGTTTCAAGCGTAATGTCCGAAGAAATATAATTTCCGCTCTCAACCGAGGCTTTGGCCAAAATCGAAAGATCATTTGCGCCGCATTTAACAACACCGCATTTACCGACATCAAAGCGTGAAAGCCACAAATTGGGCACAACAAACTTGCCTTCAGAAACAGTTTCAACCGTTGCTTTAGAGCCTAAAAAGCGCTGCAACGTTTCAATATTGATATCATTCGTGGTTGTCAAAACTCTGCCGATAACACCTGTTTGCGCCGTTGTAATCGAGCCGAAATCAAACTCGTCAAGCAAAGCTTTCCATTCCACATCGCAACCGTCATAAGGTGTAATCTTAAACACACTCACATCATAGGCCACCAAAGTCGGATTGTTCTCAAAGTATTCAATCAGCTGCTCGGTTTTTTCCTTAAGGGCCATATCGGCATTAAACGTAATCGAATAATCTGCCCAGTTTGTTGTCATATCCGTCATGCCTGAACCGCGCAACACATCAAGCAACGCCAAAATAATCGGGCGCGTTTTCGGCACATACACAACCTGCTCCTGCCGACGCGATAATGTCATCAGTTTTTGATTTTCATCGTATGTGTAAAAAATGCCTGATGCTTTGGTAATCATATCCACAACATCTTTGAGCTCACCTTTCAAATCTTCTCCCGAAATAGGCGCATACGGCGCGTCTTTTGCCGTAAGAGTGATACCGGCTTCTTTGGTAAGTTGCACAAGCGCCTTTTCGGCAGGCATTGTTTCAAACGTAAAGCCCGTAACTTCCAAACGCGGCAATTCGTCTGTTTTTGAAAGCGGCTGAAGCTTAAAGGCTGTGTTATTAAAAGGCAGACTCAAAATCAGTTGTTGGGTTTGCCAGTTCACATTACAGCGAAGCGGCGTTTCCAAATCAAGCGCATTTGCCCCGTCCGGCGTGCGTATCGCACTTTTGCCGAGTGCATTTTGATAAACCGCATTGTCTGCCGCACTCTTTTGAACAGGCACCTCTTGCGGCTTTGTTCTGCAGGCGGCTGTTAATACCAAACAAACACCAAACAACGCGTATATCGATTTCTTAATCATTTTTGTCCTCCGTTTTTGCTTCTACCGCCGGCATCTCATTTTCTTTTAAGAGCTTGTCCATCAATTCATCAATATTCATACCCGCACCCACCGTCGGATCAACCGACTTATCAATTTCGCCGAAAGCTTCTTTCATTTTGCTGATTTCGTCAGGATCTTGCTTGAGCATTTCGGGCGATGAATTATTATCGAGCTCTTGTTTGTAAAGCGCCAAATTGTTTTCCAAAGCCTCAATACCGCCGGCAATTTTCTTTTCCACATAAGGATAAAGCTGCGGCCTTTGCAAAATGTAGTCGCCCGTTTCGCAAATTTCTTCCAAAACATCAAGAATATAGGCAAAAAACGGATATTCTTCCAAAGCAATGTTACCCATACGTATGCAACGCGCCGCAATTCTTGAAATCGTTCTGTCGTAATAATCTCTCAAAAGAATATAATTGTCTATATACCAAAGGTCTTCTTTGGTAACTTTCTTTGTATTTGCCTGTTGTTCCATAAACTTCTCCTTGTCGTCTTTCAAGATAAACGACTATTCCTTGTTTGTAAATGAATTTTTACGTTTGTGTTTTTTTCTTTTTGAGGGTGCTTTTGTTTCTTCTTCCATCACTGGGTCTTGAACACTGCTGTCTCCAGCAGCGGTTTCTTCTTCATCTTCGCCCAATTCAATATATTCCCACTCTTTGTCGTTCGGTAAATCAGCTTTAAGCTCATCTTCGCTCTCTTGTTGCTCTTCTAAATCATCAACATACACCCACTCGTCATCATCTACATCATTTAAGTCCGAAGGGGCAGTTTGCTCGTCTTGGCTTTGTTCATCGCTTTGAAAAGCGGCCTCTGGTTCTTCCACCTCCACATATTCCCACTCATCATCGTCTTGAGGAACCTGCCCATCGTCTGACGTGTCTTCCACATATTCCCATTCCCAATCGTCAGAATCGTTCGGTGTTTCATCTGATGGTGCGCTTGATTGGCTTTCTTCAACCGAAGGTTCGCTTTCTGTTTTCGAAAACACAGCATCATCAAACGTTTCATCAAGCGAAATGGGATTGTCTGGAATGTCGTCAAGCGAAACCGGCGTATCGTCAAGAGAAGACACTTCCTGCGCCGGTTTAAGAACATCAGATATGTCAGATTTCTCACCCACACTTTTTTTAGAACCAAAAAACATACGCCTTAAGCCAAAAAATTTCGGCGTTGAATGTTCTTTGCGAACATCTTGCTTTTCATTGCTTGAAACATCGGAAGTCTGTGCCTCAAAAACCCTCGGCGCAGCATCACTGCTTTCATCGGTTGCTTTGTTTTGAAGCGCTTTTGTAGCAGAAACGGAATATGCCGGCAAACCGCCCCCCTGAAACACTTGCTGCCTTTCCAAATTTTGCCTATAAAGCAAATCTGCTTCTTCTGCTTTTTTTCTTGTTTCAAGCAAAACTTCTTTCAAGGTTGAAGCTATGCTTTCCTGCGATTGTAAAAAAGCAGACATCAACAATTCCATTTCCTGATCGCGCTTTTCCTCGCTTTTTTTTAAAAACTTCAACAAATTGCCGGTCATACTGCTGATATTCGCATTTTGCATCGTGTTTTCTTTGGGTGTTTTAACAGGGGGTTCTTCCTCTTTGCTTTTTTTCTTAACTTGTTCAGATTCAGATGCTTCTAAATGCGGTTGTGCCGCTTTTTCACTTTCAACCTCAACGGCCGCAATTCCTCTTTCCGACTCCAACTTTGCAATATGCTCAAGCAAAAGCGAACCGCCCGGAATGGTGCTCATCAGCATTCTGATGTGTAAGGGCATATTCAGCAAAGACTCATCAAATTCTTTTCTTCTTTCCGCGTTGAAAATATGAAGTTGATTGTAAATGTTCAAATAGCGTTGCGCGATGAGAATGGGATTTCCTTCATCGCTATGCTTTCCCGAAAATTCGGCATTTTTATTCAAATCATCAGCCATTTTCAACTGCCCTTAAACAAAATTATCACCTAAATTTGCCTTTCATCTTACTCAAAGAAGTGTAAATTTCAAGTTAATATCAGCAAAGAACACATCATCTTTCTTTCAAACCGACAGTTTTTTCACAAAAATAATCTGCAAAATGAGCATGATGCAAAAAAACGCAAGCGTTGAGAGGTTCAACCCAAAGCCGGCGGCAAACATCAAAACCAAATAAAGCCCGATAAAAAGAACGGTGTTTAAGCGCATCTTTGCCTTAAAAGGAAGCTCGGTTTTGTTCAGCGTGCAGGCAAGAGAGCAACAAAAAGCATAAAAAACCACCCCGATTAAAAAATAAAAAAACATCACAATCGGCCCCAACACGGCAACCGAAGCAACAGTCCAATCAACAGCTTTATACAAAAGCGGCGTATAATCCTGCTTTGGCAGATCCAAATCTTCACTTAAAGCACGCCGACGAATTTCCTGATTGCTGACTGTGTAAAAATACGATTTTGTTAAATAAAACCCTGCCTCGTGCGCATCTTCGCTTAAAACATCTTTTGTCGTATCAATTTCAACAACAAAAGGCTCACCTGAAACCGTATATTTCAAAGATTTTAAGGTATTTTGCGGTTCGACAACCTGCCCGTTTTCAATTTTAACAGGCAAAACATCGTCGGCAAAAGCCTGTATATAAGGCACGGTTTGCGGCAAAACACCATTCAAACGATACGCCGCTAAAAAAGAAAACAAAAGCGCAAAAACAAAAAGCCACAAGGCGCCGATTCCCCTGCCACGCAAAACATAATTTACTATTTTATTCATCATCAAATCTCCATTTTTAATCCGCTCAAACGAATATTATAAGCCGCTTGCCAAAAACATCAAGACCACCGCAGCAAACAGACCGGCAAAAACATCATCAAGCATAACGCCCCATTCGTTTTTAAATTTCTGGTCTGCCCACTCAACCGGACCGAACTTGGCAATATCAAACAAACGAAACAGCCCAAAACCCAAAGCATAAAGCAAAAACGCCTGCCATGAAAGATTGCCTTCTAAATAAGGCGCAACCAAAATAAAGCTTATAATCTGACCTGCCGTTTCATCAATCACAATTTTTCCGGGATCTTTGTTTTTGCTGCCTTTAATCACCTCTTTAACGGCGAAAACACCAACAAAAAACGTTATCAGCGTCGCATAAAAAACACCGGAAAAACCAAAGAAATACGCCACCAAAAAAGCAAGCGGCAGAGAGCAAAGCGAACCCACCGTTCCCGGCGCTTTTTTTGCAAGTCCCGTATAAAAAAACGTTGCAATTATTAAAGAAATTTTTTGTTTCATCATTTTCGTTCCTTATAAAAACACACCGAGTTCATTATAAAAGTTCAAAATTAAATTGCAAACAGATTTTTTTGCTTTATAGTATCTCAAAAAGAAAAAATCTTAAGGAAAAAGATGGCGCAAGTTGTAACATTCGGCTGTAGAATAAACGCTTTTGAATCGGAGGCAATAAAAGAAAAATTAAGCCGATATTCCGATTTGATTGTGGTCAACACATGCGCGGTAACAAGCGAAGCCGAACGCCAATGCCGTCAGATGATACGAAAGCTCAAAAAACAAAATCCCGCTTCCAAAATCATCATCACCGGCTGTTCGGCACAGCTTCACCCCGAGTCCTTTTTAAAAATGGGCGAAGTTGATCTGGTTTTGGGTAATTTAGAAAAGGAAAACATCGAAAAATATGTGCAAAACATCACAAACGACAAGCTTCACATCAGCGATGTGATGAAAGCGCAACACATTGATTCTTATATGATAAAAGGTTTCGTCGGCCGGCAAAAAGCCTTCGTGGCGGTCCAACAAGGTTGCAACCATCGCTGCACATATTGCATTGTGCCTTATGCACGCGGCAAAAACCGCTCTATAACCATCAGCAAAGCCCTTGAACAAGTCAATCTTCTCAATGCCGAAGGATACCGCAAAATCTGCTTAACCGGCATTGATTTGTGCTCATATCAATACGGTCTTTCAAACCTTGTCCGTGCGCTTTTAGAAGGCGCGCCCGAGCTTAAAGAACTTTCGTTCGGATCGCTTGATCCTGCGGCCGTTGATGATGATTTTATCAAGCTGATTGAGCAAAACAAAAAAATTGCCCCTCATTTTCATCTTTCAATCCAATCGGGCGATAACTCTGTTTTAAAACGCATGGGACGTCGCCACACCCGTGAAGACGTCATATCCTTATGCTCTAAAATACGCGCCGCCCGAGGTGAGGCAACTTTCGGAGCAGATTTTATTTGCGGTTTTCCGGGCGAAACGGATGAGGCTTTTGAAAACACATGCCGCTTGGTAGATGAGGCCGGCATTGACAAGCTTCACGTCTTTCCGTATTCCGAGCGCGAAGGCACACCTGCGGCTAAAATGGAGCAAATTGCGGTCAGCATTCGCCGTGCACGAGCCAAGAAATTACGCACCATAGGAGAAAAAACAAATGGTTAACTTTTTTCAAAAATTGGGGTTGGGTTTAAAAAAAACCTCCGATAAAATCAGCTCAAACCTTAAAGACATTATCCTCAAAAGAAAAGTTGACAACACGCTTTTAGAAGAGCTTGAAGAGCTTTTAATTTCGGCTGACGTCGGCGTGAAAGCAAGCGCAAGAATCATCAAAGGCTTTTCCGCCGCACGTTTTGATAAACAAATAACAGACGTCGAGGTCAGACAAGCTTTGGCCGAACAAATTTCAAAAATGCTTCAGCCTTTAGAGGCCGAATTTAAAACCGATTCAGCCAAACCTTTTGTTGTTTTGGCAGTCGGTGTAAACGGCTCGGGAAAAACAACCACCATCGGCAAATTGGCCTCAAAACTTCAACAAAAAGGCAAACGGGTTTCAATTATTGCGGGCGACACATTCCGCGCTGCTGCCGTCGAACAACTTGAAGTTTGGGCAGCCCGCGCAAACACAAAGCTTTACAAAGGCGCGCCAAATTGCGACAGCGCGGGACTTTGCTTTGACGCTCTCAATGCCGCCGTTAAAGCCGGTGATGATGTTGTCTTCATCGACACAGCCGGAAGATTGCAGAACAAAACCGGTTTAATGGACGAGCTTAAAAAAGTTGTCCGCGTCATAAAAAAAGTCTGCCCTGACGCCCCGCATTTAACACTTTTAACGCTTGACGCAACAACAGGGCAAAACGCCGTTTCGCAAGTTGAAGTTTTCAAACAAATAACTCAAGTCAACGGCCTTGTCATCACCAAGCTCGACGGTTCCGCCAAAGGCGGCATTTTGGCGGCAATTGCCGAAGAATGTCCCACATCGGTTTATTTTGTCGGTGTCGGTGAAAAAATCGAAGATTTAGATGTTTTCAAGGCAGAAGAATATGCCTTGAGCCTTCTTAATCTTTCAAATCAGTAAAGTTGAACTCGCGCCCAAACAAACAAGACGTTGCCGTCGTTTTTAATGCCGGGCACATAAGCGGCCTGCAAATCAAATCGCCCATAGCCGACACCAATCATCGGAAGCACCAGCGGAACAGGAATATAGCTGTATTCGTGGCGCTGTGTTGCCCCGAGCGTAAACCCATATCCGAAACGCACATCGTTCCAAAATTTGTTTTTCAAAAACGCATAACCGAACATTGTTTCGCCATATCCGTTTGAATCTTCAAAATACATTCCATATAAGCTGTGCCAATCACCGTCAGAATCAAAACGCGAAAATCCCAAACCGGCACCCCACGGATTTTCATTATATTTATCGAGGTGTTCTCTGTCATAAGTCAGCCTGTTGTGCCAGGCATAAAGCGGCACATACGCATCATACGAATGTTCGTGCCACGTTGTAACAACGTTGTTTTTAATCGTTCTGCCCCAACTTCCGAGCGTTTCATAAATGCCGGCATGTGCTTTCAAAGGCAAAACCAAAACAAAAGCCGTCAAAATGAATTTAATAATGTTCTTCATATTTCAAGTCCTTTTTTTTATTTTTTTGAAACAACAGATTTCAGGTTAGCATCAGCGGCAATCTTGTCAATTACTGCTTTCACAAACAAATCAATTTTTGTGCCTTCGCGATAATCTGCCGGCGCAACCATATGCGCGCGTCCGTCGCGGTTAAGTTCGAATGCTCGCTCTTTTTGCCCTTCTTTATAAACGGCAAGCGTATGCCCGCCGGCTTTAGCAAGCATCGACATACACGGCACATCGGTCATACCGTCGCCGATATAAATCATATTTTCAAAAGGCACCGGCTTGCAATCTTTTTGAACATGACGATTCACCCCTTCGCTGTCGGTAACATCCAAACACCCCTTGTTAATGCGGAAAAGATATTGCGTTTTTGTGGTATAATTCAACGCCATTGCCGGCCAAACCGCCGCTGCGTTTTCATCATATAAAAAAGTCGAAGCATAAATCTCGGTAAATTGATTTGCAATGCTTGTGCCTTCAAGCATTTCCTTTAAGCCCGACGAAATAATAAAATGCTCTGCTTTAACACCCTTTGAAAGCGCATACGCGTTGATACGACCAAAAAAGTCTTCAACACCCTCAAAAAATGTAATACTTTTGCCGTATGCTCTAAAATCATCGCGCGTAATAGGTAAATTGCGCTTTTGCGATTCGTCGATGCTAATTTTCATATACGTCAAAATCCCGTCTGCCTTTTGATCTAACGCCAATTCGTTTGCCTTTTTCCAAAATGCTTCAGGCGTGATACCAAGCTTTTTCACAAAGCCATATTCCTGCATATTGTCCGGCGCGAGCGTGCCGTCAAAATCATAACAAATCGCCATCGGAACCAAACGTTTCATACTCTGCCGTCCTTAAAAAAACAAAATCAAACTCCACACGAGCGCCGCATTGATAAATGCCATCAAAACAATCAGCGAACCGATGTCTTTTGCTTTTTTGGAAAGCGGATTTTTTTCTTTTGAAATTCGGTCAACAACGGTTTCAACGGCCGTATTCACACTTTCCGCAAACAAAATAAACAACATCGAAGAAACAAGCATTGCACGACTCAAAGGCGTTACATCAACAAAAAACGCCGCCAAAATAAAAACCGCGCACACAAACAAATCCTGCCTGAAAGCCGGCTCCGATTTAAACATGGCAACAAACCCGTCATACGAAAACTTAAACGCATATAAAATGCGTTTTATCCCCGATTTCAGATTCTGCATATATTTTTGAATTTTCTTCATCACGTATCTTCCAATCATGTCATACGTTAGCCGATTGGACTAAAAAATCAAGTGTTTTTTTTAAACATCACACACCGATAACAACGCTGCACTGTCAATAAAAATAAGCGGCAACAAAAAACACAAAAAATTGATATTGATTTCTTCGAAAATGAATATAAAATAACCATCACATCAATAAATGCAATTTTTGAAAGCTTCTGATCATGATAAAAAATATTTTCTGGGATGTTGACGGTGTTTTAGCAAACCTTAATTATGCTTATTTCAATTTCTTAAAAAATCACCCGAAATACAAGCCACTTTATGGTAATATAAATTGGGAAGATTTGCCCAAAGTTTTACCCATTGTCCCCAAATACGGCGCTTTAGAACTCAAAACACACCCAACGCTTGGCACCGAGCTTGATTATGACTTTTGCCACTCGCCCGAGTTTTTTACCAACCGCCCCTTATATGACGGCGTTGTTGACACATTAAAGCGCTTTCATGACAAAGGTTTTAAGCAATTCACACTTTCCGCCACATTTGACGTTGAAACAAAAACAAAGTTTTTAAATAACCTGCTTTCTGAGGTCAAAGATTTTTTAACAATCAAGTGCGTGCAACACGGCAAATTTATGCACGACACGGCAAAAGTTGATATGCTCAAATCCTGTTTTGAAGAATACGGCTTAAAGGCAGACGAAACAATTTTGGTTGATGACAGAATTTATAATCAATACGCCGCCATTGACGCCGGTGCTCACCCCGTGCGTTATCGCTGTGAATTTACAACCGACCTGCCTGAAGATTTAAAGTGGGTTGACGAAGTTCACAGCTTAACCGAGCTTGAAAAATTAGTTGATGATGTTAATTTGGGCAAAAAGAGCCTCGGCACCCCTTCAGGAGAAAAAATATGATAAAGAAATTTTTAAGTCTTTTTGTTTGCTTTTTTGTTTTGTGCGGCTTTGAAAGCTTGTCAGGCCAAACAGACCATTTTTTTGTTGAAAATTTAAGTCCCGCTGATTGGGAAATCAAACAAACAGGCTCGAGCATCAACGCTTATAACAAAGCTTTCGATTTTGAACTTGTTTTTTATGTTGACAGCATTATCCCCTCGTCACCGCAGTGCGTTTCAAACAAGCGCATCAAAGACATTAAGTTTAACATTGAGGTTTATAAAAGGGCACAACAAGGCGACACGGGCTGGGCCAAAATGGTCGAGCGTATGCAAATCCGCTTTGCCGGCATCGGCTATGACGTTCAAAAGAAAATTTACGGTTCAAGCCTGACCAAAAACAACGCATCATATGCTTTAGGCGAGGTTGTTCACATCGGTACATTGCAGTTTTTGGCACCATATCCTTGCAAACAAATCAATAATATGACGATGAAAGTTACGGGTTTGCGTGTGCAAAACAAGCAAATTCCCCCGCTTGAAATGCGCTTTAGGCTCAAATAAAACCATCATTCAAACTTTTCGTTTCGTGCAAGAAAAACGCCGTTTTCATAACCTTGAATACGCGTGTCGTTTTGCGCGTCTTCAAGGCGTTTTTCGGCCCAAACGCAATATCTTTCGTTTTGTTCAACGCCCACATACCTGCGTTTTAATTTCAAAGCCGTAACAGCCGTCGTGCCCGAACCCGCAAACGGATCAAACACCACATCACCCTCGTTCGAGCTTGACAAAATCAGCTTTGCAATCAGCTTCTCGGGCTTTTGCGTGGGGTGCGCCGTGTTTTCGGCCATACTCCAATAAGGCACACAAATATCGTCCCAAAAATTTGACGGACACGTGTTTCGAAACTTGCCTTCAAGTGTTTGCTCCCAGTCTTTGGGCGCGCCGTTTTTTCTATATGGTGCGACAACCTTTCTTCTTAACTTCACCGCATCTAAATTAAACGTGTAGCAATCCGAAACGGTTGCAAACCAAATATCTTCCATTGCGTTTTTCCAGTTTGATTTTGCACCCCTGCCTTTTTCGCGTTGCCACGTAATGCGGTTTTGAACATGAAAATATTTTTTGAGCACCGCACCGATAACCGTGCTGCTCTTCCAATCACAACAAACATAAATCGAAGCATTCGGCTTTAACAGCGGCAAAACTTTTTCAACCCATGAGACGGTGTATTTTTCGTATTCTTCATCGCTTACCGCTTTGAATTTTTTACCTTCATAATCTTTGCTCAAATTATACGGCGGATCAACAATCAGCAAATCAACAAAACCCTTCGGCAACTTTGGTAAAATCTCAAACGCGTCGCCCAAAATCGTCTTGTTTTCAATAGCCGAAAGCGTCGAAAAATCGCTTTTCTCCGTCAAGCATTTTTTTAAATATCTTTGACCAGCTTCAACCGATAAATCGAGCGTTTTATTTCTTTGAGATTTCATTTGACGACGCATTTTTTAATCCGATATATCCTCAATTTTATCAAGCGAGCCGTCAGGGGCATAAAAATAACGCCGTTTCACCATCTTACCTTTTAAAATTTCGGGCAAAAAATCCGCGTCCGCCGCGCGCATTTTTTCATAAGGAATATGCTCGGCACTTTGCCAAAACACATCAACTTCATCTTCTTTTTGTTTGATCTTCCCCTCAAACTCGGTCGCAAAAAACGCATAAACCTTAATATCCATCAACGGAAATTCCATATAGCCCACAAATTTCGGATTCAAAATGCTGATGCCTGTTTCTTCTTTTGTCTCTCGCACGGCACAAGCCTTCATATCTTCATCGCATGCTTCTTTTTTACCGCCCGAAAAATTAACAAACCCCTTGTTGATTCCCCGATGATGTTTAATCATTAAAAACCGATTGTTTTTTTCATCTTTGACAATACAAAGCGAAGCCTCTTTCATATGTTTTCTCCTTTAAGCACTACTATAACAGGCGCTTTGTCATTGTCCAGCTTTGTTTTGATTATTCAACAGGTGTTTGCTGCGTCGTGCTCATCGCGGCTTTCAAGTGAATTTGATGTCTGTTTTTCTTAAAATACACAGTTGATTTTTTTGCTTTAATGTGTTTAACCGAGACCACATATCCCACGCTCACCACAATCGTCGCCCCAACCCACGCAATCGGCGATGCGTAAAACAGCCCCTCATAACCCATCAGCTTGGCAAGAAAAATTGCCGCAATTGAGCGCATAAAAAGCTCCGTCAAGCTTGCCACAAGCGGAATAACGGCTTTTCCCATTCCTTGTAAGGTGTTTCGAAAAATAAAAATCATTGACAGGAAAAAATAAAACATTGTGCTGACAGATAAATACGCCTTCCCAACCTGAACAATAAACGCGTTGTCTTCCGCTAAAAAGACAGAAATCATACTGCGCCCCACATAGCGAACGCAAAGCGTTGCAAGCAAACTGAAAACAAGCGATAAAAAGGCTGAAAAACGCACTCCTTGCCTAATTCTTTTAATTTTGGCCGCGCCCCAGTTTTGAGCCGAAAACGTTGCCATCGTCATACCAAGCGCCAAAAGCGGCTGGGTTGCCAGCTGCTCAATACGAAGCGCAGCGGTAAAAGCTGCAATCACATCGGCGCCAAAACCGTTGCACGCACTTTGTATCACCATCATACTGAAGGATAAAACCGAAAATTGAAGTGCCATCGGAAGCGCAATTTTGAGCTGCTCGCGCAAAATTTTTCCGTTGTATTGAAAGTCTGCTTTGTCAACGCGAATAATAGGAAACTTAAACCAAACATAAATGCCGCACAAAACAAGAGCCACGCTTGCCGCTAAAACCGTGCCGAGTGCCGAACCGGCAACCCCCATTTTCAAATAATAAATCAGCACAAAATTAAAAGCCACATTCAAAAGTGTTGAAAAAATCAAAAAATAAAGCGGTGTTTTACTGTCGCCCAAAGCGCGCACAAAACCCGACAAAAGGTTGTAAAACACAATCATCACAAGCCCGAACGACAAAATGCTCATAAAAACGTAAGCATCATGCATAATTTCTTCGGGCACATTCATAATTTTCAAAAGAAGCCGCAAAAACAACACAAGCACAAGTGTCATCAAAAAGCACAAAACGCCGCTTGCCATAATCGCATG
>Ga0310690_10003436_pt1 | contig 23749 bp, 16 predicted proteins | sample AusTroGonzalo_MG_2_FD_207661 | JGI IMG/M metagenome (GOLD analysis project Ga0310690, IMG submission 207661) | Bovine rumen microbial communities from tropical cattle in Woodstock, Queensland, Australia - Gonzalo_04 (v2) (version 2) | ecosystem: Host-associated > Mammals > Digestive system >... | reverse complement strand
ACACGGCGGTTCTGTGCGCGACCAGCTGCGGTTGAGTTGTCGGCAACGGGGTTGTCCTCACCATAACCCATGGTGCTGCGGATCTGGTTGCTGCTGACACCGAGTGACTGCAGATAGTTGGTCACAGCCTGTGCACGCTGCTGAGAGAGGTTCAGGTTCTTCTGAATGCTCTGCTCACGGGTAGAGTTCTTCCAGCCTTCGTTGTCGGTGTAACCCTGAACGGCTACGTCGCAATCGGCATTGTTCTTCAGCACGTTAGAGAACTGAGTCAGAGAAGTCTTAGCGGTTGAGCTCAGAGTAGAGCTACCAGTGGTGAAGAGGATACCAGAATCAAAGGTCACCTTAACAGCCTGCAGGCCGTTAGCATCGGTTACAGACTCAACCTGGGCGTTCTTCACAGCCTCAGCCTCAGCCTTAGCCTTATCCATCTTCTTACCGATAATTGCACCGGCGCCAGCACCTACGGCTCCACCTACGGCAGCACCGACAGCGGTATTACCAGCAATCTTACCTACAATAGCACCGAGCAATGCACCACCACCAGCACCGATGGCAGCACCCTTCTGCATGTTGTTACAACCAGCCATCACAAGGATAGCACACAATGAAAGCGCAATTGTCTTAAAACTCTTCATAATCCTTACTATTTTAAATGAATTAATAATGGTTTTATTACTTTTACGTTGCAAAAATAATAAATAATTGATAATTGACAATGGATAATTGACAATTTTTTAGTAATTTTGTGCCCAAATTGCAAAACAAAGGTAAAAACAATGGCAAAAGAATTAAAAGATTTGACTAAAAGGGCTGATAATTACAGCCAATGGTACAACGATCTGGTTGTGAAGGCCGACATGGCTGAGCAGTCTGCCGTTCGCGGATGTATGGTCATCAAACCCTATGGCTATGCCATCTGGGAGAAGATGCAGCAGCAGTTGGACAAGATGTTCAAGGAAACGGGCGCACAGAACGCCTATTTTCCGCTGTTGATACCCAAATCATTCCTTAGCCGCGAGGCTGAGCATGTGGAAGGTTTCGCCAAGGAGTGCGCTGTGGTGACCCACTACCGTCTGAAGGCCACCGAAGACAAGAGTGGCGTTGTCGTCGATCCCGCTGCCAAGTTGGAAGAGGAGCTTATTATCCGTCCGACTTCGGAGACGATTATCTGGAACACCTATAAAAACTGGATCCAGTCATGGCGTGATCTGCCCCTGATGTGTAACCAGTGGTGTAACGTCATGCGTTGGGAGATGCGCACACGCCCCTTCCTGCGTACCTCGGAATTCCTCTGGCAGGAAGGCCATACTGCCCATGCTACCCGCGAGGAGGCTGAGGAGGAAGCCAAGAAGATGCTGAAGGTATATGCCAAGTTTGCAGAAGAATGGATGGCCGTACCTGTAGTACAGGGCGTGAAGAGTGAGACCGAGCGTTTCGCCGGTGCCCTCGACACCTATACCATCGAGGCCATGATGCAGGACGGTAAGGCGCTGCAGAGTGGAACCAGCCACTTCCTGGGCCAGAACTTCGCCAAGGCTTTCGACGTAACCTATCTGAACAAGGACAACAAGCCCGAATACGTATGGGCCACCTCGTGGGGCGTCAGCACACGACTCATCGGTGCCCTCATCATGACACATAGCGACGACAACGGACTGGTGCTGCCTCCGAAGCTGGCACCTATCCAGGTAGTCATCATCCCCATTGCCACCAAGCCAGAGCAGATGGAGCTGGTGAACAAGGAGGTAATGCCCATTATCGAGCAATTGCGCCAGAAGGGCATCACCGTGAAGTTCGACGATGCAGACAACAAGCGTCCGGGCTTTAAGTTCGCCGACTATGAGCTGAAGGGCGTACCCGTACGTCTCGTGCTCGGTGCCCGTGACTTGGAGAACGGCACCATCGAGGTAATGCGTCGCGACACTTTGGAGAAAGAGACGCGTTCCTTGGAGGGCATTGTGGACTATGTAGAGCAGCTGCTGGACGACATCCAGAAGAACATCTTCGAGAAGGCCAAGGCCTATCGCGACAGTCGTATCTACGAGTGCGACAATTACGAGGAGTTCAAGGAGAAAGTAAAGGACGGAGGTTTCTTCCTCTGCCACTGGGACGGCACCGCTGAAACCGAAGCCAAGATCAAGGAAGAGACACAGGCAACCATCCGCTGCGTACCCTTCGGTGTGGAGCAGACACCTGGTGTGGATATGGTCAGCGGCAAGCCCAGCAAGGCCCGTGTGATTATCGCCAGAAGCTATTAAAGCGACATACAAACAGAAAAGGGAACTTTCCCAAGCTCCCTTTTCATCTCCGACTACTAAAAAAATCTTTCGTCGGAGTTGAAAATAGGTTATCTCACGATAGCCTATTTTCCTTTTTAACCTTAATAATCTAATACCATGAAAAACACTCTGCAAATGTACGAAAATTAAGAAATCATTCGTCAGATACGGGGTGTTTTTTGCCAATATTTAATTCTTTTTTAGAATTTCATTATCCCTTTTTAGAATTGTTTGCACTTTTTTCGACGAAATAGTGTTCTGATCTGACACAGAAAGGTTGGGCAACTGATTCATTAACTGCCACGAAAGCGTAAAAAAGCGCACCCGACTTTCCTGACTAAGGGAATCACGGCCGAAGGTCTCAATCAGACAAACGATCTGACTACTCGTATCATCTGGTGACACCGGAGTCAGTAATAGCATGTCAACCTGAAGCGCTTCACTCATCCGGATGCACAGTGTGCTGTCTGTCAGCGACAACATCTCGCTGGTGCCACCAAGACGGTTCTTAACCTCAGCTTTCATCTGAGAGTCAATGAAATCGATAAAGTCCAAACGGTTGTTCTCTGAGAGATAAGGCATCAGGGTATCGGGCATCTGCTTGAAAACATCGCGTATTTTCAAGTCATCTGCCCTACCTGTCTGCGACACCAAGAGCAAAAGCAATGCTATAAGCCAATGACAACGCATGCAGCCTTACTTATTGTTACGCAGATCGTGCACACGTACGGCCTTGCCCTCGCTTACAGGCAGACTGCCCTTCTTGACGAGCTTCACCTGAGGCGTCAGGAGGATCTCATCCTTCAGAGCACGCTGGATGTCCTTGGTCATCTTCTGGATCTCGGGATAGATATCGGTCTCCAATCCGTCGATCTCGACCTCTACGGTCATCACGTCATTATCGTCGATGGTCTCGAGGGTGATCAGGTAGTTACTGCCCAGACCCGGATACTGCACAAGGATCTTCTCCACCTGCATCGGGAAGACATTGACACCCTTGATGATGAACATATCGTCGGTACGACCCTTGATACGGTCGATACGACGGTGGGTACGTCCGCACTTACATTCGCCAGGAATGATGCGGGTAAGGTCGCGCGTGCGATACCTTAATATAGGCATCATCGTACGGTCGAGGGTGGTGAGCACCATCTCACCCATCTCACCATCGGGCACAGGCTCAAGGGTATCGGGATCGACAATCTCGACGATATAGTTATCCTCCCAGAGGTGCATACCAGCCTGATACTTACACTCGAAGGCGACACCGGGGCCGTTCATCTCGGTCATACCGAAGGAGTTGTAAGCCTTCACGCCCAGCATGCGCTCGATGCGCTGACGCTGCTCCTCTGTGTGGGGCTCAGCACCAATGAAGAGGGTGCGCAACTTGGTGGACTTGGGATCGACGCCCTCCTCCTTGAACACCTCAGCCAGACGGATGGCGTAGGAAGGAATGGCATGCAGACAGGTGGTTCCAAAGTCCTTGATGAACATAATCTGACGCTTGGAGTTACCAGCTGCAGCAGGCACAGTCGTAGCGCCCAGCCACTCAGCACCATGCTGGAAGCCCAGACCACCGGTAAACATACCATAGCCGCTGGAGTTCTGGAACACGTCGCTCTTACGACAGCCCACCATATACATATCACGGGCAATCATATTGGCCCACGAACAGATGTCGTGCTCGGAATAGGTGACAACGCATGGATGGCCCGTCGTTCCACTCGTAGAGTGGATACGGATGGCATCATCCATATTACCGCCAACAAGGCCGAAAGGATAGTTCTCGCGCAGATCCTGCTTCGTGGTGAAGGGGAGCTTGCGGATATCATCAACCGTATTGATAGAATCGGCTGTGATGCCATGCTCGCCAAGAAGTTTCTTGTAGAAGGGCGATTTCAAGGCAATGTTGATTGACTCCTTTAGTTTCTTAACTTGCAACTGTTGGAGTTGCTCTCTTGGCATGGTCTCTAATTCCGGTTGCCAATACTCACCATCGGGTTTGATGGTTGACATGATTTTCTCGTCAGTCATATTATTATTGAATTTTAGAAAGTTGCATCATTGTGACTGCCATCAGACCAGCCGTTTCCGTACGCAGGCGACTGTTGCCTAAGTGTACCGACTGATAGCCGGCCTTAACAGCCATTTCCACCTCGTCGATGGAGAAGTCACCCTCAGGGCCTATCAACACAGTAAGAGGCTCTGCAGCGCTCTTGTCGAGGGCCTGCAGCTCAGCAAAGAGGCTGGTGCGGGGGATTTCCTCATAACAATGCGCAATATATTTACGCCCTTCGACAGGCGAGTTGATGAAGTCCTTGAAAGACACGATCTCGTGGATGACAGGCTTCCAGGCCTTATGACTCTGCTTCATAGCAGAGATGGCAATCTTTTCCAAGCGTGTTGTCTTCAGTAGTTTCCGCTCGGAGAATTTGCTATGAAAGAATGAGATCTCATCAACACCAACCTCCGTGGCCTTTTCTACCATCCATTCGATACGGTCAAGCATCTTCGTGGGCGCAATGGCCAGATGGATATGTCCCTGCCACTGGGGTGTCTGCGGCAGACGCTCGACAATATCGTAGTAGCAGTTGTGCGTAGCGGCAATCGTCACGACAGCACGGAAATAATTGCCTACCCCATCCATCAGGAATAGCTCGTCGCCACTCTTCAGCCGCAGCACACGCATGGCATGCATAGCCTCTGCAGCAGGCAGTTCCTGCTGTTGATCAGCATCGGGGACGTAAAAGAATCTTGTTTCTTTCATGCGCTATCAACAGCCCGTATTAATGGGTTATATTTTCAATCGGTTTCTTCTCGGGCTTGAAGACCAGAGCGAAGGTGATGCCTATCACCAGTGCGAAGCCGGCGAAGATAAACCAGCATGTGGTCCAGTCGCCAACCAGGTAGCCACCTTCCCAACCACAATAGGCATTCACAATCTCACCTGCCGCCAAGGTTCCGATGGTAGCACCCAAACCATTGGTCATCATCATGAATAAGCCCTGAGCCGAAGCTTTGATACTGGGTTCGCACTCCTGATCGACAAAGATGCCACCAGAGACATTGAAGAAGTCGAAGGCGACGCCATAGACGATGCATGACAGAACGAAGAACAGCACACCCGGCATGGCAGGATCGCCAATACCGAAGAAGCCAAAGCGGAACACCCAAGCGAAGAGCGACATGAGCATCACCACCTTGATACCAAAACGCTTCAGGAAGAAAGGAATCATCAAAATACACAATGCCTCGCTGATCTGAGAAAGAGAAGTCAACATGGTGGCATTATTGGCAGCGAAAGTGTCTGCAAACTCCGGCGTACCCTTGAAGCTGGTCAGGAATGGTCCGGCAAAGCCATTTGTGACCTGGAGGCACATGCCTAATAAGGCCGAGAAGATGAAGAACAGTGCCATCTGACGACGTTTGAACAATTTGAAAGCATTGAGTCCAAGGGTCTCGACAAACGACACCTTGCCTTCTTTCTTCTCCAATTTGCACTCCGGCAATGTATAACAATAGACAAACAGCACGATACTCAACAAGCCCGACACAAAGAACTGCATATAAGTATACTGGAACTTATGGGCGTTCTCAGCCAGTGTGAATCCGAAACCGCTATCGTCAATGAAGGCACAATTGACAAACCACATGGTGGCAATGAAGCCGACAGTTCCCAAGACACGGATGGGTGGGAAGTCCTTCACCGTATCCATACCGTTCTTCTTCAGGATACTAAAGGCCGCTGTGTTAGCAAGGGCAATGGTAGGCATGAAGAAGGCTACACTCAGCGTATAGAGGGCAATGAACAGCGACTTGTCAGACAGTTCCTGTCCAAAGCCGGCCTCGTTTCCCAGCCACCAGCAGCCGAGCATAAAAGCACCTGCCACCAAATGGCAGAGACCCAGCAGACGCTGCGGCTGGATATACTTGTCGGCAACGATACCCATCAATGTAGGCATGAAAATACTGACTATGCCCTGAATGGCATAGAACCATGAAATCTTGTCACCCAGACCGGCAATGCCCAGATAATTACCCATACAGGTGAGATAGGCACCCCATACTGCGAACTCCAAGAAGTTCATTAACGATAAACGAAATTTCAAATTCATAGTGCTATCGAGTTATTGGTTTATTATTTGTTGGATTCATTTGTATTTCACCATTAGGAACAGACGTTGGCCGTTCACCTAAGCGATGATGGCGAGGACGCAAAGAGTCAGGTACCTGAGAGAGCGAATCTGCAGCAGACTGCTGAAGTTCTGTACCTTTTTCCGCTTCCTCCTGTTCATGCTTGTGGAAGCGTATCAGCTGGATATTGCTGACAATCAGCATTCTCATCGTGGAAGTAACCTCATATCCCTGACCGAGATAGATAAAGCCACTGATTTCCTTCACGGGTTCGTCACAACCCTCAATACGCAGTTGGGAGTAGCCATCGACAGAGAAGTGGGTCACTTTGGAAATGACACTGTCGTTTTTATACTTCACAGCCAGATAGGCGACGGCATCCTTAGAGCCGCTCTGATAGAGGAAGTTGCTATTCCAGGCTAGCATAAAACTATCGCCCTTGCGATAAGCCGTATCAGCCTGCAAACGATATTGCAAACGGTTATAAGGCGCATAGGGCACAAGCACCTGTGAACTGACGCCATTCCAAACATTGGCCGTATCACCCGTCAGGGTACTGGCCGTAAAGGTTTCCACCTCACCTGCTGAAGCACCGTATTCCATTGCAGCCTCTCCCAAACGTTCCTGTACATTTTTCCATATTTTGACAAAACGATCGGAGCGTGTGTAGTAATAGACAAGCGACGAGTCGAACTCTGCCCGCGTCAGGTCATATTTCTTCAGAACAGCCTCGAAATAGAGTTCCCGTCTGTAGTCTGTACGATCCAAGCCTTCTTCCTTGACAATGCCTTGCGACACAAAATAGTCGTAGAGGATGTCTTCCATATCGTCAGGCTGTATATACTCCTTAGGCACTTTTGGCGTACAAGCGGACAAAAGCACCAGTAACAGCAATGCGATATGACTACGACGCAGGTTCATGCTTCTTCGGAAACGGACTCTGGCTCTGCAGGCTTTTCCTTTTTTAACGTGATTTGACTGATTTCCTTACGGTAGAACAACAAGAGGATGACGACACTCACACTGATGGAGGCATCGGCGAAATTGAATACCGGACTGAAGAACACGAAATGCTGTCCTCCCACGAAAGGCACCCATAGGGGCCATTCCGTCTCAATCAACGGGAAGTAGAACATATCCACCACCTTTCCCATCAGGAAGGGGGCATAGCCTGTACCAAAGGGCACAAAATAAGATTGGTAGAACTCCGACGAGTTGTTGAAGATAAGCCCATAGAACATACAGTCAATCAGATTGCCTGCGGCACCGGCGAGCACCATGGCCAGGCTGACTATATAGCCCGTACGTGCCTTCTTCCCGACTTCAATCCAGATATAATAGCCCAGCACGGCAATAGCAGAAACGCGGAAGAGCGACAACACGATCTTACTGCCCAGTTGCATACCGAAGGCCATGCCATTGTTCTCAATAAACGTGATATAGAACCAATCCGTGATATGGATACTCTCATGGAGCGTCATGGAAGTCTTTACCCAAATCTTAATGGCTTGGTCTATCAGAAGAATGGCGACGATGATCAATGTCGCCAATCTACCATTCGTGAAAATCTTTCTGAAAGTGTTCACTTAGCCTTTCTTTTGGTTCATCTTCGACTGAACACTCAACGTGGCGTGAGGTACAGCACGAAGGCGCTCCTTGGGAATCAGTTCACCCGTGATGCGGTCGATGCCATAGGTCTTATTCTCGATACGAACCAAGGCAGCCTTCAATCCCTGAATGAACTTTTGCTGGCGGGCGGCCATAGAGATCAGCTCTTCCTTCGACTGTGTGACACTACCCTCCTCCAATGCCTTATAGGTGGGAGATGTATCATCAACATCGTTAGAGTCCTCATTCATCAGAACCCTCATCATCTGGTCATAGTCGCGTTTTGCCAAGGCCATTTTCTCATTGATAATCTGACGGAACTCCTCGAGCTCTTCGTCACTGTAGCGTGTCTTTTCTGCCATAATTATTCTAATTTAGCTATTATTATTGTTTATCTACTTTAATGTTAAGTTTGAATTCATCGAAGTCCACTTCCTGTCCATCGTTGGCAGCCACCTTGATGTCATCGGCAAGTACCTGGGTCTTGATATAGTCTGCAAAGCTTTCGAGACTCTTCTCCACTTCGGTATTCGGACTCAAAGTCACCACAATACGGTCTGTGATTTCCAAACCGCTTTCCTTGCGGATATTCTGAATGCGGTTGATGAGCTCACGGGCCATACCCTCGTTCTTCAGTTCATCAGAAAGCTCCACTTCGAGGGCCACCGTCAGGTTGCCTTCGTTAGCCACCAGCCAACCGGGAATATCCTCGCTGATGATATCCACGTCCTCTGCGAGGACTTCCAGCCCATCTAGTTCGGCTAGCCCGGCTAGTTTAATCGAGCCATTAGCCTCGAGCTCGGCGATCTGCTCCTGCGAGAGGGCATCCATAGCGGCAGCCACACTCTTCATCAGCTTACCGAACTTCTTACCCATCGTACGGAAGTTGCATTTCACCTTCTTCACCAGCACGCCGGCACCCTCCACGAAACGGAGTTCCTTCACGTTCACCTCATTCATGATCAGGTCCTTCACGGCCTCGATATGCTTCTTCTGCTCAGCATCGATGGCAGGAATCATGATGGCCTGCAGCGGCTGACGCACCTTAATGTTCACCTTACGGCGCAGAGCCAGCACCATCGACGTGATCTTCTGTGCCATCTGCATACGGGCCTCCAGATCCTTGTTGATCTGCGACTCATCAGCCACAGGGAACTTATCCAGATGCACGGAGTCGAGCGCACCGCCCAGATCCTTATACAGCTGGTCGGCATAGAACGGCGCAAATGGAGCCAGCAGTTTGGCTACCGTCATCAGGCAGGTATAGAGCGTCTGATAGGCCGAGAGCTTATCCTCGCTCATCTCCTTACCCCAGAAACGTTTACGGTTCAGACGAACATACCAGTTAGAGAGGTCGTCGTTCACGAAGGCATCGATCAGTCGGCCAGCACGTGTGGGATCGTAACCGTCCAACTCAGCCTCCACACCCTTGATAAGCGTGTTCAGGCAAGAGAGGATCCAACGATCAATCTCAGGACGTTTCTCAAAGGCTACCTGAGCTGCCTGTGGATCAAAACCATCGACATTCGCATAGAGGGCGAAGAAACTGTACGTATTATATAAGGTTCCAAAGAACTTACGGCGCACCTCGTCGACGCCTTCAGGGTCAAACTTCAGATTGTCCCAAGGCTCGGAGTTGGTCATCATATACAGGCGGACGGCATCGCTACCGAACTTGCCAATCATATCAAACGGATTCACCACATTGCCCACATGCTTCGACATCTTGTTGCCTTTGGCATCGAGCACCAGACCTGAAGAAATCACGTTCTTGAAGGCCACCGAGTCGAAGATCATCGTCGCAATGGCGTGCAAAGTGAAGAACCAGCCACGGGTTTGATCGACACCCTCGTTGATGAAGTCGCAGGGGAAAGCGATGCCCTTGTCGATCAGATCCTTATTCTCAAACGGATAGTGAACCTGTGCATAAGGCATCGAACCGGAGTCGAACCAAACGTCAATCAGGTCGCTCTCACGCTTCATGGGCTTACCGCTCTCAGAAACCAGCACGATATGGTCTACATACGGACGATGCAGGTCAATCTTATCATAGTTCTCCTTCGACATATCGCCAGGCACAAAGCCATTGTCCTTCAGCGGGTTCGAAGTCATAAAGCCAGCCTTGACAGACTTCTCGATCTCATTATAGAGTTCCTCTACCGAACCAATACAGATCTCCTTGCCGTCCTCATCACGCCAGATTGGCAGCGGCGTGCCCCAGAAACGTGAACGCGAGAGGTTCCAGTCGTTCAGGTTCTCCAGCCAGTTGCCGAAACGGCCTGTACCAGTAGATTCGGGTTGCCAGTTGATGGTCTTATTCAACTCGAACATACGGTCCTTCTTGGCCGTCGAACGGATAAACCACGAGTCGAGCGGATAGTAGAGCACGGGCTTGTCTGTACGCCAGCAGTGGGGATAGTTGTGTACGTGCTTCTCAATCTTCAGCGCCGTACCCTCCTGCTTCATCTCCATACAGATCACGATGTTCAGGTCCTCTGCCTTGGCAGCGGCCTGCTCGTCGTACTTACCATCCTTATTGAATTCAGGGGCGTAGGCATTCTTCACGTAGTCACCTGCGTGGTGGCCATAGCCCTCCTTATTCACGCACTTCTCGATGAAGTTATTGTCGAGTTCGTCCATCACATAGTACTTACCCTGCAGGTCGACCATCGGACGTGTCTCACCTTTCTTATTAATAAGGAACAGACTTGGGATGTGGGCATCCTTGGCCACCTTGGCGTCGTCGGCACCAAAGGTAGGTGCGATATGCACGATACCGGCACCATCCTCCGTGGTCACATAGTCACCAGGGATCACACGGAATGCCTCGCTCTCCATCTCCACAAACTGGTCCTTACCGTTCTCGCCCGTAAACACCTTCTCAGGATGAGCCTCGGCATAGGCCTTCACATAGTCGGCGGCATTCTGGTCGAGCTTGGCCGAGGGCTTCACCCAAGGCATCAGCTGCTGATACTTCATACCGACCAATTGCTCACCCGTATAACGGCCAACGATACGGTAAGGCATGAACTTCTCGCCCTTATTGTATTCCGGCATCTCGTCGCCATCGGTGATATTGCCCTCGGGAGCGAGGTAGGCATTCAGACGACTCTCAGCCAGGATGATGGTGATCTTCTCACCGTTATAGGCATTATAGGTCTCCACAGCCACGTAGTCGATCTTCGGACCGACACAGAGGGCCGTATTTGAAGGCAGTGTCCAAGGTGTGGTGGTCCAAGCCACGAAGTAAGGTGTGCCCCACTTGGTCCACTCCTCCTTCGGATTCAGGGCCTTGAACAGTGCCGTCACCGTCGTATCCTTCACATCGCGATAGCAACCGGGCTGGTTCAGCTCATGCGAGCTCAGTCCCGTACCAGCAGCCGGCGAATACGGCTGGATGGTGTAGCCCTTATAGAGCAGACCCTTCTTATAGAACTGCTGCAGCAACCACCACAGCGTCTCAATATACTTGTTATCGTAGGTGATATACGGATTGTCGAGGTCTACAAAGTAACCCATCTTCTCCGTCAGGTCACGCCACTCCTGCGTGAACATCATCACATTCTCGCGACACTTCTTGTTGTAATCCTCCGTGGAGATGTATTTCTCAGAGTCCTTATTGTCGATATCAGCCTTGGTGATACCCAGTTCCTTCTCCACACCCAGTTCCACGGGCAGACCGTGGGTATCCCATCCGGCCTTACGCTTCACCTGATAGCCCTTCATCGTCTTATAGCGGTTGATGGTATCTTTGATGGTACGGGCCAGTACGTGGTGGATGCCGGGATGACCGTTGGCTGAGGGAGGGCCCTCGAAGAATACGAATTGCGGACAGCCTTCGCGCTCATCTACCGAGCGCCAGAAGACATTCTTCTCCCGCCACATTTCCAGGATATCATTGTTTACCTGAGTCAGGTTCAAACCATTATGTTCAGCGAATCTCTTTGCCATTTTTTTCAATTTTCACTATTCACTTTTCACTATTCACTATATTTAGGGCGCAAAGGTACTAAAAATATTCGAGCCGACAAAAGAAATAAATATTTTTAAGATTTCTTCCTCAAATTGTTCTTTGTTTCAGAAAAAAACAGTATCTTTGCAAACAAATAAATCAAAAACAATAATTAAAAACGATTATCTATGGTATTAATGATTCTTCAACTCCTCATTGTCTTAGGAGCATTGTGGGTAGGATCACGTTATGGATCACTGGCCCTGGGTGCCATTTCCGGTATCGGTCTGGCTATTCTCGTGTTTTGTTTCAGTCTCAAACCTGGAACCCCTCCGACGGATGTTATCTACATCATCATTGCAGCCGTAACCTGTGCGGGCATCATGCAGGCCTCAGGTGGTATGGACTGGCTCATCCAGATGGCCGAGAAGATGCTGCGTAAGCATCCCGATCGTATCACGTTTTTGGCACCGCTGACCACCTTCTTCCTGACTGTTTTGGTAGGAACAGGTCACGTTGTATATACCTTAATGCCAATCATTTGCGACATTGCGTTAAAGAAAGGCATTCGCCCTGAGCGCCCCTGCGGTGTGGCTTCCATTGCCTCGCAGGTAGGCATCACCTGTTCACCGATTGCCGCCGCTGTTGTAGCTTTCGTCACCATCTCCAACGAGAACGGTTTCGACATCTCGATTCCCGGTGTGCTCATGGTCTCGATCCCCGCCTGTCTCTGTGGACTGATGGCTGCTGCTGCCGCCTCCTATCACCGTGGCCTCGATCTCGACAAGGATCCGGAGTTCCAGAAGAAGATTGCCGATCCCATACAGCGTGAATATATATACGGCTCTGGCGCCACGACCCTCGACAAGGAGATTCCGCAGTCGGCCAAGAATGCCGTCTTCGTCTTCCTCGCAGCCCTCGCCATCATCGTCTTCTTCGCTATCTTCCAGGACGCCCTGCCCTCTTGGGACGGTAAGCCGCTGAAGATGAACATCGTCATTCAGATTGTGATGATTGCCGCAGCCGCAGTAATGATCCTCTTCTGCAAGGCACAGCCGAAGAAGGCCGTTGCCGGACCAGTGTGGCAGTCGGGAATGGTGGCCGTCGTCGCCATCTACGGCATCGCCTGGATGGCCGATACCTACTTCTCGAACTATATGCCTGAGATCCAGGCCATGCTTGAGGGGATTGTGAAGGACTATCCGTGGAGTATCGCCCTCGTGTTCTTCATGGTTTCGGTGCTCATCAACTCCCAGGGTGCCGTCGTCGTATCGATGCTGCCGCTGGCCTATTCGCTGGGCATCGCAGGTCCCGTGCTGCTGGGTGTGCTGCCTTCTGTCTACGGCTACTTCTTCATCCCCAACTATCCTTCTGATATCGCCACCGTGAACTTCGACCGTTCTGGCACCACCGTCATCGGTAAATACCTGCTGAACCACTCGTTCATGATGCCAGGCCTCATCTGTGTCATCACATCGACCATCGTGGCCTATATTCTCTCTTCGATTTTCTTCTAATCTGATGATAAAAAAGTTTATAACATTAACGATTCTGGCCACTCTGACTGTGGAAGCCGCAGCTCAGCAGTGGCCAGAACTGCGACAGGAGGCTAAGGCCGGCGCCCGTTGGTGGTGGCTGGGCTCAGCAGTAGACAAAGAGAACCTGCGCTGGACCATGCAGGAGTACGCCAATCATGGCATCGGCGCCTTGGAAATCACACCCATCTATGGGGTGCAGGGCAACGAGGCGAATAACATTCCCTATCTCAGCGACCAGTGGATGGCAATGCTGCGCGAGGTGCAGCAGAACGGCCGGCAGATGGGCATCGAGGTAGACATGGCCACAGGCACGGGCTGGCCCTTCGGTGGTCCCTGGGTGCCATTGGAGGAGAGTGCCAGCAAGGCCGTCTTCGTCAACAGCAGCTTCACGGGCAGAAGCGTGACAGCCCTACCGCTGAAGGTCTCTGCCAAAGACGAGTCCTACAGCCGGCTCAGCAAGGTCATGGCCTATTGGCAGGGCCATCCCTACGATGTCACCTCGTATGTCAAGGACGGACAACTCACCTGGTCGCCAGAGGACATGCTGAAAGCCCAACTGAAAAATGCGAAGGGCAAAACCCTGAGAAAAGTCCTGAAACTCAGGCTGAAAGAACTCGAAAGCGCCCAATGGCAGGTAGTAGCCCTCTACGTTCGCTATGGCGTCATGAAGGTGAAGCGAGCCGCACCCGGTGGCGAAGGTCTGGTGATCGACCATTTCGACCGTCAAGCCGTCAGAAACTACCTGGCACATATCGAGGCCGCCTTCGAACGGACACACACGCCCTACCCGCACACCTTCTTCAACGACAGCTACGAGGTGGCCGATGCCACGTGGACACCCACCTTATTAGAAGAATTCGAGAAGCGGCGCGGCTATCAGCTGCAGGACTATTTCCCGCTGTTGCAAGAGGGCGATCCCAAAATCGTCAGCGACTATCGCGAGACACTCGGCGACATGCTCCTTGAGAACTTCACCAACCAATGGACGGCCTGGGCCCATAGCCACGGTGCCATCACCCGCAACCAGGCGCATGGCTCACCCGCCAATCTGATCGACTGTTATGCCGCTGTCGACATCCCTGAGATCGAAGGTTTCGGCCTCTCCGACCTAGGCATCAAAGGGCTGCGCACCGACCCGGGCAAGACCCGTAAGAACGATTCCGACTTCTCAATGCTGAAATACGCCCCGTCGGCAGCCCATATCTGTGGCAAGCCCTATACGTCGAGTGAGACCTTCACCTGGCTGACGGAGCATTTCCGCACTTCGCTCTCACAGCTGAAGCCCGACATCGACCTCATGTTCTGCGCCGGCGTCAACCACATGTTCTTCCACGGCACCTGCTACTCGCCGAAAGACGATCCTTGGCCGGGCTGGAAGTTCTATGCCAGCATCGACATGAGTCCCACCAACAGCATCTGGCGCGATGCTCCCTACTTCATGCAGTATGTCGAGCGCTGCCAGAGCTTCCTGCAATGGGGCGAGCCCGACAACGATTTCCTTGTCTACCTGCCCATTCGCGACATGTGGCAGAAAAACACCCGCAAACTGCTCATGCAGTTCAGCATCCACGCCATGGGCAGTCTGGCTCCGGAGTTCATCAAGAGCATCCTGGCCATCGACGGTGCCGGTTTCGACAGCGATTACATCTCCGACCGTCTTCTGCTCACCACATCCTGCAAAGACGGTCTGTTGCAGACGGCTGCCGGCACGCGCTACAAGGGACTCGTCATTCCTGAGTGCAAGATGATACCCGAAAATGTCAGACAGCATATTGAGCAGCTGAAGGCGCAGGGTGCATCGATCATTTATGGCACGCGAGCCGCCGACCTTTCAGCCGCCGCCAGACCTGAGGCCATGAAGGTGGAGTGCGGTCTGAAGGCCATCCGACGGAAAAACCAGACAGGCTATCATTATTTCATCGCCAACCTGTCACCCAACGACATCTCCGACCGTCTGCCGTTGGCCGTCGACTTCAAGGATGCCGTTTGGTTTAATCCCCTCAACGGCGACATCATCCCCGCCAGCATCAGCGGCGACAGCATCGACATCTCCCTCCGCAGCGGCGAGTCGATGATCCTGCAAACCTTGAGTAGTGAGACGTGTGGATTGAGGAGTGAAAGATGTATGCAGCAGGGGTATTCTCTTACCTCTTACCTCTCCCCTCTTACCTCTAAAACCCTCCCCGGCCCTTGGTCACTATCCTTCATCGACGAGGCCCCGAAGGTGAACAAGACCTTCACCCTCGACCATCTCCAGACCTGGGAATCCCTCGATGACGACAGCGCAAAGATCACCATGGGCACGGGCGTCTATACCACCCGGTTCAAGTTTTCGAAGAAAGACGATCCCAAGGGCGCCTGGATGATCGATCTCGGCGATGTCCGCGAGTCCGCACGCGTCTATATCAACGGCCAGTTCATCGGCTGTGCCTGGTCGGTGCCTTTCATGCTCGACTGCCAGCAGGCCCTGAAGGTCGGTATGAATGAGCTCCGCATCGAAGTCACCAATCTGCCGGCCAACCGCATCGCCGATTTAGACCGCAGGGGCATCCCCTGGCGCAAGATGGAGGAAATCAACGTGGTGGACATTAACTACAAGAAGACCACCTACGACCAATGGTCCCCCGTCCCAAGCGGACTAAACTCAAAAGTAAGGCTCATACACAAATAATCAAACACTCGGGGACGGTTCTTTTTTGTTTGACCCGCTGCGCCAGCGGAAACCGTCAAACAAAAAAGAACCGTCCCCGAGTGTTTGATTAGACGCAGTTGAAGAGGATCTTGCGACGATTGGTAGAGGGACTCCAATAAGTATTACCGCGCTTTTCCTGAATCAATTCATCGACATTAACACGGAAGGTAACAGGTAACAAGTAACATTTTGACAAACTGAAATTGAGTTTTAATAATTATTTATTATATATATATAATAAAATAAATTCAACTTACATAAATACTAAATGTTACCTGTTACCTTCCGTGTGCCTTTTCCTAATTTGGTAGACACTAGAATAGCACTAATTCTGATATAAAAAATAATAGCCTCATATTTACTGATAAGAGGCTATTTTCGGTATGACAGAAGCATATTATTCAGAAATAAGAGCCTCTTAATTATCAAGACACGCCTATTTATAGACTATATATCCACTTTCCTTCACGATGCCATTGTGCTGCCCCGCTGCCAGTTGATAGAACAACTGATAGGCGGTAGTCGACTTGTCAACGTCGGCACGGACACTGGACATGACATGGGTCACATAGGGATAGCTATCGTCCTCAATGGTCCGTTTGCTGGGTACAACGCCATTGACGCCGATGACCTGTGTACGCTCATCATTCACGATGGTGTCGTAATAATAGAAAGGCGTGTAGGCAATACCGTTCTCGTCGTTCGCCAATTGATAATAAGGTGCAAGCATCACATAGCCAACCATTTCGGGCCAGTCAATCATCGTCAGCCCAGCCATCACGATAGTTTCCATCTTCTCCTGACTGCCGGAATTGGGATTGCGCACGTAAGGATTGATGGTGGCATCGTTGCCACCAACCTCTTTCCAATTACGGATCTCGCCCGTGTAGATCTTCTGAATCTGCTCGATAGAGAGATTCCGAACAGGGTTCTTCGGATTGACGATAAACACGAAAGCGTCTTTAGCCACAGGACGGGAGAGCAACGCCACACCTTTTTCATCGGCATACTTCTGTTCGTCACGGCTGATGCCACGAGCCGTGATGATGATATCGTTATCACCGTCGATCAAACTGACGAAAGAGCCGTTCGTATTCCGGTTCTGAAGGATGCGCTGCAACGTTTTATTGTCCTCGTTACTCAAAGAATGCCATTGTGGTTCGACGCACCAGATGCCATCGGTCACTAAACGCTGTAGCCATTGGCAGTCGATACCGAGCAGTCGGCACATCAACAGGTTTCTCAAGGGCTCTGTGGAATCAGAACCATCGATGAGAGGTGCATTGGAGAGGCTGAGCGTGGTTGTTGCCGTGGGTTCCTCCAAACCGACCTCCACGGGCGTATCGCTGTTATCGTCGCTACCACAAGCAGCAAAGGAGAAAGTCGCCAGCATCGCGAAAAACACAAACAGAGGCCCCGTAATTACGGAACCTCTGTTCTTGCATATAGATAAAAGATTACTCATCTTCCTTCATCTCTTCCTCATGCTGCTTGATGAGTGCCTGCTGGATATCGTTCGGCACGAGCTCGTAGCTTGAGAAACTGGTGGTGAACGAAGCACGGCCACCCGTCAGAGAACTCAACGCGATAGAGTAGCTGGCCAACTCCTTCAAAGGAATCTTTGCGGTCAGCTTCTGATAGCCGGCCTCAGAATCCATACCCATGATGATGGCGCGGCGACCCTGCAGGTCACTCATCACATCACCCATATAGTCGGCGGGAACCAGCACCTCGAGGTCGTAGATAGGCTCAAGCACCTTAGGACCGGCCTCCTTGAAGGCGGCGCTGAAGGCGTTACGTGCTGCCAGCATGAATGAAAGCTCGTTAGAATCTACCGGGTGCATCTTACCATCGTAGACAATCACACGGACGTCGCGGGCATACGAACCGGTCAACGGGCCCTGCTCCATACGCTCCATCACACCCTTCAGGATAGCAGGCATGAAACGCATATCGATAGCACCACCAACCACACTGTTGATGAAGACGAGCTTACCACCCCACTCCAGATCCTTCTCTTCCTTCGACTTGATGTTCATCTTGAACTCCTGACCATTGATGGTGAACGAAGTAGGATCAGGCATGCCATCGGTATAAGGCTCGACAATCAGGTGAACCTCACCGAACTGACCGGCACCACCCGACTGCTTCTTGTGACGATAGTCGGCACGGGCCATCTTCGTGATGGTCTCACGATATGGAATCTTCGGCTCCTGATACTCGATCTGGATCTTCTCGTTGTTCTCCATACGCCACTTCAAGGTACGCAGGTGGAACTCACCCTGTCCGTGAACGATGATCTGGCGCAACTCCTTAGACTGCTCAACCACCCATGTGGGATCCTCCTGGCGCATCTTCTGCAGGGCAGCCATCATCTTCTCGGTCTCAGACTCGTTGACGGCCTTGATGGCACGAGAGAACTTCGAGTTAGGATACTTGATGAAGTCGAACTTATTGTCAGCGTCCTTGCCGTTGAGCGTGTTACCCGTCTTCACATCCTTCAGCTTCACGGTACAGCCGATATCACCGGCCTTCAGCTCGTCGACCTGAATACGGTTGGCACCAGCACAGGCATAGAGTGTACCGATACGCTCCTTGGAACCGCGATCGGCATTGGTCAGGTCGTCGCCGCTCTTCACGGAGCCGCTCATCACCTTGAAATAGCTCACCTCACCGATATGGGGCTCCACACCGGTCTTGAAGAAATAGAGCGATGCAGGACCATTAGAGTCGGCAGGAACATCCTTACCGGCAGCATTCTTGATGACAGGCATCTCGCTGACGAAAGGCACCACATTACCCAGGAACTCCATCAGACGGCGCACACCCATGTCGCGGCCTGCGCAAACGCAGAAGACGGGGAAGATAGAACGTGTCACCATACCCTTGCGGATACCCTCACGCATCTCATCCTCAGTCAGGTCCTCACTCTCGAAGAACTTCTCCATCAGCGTGTCGTCACCAGCAGCGGCAGCCTCAACCAAAGCGGCTTTCCACTCCTTAGCCTTCTCCAACTGATCGGCTGGAATATCCTCGATGATAGGCGCACCACCCTCGGGCTTCCAAGAGTATTTCTTCATCAACAGCACGTCGATGACACTGTTAAAGCCAGGACCTGTGGCAATAGGATACTGCACAGGCACGCAGTTCGGACCGTAGACATCCTTCAACTGAGAGAGGATCTGGTCGAAGTCGCAATTGTCGCGATCCAGCTGGTTGACCAGGAAGATCACGGGCTTCTTCAACTTCTCCGTGTTGCGGAAAGCATTCATCGTGCCCACCTCAGGACCATACTGGCCATTTACGAGGATGACGGCCTGGTCGGTCACGTTCATCGCGGTGATGGAACCACCTACGAAGTCGTCAGAACCCGGACAGTCGATGATGTTGAGCTTCTTGTTATTCCACTCCACATGAAAAACAGTTGAGAACACCGAGTAGCCATATTCCTGTTCAACAGGGAAGTAATCGCTCATGGTGTTCTTACCCTCTACGGTACCGCGGCGCTTGATGATGCCGGCTTCGTAGACCATTGACTCGGCAAGAGTAGTCTTGCCGCTACCCGCACTGCCAATGAGTGCAATGTTTTTGATTTCGTTTGTCTGATAAATCTTCATTATCGTTCGGTTTTAAGTTAAAAATCAAATTCGGTCGGCTAAATTAGCCATTTTTTCAGAAATCACCAAAAATTTCCTTGATTAATTAAAAAATATTAGTACTTTTGTATTTAAATATGCCAGGAATCTACATTCATATTCCCTTTTGTGCGAGCAGATGCATCTATTGTGCGTTCTATTCGACCACATCGTTGGACCTTCGCCAACGGTATGTCGATGCCGTTTGTCGGGAGATGACGATGTCATGCGCAAAAGCAGACCACATCGATACGATCTATCTCGGCGGTGGTACGCCCTCACAACTCACCATCGATCAACTCCACCAATTATTTGATGCCATCAACCACTATATATTTAATAATGTGTATTCTCTTACCTCTTACCTCTCACCTCTTACCTCTAAAGAGATCACCATCGAGGTGAATCCCGACGACGTGACGGAGGCCTTTGCTGATGGACTTCGAACACTCCCCGTCAACCGCGTGTCGATGGGGGCTCAGACATTCAACGACCAGCGCCTGAAATTCCTCCATCGCCGCCATACGGCTACACAGGTGGCCGAGGCGGTGCAAAGACTGAGAGCCGTGGGTATCCGGAACATCAGCGTCGACCTGATGTACGGCTTCCCTGGTGAGACGCTCAGCGATTGGGAACACGACATCGAGGCCGCCTTGGCACTCGAGGTGGAGCATCTCTCCGCCTACTGCCTCTCCATTGAGGAAGGCACCCCTCTCTATCGGATGATGAAAGGACACAAAGGTGCCTGTCCCCTTTGTGTCCTCCCCGACGAAGAGCTGGAGCGCGAGATGTACTACACGCTCATCGATCGGATGGAGGCTGCCGGGTTCGAGCATTACGAGATCTCCAACTTCGCAAGGCCCGGATTCCGCAGCAGGCACAACAGCAGTTATTGGAACGGTACACCCTATATCGGACTCGGTGCTGCCGCCCACTCCTACGACGGGCACACCCGCAGTTGGAACGTGGCTGACATCCGCCAGTATATCGAGGGGATGGAACGTGGCGAGCGCCGCTTCGACTCGGAGACGATCGAGGGTGACACCCGCTACAACGACATGGTGACCGTTGCCCTCCGTACCCGCGAGGGCATGAACCTCGCGCTGTTGACGGACGCGTATCGGGATTACTGCCTGAAAAACGCCCGCCGTTTCATAGACGACGGACTGCTAAAAACACAAGACAATCATCTTTCCCTGACCCGGAAAGGGCTCTTCGTCAGCGATATGATATTAGCCGAATTGGTTAAAATCTGATCTGAGTATCCAAATCAACAGACACCCCGACACTGAAGGTGATGCCCGTGGTGAGCGGAGAAGAATAATAGTACGACTTCGGCTTGTAGTTGAAGAGGTTATCGATGGCGGTGTTGAGATGGATGCCACGCCAGAGATGATGCTGAAGCATCAGGCGACAGATGGTGTAACCCTGATCGACATCCGTGCGACCCGACTGGGGCTTGCCCTGACTGCGCCCGGAGAGTGCTGCTTGGAGCGCATAGTGGCGTGAGAAGCGATGGTCGTAGCCGATCCGCCAGGTCATGGAGTGCGAACGGGGCTGATAGAAGTCGGAGTAAAAGACATGGCCCGTTTCGTGCATCCAGGAATAATTTACTTTGAGTGAAAAGCCACAATCCCAGATGTGGGCGAGGCTGACATCCACACCCCAGACGGTGATACCGTCTTCGTTAGCGTATAGGGCGCTTTCCATTCCCTCGTAAACAGGTCCGCCGATGGTAGTGATACGCTTGTCGAAGCTATTGCAGTAACCCATCAGGGTAAAGTTGTAGCGTCCGTCGAGGAATCCGCTGTTACGGATGCGATTCGTGCGCTCGACGGCGAGGTTGAAATTATGGCTCTTCTCGGGCTCCAAATCAGGATTTCCGATGATCATATAGCCCATATTACCCATGTCGAAGTGCATATACATCTCCTTGAGCGTAGGGGCGCGGAAGCCACTGGCATAATTGGCGCGGAAGGTCATCCACGGAAATTTATACACGACGGCGAGACGCTCTGTAAGGGCCTTCTGCGCAGAGGCAGAGAAATAATCGTAGCGGACACTGCCCACGATGTTGAGTTGCTCGGTGATATTCCAGTCGAACTGGGCATAGCCGTCGATATTGTCCTGCGCGTGGCTGGTGTTGTCGATAAACTGATAAGTGGACAAATAGTCGTGCATATAATCGGCACCAAGGATCAGGCTGTTCTTACCAAACGGATGATGGTAGAGCGCATGGACCACGTGCTGGCGATTGCTGTAGTCGTGATCGTGGGTACGAGTGCCGTCGGGTCGGAAGTTGGCCTTGTCGTACTGGTCGTAGGCGTACGACAGTTCGAGATGACGGGCGTAATCCCAGGCGTACCTGCCCTTCAGGCCTGCACTATATCCATGGAAATGATAGTCGTAAGTGTCGCGTTCGCTGGTGCGGAAGAAATAGCCACCACGGCCGACGAGTGTCAGTTTGTCGGTAGCCCGCCAGGTGAGTCGCTCCTTAACGTTGTAGGTCTTCTGTCCATAGAGGCGGCTCAGGTTGGAGTCGTCATTCAGTACGGACGCATCGTAAGGTAAGCCTTGTGCCTTCTTCATCAGTTCGATGGCAATCTCCTCGGAAGAGTAAGGCTTAGGCAGATCGACGGGATCGATCGTGGTATGTTGGAAACTGGTTTGGGAGTTCCACTTCTCCGTATTAAAAGAAAAACCGGCACCGTTGCGCCATTCATGTCCGAAGGAGTTATAGCGGGAATTGACATTGGCTGTCCAGGGCTCCAGGTTCTCGCGGCTGATGATGTTGACCACGCCGCCTACGGCATTTGAGCCATAGAGCGCCGACGAAGCACCTTTCACAATCTCGATACGCCCTACATTGTCGAGGTTCATACGGTTGTAATCGACATTGTCCATCGTCTCGCCTGCCATACGCTCGCCATCGACGAGGAAGAGCACGGCATTACCACCAAAACCGCTCATATTGAGTGATGTCTCCTGACTCATGGCCAAGCCGAACTCCAAGCCGGGAATCTCCTGCGTCAACAGGTCCTGGATATTGGTGGCATCGGTCATCTTAATGTCGTGAAGCGTGATCAGTCGGGTAACGACAGGGGCATCCTTCAACGCCTTAGGCGTATGGGAGGCCGTAATCACAACCGGCTCGAGCTCTACAGAGTCGCGGAAAGCCTGTGCAGAGAGATTAATAGCAGGCATGGCCAACACCACGCCTGCTAAAAGGAATTGTGAGATTCTGTTTGCCAAATACGTTGTCATCACTTACTTCTTCGCACCTGTAAACTGACCTTCAAAGGCAAAGGGCATATTGCCGTACTTCTGCGCAAACGTCACGACAACCGTCTTGCCGCTGAAGATGACGGTGATATCACTCACGGTATAGGCCTTCTCAGCCCCATCGGCAGTTTTCACTGTACCCTCATACTTGGCGAGTTTGCCAGTAATAGTATTGCCACTTTGAGTCAACATGATACCTTTCACAGGAAGTGCGGGGACTGTCATCATTCCTTCACCATATTTGGGAATGATCAAATCGACAGACGAGTCTGTGGATTTGGTAAACTCGAATGTCTCAGTACTCTCATCAGCCTCGCCCATCACTGTGAGGACCTCAGTACCTGTATAGGAACCTACGACCTGATCAGCGACAGCCACTTCCGGCTCATCATCGTTACTACTACATGAACTCATACTCAACACGAAGGCTGCTGCAGCCAATGTCATTGTTACAATCTTTTTCATCTTTTTACTTTATTATTTTACTTTTTTACCTTTTTACTTTTTTAATTGTTGTGTGGTATAATCATATTCTGACCCGTAGGTGCTGTGGGGAATACTGAAGACGGCTATCATCACCAATACCGCCAGAGCGACCACCCACTTGTTGTACTTCCACTTCAAAGTTG
>Ga0310690_10003433_pt1 | contig 23758 bp, 20 predicted proteins | sample AusTroGonzalo_MG_2_FD_207661 | JGI IMG/M metagenome (GOLD analysis project Ga0310690, IMG submission 207661) | Bovine rumen microbial communities from tropical cattle in Woodstock, Queensland, Australia - Gonzalo_04 (v2) (version 2) | ecosystem: Host-associated > Mammals > Digestive system >... | reverse complement strand
ACACCAAGCGTTTCTGCAGATACTGGAAGTTCTGCAGCGTCAGGTCGTGGCTTTTTACAGGCAATATCTTCGGTGCGAAATTCTGCTACTACGACATACCGTTTGAGCTGGATCTTTTCGATGGCGAGACGTTTAAGAATAACCCCATGGATTTCTACGTGGTCGCAACCGATGTGAGCACCGGCAAACCTGTTTATCACAACATGACCGATTACGCTGAAGAGAATATCGAATGGCTCAGAGCATCTGCTTCCCTGCCTGCGTTGTCTAAGCCTGTTAAGATCGGTGATTCGTTATATCTCGATGGCGGAATGGGCGACTCGATACCGCTCGAATACATGCAGAAGAACGGTTATGAGAAGAACATCGTCATCCTTACCCAGCCTGAAGGCTTCGTTAAGGAGCAGCTCAAAGAACTGCCGCTCATAAAATTATTAACGCATAAGCACCCAGCTGTTGCGCAGGCTCTTAAAGACAGACCTGATATGTACAACGCCCAGACAGCATATGTTAAAGCGTGTGAAGAGCAGGGTAATACGCTTGTTATAAGGCCTGCGGCGCCGCTTAATATCAAGTCCAAAGTGAGCGATCCTAACGAGCTTCAGCGCGTGTATGATATGGGCAGGAAGATCGCAACGGAAAGACTTGAAGAAGTTAAGAGATTTCTCTCAGTTTGAGGAACGGATATGAGTGAGAATTACCTGATTACAAAAGCTCAAAAGGAAGATCTTAAAGAGATCCTGGAACTTCAATACCTTGCCTATCAGAGCGAGGCTGCACTCTTCGGAAATAAAGACATACCGCCTCTGAAGCAGACGCTTGAGGAGGTCATTGACGAATACAATGAAGGCCTCGTGCTCAAGATGACAGATGAGAACGGTGTGATAATCGGCTCTGTCCGCGCGAAGGAAAAGGACGGCACGGTATATATCGGCAAGCTAATGGTGCGTCCTGACCATCAGAAAAAAGGATACGGAAGAAGGCTTCTGCTCGAGCCAGAGAAATACTATCCGGGCAAGCGTTATGAGCTGTTTACAAGCACAAGAAGCCAGGATAATATCCGGTTATATAAGTCGGTCGGTTATAAGGAATTTGATCAGAAGGCCGTAGATGACGAACTCGTATTTGTTTTTATGGAGAAGGTCTGATGAATAATCCCTGGGAAGACATATCACTTTCTGATTATGAGAATCACATGAGCCTTGATTCTGTTAAGCAGCTGCAGGCCATGAATTCCATAATGAAGAAGCAGTTCGGGGCATATCCTGTCGATACGGCTATGGTATTGGGCATAGCCGGCGGCAACGGTCTTGAGCATGTCTCCGGGGACAAGTATAAGACGGTTTACGGTGTCGATATCAATGCGGATTATCTGAAGGCCGTAGAAGCGCGCTACGGCGCTCTGGAGGGCGTTCTTAAGTGCATTAAGGCAGATATCATTAACGAATGCGGCAAGCTCCCTGAAGCTCAACTGGTGATCGCAAATCTGCTTATCGAATATGTAGGTTATGAGTCATTCATGAAGGCAATGATGCGGGTCCGCCCGCTGTATATCTCATGTGTAATTCAAATAAATATAGACGAACATCAATGGGTCTCAGACTCGCCTTATCTTCACGCATTTGACAGGCTTGATGAAGTGCATTGCCAGATGGAAGATGAAGCATTGACCAAGGAGATGGAAGAGATCTGTTACAGAAAGATATTGAGCGAGTCTTATCCGCTTCCTAACGGAAAAGCCTTGCTCAGATTAGACTATGAATTGGAGAAATAATATGTTTGAAAGTGAATATGCTAAAAGTGAATACATAGAAAAGGATAACGTTGTCCTTCATGTATGGAAAAAGGAAGCGCATTTTGATGACTACCGCGATCCCGTAAAGGCTTCGCTTGAAATGCTCAGAGAGCATAAAAACAGCATCTTTATCGTTGATGCGCGAAATGGTTTTGAAGACGTAAAAGAAGACGTTGAATGGGGCTTTGAATGGTTCCTTCCCGAACTTAAAAAGACGGGCTGCAAGGTATGGGGATTTATTCTGCCAGAGGTCTCTGACATCGAGGGCGAGATCGACCTTTGGACCAGGGAAGTAGAGAAGAATTTCAGAGTTATCCGTGCCGTATCTTATGATGAGATCGTTGCCCTGGCTAAGTCAGAGCCTTTAAAGGTAAGAAGGATAGAAGACAGCGATGCAAAAGCCGTCTCTGACCTTATCAGAAAGACGATCAGTATCTCAAATAAGAAAGATTATCCCGAAGATATTATGGACCAGCTGATCGGGATAGAGACGCCTGAGCATGTCCTCGAGAGAGCTTCGTGGACGCATTTTTATGTTGTTCTTGAAGGAGAAGCTATCATCGGTTGCGGAGCCATCGGACCATTCTGGGGCAAGGAAGATGAGAGCAGTCTTTTCACGATCTTCGTAGATCCCGACAAGCAGGGGAAAGGCATAGGAAGACTTATCATGAACACACTCGAGAATGACGAGTATTTCCTCCGCGCAAAGCGCATAGAGATACCGGCATCAATTACCGGCGTGCCTTTTTATCTTAAGATGGGATATCATTATAAAGATGGTATAACGGAGCCTGACGAAGAACACCTTATCAGGATGGAGAAGAACAGGTAAGAACAATTACTTTTTGTTCTCCAGGTATTCCGCATAAGCTTTATCTATATGCACTTTGAACGCATCGTAATCTTCCCAACGGAAAGGGAAGCCGTATAGCTCTGCATTAAGGTTTTCCTTTGCGAATTTGCGGACCTCATCTTCGTATGAATTTTTGAAGTATCCGATAACAAAAGCACGGGCCTTTTTCTTGACCGAATCTTCCATGAAATATCCGTCGTATGATTCCAGATAATCAGTAGGAAGCTTTTCGCGGCGCTTGATACGGGATACATATTCTTTATCTTCCCGGGCTTCGTCTTCATCGAAGTCTTTGGTCGGCTGATAGAGGTTATTCTCAATGATCCACATAAGAAGATATGCGAAGTCATCGTAAGAATACTGCCAGATGACAGACACATCTTCTTTTGTGAGATCCTTTTCCTTCTTGCCTGTATGACTGCAGTATAGTTCACGCGCCATATCGTATGTATAGCCCTTGTTTTTGTATAACGGATCTGCAAAGACGGTGGCAGAAGCTAAACGACTTTTCTCCAACTCAATACGGCGCTCGACCTTTTTATTCTCTCTTAACAGACTTATCGCGAATACTTCAGTACAAGCAGCGAAAAACAAAGCTACACAAAGCAATGCAAATCCTGCTTTGGTCATCCCATATACACCGCCTGCAATGATTCCTGCGGTAATGATATGGAAGATAACAGAAACGACAATGTTCCTTTTGATCTGGGTTCTCAACTTTTTGATCTCTGCAGGCTCCTGCACAGATGCCGCTGAAGATTGATCGTTCTTTGCCACGTGTTACTTCTCCAAATACAGTAGGCCGAACGTGCCGTTGCCGCAGTTTACGGCGATGGCAGGGGAGGCCTGTTTGAAGTAGATTGCGTCGAACTTCATCTTCTTCTCGATCTGTGCCTTGATCCAGTCTGCTTCGCTCTTGTTGATGCCTACGTAGGTTACGAAGAGCATTCTGGTATCGATGGCCGAGCCTGCTGCGAGAATGGAATTGATGTAATTCCTCCATGCGCTCTCGCGTGAACCGAAGTAGGTCATACCGACGCCCATCTTGCCCTTCTTGAGCTTAAGTACGGGCCTTCCCATGAGTGACTTGACCATATTGGCTGTGCCGTTCGTGACCTGCCCTGCACGTGCGAGGAAATCAAGGTTGTCAACGATAAAGCTGGTGTGGATCTTCTTCTTGAGTTTCTCGAGAGTCTGGATGATCTCTTCAGCGCTCTTGCCTTCTTCAGCCATACGGCAGGCTTCAAGGACCATGATTCCCTGGCCGCTGGACAGGTGCGCGGAATCGACAACGAAAACATTGTCGAATGCTTTTGACGCATCCATAGCCGGCTGGAATCCGCTGTTCTCGACCTTGCTGGAGATCGAGATGTGGATAACGTTATTTGCGTTAGTGAGCTGCTTAGCGAAGAATTCCTCAGCTTCTTTGATGGTAGGACCGACAGGCTTTGCAGCATGCTTAGCGTCTTCCATATATTTCAGGACGCCGAGAGTCTCTATCTCTTTGCCGTCCTTAAAGATTCCCTCTGCCGTTCTTACCTTGTGAGGCAGGATCGCAATGCCGTACTTCTTGATCAGTTCGCCCGGAAGATCGGCAACGCTCTCTGTAGTAATGACAACACTCTTACGCTGCTTGTTGGCGTTCATCCAGGAGATCGTCTCTTCAGCGAGATCGGTCCTGGATCCTGTGATGTGGACGAGTTCTTTGGGCAGGAGGGAATATAGCTCATTCTCGAGTTCCTCACCGCTTACAGGCTTCGGCAGATAACCGTCAAAATTCTCTCGTGCGTAGAGTGCTCTGTTTTCTTCGTCCGCATTGGCCGTAAGAATTACGATGCTCGTATCTCTGCATCTTCCGCCTGTCTGTTCCTTGATCTTGCGGCGGCATTCGATACCGTCCATTTCAGGCATAAGGTGGTCCATAAAGATGACATCGTATCTGATGTTGAGAGTTTTTCGAAGTGCCTCGGCACCGCTCGTAACAGCATCGATCCTTACCTTTGTGTCACGGAGAAGCTTGGATACGACCATGAGGTTAGCCTCGTTATCGTCGACAACAAGGATCCTTGCGTCAGGTGCTTCGAACTTCGGAATGTAATCTGACTTGTTGCGCTTGCCGGCCTTGGCGAAATCGTATTCACCGACCCTGCCTTCGCGCTCAACTCTCTGGGGGATCTCGATGATGAATGTAGAGCCCTTGGTGTAGACGCTGTTGACCGTGACTTTACCGCCCATGAGATCAACAAGCTGCTTAACGATGGAAAGACCTAAGCCGGTACCTTCGATGTGCTTTGTGACTTTCTCGTCGACACGCTTGAATGCAGAGAAAAGATAGGGTATATCCTCGGGCTTTATTCCGATACCGGTATCAGTAACCGTGTAGATCATGTTGCAGACCTTATCCTCTTTCATCTCGCTCTGTACAGTGAGAGATACTGTGCCTTCCTTAGTGTACTTGATCGCATTGTTGATAACGTTGATCAGGATCTGCTTTACTCTGACTTCGTCACCGATGAGCTCTGCAGGGATCTCAGGTGATACGTCAATGTGAAAGTCGAGCTTCTTTTCTTTAGCTCTGATCCACAGCATTCCGACGATGTCAGAGAGCATGTTGCCGGTGTGGTACGGAGCGTAGAGAAGCTGCATACGTCCTGACTGGAACTTGGACATATCGAGGATGTCGTTGATGAGGTTAAGGAGGAGCTTACCAGCAGCTTTGATGTTGGCTGCGTCTTCTGCTACTTCTTCACTGACATCTTCTCTTAAGATCATCTCATTAAGACCGATGATCGTATTGATAGGTGTTCTGATCTCGTGGCTCATGTTCGAGAAGAAACTGTTCTGAGCCTTGTTGAGCATCTCGATCTCGCTGTGCTGCTTAGCCGCTGTGTCGAGCTGTTCGTGAAGCCTGTATCTCGTGTAGAGCATTGTAACGCCCATTGCGATCTGGAAGACTGAGAAAACGATGAAGTTGCCGAGGCCTACGGTATTCTCATCCAAGCCGTAGTTAGGTGCCACATAGAATAAAGTGAGCATTCCCACATTGGATGCAAATGCGATGAACAAGTAGGCTATAGGACTGAGATAAACGCTTAAAGGAACTATGAGCGATACCGTCATGAAGATAGTCGCGTCAAGCTCAACGCGGATCACCAGATTTACGAATGCGAGTGCGATCGCCCATGCGTACATGATCATGGCCATGCATATATTCGTTACGCTTATTATCTTGTATCTCTTATCAAAGTCCTGTACTGCGTATCTTGCAAGTGCACACCAGAAAACGACTACTACGTAAAGGACAATGTAGCAGATGCGGTGATAGAAAGCCGTCGTGCCGAAGAAGCTTGGTGTGGTAAATGTCAGCACCATGAAGATCACGCACATGATAAATGAGATCATGAGCATGACATGGGTCGGTTTTGTCGATCCGAGGTATGCAAGCTTGATAGCCTCGCGGCTGTTTTTGGAGGGCCTGAAAAGATATCTTAATAAACTTCTCATCTTTCATATCCTCCTTCGTCTTCGGGCTCGAACTCAAAGACTTCATCGTCATCGTCAGAACCCGCATTTAGTTTTTCCTTGATCTCTGCTGCATACCTGGAGTAATCCATAAGCACCTGTTCGTGATTCTCGGTGATGAAGCCGGCTTTCTGCTCTTTGGCAGCCATCTCGAGTGCTTTTGCTTCTTCGGAGAGATCCATGATGCCGATCATCTTCGAAGTGCTCTTGAGAGCATGAACGATTATCTCGTAATTGTGCCAGTCATGTTCGTGGAAGAATTTCTTAAGTGAAGGAATCTTCTCGGAGGTCTCATTGGCGAACTGGAGCAGAAGTGATTTATAAAATTCCTGATCGCCTACGCAATACTTGATGCCTGCATCAGTATCGATTCCGATCTTTTTGAGCTGCGCGAAAACATCCTCATCGCTGAGTTTTTCTTCCACCTTAGCTTCTTCCGGCTCGGGCGCTTCCTCGATGCTGATATCAGCATATTTTTCTTCATATGTGATAGCGGATTTAGGCAATACCTGCTTTAACACACGCTCGAGTTCTTCTATCTCAACAGGCTTGCTGACGAAGCCGTCGAAGCCTTCCGCGAGGAACATCTGCTTAGCCGAGCTCATCGCGTTTGCGGTAAGTGCAACGATCGGTATCGAACCGTTCAGTCCGGATACATCGGTCCTTATTCTCTTCATTGCTTCGACACCGTCCATGCCGCCCATCATGTGGTCCATGAAAATGATATCGAAGACTTTCTCACGGCAGATATCGATGGATTCCTGACCGGAAGTTGCAGTAACGACTTTCATGCCGTAGCGTCTGAAGATGCTCTTTGCCACGACGAGGTTCATGGACTCATCGTCGACTACGAGAGCTCTTACGCCGTTGCATCTGAGCTTCTTATCAGCTTCCTTCTTATCGTCGACCGTGGAGTTTAAGATGGATACTACAGGGAAGCAGTAGAAGGGCTTTTCGAGCACTCTGACTCTGGTGTTCCTCGGGAGTACGATATCTTCGTTCGCAACGACTGCGACGACCATGTCCTTAGCAAGCTTTTCGATCAGCTCTACGTTGTCGTTATATTCATCTTCACCTATGAATAGGTGAGTCAGGCTGATCGAATCCTGCAGAAGCTTTAAGTTATCGGCATTATTAACGCGGTGCATCTGGACGCCGAGACCCTTAACGATATTGAGTACCATTGCGTTGTAGTAATCTCTGACTGCAGGATTCGAATACTTCTCGAAATGCAGATATGCGCCAAGGCAGAGCTGGTCCGGATGAGCTACCGACATGCAGCTCGTGGTATCAACGACCTTCTGGGGAAGACTTACGTGGACCGTAGTTCCTTCGTCAGGCTTACTCTCGATGGTCATGAAGCCGCCGAGGAGAGAGACAAATCCCGAAGTGATAGCAAGACCTAAGCCTAAGCCGCCGCCCATTCTGGATCGTCCGGAATCTGCCTGGTAGAAGCTGTCATAGACTCTCTCGAGTTCATATTCGGACATGCCGATACCCGTGTCGGTTACTTCGATGCAGAGATTAACTCCGTATTCCTGTTCTTCTGTCGTGATCCTTACATATACGCCGCCTTTCTGCGTGTATTTGAGACCATTGGAGATCAATGCCTTAAGGATCTTCTTGAGCTTGGAGACGTCTGAATTCATTACCGCAGGGATAGAAGGATCTACGTCTATGATGAGCTCTACGTTCTTGGATTTGTATTGCTTTATTTCAGTGACAAGATCGTGAAGGAGAGAAGAGAGCATATAGTCTTCGTTATTCCTTACAGCCTTCTTACGGTCGATCTCGGAATAGTCGAGGATATCGCTGATCTGCTCTGCGACTTTGCGTCCTGCGCTTCTTACGTTGATCATCTCATCAGTTACTTCTTTGTCGATGGACTTCTCGATGCAGATGCTCGTAAGACCTATGATCGCATTAACCGGTGTTCTGATCTCGTGAGAGACATTGGCAAGGAAGTCGTTAAGGCGTTCGGTAGCTTCCGTAAGCTGTGTGACTTCTTCCTTCGACTGATCGAGGATCTCGACCCATCTCTCGATGATCTTTTTCGCGAACTGGCCGACGAATAATACCATGAAGTAGTGAAGCACGGTCCTGCTGATGACGAGCGCGTCAAACTCATCGCCGTTTATGATGCTCATTACTATGCCGTAAGTCATCGTGATAAGGAATGTGAACTGGCACAACGTGATGAGGCTGCGCTTACCTGTCATGGTATAAATGACTATTACTGCGCACATGACTAACGCGAGGTCGAACGTGCTCGTAAGATGCGTGCCGTAGAAGAAATACGTGCACATCATGAGTATGGAGTATACCCAGATACGCACAAAGTCAGGCGTGTCGTGCTTTAAGTGGAGCACCCAGCATACAATGTTGCTCGCTATGATCAGGAAGATCATCCATGTCTCCCAGCCCATGAGCAGCGACTCGGCAATAAGGATGCCTGAGAAGATCGTGTAGCTGATAAGAAGCGTCAGGTGTGAGGTTTGGAATAATTCATTGCAATCTTTTGTGTTAGTCATGCATCTTGTACCTCAGGCTTTAATTTGTGTCTTCGTTAATTATCGCGATCATGATGTCTGCAAACTTCGGATCAAACTGTCCGCCGCTGCAGTTCTTCAGCTCGTCTATTATCTCTTCCTTCGACAGACGCGCGCGGTAGCTTCTGTCGCTCGACATCGCATCGTATGCATCGGCAACAGCGATAATGCGTGCTTCTTCGGGGATGTCTTCCCCCTTAAGACCGGAAGGATATCCGGCTCCGTCGTATCTCTCGTGATGGCACTTTGCCACTTCGGCAAGCTTGGGATTTTCTTCTATGTTCTTGAGGATCGCATAACCCTTAAGGGAATGCTTCTTTATGATCTCGAATTCTTCTTCGTCAAGTTTGCCGGGCTTGTTGAGGACGCCGTCGGGAATGCCGATCTTGCCTGCATCGTGCAGCAAGCCCATGATGAATATCTCGTCCTGTCTGGCAGGGGTATATCCGGCTCTTTCTGCGATCATCTTGGAGTATTCCGCGACACGGTTTGAATGACCTTTGGCGTAGATATCTTTTGTATCGACAGCTGCAGCGAGAGACTGGACTACACGGATAAAGAGGTTCTTGTTTTCTCTCGTTTTCTGTTCGACTTCGAAATACAGCTGCTTCTGGAGTCTTACCAGCTCGATGATGTGATCTACACGAAGGAGCAGGACTTCGGGAACGAACGGCTTACGGATAAAATCCATCGCTCCTAATGACAGTCCTGTCTTCTCGGCACCGGCGCTCTCATCTGCAGTAAGGAAAACTACGGGCAGGCGCGCAGCAGGAGTATCCTTGGCGCGGAGCCTCTTCAGTGTCTCATAGCCGTCAAGACCGGGCATCATGACATCGAGAAGGATAAGATCAGGAAGCTCTGTTTCTTTGTCGAGATAATCGAGCAGGGCTTCACCCGATCTGAGAGCGGTAGCCTCGATGCCTGCGGACTTAAGTATCTTATTCGCGATCTGGAGATTGATCTCATCGTCATCAACTACAACGACGTGCTTGTTTTTCTCAAGCTTTACCTGTTCTGCGTTATTGCTGATGAATTCGGTGACATAGGTGATCTCCAGATCGTCTGCGTGCTTCTTCTTCCATCCGTTTATGATGTGGTCAGCGACCTTCTGTACGGAATCTTCTCTGATGTCTGTGAGGAAAACGAAGTAGTGGTTCTTGTTGTTCCTCATAAAGATATCTGACTTGCGGAGCGATTCTCTGATATGTGTTCCGAATTCATCGACGCTGTCGGCAAAACTGCCTTCGCTCACACCTGCGGAAGGCTCCAGGGTAAAAAGTATCTTGCATGCATTTATGTGATGTCTTATTGCATATCTGATGATGTAGCGGTAAACGTGGGAGAATGCGTCTCTGTCGAGCTGGAGCGCGACGTTCTGGATGGAGCGTTCGCCAAGTATCTCGGATATTGCCCTGATATCAAGCTCTGTATTGTCGCTGTCTTCAAAGACGTCCTCGTTGTAAAGCTCGTAACCGTGCTTGCCGTTCTTCTTGACGTTGTACAGTGATTTGTCGGCGAGCTTAAGCAGGGAATTATAGTCGTTGCCGAATCTGGGGACGAAGATACCGCCTATCGAAATGCCGAGCGGGATCCCCATATCTTCACCCATCAGATCCTTTGCTTTTCTGACGAGATCTTCGTTGAGCCTTACGGTAATGTCTCTGACTTTTTCTTCCGTAGTGACACCCATCGCGAAAGCGGTAAACTCATCGCCGCCAATACGTCCGCATTTGCTGCCTGCAGGCATTGTCTTGCGGAGAAGATCAGCAAATCCGATGAGCACTTTATCGCCCATCTCGTGACCGTAGAGATCGTTAACGAGTTTAAATGAATCGAGATCGATCATCATGAGGCACCCTGTCTGGTCAGAGCACGTCTTGGACAATTCTACGCCTGTTGCTGCCTTGTTGAGAAAACCGGTAAGTTTATCTGTGGAAGCTTCACTCTTAAGGCTCTGCATCTCCTGGCTGTTGGACATGATGTTGCCGATTCGTCTTAAGAGAACGTCAGGATTAAAAGGTTTACGAATAAAATCGGAAACGCCGACTTCGAATCCGCGCGTTTCCGTATCAACATCTTCATCAGCTGTAAGGAAGATGACCGGCGTTTTCATGAGACCTTTCCTGGTCTCAAGCTCACGCAATTTGACGAGTGTCTCGAAGCCGTCCATCTCCGGCATCATGATATCCAGAAGGACGAGATCCGGCATTCCGTTGCCGTCTATGTATTCGAGAAAAGATTTACCGGATTTGAGCGCCGTAACGCGCATATTGTTCTTGCTTAAGATGTGACCTGCGATCTTGAGATTCGCGGTGTCATCATCAACGACAATTATCCATTTAGCCATAAAAATTACCCCGTGAAGCAGCACATGGAATCATTGTATCACGGAATCTTTGTCTCTTTAATATAAATATTTTTTATTTAATTTTGACTTTTTTACCTGAAAGAGTCCAATTATGCCTGCTGGCGGCACAGGTGGTATGTCTGGCCGTTCTTTTCGCAGTAGATGCTCATCTCATAGTAAGAATTTACATAGAACGTAAAGCAGGGGCGGTTTGCCTCGGCATAGCTGGTTCCGGCGCAAAAAACGTTCTCTTTGTAGTAGAAACTGTCGTTCTCGCTGAAATCGATCATCGGAATATTGGTATAGAAGGTATTTCCTTTTCCGTTCTGGCCCTGCTCGAGCCTGTAGTAATACGTACCGGATTTCCATTCTCCGAAGAAATACTTATCTGCGACCTTGCTGTTCTTGAAGATCACATATCCGACATCGGGAACATCATAGTACTCGAACGCTTCCTTAAGGTAGGATTCGTAATCGGTACTGACGGAAGCGAGATTAAGATTATTGCATACCGCCCTGTAAGAAGCTGCATTGGAATATTCGGAGACCATATCGAAATACTCTGCAGCTGCCTCAAAATCACCATCGTAATAAAGGTTTTCACCCTCTTTGAAGATCATCCGGGCCACGTCTTCGTAGAGGCTTTTAGTCTTGTCGTTATAGTCCTTGACCGTCTCTATGATGTCTGATGCTTTTCGGTAATTGCCCATGTACGCATAGTAAAGCGCGACACCTGCACGGCTCTCGACATAGGAATCAAAAGCCTCCTCGCAGCCCTGGTCATAGACGGCCTGAAGCTCGTTGCTTATAGCTAAGATCCTGTCGCTGGAATAATCTTTGTACAGAGCCAGTTCGCTTGCAGCCAGGTGATAACGGGCGTCAAGCTCGATCTTTTTCCCGAGCTCCGTATCGTAGCCTGATACCTGGTATCCCCAGTCTAATTCTTCGTTGAAATTATCATTTCCTACCAGCTTATCGGCATGTTTCTCGCTGCATTCTTTGGCGAGCTTTAGTGAGTCTTCATAACTGCTGATGCTGTAGAACTTCAATGCAGCTTCATTGTAACTGCCGCTGTCCATAAGCTTGCCCGCATCAATATAAATGAGCAGGACATTGTTGTGCTTATCGGTAAGAGGCTTTAACAAAAGCAATTTATCGGCTGTCTCGAAGTTGCCGTCTTTTGCGTTTTTGACCGCCATCAGATATGTGCCGAAATAAGTTCCAACAGGCGCAATGACAAGGAAGAAGACCAGAAGGAGAACAATGGTAAGAACAGATTTCTTCTTTGACTTTCGGGGCTTCTTTTCTTTAGCAACCGGTGCTGCGGCAGCTTGGGGAGCGGCTTCTGTTTCCGGGACAGGGTCTGTCTCAGGCATGTCGATGTCGTTTATCGAATCCATTAGCGCTCTCCTTTAAGCAAGATCTCTTTTACTATTTTATCAAAACACATCACGAGCCTCTATCTTTTCACGGATCAAAATGCATCCGCCCCAAAGACGGCGGGACATTGCCTCAATTCTGAAAAAGTCCTGAATGTTATAATGTTGACGTTGCAAAACAAGATATGGGAAAGGAATTTTGTATGAAAAAAATTGTTGCAATGGTGCTTTGTTTAGCGGTGATTATGGGGATCGCTTCCTGCAGCACTACCACAGAGACTTCAAAGAAAAACAGAAGTGACGATTTCGTAACGGAAGAGACAAAGAAAAAACACGGTTCCGAGAAGGAAGAAGAGACTGAAGAGGAGACCGAAGATCAGACAACACATGACAATGACACAAACATCTTGTATTCAGGCGATCAGGTCAGATTCAGTACTACCGACAGAGACGGCAATGCGTACAACGAGAGCGTTTTTGGGGATTACGAATATGTACTGATAAATTTCTGGGAGCCCTGGTGCGGACCTTGCGTCAGTGAGATCCCGGATCTTCAAGAGCTCTACACGAATTACAAGGATAAGGGCCTTCTCATTATCGGAGTTTATTCCGAGACAACGATGGAAGCCGAGGTCGACCAGATCCTTGGTGACAGCAATGTCGATTACCTTATACTGAAATATACTTCCGAGTTTGACAGGTTCCAGTCAGGCTATGTGCCCACGACAATTCTTGTCGACAAGAACGGAAATGTTATTAACACAGGCGAGTCATATCAGGGCGTTGACGAATCCCTGATCGTAGGCTCAAGATCATACAGAGATTGGGAGGCTATAATCACTCGTTACATCAAGTGATGCCCGGGAAATGAAAAGATACATACCTGCCATCGTTCTTATCATTTTATCTGCCGGCCTGATAGCCGCCGGCATCATCATGCATCAGCCCGAATCGATCCTTCACAAAGCTATAAGGATCTGTATGGAGTGTATCGGCCTTGGATAGAAAGAAGATAAGATTCGGGATACAGGCAGCAGCGACGCTGATCCAAAATGCAAACTTCAAAGGCTTCTTCACCGGCAGGATATATGAAGGAGCATCCAAATCAGTCTGCGTCCCGGGCCTGAATTGCTATTCATGTCCGGGTGCGATCGGCTCATGCCCCATTGGCTCACTGCAGAGCTTCTTAAGCGGGATCAAGTTTAAGTTCCCATACTATGTGCTTGGGCTTCTGATCTTCTTCGGAGCTGTGCTCGGCAGGGCAGTGTGCGGTTTTCTGTGCCCGTTCGGATTTTTACAGGATCTTATCTACAAGATCCCGTTTTACAAGAAAAACAAATTCGCTATCGATAAATTTCTCCGCTATCTGAAGTATGCGGTACTGCTTATTTTGGTCATCATTCTCCCGATGACATTTAACCTGACGCCTTTTTTCTGCAAATACGTATGTCCTGAAGGAACGCTTGCCGGCGTGATGCTGGCTGCTGCAGATGAGAAGGTGAGAACAGTCTTAGGCCCGCTTTTTAACTGGAAACTGATACTGCTTCTGATCTTTATTGTCACAGGCCTTATCGTCAGACGGCCTTTCTGCAAGTATGTCTGTCCTTTGGGCGCGATCTACGGATTCTTCAATAAGGTTGCGCTTTACAGGATGACTTGTGATAAGAGCAAGTGCATTAATTGCGGCGCCTGCGCCAAAGCCTGCCAGATGAACGTCGATCCTTCCAAGACACCTAACAGCATGGAGTGTATCCGATGCGGCGAGTGTTTGGACAAATGTCCTGCCGGAGCTTTGCATATGGGGTTCTGTAAGAGTAAAGTAAAAGCAGAATCAAAGGCTGTTAAGGGAGAGTAAAATGAAAAGAGAATTGGGAATAGCACGATGCGGACTGGCATGCTGCCTTTGTTCCGAGAATGTCACGTGCAAGGGATGCAAAAGGGATGGCTTTCTTGAGCTTTCATGGTGTAAGGACGCAGAGTTTTGCGAGAACCGTAAATGTGTGATCAGCAAGGGCCTTGCGGGCTGTTATGAATGTGAGCCCGGCGAATGCAGAAAAGGCCTTTATGCCGAGAAAATCAAGGCCAGGGCTTTTGCTGAATATGCAAAGAGATACGGCATGGAAGATCTTCTTGATTGCCTCGAAAGAAACGAGGAGTCAGGCATTATCTATCACCGCGAAGGCATCATGGGCGACTACGATGAATTCGACGATATGGAAAAACTGATCAACTTCATCAAGACCGGTAAGCGAGATTAATAACATGAAGAGCGAACCCAAAGTATTCGAAAATAAAAAACCTAAGCAGAAAGCATTTATCTCGGGATTTCTTAAAGTCACGATAGTTTTGTCCATAATCGCAGTAGTTGCGCTTGCGAAAACGGTCAGCGCAGATCCCACTTCAATGACTACTATCGTTACGGAATCGATGGCACTGGCCATTGTGCTGGGTACGGGTATCGTCTTCGGTATCCGTGATGCCATAAGGGCCCAGAAGATAATCGTAAAGGTCTCTGATGATGATGTCGATGTCACCGTCGGTACGGCTCACGGCGTTTATCCGGTAGCAGACTTCATCGGAACGAACTTAAATGATACCGGTGCGTCATACAGGAAATATGACTTGGAACTTGTATTTGCCAATGGTGAATCCGAAGACAATCTCTATGTTGCTTTGCCCGGCATCAGAGGATGGCTCTTCTCCAAAATCGTGGATGCGATATCAATCGCTAAGCACAATAAAACCGGCGACGAAGAAAAATACGAACCGTTCGAAGGTGATCTTTATGAAGGCTCCACAGTCGAACCGTTCAGCGGCAGTCCTGTCAAGACACTCCTTAAGTTCCTTATGTTTGAGCTTTTCATGATCGCCTTGATAGCAGGCATATTCATATTCTTTAAGATCAACATCAGTTTGGCGATGAAGATCATATTGCTGAGTCTGGCAGGCATCTGTGTAACTATAACTGTTGTCTGGATAATCCTTGCACCAAGGCTTAACAAGAAGAGCCTTGCCAATCAGGTAGGATCACTGCGTATTGAAGACAACGGCTTGAAGATCAATGACGAAGAATTCTTATACCGCAACATCAAGTCGATAAGCATGACTCCGCCTTATCTTCTTAATGTGAATGAGGAATTCAGACTTCTGACGATAGAGCTCAAGCATTCTGCCGAGCCCAGAGTGTTTAACCTGGTCTTAAGACCGAAAGCCAATGAGACCGAAGAGCTTGTTGCCGCAGGGTGCTCGTGCACATATCCGGCTCTTTACGAGAGGATCAAGACCGATCCCGGTACTGCGGAGTTATTCAAAGAATGAACGCTTCTGATAACGATAAAGATCTCGGATATATCATGAACCTTCGAAAGGTCGTAGGACACCGTCCGCTCATCATGCCCGGTGCCGGCGTTTTTGTCATTAACGATAAGGGCGAGTTCCTTCTTGAGAAGCGCAGGGATAACGGCCTTTGGGATTTCCCTGCAGGCGCGATGGAACTGGGCGAGAGCTTTGAAGAATGCGCAAGGCGTGAGGTCTTCGAAGAGACCGGTCTTGTCTGCGGTAAGCTCGAGTTCTTTGCGACTGTCTCAGGCAAGGACTATTACAATGTTTATCCGAACGGGGACCAGGCATACTTCTGCGGAATAAAATACATCTGCCGTGAATATACAGGCACTCTGAAGGCACAGGAAGAAGAGGTCACGGAGCTTAAGTTTTTCGCGCCTGACAAATTGCCTTCTGAGATGAAATCTGTCAGCATAGAATGGGTAAGAAAAGTAAGCGAGTATCTTAAACAAAACGGTTGATCCGTAACGGGGTAACGCATATGGGAATCAAAGCAGCTTATATGGTACCGCATCCTCCGCTTATAGTGCCGGCTGTCGGCAGAGGAGGAGAGAAGAAGATCCTTGAGACTACAAAGGCATATGAACGTGTCGGGCAGGAGATCGCTAAGATCGCGCCTGACACCATCGTGATAACAAGCCCTCATTCGATAATGTATGCCGATTATTTCCACATCTCTCCCGGCATTGGAGCGACAGGTGATTTCAGCCGCTTTGGCGCGCCTGAAGTAAGCTTTAACGAGAAATACGACAAAGAATTTGTAGTCGTGCTCGAATCGCTTTTATATTCTGAAGATTTCCCGGGCGGCACGCAGGGTGAGCGCGACAAAGAGCTCGATCACGGTACGATGGTGCCGCTTTATTTCATAAGAAAGTACTATCAGGGAGGCAAGATAATAAGGATTGGTTTATCCGGCCTTCCGATGTCTGACCACTATAAGCTCGGAACATATATCAAGCAGGTCGCGGAAGACTTAGGGCGCAATACGGTTATTGTCGCGAGCGGAGATCTGTCTCACAAACTCAAGGATAACGGACCTTACGGCTTCGCTCCCGAAGGACCTGTTTACGATGAGAAGATAATGCAAGCAGCTGCCAAAGCAGACTTCGGCGGCATGCTGGAATTCAATGAAGACTTCCTTGATAAGGCTGCTGAATGCGGTCACAGATCGTTCTGCATCATGGCAGGATGCTTTGACGGCGTTGATGTTAAGTCTGAAGTATTATCGCATCAGGATGTGACGGGTGTAGGTTACGGGATCGCTATTTTCGAGCCTGGCGAAAAGAATGATGAGAGGTGTTTCCTCAAGGTCATGGCAGACAAGGTGAAGGCTTCTGATTCTTCGCCTTATGTAAGGCTCGCAAGAGCAACGATCGAGAAGTTTGTTAAGACACATAAAAGGCTAAAGTTCCCCGAGGATCTTCCTGAAGGATTAGCCGGAGAACTGCCTGAAGAAGCTACAAGCGACAGGGCAGGAGCCTTTGTATCAGTCCACAAGAACGGCATGCTCAGAGGCTGCATAGGTACCATCGGTCCCGTCCAGGACTGCATTGCGGAAGAGATAATCAGCAATGCAATAAGCGCGGTATCAAGGGACCCGAGATTCGACAAAGTGCGCGAGAATGAGCTTGATCTTCTTGAGATAAATGTTGATGTTCTGGGCAAGCCGGAATATATAGACGGTCCTCAATATTTGGATGTAAAGCGTTACGGGGTAATAGTCTCGTGCGGCTCGAGAAGGGGACTTTTGCTGCCTGATCTTGAAGGCGTCGATACTGTCGCTGACCAGATCGACATCGCGATGCGCAAAGGCGGGATCACGCCCGATGATAATTACAGGCTGCAGAGATTCGAAGTCGTAAGGTATAAGTGATATGGCTGTCTGCGAAGTGTGCTTCAGACATTGTGATATCAGGGAAGGCGCCATGGGCGTCTGCAACGCGAGAGGCTGCAAGGACGGCAAAATCGTCGCGGTAAACTACGGACGTGTCACGGCGCTTGCTTTAGATCCTATTGAGAAGAAACCGCTCTCCAGGTTTTGCCCGGGATCGAAGATCCTATCGTACGGCAGCTACGGATGCAATCTCTTTTGCCCTTTCTGCCAGAACTACGATATATCAAGGACTGACGGCAGTGAGTTTGAGCCTGAGGATAAGCTTACGCCTGAGGGACTTGCCGATATCGCTTTTAAACTTAAGGACAGAGGCAATATCGGTGTGGCATATACCTACAACGAACCCCTTGTAAGCTACGAATTTGTACGTGATACGGCTATGCTGGTCCATGAGATGGGGATGAAGAATGTCCTCGTAACGAACGGAACAGCTGAGCTCGCGGTGCTCGAGGAAATTTTGCCTTATATTGATGCGATGAATGTCGATATCAAGAGCATGTCTGCGGACACGTACAGGAACGTGCTTAAAGGTGATCTTGCAATGACCAGGGCTTTCATCGAACGTGCCGTAAAGGACTGTCATGTGGAGCTTACGATGCTGATCGTTCCCGGCATGAATGACTCTGAAGAAGAAATGCGTGAACTTACGGACTGGATATCGGGGCTGACTGACAAGGACGGCAATACCATCGGCAATAAGACACCGCTGCACATCTCAAGATTTTTCCCGAGATATAAAATGACTGACAGGCCGGCAACGGATGTTGATGTAATCTATAAGCTGGCTGACATAGCAAGGGATAAACTCAGGTATGTTTATACGGGGAATTGTTGAATAAATGGATGGAACTGAAAGAATATACGTAAGCCCGACAGAAAACCTTCATAAGCGCGTTATGCGCTATTACAAGCCTTTCCTAAGAGGTGAGCTTATTACGCTGTCCATCCTGACAGGGAGTCTTCTTTTGGGTTATGCGATGCTGATTGCCGTATATGCTTTCAGTGCAAAAGTTCCCCCGGCAGTAGGGGCTGCCGCGTATATACTGATTCTAGTTCCGGTAGGATTCCGTTTTGTCAGATACAAACTGCTCATGTTTTATTCTGATTTTGCGCTGATGGTCGTATTGATAGTCGACTTTCTTCTTAACGTGATCGTTCTGATAATTCAATATTCCACAACCGGATTTGTACCGTTATTTGTGACTCTGATTATTGTCGCTGCAGGATTATTGTTAAATGTTGCTTTTACTTTTTATTCTTATATGGACATCCTGGCACTTCACAAAAGGCTTACCAAAAAGAAATATGTTGTTGCCGAAGGTGTGGTTATCTTTAAAACAGTGAAAACGGAAGGCGGCTACAGAGCTCATTGGAACAATTATACGGTAGATGTAAAAAGCCGTGGTGGTCACATAATCCCTGTGGAGCATATATTGCGCAGGCAATACAAAGAATGCTCTGTGGCTTCGAGCGTGCTCTTGATAATCCCGGAGCCTGTTGAGACCCAGCTGTCTTCATCAATACGCCTTGCGATAGAGCCTTTCGGGCAGGACAATCAAGCTGAATGATTATTATTTCATTACTCAATAAAAAATGATAAAATACTTCTTGGCGTGAGAAAGATGGAATAGGGATAGAGACTTCTTATCGCACGGCAAATTTATCTTTAATGGAGACTAGAGATGCCTGACGTAAATGCGACACCAATCTCATTAAAGTGCAAGGTATGCGGCGGAGATATAGTAAATAACTATCTCTCCGGTTACAGTGTGTGCGCGCATTGCGGGAACAAATGGTCTATCTCAGACCTTGTTCCTGATTACAACAAGTATTCGCGCATAATCGCAGGGATCACTAAAGCAAATGAGATCATCGAGAGCGAGACCAAGGTAGCTTCGGCCAATGAGGCTAAGCTTCTGTTTAAGACTGCGGCTATGGAGTGCACGACGATCAATGATGCGGTCACGGCGGATATCATCAAGATGTGTAATGAGGGCCTGATTAAGGCTGATCAGTACGCTACATACATCAAGGGCAAGACCTTCTACGATAAGAAGTCTTACCACAGTGCTATGAATGAGCTCAAGAAGATCCCGGGCTACAGGGACGCGGATGAGCTGGTTGCCAAGTGCGATATGGAGATCCGTATCGAACGCAAAAAGCAGCTGCCGTGGACGATAATATTCAGCCTTATACTTCCGACGATACTGTGCCTTGCTCTCTATGAGTTTGCAGGACTTACTTTGTGGCTTGCCATCCCGATTGCTCTGGCATGCTCTGCAGGTCTGGGATACGTCTTATACCGCGGCGGAGTCTGGTCTGTAGTCATAAAGATCATATCGTTCCTGTGTGCAGTACCGCTTATTCTTTTCGCGATATTAAGGTACGGAATGCATATGGAATCCACACCGTCACTTATCATCGCAATAGGCGCGCCGATCGCGTTCTTTGTTGTTATAGCAATATTGACTGAAAGAAAAAAATAGAAGAAAGGAAAGATTGAGAAATGGTTGAAGCTATTAGTGTAATCAAGTACGAAGGCAGTAATGAGGTATTGGCCCATAAGCACCAAAAAGAGGACTTTACCATCGGTTCACAGCTGATCGTCCATGAATCGCAGGAAGCTCTGTTCTTCAAAGACGGTAAGGCTCTGGATCTTTTCACTGCAGGAAGGCACACTCTCGTAACGAACAATATTCCGCTCGTTCGTGACCTTATGAGGCACGGCACAGGCGGCGAGAATGTTTTCCACTGCGAGGTTTACTTCATCAACATGACCACACAGATGGGCATCAGATGGGGTACTGACAGCAAGGTAAGACTTTTCGATCCTGCTTCGGGACTGCATGTAGAGATCGGTGCATCCGGTAACTTCAATCTCAGAGTAACCGATTCCCGCAAGCTTATCATCAAGCTCGTAGGTACGACTGAAGGCCTTATCCAGAGCGAAGCAGTAGGCGACGGACTCTCCTACGGCAACAGCATGTTCAAGGCATTGATCATGAACCGCGTTAAGTCCAATCTTGCCCGCATAATTAAGGAGCAGAACATCAATATCCTTGAGATCGATGCATATCTCGACGTATTGTCCAATGCTCTCATGGTAGACATCAATGCTACCCTCGATGAGTACGGTCTCTTTATGCCTGAGTTCTATGTAACAACAGTCCAGACACCTGACGACGATCCGAACTACGCACGTCTTAAGCAGCAGTTCGCTGACAAGACATTGAAGGTACGTGAAGAAGAGGTCAAGCGTGCTGAGGCTGAGGCAGCCCAGGGCAGAAAGATCGTTGAGGCACAGACTGCAGCAGAGCTCAAGAAGATCTACTCTCAGGGAGAAGCTGACGCTCTCATCATCAAGGCAAAGGCTGAGGCAGACGCATACAAGATGCAGGCTGAGGCTGAGGCTTCCGAGATGAAGATGAAGGGCTACACCTACAGAGACGAGACAGCACGTCAGGTTGGCCTCGAAGCAATGCAGAACGGCATTACCGGCGGCAGTTCCGGCGGCGGAGCAGCAGGCGGTATCGGTGATGTCGCAAGCCTCGGTGTTACACTTGGCGCTATGGGCGGCGTTATCAACATGACGAGAGATGCCATGAGCCCGATCATGGGTGAGTCACAGAAAGTCGGACAGGATTTCGGCAATGTTATCTCCGGCAATACAGGCGCTCCTGCACAGGCACCTAACGTTCCGGAAGCACCCGCTCCTGAAGCACCTGCCGCACCTGCTCCCGCAGAGCCTGCAGCTGCTCCTGCTGATCCTGTTGTAGCTCCCTGGATCTGCCCTTCCTGCGGCAAGATCGGAATCACATCAAGATTCTGCCCTAACTGCGGAATTCCCGCTCCCAAGAACTGATCAGATATAAAAAGTGATAAGATTAAACCGTCCCTGCGAGTTGCAGCGGACGGTTTATTTTTTATGTAGAGGCAGCGAAAATGTATCTGTACCATTACTTTGACAAGCGCACGGGACCTTTTAAGAGTCTTACGATGCTGCCTGATGATCAGGCCATTGAAGTGCTCGAGAAGGTTAAGGCTGAACGTCCGGATTCTTTCTGCGCCCAAAGAAATGAGACTTACATAGCCAAGCGCAAGAATTGCGAGGCTCTGCTGCGCAGAGAATTCACAGCCAAAGGCGGTATCGTGGAGATCTCATCACCATATTATCTTGTGGTGGAGCACAGCCCCTGGCTTTATACATGGTATGAACAGCCTGATATGCTGAAGATCTCTGTAGAAGAATTTGACGTGAGAACATTATCTTTTACATACGGTGATTCAATGCCGACGTTTGCAGTAAAGGACGGCAGGGAATACAGACAGCAGGTTTATACGTACGATGAGATCTTAAACGTCATACATAAATACGGAATGCCGCAGGACTGGAATAATGACGGATCGCACGGACCTGAAAGATATATCGAAGTCCATGTGTGGAGCGATAAGACTATAAAGAAATATCTCTGATCATCAGCCGAGTATCTTTGAAGCGAGATCTCTGAATCTCTTTGCGAAATCGTCGTGATGAGACTTTACGTATACCTCATCGCTTCTTGCGGAAGCGTCTTCAAGATCCTTTGCCAAAGAAGACAATTCATCAGCACCTATCATTTTCGATGAGCTCTTTAACGAGTGAATAAGGACCCTGTAGTTGGAAAGAGAGTTGTCCTCGAGATATGAAGCAAGCGTAGCACACTTGTCTTCAGCGTTCTTGGCGTAGTCCGTCAGAAGCTCGATATAAAGATCTTCCTCGCCGCATGAATACTCGATAGCGGCCTTGACATTAAGACCCAATGAGCGTGCCTTATCAACGGTGACAGGTGAGGGCTTGGAAGATTCAGCGGATGCTGCAGGCGCAGCCGGACCGCTCTCGATAACTCTTTCAGGGAGGAATGTCCTAAGAGTCTTCTCGACATCTTCGACGATTATCGGTTTGGACAGATATCCGTCGAAGCCTGCGTTAAGATACTGTTCTTCAGCTCCTACGACGGCGTTAGCGGTAAGCGCGATAACGACGGTATCATCCACCAGTCTGTCTTCTTTCAAGATCTTCAGCGTCTCGATACCATCCATGATAGGCATCATGTGATCGAGGAAGAGAATGTCGAATTTATTCGTTTTAAGGAGCTCGATAGTTTCCTTGCCCGATTCGCAGGTTATGGGTGTGATGCCGAAGATCTTAAGGAAGTTGGTAGCGACCTTAATGTTCATCTTATTGTCGTCCGTAACGAGCACTTTAGCCTTCGGAGCATAGAGATGCTCAGCTTCTTCCTTTTTCTTCATGTGGGCTTTTCTGCGCTCTTCATAGTCGCCGATAGGTTCTGAATCGACGATCTTAAGGTTGAGGTCGAAGCCGAATGTGGAACCGATGCTGTACTTGCTGTCGACATCAAGTCTGCTGTTCATCATGGCAAGCAGCTTGGTGACGATCGAAAGACCTAAGCCGGTACCTTCAATATGACGGTTGCGTCTTTCTTCGATACGCTCGAAAGACTTAAAGAGCTTATCAAGATCTTCATCCTTGATTCCGATGCCCGTATCGGTTACTTCGATGCGGAGATCGACATTGCCTTTTCTCTGATCCGTCTTGCGTACGCTGAGCGTGACGCTGCCGCTCTCAGTATATTTCACGGCATTAGTCAGAAGGTTCATGATGACCTGGCTGATCCTGACATCGTCGCCGAACAGCTTGGACGGTACTGATCTGTCGATGTCCACGTTGAATTCAAGACCCTTGGCGCGGGCACGTTCATATATTGAATTAACGAGATTGCCGATGAGCTCTGCCACGTCAAATTCGACGGGAACCAGCGTCATCTTACCGTCTTCGATCTTTGAAAAATCGAGTATGTTGTTGATGATGGAAAGCAGAGTGTTTCCGGCGCTCTTGATATTGGATGCGTATTCTATGATCTGGTCGTCTTCTGACTCTCTTAAGATCATCTCATTCATGCCGAGAACGGCGTTGATAGGCGTTCTGATCTCGTGCGACATATCGGCAAGAAAATCACTCTTGGCTTTGTTGGCGGTCTCGGCAGCCGATTTCTCGAGTGTCAGGAGCTTAGCTTCGT
>Ga0310690_10003432_pt1 | contig 23759 bp, 21 predicted proteins | sample AusTroGonzalo_MG_2_FD_207661 | JGI IMG/M metagenome (GOLD analysis project Ga0310690, IMG submission 207661) | Bovine rumen microbial communities from tropical cattle in Woodstock, Queensland, Australia - Gonzalo_04 (v2) (version 2) | ecosystem: Host-associated > Mammals > Digestive system >... | reverse complement strand
GGTTCTGCAGATATATCGGACGAAGCGAAGAGCGGCTCTGTCGTGGTCGCACTCATGAATGAGGGAAACAATAAGGAGGCACTTAGGCAGATAAAGGAACTCAGATTAATAATTGAAGGAGAGCAACACGAAATACAGGACGAATGGACAGAATATGAAAAACAGGAGTTAGACTACCTGGAAGCGGTGTGTCTGCTACGTCAAGGTAGATTCATTTCTGGCCGAAAGGCCCTTAAGGTAATAGTCAACAATAATGGATATTTCGCCGACAAAGCACGTGCGCTTCTTGAAGAACTATAGAATCATACTGTTATCTGCATTCCTATGCTTGTTTTTTCTACCGGAAGTTTTGTCTGCACAGAGTTTTGAGGCAAAAGTCCTTTCGGCGGAGAAGTTAATGGATAATGGGCAATATGCCACAGCTAAATATCAGCTTCTCTTTGCAATTGGGGATGAGACGCCCACTTCTCTAGCAAGGCTCAACTCATCTAATCCCGGATTAGTTGAGCGCGCCAGTAATGATGTGTTAGAGGCACGTATTCGCACTGGGGAACTTGCTCCAGCACTGGAGTCATTCCAAGAGCAAATCGTTTTTAAAGATTATGATGAGGGTATTCGCCATTTTCACCTTGAATGCCTTCTGCTGCGTCAAAAGATGATGCGCTCATATTATGGAACAGGCCTTTCTATCGAGCGTAGTCTTCATCAGGCCGAGTCGGCGTATTCTTTACTAAAACAGAATAAACGCTTTATCAAGAACTACTCCTCGCTCGAATTGCTGGTTCAAGAGGATCTACTTATTGCCTATTATGAGGCCGGAAAGACCCCGGAACTGTCGCATCTGTTGGGCCTAATGAAGTCTAAGGCGGAGATGATTACTTATGGAGTCGTAAACTGGCCTGTTTACTATTGGCTGTTTAAAACATTAGATTCATCCACCAAAGGCACCTTCACGTCTACTGATAAGAATATCTTGGAAAGAGTGTTGAATCACCTTCTCAAGTATGAACCATCACAAGCATATATCCCTTTCGACGCGCTTTCCAGGGCTCTTGTTAGGCAAAATAACAAGGAAGAGATTCGCCGCCTTGCAGATGTGCTCTATTCCACTGTACACGATAATACTCTTTCGATGCTTCGTACCATGATTGAGTATGACAGGTATGGAATTAGCCGAGACAATACTTACCTACGGAACTATAATCTGTTGTTGACCTTACCTGAAGACACATATGAAGAGACCCTGTATAATCAGGTCTTATTCTCAAAGAATGTGTTGTTGGATTTATATCGAGAGACTGCTGACAATGTCTATACTCTGAAAGACAAAGATCTCTCTGAGGAGTTTCGTATGATGCAGTTTTATTCTGGAGATGTGAGTTCATGGTATCAGAATATTCTGTTCCTGCAACAGTATAAGAAGAAGAATCCTCCCCTCTCTCAAATGAAGTATTCCTGGAGAGAGGTTCAGCGACAGCTGCGTGATTCAGATGTTGCAATAGAGTTTTTTAGGACTGGTGATAACTATGAAGACTATTCCGCCGCTATCGTTAGAAAGGGATGGTCACGGCCTAAAGTAGTCAAGGTGTGCTCCAGCAGGGAAATATCCAGATTTAAAGGCGATGCCGGGACACACCGAGGTGCAAAAGCAAAGTCTGCCTTTGATATCATATTCACACCCCTGTTGCCCTACATTTCAACAGGAGACAATATCTTCTTCTCTCCCGACGGAAGAATTGCAGAACTGAATTTAGAGGCATTACCAGATATTCAAGGACGTCTTGCTGGTGACTTATATCATCTTCATCGAGTACGCACAACCCGCTCCCTTCCAGCCGTCAATAAGCCTGCTGCTTTTGATCACCTTAACGTATTCGGCGGGATGGAATATGATGCGCCAATTAATGATGTAAGGGATGAAACGATCCCTTTCCATAAGGCTGAGCCCCTCCTGGTTCTCGAAAAACGGAATACTCCTACAGGACGGTTTGATTTTGGCATTACTACAGACGGAGAGCGAGCCGGATACTCGGAATTGCCCTATTCGCTAGAGGAAGCAGCTGTCATTTATAATGCGTGGCCAAACCCGGAAACCAGATATGGTTTTGCTAAAGTTCGTGCGGTAGAAGAGATGTTTAAGTACTGTGTCTCCAAATCTTCCCCCTATGATAAAGATATATTTCACATTGCATCCCATAGCTTTCTAGTACCCGAGACGGAATATGTTTATGGCTTATCACGGGAAGAGGAAGCCTTTAAGAAGGATGGGCTCCTTTTCAGTGGGGCTGCACATGCAATTAGAAAAGAGACTATACCTGATGATATGAACGACCAGCTTCTCTATTCGGAAGAAATTGGCCGTATGGATCTTCGCGGTGCGGATTTGGTCGTTTTATCTGCTTGTAATACCGCACGCGGAGAAGATAGTTTTGATGGGGTATTAGGCCTTCAAAGAGCTTTCAAACGCTCTGGGGCCAAAACGATTGTCATGACATTGTGGAATATCAACGACTTGGCCACTACAGTATTCATGAGCGTATTCTACCGGGCTCTATTTGCCGGTAAGACTAAATATGAAGCTTTTAAAAGCGCTCAGAAGCAGGTTCGTGATATTTATGAGGACCCTTATTACTGGGCACCCTTCATCATGCTGGACTAGTCCGTCATCTTTCTTTAGACTTCATATATCTGAGTTGGGCTCTGATCCAAAAAGCATCTATCTCTGTATTCTCAGGAAGGATGTCCATTAGGATTAGTAGTTTGATGATAAAGTTACACAGCGTGTTCGGCATAGGTGTACGAAAGCTGTGTGTGTCAGAAATTAAACGGTATGTCCCCCAGATAAGCTTTAACATCTGAGGATCCTTTGCTCGGCGGCCACGGTGACGTGTGGTCGCCTTTTCTAGTTCTTCAGCAGCTTGCGAAATTGTAATGCTGTCGCCTAGTTCTTTGATAATAATTGGTTTTATCACAGTCTGGATGAACCAGTTCGCATCATTGTGGAGTTGAAAACTTCTGCTACGGTTTTTAATAATGATTATGTCCCCCGTTTTTGTAGTATTACATAGAATCAGAAGACGAAGCAAATCCCTTCTTATCATCTGCTCCTTAAGGACCTCTGCCGTATACGGATTAACGTACTGAGTATTCTTCACTATATTTATAAGGAGCTGCAACGTGAGTATTGTCTCCTCGTCATTCTTACCAGGACCAACAATCTGGTAGATAGCCTTTAGCTTTTGAACATCACCTTTACTTGAGAGGTAAGTAGAAAGCCCGTCATGGATTTGCTCAATGCTTAAGTCATAGTACTGAATCAAGCTCTGAATTGAATCATAATACTCTTTGGGGTAATCTGATCGGTTCATAGTTTTCACCTTTAAAAACACTAACATTTATGCCCGAAAAGAGCCAGATGTAACCGGAAAAGAATTAAAAATAATGGGTCTATTTCTTTTTTTCTGAAGAGTCTTTCTTTCACGAAATTTGTTGGCAATCAAACCAGTATGCCATGAAAAAAGTAATCACAGTAACAATCTTCTTTTGTCTTTTTGCATTTTCTAGCTCAGCGCAAGACCTGATTTACCGGTCATATAGTTCGGGGGGTAGCCAGCAGCAACAAACTCAATCCTCACAAACTGTCCGTTCGACTGCGTACTTCGTTCGCAATGGCGAATACTACAAGGCTCCTATTCAGGTGGAGATTTCATCTTCTACTAACCACTATGGAGGAACATCCTACTACGTCGTCGCCGTATGGAATAATACTAGTTACTCGGGGTCTTGGTCTCGCTTACCTAACAAGGTGGCTGTTCAACGTTGTATCAGTACATCCGCATATGGGGCAACAGCACGCCTGGAACGAAGCTATATGTACAAGGCTCTGGTCGGATATGATTGGTACTACTTCGATCTCTGATTACGAGCTGTCAGAGATGAGGAACTCACTTGCCTGCAAAAAGACAAGTGAGTTTTTCATCCTCTTGGGTTACATATTGGGAAAACGAGACATTAATGTCGACAGAAACCATTAAAAACAAACAAAAATGAGTTACAACAATTTTAGAGGTAATCACCACAACGAGGACTACTACGAGGAAGACAACTACGGTTACAGTCAGGATGAGCTTGACGATATGTATAGAAGCGCATTCGAAGGAGACCCTGATGCTTACTGGAATATCGATTAACTATTGATTGCATTATTTACTTTCACGCATTATGAGTCTAGATTACTGGCATCTTTCTATGGCCACAGTGCAGTTGGCACTGCGGAACCACAACTTTGAGTACAGACCCACCGGAACTGCCGAATACAGGTTCCGGGTGGGCAAGGACTGGTATTACATCAACTGCGCAAAACTCCCCTGCATTTTCATCTCAAGGTATGTGGATGCAAGGTCGTATCTTGGCACAGAATTTACCCTCGTCGATTTATTCTCAGCCTTAAACGCGGTCAATGACAAACTCCACCTTGTAAAGGCCTCTCGCGAGGACGAGAACCTGGTCGCTTTCACCCTGTGCCTCCGTGAGGATCGTTATCTGGTCTTCAAGGAGAATCTCATTGAATACATCCGTGAGCTCGACGACGCTGTGGAGTCTTTCGGCATGGCGGCTATTCTTCTCCGCGAAGAAGAAAAGGAAGAAATGATGAAGGACTACATTAGCCGCATGATGAATGCGGAGGATGACATGTATAAAGAGACAAAGAGATTACAATCTTAATCCCCATCCACTATGATTAATAGAATACTTGCGATTCTCGCCTTCCCCTTCCTGCTCGTTGGTTGTCACGTGCTGGAAGAATTACCAGCCAATAGGCCCAGCTTGGCATCGAACGATATCCTGGAGCCCGTGAGCGAGACCACAATCATCCCCTCTCTTCAAACTTATGGAGAGGAGCTGCTGCAGAACAAGGTTGGGGCAATCGTTGCAATAGACCCCAGAACAGGAGCTATACTCGCGAAGGTGTCATCTCCGGGTAGTGACTCTGGGGCACCCGAAAAGTACCACCCCGGCGGGGACAGGTGTTTCCGTGCCGGATATCCGGCCGGGAGCGTATTCTCTATAGTTAATGGCATTATCGGCCTCAATGACGGAGTTTTGAGAGAGGAGACAGAGGTAACCTGTACCAAGGGTTATGTGCTTGACAATGGAATCAGAATGCCATGTCATGGACATCAGACAGTCGTAAATCTTGAGGAATCAGTCATGATGAACTGCAATACCTATTCGTATCAAGCTTTTTCCTCCATCATTGAGAATCCTTCGTATGAGAGCCTTGATGCCGCTCTTGATCATTGGAAAGATGCCGTAGGGAGCTTGGGCTTCGGACATCGGATTGGATTATCACTTGAGGGGGAGAACCCAGGATTCATTCCTGGCTCACTAAAATACCAGCGAACATTCGGTTCGACGTTGATTACCTCAAAGACTGCTCTCCGCCTTGCAAATGGAGAAGATGATGTTTTAGTAACACCTCTCCAACTCGCAAATTTTGCCGCCATTATTGCCAATCGCGGTTATTACTACACCCCCTTTAACTCTACAGACGCTCAACCGGAAAGGATTGATTGCGGAATAGCAAGGGAAAACTTCGCCAGTACAATTAGAGGAATGTGGAGGTCAGCTAATTCTGCTCCTGGGACAGGAGGAGCCGCATGGGTTACGCACTTGGATGGCCTGGATGTTTGCGCGAAGTGTGGCTCCGCGGCAAATTCCAACGGCCCGGACAACAGTGTATTCATCGGGTTTGCGCCGAAGGATAATCCCAAGATTGCTATCGCTGTTTACATTGAAAACGGCGGATATGGGGCATCGTTCGCCGGGCCTATCGGCTCACTCATGATTGAAAAGTACTCCAGGGGCTATTCAAACAGACAGGACCTCGAGTCTCGTATGAAAGATGCCAATCTGCTTAATAGAGGAAGGTATACGGAATAACAACGGCATTAAAGGCCCAGGGTTATGAGGCGTGAAAGGTAGCCTTGGGCCTGCCGTTTTAAAATGAATTTGAAATGAAAAAGCTTTTAATAACAACAATTATTGCAGCCAGTGTTTTCAACTGTGGATTTGCTCAATCCCACCAGATAAAACAAAAATCAGTTACAGTTCAATCCGAAACTGCAGATAGCACTTCCCTTCTTCGTCCCTCAAAACTTGGAGGCATTGCGGAGATCCCGTATTCTGAGAAGTATGCCATTGTTATCGGTGCCTTTCGTCATAAAGCATATGCCGATAAGAGGGTTGAATTCTCCGAAGGATTGGGATACAAGGCCCAGATTGTTTCTTTTAAGAATGGGCTATTAGCTGTTGTCATCTGCCCTACGAACGACTTGGAAGAAGCGCTTAATAACCTCAATAAGCTTAGAGGGACTAGAGTGTGTCCTAATGATTCTTGGATTTTAACGAATGAATAAACGAGTATGAAAGCGCGTCACTTAATACCTCTCCTTCTGCTTATTGGCGGAATGGTCTGCTCCTGCAATAGCAAGGATGAAGAGCCTGATAAGTTGAAGTCAATTCTTGCTAATACCGTTGCCACAGAACTAGAAAGCAGCTCTGGTTTCGTGGCTGGAATGGCAAGTATCTCAAAAGTTGGTTCAAAGGAAGAACCTATCTCTGTTGTGTTTGTATGGCGAGACGACAAACAAGTGTACGATGATTGGTCGTACCTAATAGACCATATGCCCGTTTCCCCCGGTGGAATTATGCAGACAGTCACTCTTGCATACTATCTAGAAAAGGGACGGATTACGCCAGATAAGCAGCTTCCTACCAACCATGGTGTTCTTCCGGAACTCTTGAATTGCTCCAATGCCTGGCCGGATGATGTTCACATCAAGGATTATGAGCGGACGTACGGACGTGACTCCATCTCAATCCGGGATGGCTTCCTAATGTCATCCCGCTACGTTACTGACCGATATGTGCTGGATGATATGAATATGTTGAAGAATTATTGGGCCAGAAGTTCTTTTCACGGGTTTATTGAACAGCTAACCGACTATTTGGGGACATCGCCGGCATACTATCGGCCTTCTTATTACTATGAGGATTATCTCAAACGAAACACAACAGGAATAGCCGATGGAAGAGACATTCTGATTTCTCAAAAGCAGATTCTGAACTTCTACGGGAGCATTGCTAATAACGGAATAAATCCGTGGCATAGCCTCGTTACCAAGAGGCGGATATGCTCAGAAGAAACTGCAAATGCTATAAAAGCACTGCTGAGGGAAAACGTGCTGAATGGAACAGGCGTTAGATTGAGAGATTGTTCTGCACCTGTTGCAGGGAAAACAGGATATGGTGAACTGGACAAAGGCCGGATTCCATTCTATGGAAGTATTGAGGATCATGGAACTTTAAGGACAAACTCGTTTGTCGGCTTCTTCCCTTATGATAATCCGCAATACACCTTGAGCATCACATACTACTTAGACAGTGAAGTTATGTCCTCGCTTTCGCAAACAACGTTCAAGAAAATCGTAGATAAAATGATGGAGGAGAACTTGCTATGAATGAAAACTATACGACCTTAAAGAATGCCTCTTTCTTGGTATATGGGGCCTCACTACTTGTAATCTTAGCCAATTCCATCATGTGGAGATGCGCCCCCAGTTACGCGTCACCAATCCCAGGATTTCATTACGTTCCTGGGATTGCATGGGGATTGATGTTCTTCTGGGGCGGTCTGCTGTTGCGGACTGTATGGCCAAAGACGATGTGGTGGATTCAGGCGCCTGTACTACTAGCCGCATTGTTCTTTTTGTACCGCTATATACAGGCACAGACGTGGCTGACCACATCAATCCCCAACCTATATACTTCTCTATTCTGTTTAGGTTTCATCGCCCCGCAAGAGACTGTCAAAACTGCCGGGAACTACAAAGGATGGTATTTATTGGCTTTTCTACTTGTAATCACCTTCTGTGATGTAGCGGCATCAGTTGCGAGTGATCGGCTATATTGGCACAATGCAGCTCAACCTCAATTCGAGGATATGTGGCGGTTCTTGCGCTGGCTTATGGCCGCAACTGAGCCTCTTCTAAAGATTGTGGCTGTCTATATGGCTGCTGTACTCGCTTTTACAAAAATAGGCCAATGGATAGGAAGCCAGAAGTGGCTCAAGTGGGTGGTAATTATTATTGGAATTCAGGTGTTCTTAAGGTGTCTGGGCAATATGATTGGTTGGAGATTCAATTGGTATTTCACTTCTCTATTTGTCATCCAGCCCGTCAATGTTTACCTATGTATCGCGCTGTACAGAAGAATAGAATTGCGCCATGATGATGGCAGCAAGCTTTCTTGGAAAGAGTGCTTTAAGATATAAGTAATATGGCATTTTTAAGACACGAGTTGGCTATTGACCTGGGCACGGCCAACACTGTTATATTCAAGGACGATGTAGTAGTCCTTGACGAGCCCAGCATCATCGCAGTGGAAACCAAGACGGGCAAGCTAGTAGCCATCGGCCACGAAGCGCAACTCATCGAGGAGCATACCAACCCGGGCATCTATACCATCCGCCCCCTTATGAACGGCGTTATCGCCGACTACGATGCGGCCGAAATGATGCTGGGTGGTTTCATCAAGAAGGCCATCGGTAACAAGAAACGCCTCGTGAAGCCTGTGATGAAGATAGTCATCGGCATCCCAGGCGGCAGCACACCTGTGGACAAACGGTCTATTCGGGACTCTGCTTCGCACGCGGGAGCGCACGACCTCTATATGATTTATGAGCCCATGGCTTCGGCCCTGGGCATCGGCTTGGACGTGGAAGCACCCAATGGCAATATGGTCGTCGATATCGGTGGCGGTACTACGGAAATCGCCGTTATTTCTCTAGGTGGCATCTGCGAATCTGCAAGCATTCATGTGGCGGGCAACGAGATCACCACCGATATCGTAGACTACCTGGCACAGCAGCACAACATCAGCATCGGCCGTACTACAGCCGAGCAGATTAAGTTCGCCATAGGCTCAGTGATACCAGATTTGCCGCCGGAAGATGAGCCGGAGGACTTCCACATCATTGGCAGAAATATGGTCACAGCCCATCCCGCCGAAGCCATGATATCCTACAAGGAGATTTCTGCTTGCATTGACAAGACCATCTCCAAGATTGAAGGTGAGATTATTAAGGTCCTTCAGCGTACTGAACCCGAATTGTATTCCAACATTGTCAAGAACGGCATTTGGCTGGCCGGTGGCGGTTCCTTGCTTCGTGGTATAGCCCAGCGGTTCACCGAGAAGGTAAACATTCAGTTCCGAGTTGCAGAAGACCCTTTGAAGGCCGTGGCCAGAGGGACCTGTCTGGCGTTGAAAGGGACGGAGAAGTATCAGTTCTTTGAAAAATAACACGTATGAGCATATTAATTACTCTTAACGCGCTGAGCGCTATATCAAAGCTGTGTGAGTTCATCTTCGCGCATTCAGAGACAGTCCCGCCGGACGTGACGGCCATGACATTGTTGGTGAGTCCTTCATATGTATCTGTCAGGTATTACGGGGCCTGCATATCCCCACAGACTCTTTCCGAAGGCTTGCCAGGACTCTTCTCGGAATTGCGTGAGTATGGTGCGGAATCATTTACCTATCTCAGCATTGACCATACAAATGCAACACGATATGCATACAAACTGAACTTGGCACGGGAGGTATGGTCGGACGTAACCGAGTTGGAGAATAATGCCATCCAGGAAGGCTCTATTATTAACGTTAATCTGTCGGGAACGACGAAGTCGGAAATGATCTCCACGATACTTATCTGGGAGGGTCTAGCCAAGTTGATGAAACAAATGGAAAACCCGCCCGTACTGGAGCAAGTGAGTATTCTTCTGAACGGAGAAAAGATGCCTTCAGTTATAAACATATCAACAGAATCAACAGGCTGATATAAACAGATAAAATTTGCTGATTATTAACGAATTAAGAAGTTGTCAGATAGTTCTCAACATTGCTTGAAAATGGCAGTTTTGAACCCTATATTTGCCACCGATCAAACACTAAACATATGACACAGACGAGAACAAGAAAGAAAGCCGCGGAGGTGGACGCGGTACAGATGGCATCGGCCGAAATTGGCAACAAACCGCCCCAGGCTCCTGAGGTGGAAGAGGCTGTTATTGGGACTATGATGCTTGACGCTGATAGCGTCTATTTGGCGATGGAATCGCTGAAAGAGAAGAGCTTTTACGACCCACAGCTAAGGCTCATTTTTGCCGCAATGATGCGGCTGTTTCACAGGCGTAGCGCCATCGACATGATGACGGTGTCCGAGCAGTTGCGGGCCGATGGAACACTCCAGGAAGTTGGCGGTGCCGCAAGGCTTGCTGGACTCACCCAGAAAGTTGGCTCCGGAGCCAACATTGAATACTACGTAAAGATCCTGCAGCAGAAGACAATTCAGCGCGACCTGATTGAAGTCGGGTATGGAATACTGCGTAAGGCTTTCGACGAAACCTATGCAGTAGACAAGCTGATTGAGGAATCCCAGACCGAGGTATACAATGCCGTTCAAGGCAATATGCGGAGTGGCTATGTTGACATCGGCAATGCGCTGAACCGTGCCCTGGAACGCCTGGAATGGGTTCAGAAGACCGACGGACTTACCGGCGTTCCTTCGGGCTTCCCTACCCTGGATTCCATCACTCGCGGTTGGCAAGACGGTAATCTCATTGTTATTGGCGCCCGCCCGGGACACGGCAAGAGCGCAATCGCACTGAATATGGCCGCCTGCGCCGCAATTGACAATAATATCCCCACTGCTTTCTTCACCCTGGAGATGGCCGACATTGAATTGGCGGACCGCCTGATTGGTACGCAATCCGGGCTGTCTTCCGGCAAGCGTAAGGGTAAGGACAAGATGGAAGATTACGAGTGGAAGATGATAGAATCGGCCCTAGCAAAGGCTTCTAAAGCACCGCTGTATATTGATGAAACACCAGGACTTACCATTACCGAGTTCACTTCAAAGATTAAGCGTATGGTGATGGAAAAGGGCATTAAGATTGCCTTCGTGGACTATCTCCAGCTGATGCACGCCTCCGGGGATTTTGGAAACAACCGCGCCTTAGAGATTGGCACAATTTCCCGCCAGCTCAAGGAAACCGCCAAGGAACTCCATATTCCGATAATCGCATTGGCGCAGCTGAATCGCAACCTGATGAATCGTCTGGGGAACTCCATGGGCCGCCCAGTTCTGAGTGACCTAAAGGATTCCGGCTCCATCGAACAGGATGCCGACATGGTGCTGTTCATAAACCGGCCGGCGAAACTAGGTCTGTCAGAGATGGGCGAAGATTACGCTGAACTAATCATCGAGAAGAACCGCGCCGGCGAAGCTGCCGTCATCAAACTGCACTTCAACGGCGACCTTGTGAAGTTTTCCGAGGACCATGAGTCTCTGGCGGATTACGCCACCAAGGAACCAGTCCCATCTTCCATCAATCGAGTAGACATCACCCCTACGCCGGGATATGCACCGTTCAATTTTGACAGTGTAGAAGAGTTTTAGAAAAGATATTAAGCTATGACAATAGGACCACCTTGCAGACTGACCTGCCCTCATTGCGGCGGATACAAGTACATTGAATCAATTATGAGTGGAAACACTTTCAATGGGACCGTCTGGTCGGACTCAAAGAAAGATTATCCCATGCTCCCCTCGACCTCCCCTATTCAGAGATGCCCTAAATGTAGGGCTTATTACTTCTATGAAGAAGGGAAACCCACTGACATGAATGAGAAGGAGTTCAGAAAAACATTGACTGTAAAAAACTTGTCCGAGGAAGACATAAAAAGACTATACCGGGGAGCCCTGCACTCATGGTATAAGGAAACCGCGATTAACCGTTTCGGTCACCTGAACGAGCCAGAATCACGTGAAGCCTATGACGCGCTATACTCCGAGTCGCTGTCTAAGGAGAGAAAAACCCACCTGCTGATTACCCGGTTGTACGCCTTCAACGATGAATACTTAAGGAATAGCAAAACCCTGCTTCCCGAACTTCAAACAGTACAGGAGGATTTCATCTATAAGATTATCAATCTTAATCCTGACGAAACCATCTTTATTGCTGAGTTGTATCGCGAAATCGGACAATTTGAGAAGGCCATAGAACTGTTGCGCAAAACTCTTACTCCTGAACTGGATGAGCAGAGCGAAATAGTAGTAAAGATGATTCTCGAGCACGCAGAAGACAAAGACCGCTCGGTATTTATTATTGCACAGTGGTAGCTCATGTCAAAATTAATCATCATACCCGACGTTCACGGACGCTCCTTCTGGAGGAAGGCCATTGAAGCGAATCCTGAGGAGGAGTTCATTTTCCTCGGGGACTATCTGGACCCATATCGCCAGGATGGCGTTACGGCCGATGAAGCCTTTGACGGTCTGCAAGACATTGTCGGCTTGAAAGAGTGCCATCCCAAAAAGTTCACACTGCTTTGGGGCAACCATGACTTGCACTATCTCTATCAGGAGCTGGAAGGTTCACGTCTTGACCGCATGAACATCGCAAGAAATATGGCTTACCTCAAGGAACACGTGAAATGCTTCCAGATTGCCGCCGAGCGCACAATTGCGGGAAAACGCTACTTGTTTACTCACGCCGGAGTCGGAAGGCTTTGGATTGAAAGCTTTCTCCCCTCCTTCCCTGAAGAACAGATTACGGCGGAGATGCTGAACGAAGCGTTTCATTTGCCAGCCTTCATCCAGGCTTTATCGTCCGTCTCCTATTACAGAGGAGGCCCCGAACTATATGGCAGTTGCATATGGGCCGATTTGCAGGAGCAAAGTGAATACTACAATCAGATGGAATCTGCCATTCAGGTCTTTGGGCACACTATGGTTTTAGAGGCGTTCAATTACGAGAATCGGATATATGGACTGGATTGTCAAGAGTGCTTCTTCCTTGATTTGATGAAAGGTGGAATCTATTCCCTAGATAGCGGCAAGCCCGTACCCTTAACTGTTATGCGTTAATGCTATGGATATATTCACTGAATACCTTGGTTTCGCCGCCTGGATTCTATTACTAATTCCGCTGGTACTCCTGGTGCGCCTGTTGGTCAAGCGCTCTAGGTGGTCCATCCTGCGGATGACGCTGGTTTCCTTGACCGGCGTAGCCGTCGTGTCCCTTTGGCTGCATTATGCTGAAGCGCTGGCAGGCGCGGAGTCCAATTCCTACGCCGGTGCCCTAGGCACCTACCTGGCCTCCCAGATGGAAGGCTGGGTCGGCGGCACTCCCCTTTCCTTTTTCATCTCCACAGCTCTGCTGTTCCTGTGGGCCGGCTTTGCGCTGATGGATGCAGTGGTTAATACAGCTCGTTTCTATATCAACAAGCCATACATCAAGGAAATCAAGAAAGAGGTTTTCATAGAAAGGATTAAGTGGATAGAAAAGGAAAAACCTGTCAAGTCCACCCCTAAGAAAACGCCGATTGAAAGGCCTGAAAAGCCTGTGGTCTCCCCCGCACCGTCAGATCCATCCACAGATGAAGTTCCCAACTATAAGGTCCCTGCAACTAGTCTTCTGAAAGATTGCAGCGCCGAAAAGAGAGCCGTTACAAAAAGCGAGATTGACGGGAATATTACAATCATCAAGGAGACGCTGGCAGACCATCATGTACGTGTGGCCGATATAGAAGCCGTGCCTGGTCCTACCGTCACCCTCTACAAGGTATTTCCGGCCAAAGGAGTAAAGGTCGCGGCAATCCGCAACCTGGCCGATGACGTATCAGTAGCCTTAAAGTCGGGGAAAGTATTGGCGACGTTGATGGACGACTGCGTTGGCCTTGAAGTAGCCAATAAGCATCGTTCCGTTGTAAGCATTCGCGAGCTTCTGGAAAGCCCGGAATTCCGTAACAGCGACGCAGAACTCCCAGTCGCCATCGGCCGGAAGGTCACCGGCGAAGTGAAGGTCTTCGACATGGCGAAGGCCCCCCACCTTCTCATTGGTGGCACAACTGGCCAAGGTAAATCCGTAGGCTTGAACGTCCTGATTGCCTCACTGCTTTATGCAAAAAGGCCGTCTGATCTTAAGTTCATCTTCATTGACCCCAAGAAGACTGAATTCGGCCGTTATTCCCGTCTCTATTCACACTATCTGGCTGTTCTTCCGGATGCCGGCTCTGAAGAAGAAGAGAAATCCAAAGCCATCATCAAAGAAACTCCGGATGCAGACAGGATCCTGCGTTCGCTTTGCCAGGAGATGTCTGACCGTTATTCCTTATTGGAAAAGGCCGGCACACCTGAAATCAAAGAATACGAGGCCAAGTTTAAGGCTCACAAACTGAACCCTAACAACGGGCACCGGCATCTTCCTTACCTTGTCTGTATCATCGACGAATATGGCCAACTTGTCTCCAGCAGTACCGGCAGCAACGAGTCCCGTGTACACGCACGAAGTATTATGACTTCGATTGTTTCCTTGGCCGCTATGGGGCGTGCCTGCGGTATTCACATGGTGATAGCCACCCAGTCTCCCCGTCGCGAGGTTGTCTCAGGTCTTATTAAGACCAACTTTAACATGAGTATCGCCTACAAGGTGAAAACCGAGTTGGATTCCCGCATCATTTTGGACGAGATGGGCGCCGAGAAACTACTTGGCTACGGCGACATGCTTGTTTCACGTAACGCTCTGACTGAGCGCGTTCAGTGCGGCAACATCACAAGTGCCGAGATTGATGCCATTACCAAGAACATCGAGGCCCAAACGGGTTATAAGAAATCCTTGAGTACGCCCTATTATCTGCCCGAAGTACAAGAGGAGGGCGAGTCTCAGAACGGCGGGACAGTGGATATGAAGAAACTAGACGAGCGCTTTGAAGAGGCCGCACGGCAGGTAGTTATAAACCAATTCGCATCAACAACCAACTTTCAAAACACGTTGGGGATGGGGTATGCCCGCTCAGCTCGCGTAATGTCACAGTTGGAAGCAGCAGGGATTGTAGGCCCAGGAAATGGTGCAAAAAAACGAGAGGTGCTTGTAGGCTCGCTGGCTGAGCTGGAGCCTATTTTAAAGTCATATATGAAAGAATAATTTTATTACTATGCTAGGCGCAATTATAGGCGACACCGTTGGTTCGGTGTACGAGTTCTTTAACACGAAGGACTACAATTTTAATCTATTCGAAGGCAGTAGCTGCTACACGGACGATTCCATTCTCACGATGGCCGTGGCCCACTGGCTGCTGACAGACAAGCTCCAGACCTACCAGGGATTGGAGGATTCCCTTGTCATGTTTGCTCATAATACGCCATGCCCTATGGGTGGATTTGGCGAGGCCTTCTACCGCTGGGCTTTCTGTCCGCAGGAAATGGAGGTCTTTGATGAACAGTACGGCAAATCTCCGTACGAATCAAAGACCGGACGGCATCCCTATGGTTCGTGGGGCAACGGTTCTGCCATGCGCGTCAGCGCTGTCGGCTGGTTTTGCAAAACTCTACAAGATACTGAGTGGACAGCCAAAAAGAGCGCAGAGATTACTCACAATCACCCTGATGGGATTATCGGAGCGCGAGCGACAGCTGCATCTATATGGCTGGCGAGGAAAGGATATACTAAAGAACAGATTCGCTATTATGTAGAAAACGCCTGCGGCTATCCACTTAATTACACCTGGGAAGAACTCAACCGCTCTTACTACTGGCATTCCAGTTGTCGTGGCACAGTCCCTCCCGCAATTGTTTGCTTCCTAGAGTCCGACAGTTTCGAGGACGCCATTCGCAAGGCCGTCTCTATCGGCGGCGACAGCGACACCCTCGCCTGCATTACCGGCGGGATTGCTGAGGCATACTACAAGGAGATTCCTAAATGGATTGTGGACAAAACCATTCGCTGCTTCCCGCCCGTATTCAACAAGGTGCTGGAGGCACTAAGAAAGAATACAGAGTATGGCTCAACTGTTAGAATTGTAGAATAATCTCCCCAATGTCCCTGGATCATTACGACATAGACAAGAATAATTTGCCGATGAGGTATGCCTATGAACTCATCGCCAATACCAATACATCTTTTTTCCTAACCGGCAGGGCTGGTACGGGAAAGACCACGTTCATCCGTAATGTTTTGGATACGGTTGATAAGAAGTTCGCCGTATTGGCCCCTACTGGCATCGCCGCTCTTAATGCTAATGGAAAAACGATTCATCATTTTTTCGGGTTTCCATTAAGCGTTCTTGGGCCAAACGAATACGGAAAAATGCCCAAGAAATACATCGAGGTAATCAAAGGAAACCCCATTATTTGGTTACCTCCGGTTGATACAATTATTATTGATGAAGTTTCAATGGTGCGCTGTGATTTAATGGATGGTATTGATAGAATGCTGAGGTCCCTTAAAGAAACCACAGTTCCCTTTGGTGGAATCCAAATGGTATTTGTGGGTGACTTATTCCAACTATCTCCAGTAGTGACTGACTCAGATCATGTAATACTATCAGAAATATACGGGAATAAGGATTATCACTTTTTCTCGGCTCACTGCATTGATGCAGATACATTTCCCAAGATAGAATTAGAATTTGTGTATCGCCAAGAAGATAAAGCGTTCGTCAGTTTGCTCGAAAATGTTCGCCTGGGGAAAGCTGATCGCGACGATATAGGAGCTATCAATAGTAGAATTCAGCCAGACTGGTTTCAAGATGAAGAAGATGATGAGTTATTTATGAATCTGTGCTCCTATCGCAATGATGCTGAAAAGATTAACGATGCCAAGCTCGCTCTGCTGGAATCAGAGCCTAAAACATATGAAGCAATCTATGAAGGTGATTGCGAAGGGTATGAGGACGTTATTGAAAAGTATATTACCTTGAAGGTAGGGGCACAGGTGGTATTTATCAAAAATGGGGAGAATGATCAGTGGGCGAATGGAACTATGGCTATCGTAACCGGGATGGACGATGACAAGATACGTGTGGTTTTAGAGACAGGAGAGCCAATCGAAGTAGAACGGGTCAAATGGGAAATTTCCGATTTGGTGTATGATAGATTACAACGAAAAACCATAGCCAAAGTAAGAGGATACATCAGCCAATTCCCATTAAAAGTGGCATGGGCTATTACAATCCATAAAAGCCAATCCATGACTTATAGCCGAGCTCGTATTGACTTCGGCAGGGGCGCTTTTTGCGAGGGCCAGGCCTATGTAGCATTGAGCCGCTTGAAAAGTCTCGATGGATTAATCATGGCCAAGCCATTTAAGGAGAGCAGTATCATTGTTTCTCCGGCTGTTCTAGACTTTTCCAGTAATGTAAACGATTATCAAAGGATTATTACTGAGATTGAAATTGCAGAGCTGATTGATGACGCTCTCGAGAATGATGATGTTGAGACGGCCACAAATAACCTGTTTGAGAAAATAATCACTTGCGCAAGAGATGGCGATGTAGAAAAAGCATATGAACTGATTTGCCGTCTATATTTGCTGCTAATTGATGATCGGCCATTATATTGTTTTGATTGCCCTACCGTTCAAGTTCATACCGGCAAAGATACTTTTGTACGCGCTTTTCTTCTGTTCTATGCTGGCGATGCTGAGAATGCAATGAATATTTTGTCACAAGACAGCATAGATGAAGCTAATACCTTTAACACGTTGTATCTACGCATGAGATGTTACGAGTATCTTGGGCAATGGGATTCCTTCGATGACGTTCTAGGTGACTTGATACTACTCTGTGAATCTGAAATGGAGGACAATTCTCCTTCCAGTCATCACAGAAAAGTACTCTGGACAATTCTTCTACATTGGGAAAGAGTAAATCGACCGACTTGGATTGGAGCCATCAAATCACTTTTAGGTGACATAAGCTTCTACGATGAGCTCTTCAATGTAGTTAGAAATATTGCGCTCGCAGACCCCACCACAGCTCGTTTCTTACGAGAAGAAGGTGGAGAGTTTGCGGACGTGTTATGCGAAGAGACTTCTTCGGAAGATGATATTGAGGAAGCTGTCGAGAAGGTACGCACTAAAGTTATTGAACATGGTGTTGCATCGGACAATGAAGATATGTGCCGCTTTTTAAGTGCCTGCTCTAGACTGAAATAGGCGAACAAAACCAAACTAAACCCACACAATGAAAATCAGAAGTTTAAGACTTATCGTTTGGAGCACTATCATTGTCGGTTGCGGACAGACCGTAAAGACAAGCAGCATCCATGTCGAGCACTCCCCTTCCTGGGGCATCGAAAGCGACGCATCATCGAAACCCTATAAGCCGGAAGAAAGGACGGTGGAGCCTGAACAACTTGATTACAAGCCGAAGACAACCTTTACATCTTCGGCGTATATGGAAGGTCTCATTCCTCCTGGGACCGAGGGCTACGAACTAGGGACTGTCAATAAGAAGTTCCTAAAAGGATGCTATTACACGGGAGACACTTCGACACCTTTCCTGGCTTCTTTCGCGGAGCGTTGGAACAGCACTACTTTCCTTAGGCGCTTTATCAATGCCGAAGAACTTTTCGAGCGCGAGAATACTAACGTCGGCGATTCTCTGACGACGGAGACTATCCACGTGAAGATGCCCATGCTTCCCGGCGAGATTGAACTCGCTTTCAAGGATAGCAAAAGCCGGACATTAGCGCGGAAGCTCACTAAGATGCTTTCAACGATTAATTATATTCCAGAGCAAACTGAAAAGATGGCCGAACTATATCAGGAGCTAATATCTATCCCAAGCACTACTCCGGAACTACTTCCAAAGGAAGAGACTGAGAGCCTGGAGAAAGAATTCTGGCAGCTATACGATAAGGGGAAGTACGTGAATGATATCGCCTCTATACAGGATATACGCTGTAAAGAGGACGCTTCGGCAAACGATTTAACCACGCTTGGAAACAAGCTGAAACATAGGTATGTAGGTGAGACAAACTTTGACGCGCGGTGCATCTTGGCTCTAGAAATCGGCTGCTGTGGGGACCCGGATGCTATTGATTATCTTGGAGAACTGATAGAAGACGGGCGATATTCAAAGTTCCTTTTAGAGGTCTGGCTTTCTTGGCGCCTATTGGCCCAGTCTGAGGTGTTCGGCATATCTACCTTCTCCGAGATTCCTGACAACCTATACGATAACGCACGCCTTCTTGTGGCCAAGCGTTTCCTTCAGCACATAAACAATAATCCCAATGATAGTCTCGCAAAAATGCTCCTTCTCAATCTTACCTTCACGGAGAACTTGCACAGAGCTGGAGGATACTATGGAAACGAGGCGCTTGGAGCGCATTCGTATATTAGACGAAGACTTTTTTTGCCGGAGGATTAACAAAAAATCACTACCTTTATAACCAGGACTAAACCACATAACTAATGTAAACAATGGCATTCGCACATCTACATATCCACACGCACTATTCTGTTAGTGACAGCATTGTCAAGATACCCGAACTGTTTGAAGGAGCGGCAGAGCTTGGACTGTCCGGACTGGCTATAACTGATCCGACCAGCATGAGCGGCGTGCCGGAATTCTTGGCATGTGCTAAGAGATATCCCGACATCAAGCCAGTTGTCGGGTGCAGCTTTTCTCTCACCAACCATATCCCGCACACAAAAGTGGATGCCGACAATATGCAGTTGTTCTGTGTTATCCTGTTGGCCAAGAATCTTACTGGCTATCACAATTTGATAAAACTCAGCACGACCGCCTACACTGAAGCCGGAGATTATATCCCCCGCATTAGCCATAAGCTACTTGAAGAGCATCACGAAGGCCTGATTTGCCTGTCCGGTGGTCTGAAGGGAGAAGTGGCACAGGCCCTCTTGGAAGGCGGAATAAGAAAAGCCAGAAAAGTTGCCGACTGGTATAAGGCCCTGTTTGGAGAGGATTTCTATATAGAGGCATCACTACATAAGCGTGAACGCAGCATGGTGGCCAGTGGATTTGACAAGTACATGAAGTGCTATGCCGAGATTGACGAACTATACGCTATAGAGAAGAAGCTTCTATCCCGCCTCTCTAAGCTAGGAAAGGAGTTAGGCATTAAACTGGTGGCCACTAATCCCGTTCACTTCCTCCATCGTGAGGATGCCATCGCCCAAGATGTCTATTATTGCTTTCAGATTGGCCAAAAAATATCCGATGAAGATCGGCCTCGTTTCACGCACCTGGAGTATCTTAGAAGCGAAGCTGAGATGCGGAAGCTCTTTGCGAGGCATCAGGAAGCGATTGACAATATAAGCGAGATTCTGGATAAGGTTGAACGATACGAGATTCATCGGCCCCTTTCCATGCCCTTTATTTCCGATAATCCCAAACAGGAACTAAGGGATACTGTTTACGAGGGCGCAAACGCAAGGTACGGGCACATTGATGAGAGCCTCAAGGAGAGAATCGAATACGAGCTTGCATCTATTTCCAAGAATGGCTTTGATGGCTATTTCCTAATCATCAAAGAGATGCTGGACTGGTCACGGGCTCACGGTGGCATCGTTGGTCCAGGGCGCGGGAGTGCAGTGGGCAGCGTCGTGAATTATTGTCTGAGAATCACGGACATCGATCCTCTCAAGTATGGTCTCCTCTTTGAGCGATTCATGAATCCGGAACGGATTCAACTGCCCGACATTGACACTGATTTCGATTCCATTGGATTTGACTCTATCCACGCTCATTTGGAAGAGAAGTTTGGGAAAGACAAAGTCTCATATGTAAGCTGCTTCATCCCTTTAAGGGCGTCCAATGCGTATGAGCTGACAGCCAAAGCATATGGTGTTCAAGCAAGTAAAGTCGCCAGAATTACAGCGCATTTGCAGTGGAGAAGTCTAGTAGACGAATTGAGAGACAACCGCAAATTGCAGCACGAATTAAAAGTGGGGACACCAAGGATGCAGGAGGCATATCAAACCGCTATTCGTTTGGAAGGCGTACTCTATAAGGCGGGGACACACGCATGTGCGAATCTGGTATCAGCAAGTCCTTTGGAAGAATGCTTACCTATGGCCCTATGCTCTTTTGACGGAATGAATAAAGGGGAATCATTCCCAGTATCACAGTACGAAGTCCGCTGGGTTGAAGATGCCGGCGTTTGGAAGATAGATAATCTTGGCCTAGTGACATTAGATGAAATCCGTGAAGCCAAAGCAGCTATTAAGAAGCGTTACGGAACAGAACTCAATCTGAATCAGATACCACTTGACGACACTGATACATTCCGGCTATATCAAAAGGGTGACACAGACTACATTTTCCAGTTCGAAAGTGAGGGTATGAAGCTCTGGCTCGACAAATTACATCCCGACACTTTCAGCCAGCTGGTAGCCATGAACGCCATGTATCGGCCTGGTCCTATGGACTTAATTCCGGATTACATCTTCCGAAAAAACGGAGAGCAGGCCATTACCTACATTTTGCCGGAAACGGAAGCCATTCTCTCTGAGTCATTCGGCCTGATTATTTATCAAGAACAACTCATGACGATTGCTCAAAGAATCAGCGGCTTTACTCCTGGCCAGTCCGACAAACTAAGGAAGGCTTTTGCCCGTAGAAGAATTAATTCTGTAGCATTTGGATTGTTCGACTCATATAAAGATCAATTCCTCACTGGTGGCGTGAAAAACGGATACGATTACCGTAAGCTGGAGAGTTTATGGCAGAGCATAGACGGGATCGACCCCAACGCCTTATTCATCAAATCTCACGCTGTAGCATACACCTGGCTAAGCTACCAGACGGCCTGGCTGAAAGCGCATTATCGCGAGGTGTTTGAGGCCGCTGTTGAAAAGGTCTGGAAGCGTTTTAAGTTTAATGGGAGGTAATAAGAAACGAATTATCATTGCGGCTGGGAGAATATAGCTGGTATGTAAAAGAATACTTGATATGAAAAGAGTAACAAGTAATCTGTTTCTTACAGTTGCGCTTCTGTTGATTGTGGGCGTCTTGTCCGCATTTAATTTTAATAATAGGAATAGTCCATGGGGCCAAAGTATTCAACATTTTGGTGAAGGCTACAGCGACGCAAATAATAAAAAGAGCTTGAAAGCCGAAGAACAGCAAGATGTCAAAGGAATTGATATCTCACATCATCAGGGAGACATCGATTGGAATAAGGTCAAGAATGCGCAGCCAAAGTTGGCCTTTGTCTATATCAAGTGCTCAGAAGGCAAGAACTACGTTGATCCGAAGTTTAAGGAAAACGCCGACGGCGCTGCTGCTGTAGGCTATAAGGTTGGCGCATACCATTACTTCCGGATGACCAGCAGTGCCCACGAACAGTTTGACAACTTCAGAGTCCAGATGGATGCTGTGTACATTGATTTGATACCCATGGTAGATGTCGAGCGGAGTGACGGGAAACCTAGAAAGGAATTGCAAGACAGCCTGCAAGTGCTTTTGAATCTTCTGGAGGAAGCCTATGGTAAGAAACCTATGATTTACGGAACCAATCGTTCCTATAACGAACTCTGCGCACCGGAATTCAATCATTATCCCCTCTACATTGGCCGGTACGGGAAGAATAAGCCGGTAGTGACAGGGCCTTCACATTACACAATCTGGCAGTATTCAGAGGATGCCAGAATTCCTGGAATCTCGAAGCCGGTGGACATGTGTAGATTTCACCCGGCACGTACGGTTAAAGATATAGGATTATAGATACTTCCCTATCGGCTTCATCATGAACACGTTGTCACTGAACCGTAATTTTTCCACCGCGGTTCCCGGAATTTTTCGTACCTTCGCGTATATGAAAGAACCGAGAGTATATAATGGGATTGAGCGACCGGAGTTCACTCCGGAGCGCATCAGTGAGCTTCGTCCGGACGAGGTTTTCGTGTTCGGCAGCAATCTGGAAGGCATGCACGGTGGTGGCGCTGCCTACGTTGCCTGGCGTCAATTCGGCGCTGTAATGGGCTGCGGCGTGGGGTTACGAGGCCAGAGCTATGCCATTCCCACAATGCAGGGCGGCGTGGAGACTATAGAGCCATACGTTTCTTCTTTCATCTCCTTGGCCTCGGAACACCCTGAATTGTTCTTCTATGTTACGCGCATCGGCTGCGGCATTGCGGGGTTCCGGGAGAAGGAGATTGCTCCCCTATTTTCAGGTGCCGTCGGCCTAGAGAATGTGTGCCTTCCGGAGGGGTTTGTCAAGGTCTTGAAGTAGAGGAGTTCGATTCCGTTGCGCACCTGAACAAAAGGTGGATTTAAAAGCCGCTGATTTTCAATGAAAAAAGCTTGCGAAATCCATTCAAAATGCTTATTTTTGTATTGGAAAAATGAGAGCGTTTTTCGCCTTGAAACATGCTTGAAGATTTTCCCGAGAAAAGACATAACACATTGAAAATCAATGCAATAGAGCACGACCTATCTGAATGGCATTCAAAAGGTCAGGAGTTCGATTCTCCTATGCTCCACTTAAGCCGCTGAAAATCAGCGGCTTATTTTGTTTTGTTACTGTTTTTGTGACACTGTGGTGCAGGGAGTACCAGAAAAGATAATTGCAGATTTTAGTACATTTTTAGTACACCTTCAGAAGCACCAAAAATAAGAATAGTACCATTTTAGTACCATTTCTTAATGGGGCGTAAAGAATAGAGAACCATGGTTGCCAAGTTTGCTTGACTAATCCATGATTCTCTTTGTCGCTAAAATCGTTACTGCTCTCCTGGGAGGTCACCTCCCATCTGTACTAACAAATATATGACTTCACTGCTGTCCGGAGAAATTTTACCATAAAGTAAGTTGTCCGACAGTCCCCACCTCCGGAACACTAACGGGGAACGTCGACTGATTATAAAGTTCACGAATGTCAGCTCTTT
>Ga0310690_10003431_pt1 | contig 23759 bp, 38 predicted proteins | sample AusTroGonzalo_MG_2_FD_207661 | JGI IMG/M metagenome (GOLD analysis project Ga0310690, IMG submission 207661) | Bovine rumen microbial communities from tropical cattle in Woodstock, Queensland, Australia - Gonzalo_04 (v2) (version 2) | ecosystem: Host-associated > Mammals > Digestive system >... | reverse complement strand
TTCATCCGCAAATATTACCCAGAAGTCAAATTCATCCTCCCTCAACGAAATTTCCTCCAACTCATCGAAGACAACAACATGCTGCCTACCATGAACAAGCGTTTCTTCTGCCGCATACTCAAAGAATCCAACAACAAAGGATTCACCGCTACAGGCGTACGAAAAGAGGAAAGTACCAAAAGAGGAAAGTACCAAAACCTTGATTTCCGACACAAAGACCAAACGAAAAGAACTTTCTCGATAGACAATATCAAAACATCATCAATAATCAACTTCAGACCTATACTCGATTGGACTGAAGCTGACGTTTGGCAGTACATTGACGACAACAACATCCCTATCAACCCTTGCTACGAACATACAGGTCGTGTCGGCTGCCTATTCTGCCCTTTCCAAAACAAAATCACCCTCAACTACTACTCAAAACAATATCCTCGCTATTTCAAACTACTGCTTCGCTCTATCCAACATATTATCAATCACGGCTACCTCTCTCAATTCAACAAAAACAATCAACTTACTCCAACAAAAGTATGGGAATGGTGAATTTCTAACAAACCAGCAGAAGCCTTCTTTAACCAACTCGACATCTTTGAAAATCAATAAACACCAACACATCAATAACAAACATAAACCACTAAAACTATCCACATATAAAAAAATGATAGAAATACGCATATTTGAGGCATTCGCAGGCTACGGCTCGCAGTTAATGGCGTTGAGACGCCTTGAAAAAGAATATCCTGACCAGATCAAAGTCACACCAATCGGTATCTCAGAAATAGAAAAAAACGCAGTAAAGGCGTACAAAGCCGTTCACGGAGAGGTTCCAAACTATGGTGACATTTCTAAAATCGACTGGTCGCAAGTGCCGGATTTCGACCTGTTCACATACAGTTCACCATGTCAGGATTTCAGCAACGCAGGCCTGCAACGAGGAGGTGAGGCCGGAAGCGGCACACGTTCATCATTACTATGGGAGTGTGAGAGAGCCATAGCAGCAAAAAAAACCCAAATATCTCCTTATGGAGAACGTCGCCGCATTGGTTCAGGCAAAGTTCATACGGCTATTCAACAAGTGGCAGAACAAGCTGGAATCATACGGATACAAGAATTTCGCAATGGTTTTGAATGCGAAGAACTACAACGTGCCTCAAAACAGAGAGCGCATCTTTATGGTCAGCATTCTTGACGAAAACGCCAAATTTGAGTTTCCGCAACCGATTCCGCTCACACGCAAACTGAAAGATGTCCTTGAAAAAGATGTTGACGAAAGATACTATCTTTCAGACGACAAGATAAAATCTTTTGAATTAATATCTCAAAAACAAAAAGAAAAAAACAGAAATTTCCTGTTCAATCCGAAAGACGAACAAAGTGAGTGCGCAAACGCTGTAACGACAAATTCCGGTCATAGACAGACTGACAATTTCATCATGTCTGTCGGAAATATTTACGATATCACAAACGGAGGAAAAGCGGCCGGAATTGTTATTGACGCAAGGGGTGGGGTATTTAATACTTTGAGGGCAGGAGACAATGCAAAACTCATAGAATATGGCGAAAAAGATAGAGTTGAGAATATCGAACAATGTTGACACAACGAAGGTGTTTTCTGCGAATTTAAGAGGTGGGTGCAGAGGCATAGACGACGAAACGATGGCTCTTGAAACTCACAGCAACGAAATTGCACCTACGTTGAGAACATTGACGAACTGGATTTTAATTTGCGAACCTTATGAGCAACAAGAGACTAAACAAGACAATACACAAAGCGTTAAAACACAATAGTAGTGGGGGGGTGGGCGATTATTGTGGCTTAATGCTTACAACAACGCGGTTTTTGACGAATTTGCACCGACAATAACAACAACAATACAAACAAGTTGCATGAATTTTATTATGGAAATAGAAGAAACAAACAAAGAACCTAAAATTTGCGCCATGAGAGGCAGATCCGATGGCGAATGGCACGAAAGCGAACACGAACAGAGAATCGAGTGCCGTGAAGACGGTGTGACAAACACTATAACCGGCGTGTCTAAAGACAATATGGTTGCTGAGCCGATAATCATTGCAAACACGGCTGGCTTTGGTCAATGCTACGTGTCAAAAGAGGTATCACCAACTATAAAATCAAGCGCGTTTCAATATAACAACACATTGATAGAACCTAAGCAACAAGATCAGGTTGTGCTTGGTTGGGTAAGAGATGAAAAAGGAAACATGATAAAAAGACCATCGGTTGATGTTGCCAACACGGTCACAGCCAGTAAAAGGGACAACACACAGAACTATGTCAAAGAGCAGATACCTTTAAACACAGACCAAGACTGGCTTGCCACGACTGTCACCACGGCTCACCACTACAGCGGAAACATCGTTGACCAGAAACGAGGGCAGAAAGAGATGGGAGTATTAGAAACTTTTAATAAAAACAAAGAATATGAACAGAGAAGAATATTTGAAGAGTGCAACGAAGCCAACACCAGAGAAGTATTGCGAATACTGCGGCAAGAAGTTGGAGAGAAAGCGTTTCTCGAAAAAATGGGAAGACTTGGGTGTTTTCAAGAAACGGAAATACTGCAACCAAGACTGTATGAAGAAAGCATTTGTAATCAAGGGTATGAACAACCAGAAAGACGGCCCGGCGCATCACTCGGCGAAGAAAATAGTCTATATGATAGAGAACAGGGAACGGAAATGCGAGATTTGCGGCAAGACGGAAGTGAAACTGGATGTACACCACAAGGACGGGAACTACAACAACAATTTATCAGAGAATTTGATGCTTGTTTGTCGGAGCTGCCACATGAAACTGCACAGACCGAAAAGTGCCTGCATTATCTGCGGAAGCACTTACAAAGTATGCCATGGCTATTGCGACAAACACTACAAACGATGGAGGAAATACGGGAACCCGATGATAGTAAACCACAAATTGGTTTTAGAGTAAGACGTTTAACCTGTAGGGAGTTGTTCCGTCTTATGGATGTGAGCGAAGAGGACATCGACAAAATACAATCCGCAGGAATCTCAAAAACACAACAAGCAAAAATGGCAGGAAACTCTATCGTCGTAAACTGCATGTTCCACATCTTCAGAAAACTTTTTATCGACAATAATCAAGAAAATCAACAACTGCAACTGTTCTAAATTATCTCAGTAAATCAAAAAAAATGTATGTTTAGAAAATCAGAAAAAAAACAATTGGACACTTACGTCGAACCAGACGTTGCCATTCTGCTGAAGCAAACACACAAATAAAAAATCGGTATCATCCACCTTCGCCTTGTAACCATATAACGATAATAAAAAAAAATAAAAAAATTTTTCGGTAAGGCTGACTATTAGTAATATAAAAAATCTAAAAAAAATTTTCAGATTGGCAACTAATTCATATTTTAACCGCAAAAAAATTTAAAAAAAAATCTTTTCTGAGGTAGATATAAAAAATAAAAAAACGCATACCAAAATTTTTTAAAAAAAATCTTTTGAAAAGGCAGCTATCGGGTCAGATCTGCCGTTTAGGGGTGCCTCCCCGTCCTAAATTTTGCGGATAATAAAATATATACCATACCCGGCAAAGTCCCGCCAGCGGTCAGAAAAACGGCAAAAAATAGGCCTTTTTTTCATTCCTTCACCCTTGAAAATTACGTGTGATTTTTAGGCAAAAATACGCTTCAAAATATCATTTTTTAATAGTATCACAATACATTGTTAAAAATACCATAATTTGAAAAATTCCTCCAAAATTTCGCACCTTTGGAAGTTATTTTTTATTCCGTTTTTATGTAAGTTACTGATAATGAGAGAGAAAAAATTTTTCAAAAAGTATTGACAATTTGAAATTAAATTGTACTTTTGTATCGTTGTAATTGATACAACACAAACCTAATTAATAACAATTAAAAATTCAAAGCTATGAAAAAAGAAACAAAAAAACAAGGTGCAAAGTTATCAAAAAAAGAAAATGAGACTTTAAACAAGGTTTACACAATTGAAGACCTGAAACGAGATTTTTTAGAATCAAATAGCGACCTTTTGCAACTTTCCAAAAATATAGGTTGTAAATACGCACCTGCACACAAAAATTTTGATCTATCACCTGCACCAGGCAAAAGAACACGCATTCAATTAATAGTTGACGGCGTAACTAAACAATTTGACAAAGTTGATTTGCAAAAGTTAACAGATACTTACAACCCAAAAACAACCCCAAAAACTGGAGACAGGGCAACAAGCAAAAATCCCGATGCACTCGAAGCGAAAGCCGCCGAATATGAAGCGAAAGCCGCCGAATTAAGAGCAAGAGCCGAAGAGATACGGAAAGCAAGAGCCGAAGCCGAAGCAAGCGCCGCAAAGGTCACAGAAGCCGCCAACAATATCAAACTGGACGGATTGACAGCGGAAGAGCAAAAGCAGCTTTTAAAGGTGCTGAAATTGCAACTTGCAAACGCCTAAACAACAACCGGTAAGGGAGCAAAAAACTCCCTTACTTTTTTACTATCTAAATACATTTTATCATGGTTTATATATTTTTAATATCTTTTTTTTAATTCACTTTAATACAATAAAAACATGAAAAAAATATCTTTATTTGCATTATCATTTATTAATAGTATTATATTAGTTGGGTTTGTAACTATTTTGTTTAATTCCAGTGTTGGTTGGTTGGGGTCGTTAGTGGAATTTATAATATTTTCTGTTATTGTGGCGGTCGCTGCCTGCATTCCAATATTAACCATATATGGTTGGCAACTTTGCAGCGGTGGAAAATGGTATAAATTCACATGGTAAACAACCAACCAGCGAACAACCACAATCCCCAGAAATGGGGATTTTTTTTGCCCTAACTTATAGGGAATCGATTAGCGTGTGAACACACAACGACCATTGCAGATTCCAACTCTTATTCAGTCCATAATTAATCCTTAATCGTTCCTTAATTTACCGAATCGATTGCGTATGACCAAATGACGATTCCAACACAAAAATCAGCTTGCAAAGTACTCTTTTCACAGCTTCACACCAGCAGATATAACGCAATCGATTAACTTACTCTTAACAACGATGTGCCTTAATTTTTTTACAACAGTTTCATAAGGAATCGATTATTTCTGACTGACAACGACAAAAAAACAACGATGGAATGCAACCTGTTAATGTCAACAATGCGATTTTAACACACCCAAAAATCACCACAACCCCTATATAGTTATATATTTATAGAATGATATTCATCCTGAATATCATTCTATAATCTATAATCTATTATAGACCACGAAATACATCGATTTCGCTCCATTTACGGCATCGATTTCGTACAAGCTACCGGAGATTACTCAGATCTCACCACCAAATTTGCCGATTTTTGCCAAAAATCACACTTCTCAACGCAACACCATGATTGTCAGACCGTTGTTCTACGATTTCAGTACAATCAACCTTATACGTTAAATATCCGTTCACAAAATTTTCACTTTTTTTTATGTGCCTTTTTGCCACTTTATTTTGATTCTAACGGCACATTTTTTTTGAGACAATAAACGACATTACTTTTTTATAAAAGTCGCTTAGAATTTAAAAAAACAGCCTTCTCGTGCGTTTTGCTGCCTTTTTTACCTTAAAATTTTCGTTTTTTTGCCTATTTTAGCATTAGGATTAGGATAATCTCTGAAACTTTGCCGTTTTCTTTTACTTGATTTTTTTTTTTTTTATAATTATATATAATATATAAAGCCTGCGCACAAGAAAGAAAATCTTTTCTTTATATACAAGCAATATATAAGCTACGCAGTAAAAAGAATATAAGAGAGGATTAGAGAGGATTGAGGGTGGAATAAATAATATATTAATATAAAAAAGAAAGAGAAAAAAGATGGAGAAAAAGAGAAAGAAAGTTTTGTGTTTTTGCGTGGAATCGGCGGGATTGTTCCGAAGATTGGTGTTTTGATTGTGTTTCTGGCATGAAAAAAGTACAATATAATGTTAATAACTATAATATAAAGCACTGATATATAAGCAATTAGCAAAAAAATATACGTGTTGATAAATAATGTAATTTTGTATGTTTAGTAAAGTATAATTTAGTATATTTGCTTATCAATTAATTGAAACACATTACAATTAATTAAATGCTATTATATAGTATATAATGAGTTGGAAAAATCAATTAATGATTGAAAGAGGGCGTGGAGAAGATGTTTGTGGATTGAGTGTAGTGATTACACGCAAGAGGTGAGCCGGAATCGTGGGAGAGTGGACAATCTTCAGGATTGTTCCCATGATGAAGGTGGATGAGGCAGGAAGTTCTTTGGCTTGTTGGATTATAAGTGCCGCCCCATGAGGTAGGCGATTGGCGATGTGCAATCGAGCTTCATGGCACGAACCCTCTGGTGGAATCGGGAACACTCTGAGATTAGAAGAGCCCGCAGAGCGTGTTGAGCGGCCGGATCGTGATTATAGTTTGTTGAAGGGGTGGTGGGCGTCCAATCGTTGCCGTCTGGTGAAAGATGGCATGTGATGTCGGTTCGCAGCCGACCCACCTCACGAATCATTTATTAACCTAAAAATTTTTCAAATCATGACAAGAAAAGATTTTATCGTTGTCGCGGAGATTCTGGCGAAATGCACAGTGAACGACAAGGATGGCGTTGAACGCATCCTGAGAGGCACTAATCCTAACTTCAACGCATCGAAGTTCTGGGATTATGTGGAGAAAATGAAAAAATAGCGATTAACTCGAAACACGGATTAATGTCCGTGTCCGCATTCTTGGGCAAGATGCGCTGATGAGACAGCCCGAACAAACCTTATTTACGATTAAAGTCTTTACGGTGGTGTGGATTAACCGTTATTGTTATGGAAAGAAACGAATTAATGCGGATTTTCGCAGAGAAAGCAATCCCTACAATGAAAAACGAGTTCATGCAGATTGGCAAGCGTGCCATCGAGGAAGCAGGATTGAGCGACAACGATATGCTGAACGCTGGTTTTGGTTCAATCGAATCATTTCTTTTCTACAGACTTGAGCATCTGAGACGTGAGCAGGAAATCGCAGATGATTTGAAATACTACAAGGAACAATGCGAGCGTTATGATTACGAGGGTCAAGTCAAGTCGGATGTTCTCGATTATATCAAAGAGAACTACAGCGTTGATGAAATTGTTGAGCGCCTGGCCGATGACAAGGATGGATGGATTGAGGAACTTAACGATGATTTGTTCGTGAGCGATTCAGTAACAGGGAACGCATCCGGCTCTTATTACTGCAATTCATGGAGAGCCGAAAACGCAATCTGCCACAATCTTGAACTTCTCGGAGATGCGATTCGCGAGTTCGGAGATTCGGCAGACATTCTTGAGAAAGGAGCGGAGGGTTGCGATGTTACGATAAGATGCTACTTGTTGGGAGGAGCGATTCAGGATGTGGTTAATGAGCTTGAGGAAGAATATGAGGATGCTATCGAAAAGTATCTATACGGAGAAGATGATGAAGAGGAGGAAAATGATGAAAACGAAAAAGAGGAGGATGTGGAATGATTGAGTTTATAGTTGTGCTCGTTTGGGCACTTGTGTATTTCGTGGCAATCCTTATAGGCAGGGCTGACGATTAGTAATTGCGGATGGAAGAGCGATATGGGCTCGGTGGATTTTTTTTGAATTTTGCCACCTGTCGGTTCGAGTCCGGCACATCCGCCACAGAAACTTAGTACAAACCAAAAAATTACGATTATGGAAATTACAGAAGAAAAAATCAAGGAATTGGGCTTAGGAAAGTCCGATTTGTTGGCAATTGCCTTGTTCGCTCAGGCAAACGAGTTCATCGGAAAGAACAAGGCAGAAATCAAAAACTGCCTAAGAAGGTCAGGAAAGCCCCTTGTCGGTTTGAAGATGATAGACATCTTCAATGCAATCAACGGCAAGTACGGTTGCTATGACTTGAAAGACGATGTTGTTGCCAAACACATTATCGGCAATAACAGCTACGAGCAGAAATCCTCGTACGCAATGAAACTGTACGACCGCATCTGCAAAGATGAGAAAATCAAGCAGGAGACCATTGACATTGAGGCATCTGTCGGTGGAATCAAAAAGAACTGCGCAAAACTGTCATGCGCTGATTTTGTAGGCAATGACGAACTCGGACCGGCAATGATGAACATTTTCATGGATGATGAGCGGAAGGTGGCCGTTTCAACCGATGCTCGCATTCTGTTTGTGAATCCGAATGAGTATGTTAAGATTTGCACCGAGAGACCGGATGGTGTGAAAGGGCATCTTGTGAACCCAAAGGATTGGACTGAATCCGAATGTAAGGACAGATACCCCAACTGGGAAGCCGTCATGCCGAAGGATGAATGCTTGCACGATATTGTTCTGAGAGACAATCTCAAGACGCTGATAGCTTCTGCCGAGGCTCATTTGAAATCAATGTTCAGCGGCAAAGGAAAAAGCAAGCACACTGCAATCGTGAAAATCACAAGACCGCATGATGGCGAGCAAATATGGATGAGCACGATTGTTCTGAAGAAAATCCTGAAGGCAGGAACGGATGGATGGAAACAGGAAAGTCCGCTGAGGGCAATCGAGAAGAAATTCAGCGATGGATCAATCATTATCGCCATGCCCAGCTTGTCGCCATATGAAAACGACTATAACGTTGAGATTGTAAATAGTGACATTTACATTAACAAAAAATAACAATTAGAAGTTGCGCACGACACGGATTAAGTGCTTTGAAAAATGACAACATGGGTATTGAATCAGAACGCACTGACAGATGACACAATCACGGTGCTTGAGGATGGCAAGTGCTACAAGCTGCCGAAACATCCACGTGTGATGGTGAAATATTACACATACGCAAACGAATGGGGCGACCACGAGCATGTTTTTTTCGCAACCACGATTGAGAATGCGTTGAAGCGTTACAGAGCGTTGACGAAGCGTGCAATCGACCACATAGACGTTGAAGAATTAAGATACGATGCAAACAATTAAAATTCAGAGATTATGGCAATAAATTACACAGGACAGACAATCGGCAAAATGTGGATAGAGCAAGATGGAAGAACTTTCAAGATTCAGCTGCGAGAGAGCAACTGCCTTGTATGCGCAATCCACCCGTTTCAGAAATTAAACTCTGAAACAAACAAAAAAGAATGGTATCATGAGCTCGTCAACTTTTTTGCAGATGAGTCGCACTTGAAAAAATGCACCGAGAATCAAAAAATACAAGATTACTTTTATGGCGATATTAAGAAAGTCAGACTGAATCTTTACTACAAAGACAATCGGATATTTCTGAAATACCTTGTCGAAGATGGAATAGAAGTGACTTGTTATTACGAAGAACCTAAACAAAAATAAAAACCTAAAAATTCAAGATTATGGAAACAATTTTGAAATGGAGAAATCCGAATGAAATTCCAGAAACGGGAAGAAGAATAGAAGTTTTGTATAAAGATTCGTTTTATGACGATGATATTAACATTTGCACAAAAATCAACAAATACAAGGAAAAAGTAACTTTTATAGGCAAGTCAATTGTCGCATGGGCTTACGCTGACAATCTCGTTGAGGTTGAAAACTCATTGAAATCCGAATCAAATTTCAACCAAGAGTGGATTGACAAGCTTCACGACCTTGCATGCAACGGTGTGGGCACGGTTGAGATAGATGGGATCAAATTCACGGCTCACGGATATGTGACCACCGACTGCATTAGATACGTTGCGGAATCTATCGATAATTTCTCAAGGCAATACAGTCTGAAATTTGAGATTGCAATGCAAGACAGGCGAGGGGTGAAAAACGCTGGGATTTATTTTTACGAGGAAATCTGCGAGAAAGTTTTCGAATATCTTGATGACAACTGCAATGAGTATTGTCAAGATGATGTTTACGATGACATTGACTATGTTTTCAACTAAAAAAAGAAAAAAATGACAAACAATGCTAAAAACGAGAATGGATATGCGATATACACCATCCATTACAACATAAGAAGAAACACGATAAGAATCACTCTATGGTCTTCGAGCAAGACAATAGTGACAGTCCACAATCCAACAGCGGATGAGGTGCGGTACTTTGTGTACGGAACACCGACAAGCAACGATGTGAGAAAAACATTTTTAAGTTAAAACAACAAAAAAAAAAGAAAGCATTATGGAACAGAGAAGCATAAGTTATTACGATCTCTATGAGCTTGAGAAAGAATTTGACAAACAAACCAAATGGATGAGGTTCACCGATGAAGAGGAACGTGAGCAATCGCTTTTCGACTTCATCCAGCAGTGGATTGATGGGAACGACAACCCTACAGTGCATATCACGCCGAAACGCATCACGTTTTTGGAAATTTTGAGAAACAGAATTATAGGTTTTTTCAAAATTGTTGAAAATGCCATTTAAAGTCGATTCTAAGCGACTTTTAGTTAAAAACAGTATCAATATACCAAAATAAAATTATCATGCGTGAGAACAAAGAAAACGAGCCAAAAACGGCAAATAAAGAAAACACCTCAATGTCGGCAAATGAAATTATGTTGATAAGGGACAGATTCGGGAACTACAGAATCAGAAGCGAAAAGCTGATGGTGTGTGTAGATTCAGAGGAGGACAAACAAAGGGATTTGTACGAGGTGTTCCGTGCAATCAGAATGCACTTCGGAGAATTCTTCGAGAACAAAAACGGCTGGACTATTCCATAATAATTGTATTTTAGGTTTGTATAATCATGTTGCGGTGTCCGTGCGTCAGCCCAGCCGTGATGTTAAATATTGCGCGCGGCATCGCACATGGTTTTATTGTGACGGCAGTTCGGAAAAATGATTATCTTTGCATCGGTTTTTTCATAGCATTTTGATTGCCGAGAAAAAGGGAGGACTAACAATCCTCCCTCTCGGTTTTACATGGAACAACGCTACTTCACTGGCTTGTACGATTTGCCATCGTAGTACAGCACCTGCCGCCTGTTCCTGCCTCTGTTGAACGACACGTGAACCCATTTCGGCTTCTCCATTGTGCCGTACTCGTAAATCAGCTGGTCGAACTCAAGCCTGTCACGGACGAGTTTTGCGAGCAGTGCGTTCTCGACATCGCCTTTCGTGCGGATGTCTGCCGCCGCCCCGTTTTTCGCCATGTGCTGCGATGTTTTAGCTCCTCCGACAGCCTTGTTCAGCTTCTCGCACCTGAAGCACGATGTGACAAGTATGGGCTTGCCGTAGATTGACCTCAGCGGCTCAAGCACCGACAGGACGAGATCGGTTATGTTCCTGACCTCGGAATCGTTCGGAACGTTCTCGATTTTCAGCTTCGAACCGGTGGCCGAATATGTGAGTTCGGACCATGTGAAATGAGGGAAGTTTTGCAATTTTTCCATAATATCCTCCTTTTTTGCGGCAAAGATACACAAAAATATGACACGGAACAACGCCGTTTTAAGCGGTTTTTATATGCCGCAATTAATTTTTTCTCGCTGACAAACAGTTAGTTGTGATTTTTATACACATTTTTTGCTGAACGTAAAGAAAAAAGACATATCTTTGCAACATCTTGTTTGATGTTACGTCCATTAATCAAATAACATTGACAAACGAATACTTTTTTCTTGCTGACAAGTTTTTTCATATTATGCTCTGATTAATGGACGACCTCGAAAGAGGTAATCGGAGCGACCAAAAGGAAGCCTCTGAGATAACATCAACGAGGCTTTAACTTTTGGCAAAATGGAACAAAGTCTGACATTCAACATCTCAAAAAGGAACGCACAGTCATGGGGACAGGACAGGGAGCGGATATTCGCGAACAATCCCGACATATCCGTGATAAACTTGTGCGACTCCATTGCTTTCATGATGCTGATAAGGAAAGGCGGCATAAAGGTTGTGGAGAACTACAATCCGACAAAGCTCAGAAACATTTTCCAAAAGATAACATCAACGCATCTGCACACTTATACGGTCGAGCGTTATGTTAACGTTCTTCTCAAATTCAGATTGTGCAGGTTTGAACAGAACGATTTGGTATTCGGGAAAATAAAGAGCCAGACCAAATCAAGAAACTTCAAAATTGAATACGATAAAGGTGACAGTATAAAGACCATTGGGAGAAAAATAGCCGAACACGTTGTTTCAGCACCGATGAGGGCTATAGGGTATGTTTGCGAGCTGAAACGCAGGCTGAACGACCCCAAGAGCCTCAAAGAGCTAAAAGACAGCAGAAAGCGTGCGAGAAAACTCCAATTCGACATCGAGCGTTTTTCAAACAACGGAATATCATACGCCACACTTTCTTCAAGATTCAATGTTTCAAAGAGTTACATTGTAAGCATTGTGAAAAACTGCGTCAGAAAAGGAATCATAGGCAAAATCAGGCATGTGGTCTCAACTTGTTATGAGAATGCGAGCCGACTTTTACCAAACATAAAAAAGTTTCTCTCATCAATAAAGGATGAGTACACTTTTTGTTTTTATGATTCCATAAAAGACAAGCTTCGCTTATTCAATGTAAAATGTAACACGTATATTTATAATCCGAAGAACAATCAAAGTCTCGGATTCAATACATGCTGGTAATATAAGAGTACAAAAAGTGAAAATTATGACTATTGAATTTATTGAAAAACAATCGGTTTAACTTAAAACAAATGAATCATGAAAAAAGTAACAAAAGAAAGAATCTACTTCGTTTTGGTTTTGCTTTCATTGGCATTTGCAATTTCCACAGTAAGCTGGGAAATTGCACGTCAGGCGAGGGAAAAACGAATTGAGTACCAGCCAAGCGTTTTTGAAATGAAAGAAGCTCAGAGCGAAGAAAAACAGCCTTGCGAGCTGAACGACTCGGCACTTGTATCATTCCTGCGTGAAAAAGGAGCTTGGTATCCAGAGCTGATGGCGGCACAGGCAAAGCTTGAGACTGGTAACTACACAAGCAACATCTTCATGTGCAGCAACAACCTTTTCGGAATGAAAGCCGTAACTTTGAGAAAAACGACACAGAACGGAGATTTCAGGGGTTACGGGACTTACGATAGCTGGATGGAATCGTGCATTGACAGGATATTGTGGGACTTGCACAAATTCAGCGAGAAGCCGTCTTACGAGGATTATACCGAGAAACTTAGATTCTACGCAGAGGATGAGGAGTACATAGAAAAGTTGGAGAAAATAGTGAAAACATTGAAAACATTGAAGTAAAAATGGAAACAGGGTATTATCATTGGCTCGATTATTTCACGAAAACAATGCACTCGACCAAATGCGAGGTGCTTGAGCGTGGAGAGAAGACAACAAGAATCAGGCTGCTTGAGTGCTCAAAGAACGGTGCATTGCCTGGCACTGAGATGCGTGTCAGCAACAAGTCGGTGACGATCCCGTTCGACAACAGCGGCGACAGCTGGAAAGGGTATTGTTATTTTGATTAATTAAAAATAAAGATTATGACAAACGAAGAAAAAGTTATACAAATCTTAGATAAGCATTACGGCTATCACGTTAATCAAGGTTCTGATATGTGGTATACTGGAAACTATCAAGATAGGTTTGCTCATCTCATAGAGATGGCTGAATGGAAAGATAAACAGTTCAAGGAGTTTCTTGAAAAATGTATTAAAACATGTGAAAAATCAGAAGTATCAGTACTTAAATTAGTATTTGAAGCAATCATTAAAGATTTAAAATTATGAGCACACAATCCTGTCCATTAGGTTGGACAACATTAGAACAGAGCAAAGCACTTATTGAAGCAGGACTCAATCCTGAGACTGCGGATATGAACCATTATAAAAAAATAGACGGATGGGTTACATTACCAAAAGGAGAGATTAATTATGGTGGATTTGAAATGGTACCTTGCTGGTCAACGGGAGCATTAATAGAGTTGTTACCAAAATATATAAAATCAGGAAAAGAATACTTTGACTTAATGATTGTGCCATTTTACAATCAAGTAAAATATTATAACGAAAAGGAAAAAACATATTTGGAATCAAGAATGGAAATAACACTTTTAGATTCATTAGTATCAATGATTGAACGTCTGTTAAGATGTAAATCAACATATTCAGATGTGTCTTCAAAATGTTTATTGTTTTCTTGAAAACGGATATATAGAAGAAAGGAGAATAAAATGACAAACGAGGAAAAAGCAAAAGAAATAGCTGGCAAAGTATTACAAAATTTATTACAATATCAACATGAGAGAAAGGGCGCTATTTTAATGGCAGAAATGAAAGATAATCAATTTAAGAATTATATTGAAAGTTATATTATTTTTTGTAATAATGAAAGAATGTTATGATTATTATGATTTTGTAATAATATTACTAAATATTTAGACCTATGACAAATGAAGAGAAAGCAAAGAAATAAGAGCGATAATTGCCCCAAGTTTTCTCCTAAAAAGAAAGCCTGTAAAGAGCATAAGTTTTGTGAGGGAATTAGAAGTGAAACATTAAAAAAGAGAAAATAATTATGACAAGAGAAGAACAAATAGAACAACAAACATTCGTGTACTATGAATCATGTTCTGATAAAGACATTGCAAAGTCAAAAGGATTCATTGACGGTGCGAAGTGGGCAGATAAACATCCAAAAGAAGGTCTTTTAGACGCTAAAAAAGTGGAACAATGGATGAAAGAATATTTTAGTTTTTTTAATAATGCATGGAATCATAATTTTAAAGTTGATAAATTCATTGAAAGTTTCAAAAAAGCAATGGAGGAATAATAATGTATAGATTTTGGTATGACTAATTTATAAATACTTGTATAACACCATGCCCGTATTCCCATTTTGCAAGAGTTGGTAGCATTGCTTGCCAAAAATGTCCATCACATAGAGGGCAAAGTACTAAATTTAATATAGTACAATGTGTTGAAGATGAATTAGAAGATCATCCACATCCACTTGATATAAAAGTAGGGATTAACAAAGTTTCTATTATTGTTCCAGATGAATTTGATGTAAATATATCAGAAAAAGAATGGGAGCAAATGTTACAAAATGAATATGAGAAATTAAAAAAAGAAATACAATCATGACACAGGAAGAAAAAAAACTTGCTTTTAAAAGACCTCTGCGCTAGGTTGCCGTATGGAGTAAAAGGAAAAGTGGAAACCACCGATGGCAACGGAAAGGAGATTAAAGATGAGGGGGTGATTAATAGCGTCTTCATCAATGAGCACGGGGCGGCATACATCTGCATTGAGGGTATGGAATATGAACTTGACGATGTTAAGCCCTATCTCCGTCCGATGGGGAGTATGACTGAAGAAGAAAAATGTCAATTTCGTGATTTTGTTGATTGGGATTATGATTGTAATTGGAAAGCTAACACACTTGAAGAACTTCTTAATGGGAATAGAATAATTTCTCGGTATGTCTTTGAATTATTTGATTGGCTCAATGCTTGTCACTTTGACTATCGTGGTTTAATTCCTATGGGTCTTGCATTGGAAGCACCCGAAGGAATGTATATTAATTAAAACAATACGAATTATGGATTACATTATCGAATTTAAAAAAAGAGCACAATATGACTGTGACTGCAACTGTTTACCAAAATCAATCGCCAAAACATTTAACGAAAGAGCAACACTTGGCGAAATTGTTGATTGGGTAAAAAGCAATGCGGGGACGTGGATAGAAGATTACAATATATTATCAAACCCGCAAATTATAGGTATAAAAAAGTAAACGAGATAATAATCAAAAAGATTGGCTATCGAGGCTCCTGAAGGTATGTATGAAAATTAAAAATAAAATATTATGAGCTGGAAATATTATCCGAAAGAATTCTCTTCATATGAAGAATATGTAAAATACCTCAAGGAAAAAGGATTTGCGATTGAAGCACCAGAAGGAATGTACGACTTAAAATAGATATTATGCTAAGAGAAAAACTTCAATATAAATTGGAACAGAAATTTGGTCTTACAAAAGGTTACAACATTTATAGTCAAATCCTTGAATTATCAAGTTTTGTTACACAAAATATAAATAAACCTGGATTTGCTATGGATTTTAACGATAAAGTATATGAAATAATTGAAAAAGCAGCATTATGAAACAGTTTAATTTACAAGAGTATCTTGAACATTTGAATAAGAAAGTTATTACTGGTAATGGTGAGGAAGTTGAAATTCTAAAAACGAATGTAAAAAGTAACCACTACAAAGTTGTTGGTTTAATTAAAAGGAATGGATGTGAAATTGTGTGTACTTGGGATGAATTTGGTTTACCTTTTTCAGATTTTAAAGATTATAAATCAAAACTTTTCTTCGCAGATGAGGAACTGACAGAGTTTGAAAAAGAACTCACAAAAGCTTATAAATGGGCTAAGTCTATAGATCGCGAAGATTTTGTGAAAGAATTTTCGCCTAAACTTCTTGACATTGCAAGAAAACAACTACAATTGGAATCAAATAAAAAGTTAGATTCTTATATTTTCGAAATGGCAAAAGATAAATACCATGAATGTTATGACAAAGGAAAAGAAGATGCACTAAAAGAAAAGAATTTTGTCGATATTGACAAGGCTTGTGAGTGGATTGAAAATAACTATATCAATGAGTGTGGTTATATAGCGTATGGTAATGCTGATATAACCTTTCAACAAGGAATAGCAATTGAGAAATTCAAGAAAGCAATGTTGGAGGAATAGATTATGAAATATTTAGAATTTTTCTTTGGTAACTTTTGGCACTATATCGGTTTGTGGTTCATAATTGCAACAATATTCAGTGGTACAATAATTAAAGTAGTTAAAGGTAAAGATGAGTAAATTATAGATGTTTCAGAACTTATGATTGGAGATTGGGTGTATAATAAACACCATGAAAAGCCCATCAAAATAACACAGTACGACTTTTTCACACACGGGCATCGTGAAAATGGAGAACAATATCTCAACGCAAATCCAATACCAACTTTAGGAAGAGATTTAGAGCCTATCCCATTGACACATGAAATTCTTGAAAACAAGAAAAGGAGATTCTGAATGGTGCCAATGCTGCCTGAAAAGGCGTGTATCAAAAGGTTACAGATATTGCTACTTCTGCTCGATACAATAAAATTCCGAAACATCATTGAAGATTACAGAAAAGATTACCAAAGTAATTTATAACTATCTGATACTCAGTGAGAAATAATTTTCAATAAAGCGTAAAAAAGTAAACAAAAATGTATTATATTTGCATTCCAAAACAACTGAAAATGGACGAAATTAACACAGAAAAATACAAGCACTCTTTCGATGTATGGTACATGCACAAGAGTATGATAAAGGGTGTGCGAAGAAAAGAGAGATACATCGTTTTCGAGAACCTTTCAGATGCTCTCGAATGTTTTAACGAGGAGACAAAGAAGTTTGAGGAAGAGAACCCAAATTTCAGAATCATAAAAAAGGTCGAGCGCATGAACGACTACGGTGAAATGTACCGCACCAAGATTAATTACAGAATTGATGGAGATGACGACCACAGCGGAAACACGATATTCTCCGTATTCAAGTTCAACGTACTTAGAAAAAAGGAGGAATAGATATGATTGAATACGGAGAACTGATAAGGGAAGAGAGAAGATTGCGTGGTATTAGCCAGCACGCACTGGCGAGAGAGGTAGGAATATCGCACATGACCGTCATCGCCATTGAGAACAACGAAAACGTAAGCATCAACATACTTGAGAAAGTGTGTGAAAGTTTAGGAATTAAAATATTATTAAAACCAAAAACAAAAAAAAGCTATGAAAAAACTTTACGTAAAAAGTATTACCCTGCAAGACTTCAGGGGACAGAACAGAGTTGTTAACCTGTTCGAGAAAACATCAATTCGGGGTGCTAACGGTGTCGGAAAATCGTCAATTATGAAGGCGTTCTTCTGGCTGCTCACCGGAATGACAGACGCTTTGTCTGGAAAGAACCACAACCTGTACGACAGCCGCATTGAGCTTGATGAGCACACACCGATTGCGCTCGTATCAGCAATTGTCAACGATGGAACGAGAGAAATTGAGCTGAAAAGGACAGCGAAAGCGAAGTTTGTACGAAAGAAAGGAAGCGTGATTGCCGATAAAGCTCCGTCAGACGAGTACAAGTACTTCATTGACAGCATCGAGTACAACCTCACCGACTTCAACGCTTGGATTGACAACAACATCTGCGACCACGAGCTTCTTCCTTACTGCCTCAGCGGAGACTTCTTCACAGTGCTTGCCGAAGATGACAAAAAGAAGGCGAGAGGCGTTCTTGAAGGTCTTGTCGGAAGTGTAAGTGTTTTCGATGTCAGCATTGACATGAGCAGAATCAAGGAAGACTTGGACAACTACCAGCTTAAGAGCGTTGTAGAGAAATACAAGAACCTCATCAAGCCTCTTGATCTCAGAATGAAGGAAATCCCCAAGCAAATCAGTGACCGCATGAACGAGGTAAACAGACAAGGCGACTCCATTGCAGACATCAACAGGCAAATTGTGGAGCTGAACGCTGAAATTGCGAAGATAGATGCCGCAAACTCCGAGGCTGACCAACTCATGGCTAACGCAAAAGCAAAGAGAGATGAGGCTTTGAATAGAATTGACGAGCTTAACAAGGAGCTTGTTGACTTGAAGGTTGCTTACAACAAGAACATTATGGCAAAGCAGTCCGAGAGAGACGCTGAAATTTCAGCTGTGAGAGAGAGAAACAGGAAAAGAGTGTCAGAGTATCAAGAAATGCAGAAATCCTTTGAGAACGCAAAAAACAACATTGCCGGGCTTGAAAGCATAAAGAAGAATATCTCCGCAAAAATTACAGAACTTGTGAAAGAGCTTGATGAGTGGATTAAAATGGAAATGCCAGCCGAAAACGGATTGTGCAAACTTTGCGGACAAAAGCTTCCGGAAGACAAATACGCAGAGGCTGTGGAGAAGTTCAACAACGAAAGAGAAGAGCGTGTCAAGAGCCTCAGAAACAGCATCTCAATCGAGAAGAAGCTTTATGCGGAGAAAGAGGATGAAATTGAGAAAAACAAGAAAATAACCGAGACTGAAATAGCCGACTATGTTATTGAGGAAGAGCCGAAGCCATTCGACATTTCATCTGTTGTGCCTTTTGAATCTACACCTGACTGCATCAGAGTGAACAAGCTTATCGAGGAGACGAAGATTCCTGAAATTTCAGACAGCAACAGCGGAAACGCCATCAGAAGAAACGAGCTCACGGAGAAAATCAACCAGCTCAATATCAGACTCGGTGCAGCACAGTTCGAGGAACAGAACAAAGGAAAGCTCAAGGATGAGATAGAGGCACTGAAGAAAGAGCAGAAGGAAACGGCAGCGAAGATGGCTGAGTACGAGGGCAACATCGCATTGTGCAAGGAAATCGAGCAAGAGTGCGCAAACATTCTCGCAGAGCGTGTAAACTCCCACCTCAACGGTTGCAGAATCGAAATGAACGAGATGCAGAAGAACGGAGAGCTAACGCCATCATGCACAATTCTCAGCGGTGACGGTGTGAAATACTCAACACTGAACAACTCGGCAAGACTTCTTGTTTCCATTGAAATTCAGAAGCTATTCTGCCATCTGCTGGGAATTCAGCTTCCTGTGTTCTGCGATGAGTGCTCAATTTACGACTCAAGGCACATTCCTAACGGAGAAGGACAGTACATCTACATCCACTGCTCAGAGGACAACACAATCCAAATATCTGAAATGTAATGTGGACAGTAATAGGAAAAATCAAGAGCATATCAGAGACGAAAAACGGTAAGTCCAAGCGTGGAAGCATTTGGATGACGAGAGAGATACTTATAAAATACAAGGACAAGGATTTCGGTGTGGAGCGTTTTATGATTCTCGACCTAACAAACAAATTCGCCAGGCTGAAAGTCGGAGACCTTGTGAAAATACAGTTTTACTCCGATGCTGTACCTTTCGGCGACAGCTACCTCAACAGACTGAACATCGAGGAGATAGTTGTCATTGATGACAAGTTCACGAGGAAAAGGTCGGCATCGGAGCTCCAAGCTTCCGCAGGATATGGCAAAAGCTCAACACCAAAACAAATCAACACAAAAAAATAATTCTATGAAAGACGAGACAAAAAGAGAGACAGTAAACACGAACGATGGAATTACAAGCGCAAGACCGCTGCCGTTCCATACAGGACCTTACAGAAAGGTTTACAACAAATTCGGTGAGTTGATGACCCCAATCACGAAGAGCAATCCGTACTTTGTAAAACAGAAAAGAAGAATTCCTAAGACAAGAAAAAAAGCAGTTTGCGGAGAGTACGTCCAGTTCATTCCTACTTTTGTAGATGACATAGGTATGGATGTTGAAACCAAAAAAGTTACATACCGTATTATTGACTCAAAAGTATATCCATCGTGGCCATTTAACGTAAAGTTCGCAGGATGGAAACAAATTATTCACCAAATCAACAAACCAAGATAATTATGGAACAGAACCAACAGACAAATTTGCCAGCGTTGAAGAAAATGCTCGGCGCAGAATCAATTCAGAAGAAGTTCAATGAAATGCTCGGAAAGAAAGCATCTGGCTTCATTGCTTCAATCACAACTTGCGTTTCAAACGAACAGCGGCTTCAGAAAGCTGACCCGACAAGCATTGTGTTGGCAGCATCTCAAGCCGCCGCACTCGACCTGCCCATTGTTCCGAATCTCGGATATGCAGCCATAGTCCCTTATAATAACGCAGCTCAGTTTCAAATCATGAGAAACGGATGGGTTGAGCTTTGCGAGCGAACAGGTCTTGTGCAGACAATTGTGAACGAAATTGTCTATGAAGGACAGCTTGTGAAGAAAAACAAGTTCACCGGCGAGTATGTGTTCGATGAGGATGCCAAGAAATCCGACAAGGTTATCGGCTACATGGCATACCTCAAACTCACCAACGGATTCGAGAAAACGGTTTATTGGACTGTAGAAGAGTGCAAAGCCCACGGAAAACGCTACTCACAGACTTTCAAAATCAACAAAGGCCTTTGGATAGACGATTTTAACAGCATGTCCTTGAAAACGGTTTTGAAAAATCTTATTGTTAAGTTCGCACCGAAGTCGGTTGAACTACAGCGTGCTATAGAAATTGACCAAGCAGCATTCACAGGTGACATCGACAACCCTCAGCCAGTTTATGTTGACAACCAGACTGGTGAGGTTAAGGAGTATTCGGAATACGAGGAAGTTCAACATGATTCAGAAAGCATTCATTCACAAGCGAGCACAAAAGACCAAGATGAGAATATTGTAACAGATGCGAAAGCACAGCAGCAGACAATGTTCGAATCAACCTCAACGGAAGAAAAGAGATAAACGGAGTCTCGGCAACTCATCACAAACAAGAAAGCGAGTGTTGATATAGGATGTTAAATTCAGGATAGGCATCATAAACGTAGGACATTAGATGGTTCGAATCCATTACAACACCACAAAACTCTGGACTCGCCAAAACCTTATTACAAACAAGAAGGCACGAGCATGTAGATATAGCGTAAAGCTGGATAGTCGCTGGTAAGTTTTCACAATTAGGAGGTTCGAATCCTCCCTACATGCCAAACAACAAAACAAAATTAAACAACATGACAAAAAAAGAATTGATAAAAAAAAGGAACAATATCGCAGAACAGCTTATTTTACTGCAAGAGTTTCACTCAGCGAACATTGCGTTTTGTGAGGCGAATTCTCTGATGAAACAAATGCACGGAGTTGATTTATACGACTGTGTTGATGAGTGCGATGACCCAGAGTATAATACAACAAAAGAAATTCTTCTGAAATTCATGAAATGGCTTGAGAATCGTGGATTCATTAAGGAAGATTTGTGCTACGATACCGAACACCAAGTTGAAACATTCATAGACCAAATATTACCGCAATATGAATAACGCAAGAAAAAACAAGATAGTCTGCATAGGCAGCGGCAGTAGCGGCAACTCCTACGCCGTGTACGATTCACGAGGAAAATATATCCTGCTCGATTGCGGACTCCCCTATGCAAAGATAATGAAAGCTGTGGGATATGACCTTGAGAATCTTGTCGCTGTTTTCGTCACTCACTGCCACAAAGACCACTGCGACGCTGTTCCGGCTTTCGCAAAAAAATTCATTCCGATGTACGGAAACAAGGATTTGGCAGAGTGGTACGATGGGATGTCGGAAGTTGTGAACGGAATGGAAGTTGATGGCTTCAAAATACAGACTTTTGAACTTGTTCACAGTGTTGACAACAACGCATTCATAATTGACACGAGAGATGGCATAAGAGTACTCTACTGCACAGATACCAAGTATATACCGAAAGTCGTCAGAAACGTGAATTATGCCATTGTGGAGGCAAATTATTCAGATGATATTGTGCTTGACAGAAAGCTTGACGGAGAGGAAAGCAGAAGCCAGTTCGAATGGCACCAATGCTTTGATGATTGTTTGGAATATCTTGAAAAAATCAACGGGGTTTCGTTGCGTGGAGTAATTCTCACGCACCTTAGCGATGAGAACTCAAACGAACAATACTTTCAGGAAATGGCGAGAAACAAATTATTGCTTGATAACGTTATTTGCGGAGACGCAGGGCGTAAAATGGAATTAATCTAATTATCAACCCTTAAATACCACAACTATGTTTGGATGGAAAAAACAACAAAAAAAGAGCAAGTACCGCAATGAGGTTTGCGAGTACAGAGGAATCAAATTCGATTCAAAGAAGGAAATGGAAAGATACATTTTCCTTTCCGCATTGCAAGAGCGTGGTGAAATTTCAAATCTTCAACACCACTGCCAAATTGAAATCGTGCCTCACATTGTAGGCTACAAGGAGGTGGAGAAAAAACTTAAAAACTCCACAAAAATTGTCAAGAAAGAGTATGTGATCCAAAAAGCCATCAACTATGAGCCGGACTTCACTTATCTCGACAAGAATGGCAATTTTCACATTGAAGATGTGAAAGGTAGCAAAAAAACTCTCACAAAAGTGTTCCAGCTGAAACGCAAACTGCTCAGAGCACTCAAAGGAATTGAAGTAGAGGAAATCTACACACCCGCACAACCAGTAGAACACAAGGAGAGAAAGCAATATGAGGGAAATCAGGAATAGTTCTGGGAAAGTAGTAAGAATAGAAATATCCGATGCTGAAATCGAAACAATGGGTGAGCGTGAGTTCATCGACTTTGTAATGAAGAACGGTGAGCTCCTTCCTCACCAGCTAATAGACAGTGTTGTTACACCGAGAATGGAGAGATATTTCTCGCAGGCATCCGACTCCGCATCTGACATTTTAAAGACAACGATAGCAGGCTTGCCATTCCTTATTGACAGCATGTTCAATCTTGTTAAACACGGCATGATAGAGATAGATGATGTTGATATTGATTGCCTGCAATACTGCATTGACAAACTAAACGAAGCAAGAAGGAATTGACCAGAAAGACTAAGGATATAAAAGAAATGGATCTCGACAAATTACTATAATCCACAAATCAAATTGTGCAATTTTTTCAAATCAAAATGTACGCAATTTAAATGGTGTTTAATTACCACCTTCCCCGGCAAGTGTCAGCTGACCACTGCAACACTTCCACTTGAGGAATAGTGTTTGTTGTTGTGAAATCGTGTGTGCGAAAGAACAGCAGTGTGAATAACAGGAGCAGAACACCTGCTATTATTGCTATGATTCTGTCTGTGTGTTGAATTGCTGCTTCCATAATTAATTATGCGTATAAAAAAATTCTATTGTTACAAAAAACACCA
>Ga0310690_10003430_pt1 | contig 23761 bp, 41 predicted proteins | sample AusTroGonzalo_MG_2_FD_207661 | JGI IMG/M metagenome (GOLD analysis project Ga0310690, IMG submission 207661) | Bovine rumen microbial communities from tropical cattle in Woodstock, Queensland, Australia - Gonzalo_04 (v2) (version 2) | ecosystem: Host-associated > Mammals > Digestive system >... | reverse complement strand
CACATCATCGTCTTTATAGACCTTGCAATACAAACCTGAAACGTTTTGTTCACAAATGTCGTCAATTGCTTGTTGGAGAATGAAATCGTTGACATTGTCTGGAAGTTCGTTCGACAAGTTTGCAATTCTTGCGAGAAAGTTGCAAGTGAAGTAACCTTTTGAACAGTCGAAAGCAAACCACTCGTCAAACTGTTTGAAGGGGTTGAAAGGATTGTCGACCGTGGATAGCATTGCGTATTTTGGCATAGTACCCTAACTCCTTTCAACTATTGGTTTATGGCTCTCGAGATGGTGGATGTGGAGACGCCGAAGCGCTGGGCTATCTCTGCTAAAGTGTACCCGTTTGCTTTCAATTGCCTGGCTAGCCGTACCTTTGCCGGGGTCATGCCTTGTTGCGAACGGGGCAAAGCCCTTTCTTTCAGGGCGTCTTGGTCTGCATACCGCAGCACTTGTTTTAGCGTGGTCTTTGAAACAGCTCCAGCCTGTATGGCCTCCCATTCTTTGTCTGTGACTTCGACTTTCGGCTTTGTCCCACCCAAACGTTGGCGAAACTCGATGATCGCTTGTGTTTTAGCCTTAGTACGTTCTTCCTTTGTCATGGATGGGTTATCTTTGGCCATAAGGGATACCGTATGGTTGGCCAGTACCTGGGCCTTTCTTTCGTAGGGCTGGTGTTGTGCCGCTCTATCCACCTTGGCCTTCAAGCTTTCGACTTCGGAAGCGTACTTCTTCTTTGCCTCTTTGTCTTGTTCGGGGTCCCTAGTGGATAGGATCGATTTCCGAGCCGTGTTGGCCAGTGCCTTCATTTCGTTGGCATGATTTGCATATAGCATCTCCATAGCCCATTTGTTTTTCGACACTAGCTGACGGGCATCGGTGGCTATGGCCATCTGTGTGGTCTTTGTGAGACGGGGGTTGCCCTCTTTGGTCGTCTTCCCTGTTTCCTTATAGAGCTTCATTCCCGTCTTAGGATCGATTCCACGTTCGCCAGAGATGGGTTCTCTATGAGGGACGCGCGCTTCGGACTTGGCTCTTGAGATGATGGTCGATGCTCCGCCATACTTGCCGTCGTCTTTCGGCTGGTACAGCCGCTTTAGCTCGTCAATGCCATTGTCTTTCTCAGATTGCTTGTAATCCAGCCGATGCTTTGCGGCGTCGATCACAACCATAGAATGTTTGACTGCTCTGGCTATGTGATCTTCCGGAGCACCGGCAAGGGTCATGTCTGTGATCAGATTGGAGATGATCCCCATTTGAACTTGGGTTCCTTGCGAACCTTTATCAGACATTATCTTCATACCCGGCCGCTCTTTGTACGCGACCTTTGGATCAAAGCCCTCTAAATCTTTCAACGGATTGGTGGACACAATTCGCTTTTTCTTGTTTGGTATAACAAGAACCGTGTCGCCGTCGAAGTCAGCGCCAGACAAACGTTCAGCAACCGTGTGATGTATTCCAACGGCATCTTGAGCCTGTGGGAACAACCGTTTCGCTTCTTTGTTATTGTTGTTCACAATCAATTCTGGGATCTCGAATGTCCCGCCATGAGGATAGCGAACAAGCACCACACGTTCTCCGTTTTCAAAATTGGGAGCGTAGATCTGATTGGTCTTGATCGTGTCCAAGGGAAGAATGACATGCGATCCTTGACGGGGCATGGCGGCTGCCTTAAGGTGTATCGAATCCCTATCGCATGCGTCAGCGAATTGTTCGAGCATGTGCTTCTTCACCACAGGATTCGTAAGTGACTGTATCTCGTCTAATTCTTGACGTCTGATCTCTTGTGTTAACGCCAATTGTTTGGCCGCAAGAGCTTGCGGCTGTTTGGACAAGAATTGGGAAGCGATTGTGTTCTTCCATAACGACCAATCGCCTTCTTTGCGGACAATGTTGATGTAGCCCATTTGCCCGCCTTTTTGAATGGTGGCTCCGAACGGGTTGGCTTCTATGATGTTGCCTTTTTCGTCCGTTTTCATGGGCTTGAATACATCCAGCTTGGAATGTATGTTAGGATCGTTCTTGGATTTGTTCGTGTTGAAGCGAATGTCCACGCCTTTCGGCAGATCATCAGAATATATGGCCATCCCTTTAAGGAAATGCGTTCCATCAACAGCTATTCTGACTTGAGCATAGTTCGCTTGCCCCAACGAAAGGCCTTCAACGCCCCGACGAAGCTCGATGACACCGTCTTTGTGTATTCCGCCATCCTCCAAATATGCAACTTGGATGCGTTTGGAAGAAATACTCTTGACAGGCTTCAAACCTAGAACCGAAGTGCCGTCTGGATCTGCGAAACGGGCGTTGACGATGCCTATGTCATTGCGATGATCGTATAATTCTCGCCAAGTAACTCCTGGTTCGCAAAGAACCTTTAATGTGGTCATCCTATCGACAGCTCCGACTTGGGGCACTTGTATCTTGTGTACTTCGTATCCTTTGTCTTTCAAATATTGAACGGCTGTGTCCAAACGTGTGGACGATATGCCCATACTTTCAGCGACTCCAGAGCCAATGTCGATATATTTCACCCTTTTAACTTCGTCTTTCAAAACATCGACAGTCGATTTCGTGACTTGCTGACGTTCCGCTATGCCCTGGTTCAGCCAACTTCTAACTGTGGATTCGTTCACCCCGAATCGATCGGCGATTTGCTGCTTTGTCAATCCTTTTTCCAGCAATCGAGTAGCTTCTGCGACATGCCCTTGGCGATTCTCGGTCCAAGCCATGGAATATCGGGACTTCAATTCGCGGACGGTCATTCCCATTCCGTCTGCGATCTCTTTATCGGTGAGTCCTTCTTTTCGCATGGCTTTTACGTGTTCGTAAAAATCAGAGGGCCTTTGACCAGGATTTTTCCCCGATCCCCAAGGATATCTTCCAGAATGAGGTATCGCGCCTTCATGAGGCGTTCCACTATGTGCGATGAAACCCATTTCGTCTCCTTTCTGGAAAATAAGCCTAGATCATCGATCGCAAATCGTTAAGATACGCGTCGAACACCACAATGGTGTCCATGATATGAGCGACATCTCTTGATTCCGGCACCAAAGTCTCAATATCGTTGAATTGGTATATGCGTAGCTCCATGTCTATTTCGTCCGGCATGTAACCGTATTCAAGGCAGAATATCGCCGCGTAAACCATCAATTGCGTCATGGATGCCGGAATCGTCCCTGTTTTCAAGTCGTGAATCCGAAGCAGGTTTTTGCGGAAAGATATAGCGTCGGCGGTGCCGAAGCAGTTGTCCGAATAATATAACGGCTGCTCGGCGTTCATCTTGTAGCCAATGGCGTCGTTAACGAATTGATTCAAAGTGTTCTTGTTCTTAGCCAGTTTGACTCCAAGTCGAATGCAGGTTTCCGCGAGAGCGTGGTATTCGATTCCGCGCTCTTTGGCTTGGTTGGATAGATATCGTTCTTTCAATTTGTCTTCGTCGTAATTCACCCAATGATACTGACTAGGACTTAGAAAGGCGTGCTTGCCTATCAAATTCAAGTGCTCGTTGAAGTTCATCGAGTATCTCCTTTTCGTTTTCAGGATATACGAACGCCGCGTAAGACATTTCGTTCATACGTTCGACGTAATAATCCTGATTTGGCCGATGCTTTGCATCAGCACTGCGCTTACACTCGTAGGCAGCCCAATTCGGACCGTTGAGGATGATCCAATCCGGAATGCCCTGTATGTACCGCGCGTCGTTCTTCAAAATTATGCTATTGGGAAATTCTTTCTGCAGCTCCAACCGGAACTTCGTCTGAAAAACGCTCTCTTTTGGCATAAAACCCCTCGTCAAACGACAAAAATAAATAAAAAGAGGAGGCGCATCATAGTAGATACTCCTCCCCTCTCCTATTAAGCGCCGTTATTATTCTGCGAGAGCAGCTGCGTGTTCAAGGCTCTTGATAAAGTTGTTCGCGTTGAACGTTTTCTTCTTTCTAACCGCCGCGCGAATGGCTTTGTCTATCGAAGCGTCTGAAAAAAGATGATAATAGAACAAATCCGTGTACTTTGTGTTTACGCGATCGATCCTTCCCGACGCCTGTTCCATAACCTTGCCGGAATAATTCTGGGAGAAGAATATGATGGTGTCCGTTTCGACGCAATTCCACCCTTCGCAACCTGACGTGTACTGAACAAGGTACGCCCATGAATCGCCTGTTGGAATATCCTCGTGCTTATGGCCGTTGTATTGGGCATACGGATACTCCGTGAGCGTTAGAAAACGTTCCAACTCTTCCAACTCGTAATCGAAATTGTAAAAAATAATGGCGCGTGGATGATTCGCGAGGATGTTCTTGACGGCCATTAGCCGTCTAAGATCGGAATTGACCACCTTTCGAAGGACATAACAAAGAACGGAGCCGTTTCGAGCCGGCTCGTTTTTGTAAATATCCCAAAGATTATCTTTTGCGTTCTCATACATTTCCTCGTCGTATCCGACTTTGACCCATTCATCATGTCTGGTGGCTGTCTTGACGACGTCCATCACGACGACTATCCGACGGCGGTTCAACTCCAATCGTCTAGTGTTCACATATCCTTTGATACTCGGATAATCCTTGAATGCGCCGTACACGACGTGTTGGGTGCGAAAATCCGTTATGTTCCTGTAGAACCCATTCGCTACGAACACCGGGCCGTAATCAACCCAGGCGTCGCCTGGGGTGGCTGTGAGCAATATCCACCGATTCTGTTTCGTTATCTTCCAAAACGACTTTGTCCATGCGCCTGTTCCAACAAGACGCTGCTCGTCGAATATGAAGAACGCCCCTGACACCATCACGTACTTTTTTATGTTGTTCCAACTATCGACCACGACTTTTATCTCGCCATCACCGCGAGATAAAAGGAACTTGGCCAATTCCAGATCCCATTCCTGGCTATCTCTTTTCTTAGCCGTGGTGATTATGTACAGATCCGTTGGAGTGGCCATCGGCTTGGCGTTTCCAGAACCGGTTCTCGGAATCTTCCCGCCGCATATTTTCTCGTAGAAAAAGGCAAGGGACGTCACCGATTTGCCCGTTCCGACTCCACCCACGAGGATGGAGCCGGATTTGAGCTGATTGACGGCCTTTTTCTGCTCTTCGTACAAATTGACCGCCATGTTCGAGACCTCGTTAGTCGAACGGGACATCGTCGAACTCTTCGCCGCGGTCTCCCCCACGGTCTCCGAACTCGGCTTCGTATTCCATCTCGAAGGGGTCTGGCAGAAAATACACCATCAAATTTTGGCAATAAGCCTTTATCCCCTTGGCGACCTTCGTGTCGTAATAACTCGGATTGATGGCGATGTTCACTTTGGTGATCTCCTCTGAAGACAACGTGTCGAGCATGGCGATAGTCTCGTCGTCGAGCATGGTGCGCTTCCCCGTGTCGGCGTTGATGAGCCACACCCTTGGCGGGTAATATGAATCGAAGTTGATCCTCACCGGCAGATAATACACTGGCTCGTCCCCATCTTCGCGTGGCTTCGTCTGCTTGACGTTCCAGCCTTTCGCCTTCAGCTCTTCTGCGATGTCGTCTGGAAGGACGACGTTGAATTCTTTGTTTCCATTCTGATTGTACTCCGACGGCTTCCCGCTGAAGTTGGTGCGGAATATGAACCGCGTGTCTCGAATCGTCACTTTCTCGTCTCTGCGAGCCATGTTATTTCTCCTTTCGATTCTTTTCGGAATAGTGGGCGCCGGTTAGGATATTCTCGGCCAGCGCCTTCACCTCCTCTTTGTTCTTCTCGGGAAGCTTTCCCGTAGCGATGTATTCGTATGCTTGCCCCTCGAGATCCTGTGGAATATCCGGTTTGGACGCGTTCTTATCGGACAAATGCTTCGAAATCTCCGTATTCCGAGATGGTTTCAACGGCTCTGCGAGCCAATTCCTCGTAATATCTGGTGTCGATGTCTCCTTGCTTGTCGAGGTTTTCGACTGCTTCCGATTCAAGCCAGCGATACCCCGACGTCCCTGTGACCGCGTAGTATTTGCCTTCTTTCTCACGATAGAGTACTCCTCCTCCCCTTCCAGGCAATATGGGGCAGAACCGACCGGCCCTGCCGACGAATATGTAATTGTGCTCGGACGGGTCGTTCTCGTTCATGTCCAAATACATGGACGAAGTCCCGGTAACAGCCCTTGTCTCGCAGAAATCCGAGAACTCGAGATCCTCATGCGAGAACAGCGTCTTGAAGACGTATGGGACGGCGAACTGCGCGCCGGTTGCATGCCATTCCCCCGCTTCGTCTTTGCAGATATAGACTGCGTCATTCACGAGGCACAGCTTGGAATATGTCGCCTCATGCTCGAACGTGTAGCCATATTGCTTCCCGAAGTCGATCACGAATTCGATGTCTTCCTTTGTTGCGCCAGGTATCTTAACCGAGTCGGTCTTGATATGGGCGACGGTCAACCCTCTTTCCTGAAGTGCGTGTTTCAAGTCTACCATGAACAGCGCTCCGCGCTTCGCCACGATGTTGTCGACGTTCCTCGGATCCTTGAACTCGCAGTCGAATTTCGCCGCTGTGAGCCCATACACCGAGTTGATGATTATCTTCAGCGCGTACGCCAGGTCGTCGGATTTCTCGACGTCCTTCAAATATGGCTTCAGCTTCCCGCCGAGCATCTTCCCAGCCGCTTCGAAGTCTTTGTGCTTGATCGCGATGCGGGCGTCCATCAGCTCCTTGAACGTCTGCGTGTACTCGTCGCCGAACAAATTCAGCTGGATAAGGCTGTTGGGGTGCATGGACGCGACGTCCAGGAGGACGACGTCCTCGTACATCCCGGGCTCGGCGTAGACGTACCCGCCCTCGCCCACTTCCTCTCCGCAATACGTACTTTTCCCCGCTTCGTAAGAATATCCGGGGAATATTTCGGAGAGATCCGTGTAGACGAATTGCGATTGCGGGTTTTTGTCCTTGCCAAATATGATGCGTGTTGCGTGCTGACGGGTCGTGTCGTTGATTCTAAGGCCCGATAAGTCAGCAAGTAGGCATCGAGCCGCAAAATCCTCAGAACGGGCCTTAAAAACGCTCTCAGTGGCCACAACGTCGTTCACGCAGTACTCGGCAACCTTCTGCCAAAGCTCCTCTGGAACCGGTTCGTCCCACGGCAGGCCAAGCTCCTGATGGTGGATGCCCAGCTCGATCTCCCACTTCTTGAGGCTTTGCTTCTTCGACGAAAAATCGAAAACATCCGCGTAGGATATCCCGTAAGCCTCGCGAAATGACGCGGATATCCCGCCGGATATTATCTTCTGCGACAGCGTGTACAGCTGAAGGTTGTCGTACCCTATCAACCGCCCGTAGAGGATATGATTGTCGTACCTCCGGTTGTTGAATCCCACGAGCCTGTACTTGCACAGCGCCTCGATATCCGTCGGCGTCGGGTTGATCATCTGCACAGGGTCGGAATCCCCCTCGCGTTTCCACACCACGACGAACAGGTTCGGGAACACCTCGACGTCGTAGAATATGATCTCGTTGTCTCCCCACGCGACTTCCTCCGATGGTTCGTCGCTGTGAAACGGCATCTTGCTGACGAGCTTCATGCAATACAGCGCGTGGTGCGTGCTGTTGTTGGCGAATGCCATTATCTTGCTGTGCATGTCGCTCACATCATAGTGCATCCCCGAAGAATATGCGTCGCACAGTATCTTGTGGATGAACTCCACGCTCGGCTTGGTGCCAGGGTGTATCTCCTTCCTCAAGTTCTTCTCGATCAGCGTCCTCAGCGCCTTCTCGTTCTTCAGCCCCTCGAAATCCACCTTCTTTCCTCCTTTCTTCAAAGGCAGCCCGGAGGATATGACGGCGACATCCGAATCGGTGCACCGCGTGAGCTTCCGCCTCAGAGACGAATCCCCGACCTGCCTCTTGATCTCCACCCCCTCGGAATATGACGGGGCGAGCTTCGACGCGTCCCCGTCGTAGATGTAATGCAGGTGCACCCCGCACCCGCTCTTGCTCAACTCGGCATACGTCGTGGGCCACTTCGCCGCGGCCTTAAGGTTCCGGTCGAGGCTCTTGTCCCCGTTCTCGTCCTTCAAGTCGAAGTCGATGACGATGTGATTCTCCGGAAGCTTCACGTAATGCAGGAGCGATGTGTCAATATCCGACAGCTTCGTCTTCACAGACGACCACTTGAGCGCGGGTATCCCCTCTTCCGTGGCGAGCTGGGCAGGCATGTCCGCGAGCATCTCGTCGAGTTTCGACTTCCGCTGCTGCATGTCGAACGAGAAGGAGCCGGACTCCGTTCCCGGTTGCGACACTCCTCCAAGGCTCTTTCCAGCGTCTCCAGCGAACTTGTCGCTGAGGAAGCCGCGGTAGATATTCCGCACAGAGGTCCGGTCAGCGAGCGTAGTGCGCTCTCTAAACTCTTTGAAATATGGCTTGAGCTCCTCTTTGACCGTGCGTTTCGACATCGGGTATTTGACCGCCGCCTCGTCGACCCACCGTTTGTAGAGCAGCCACGCCTGGTTAAGGGTCGTCCCATCTTCCTGGGCGAAAACGTCGAAGTGGTCTTCCACGAAATTGTAGAAGTCATTCGTGGCTCCCATCATCTCGTAGGGCCGATACGCGTTGTACGCGTCCATCCCGCCCATGTCCAAATATACCTTCAGGCAATGCGACGCTATGGCGCCGAGCTCGAAAGATATCTGCGCCATGAGGACTTGGTACCTGTCGAACGGTATCGTCTCGCCGGAAGGACGCACGTCTATGAGGCGCCTCGTTATGCCGGAACGGCTGTCCGTTATCTTGACGGGCTTGTTGGTGCCCATGAACAGGAACGTGTGGAAACGCGACGAATATCGCGTCTTGCGCTTCTCGTTGACCACCATCTCCTCGTGCGACACGATGGAGTTCAGCTTGGTGTTGTCCTCTATCCTCGACAAGTCGCCATCATGCTGGATGGACACCAGCGGGTTGTCCCTGAACATCTCCAAGGCGAAGTTGTCCCCGGAACTCGCCAGGGAACGCGCGTCGAACACGTTGTAATATCCGTCGAAGAGCCTCTGAATGATGTTGAGCATCGTCGATTTTCCGGAACCCGCCGACCCATAGAGTACGATGAACTTCTGGATCTTCTTGCTGTCTCCGGATATGACTGAACCTATGGCCCATTCTATCTTCTGACGCTCGATGGGCTCGTACAACGTCGACACCAGCTCCTCGTAGGCGTCCATCTTACCCGGCTTCAGGGCATACGGAAGCCTCTTGCTCGCGTAGTCGGACTTGGCAACCGTGTCGTTGAGGAAGACCACGTTCGAATCCAGCTCGTGGAAGTTGTCCGGGACCGCCCGACAATATCGGAGGAACTCATCCCATTTCTGGGACGAGTACGTGTTGAGGGCGCGGACGTTCACCGTCACATCGTCCGGGTACTCGTCCCTCTTCTCGTAGAGCATCCGGTCGACGATGGAGACGACCCTCCCTGCATCCTTCGTCCAGAACCCGGCTTCCTCGTCCCAAAGCGCGTAGAACGACCCGCCGCGCACCATGAGGTCCTCCGAGGGCCCCACGATGAACTCGGGGTAGACGGATATCGAGTTTTCTCCGTCGACACGCTTTGAAACCTTCGTGGAGGTGCGAATCCGTACGAAATCTAGCATTGCATCTTGCCACCTCCTCTTTTTTCACTCGTTTTTCCACATTCACCTGGGAAAACACCCGTTTCCGAGCGTCTTGATGTCAAAATGTCACTTTTTCTGGGTCAGTTTACCCATATATTATATATATTATATATTTTTATATTGTAGTAATATAATAATAAAAAAGTAATAAAAGACATCTTCCCAGGTCAATCCAAAAATCCGATGACATCTGATTGTCATCATCAAACAGGGGCTTCCGACATCACAATTTGCCGATAGCCCCTGGCCAAAAGGCCTAAAATCTTGATGTCGTTTTGTGATGTCGTTTTTTGCCGCTTTTTCAGGAGAAAATGACATCACGTCCTGACCAGGCCTTTTCGTTTTCCTCACCTCAGCGAGAGCTTCTCGAGGACGTAGGAGTTCATCTGGCTCCAGAGCTCCTCCGAACGCTGGTCCCCATCGGGCCTCAGGAGGGGGAACAGCCCTCCGGATCCGTCCCACGCGTACCGCCGGTTCAATATCCGGTCCACGGCGTCCTCGTACGCGTCGATGCTCTTGTACGGGTGCCGTTCCACCTCCATGTCGTCCAGTTTCCAGAGTCCGCAGTTCTCCAACATCTCCCGCATCCAGACGTCGCTCCCGGTTTCCCCGTCCGGGTCGTACAGGAACGACTCCTCCATCGCGAACGCGAGCGACGCGAGCACCTCCGCGAGCGAGCACGGGTAGTCCCGCCAGTCGTCCGGGAGGTACTCGCCGGTCTCGTACGAATATCTGTCCCGCATGTAGATGCCGTTGGTGGCCCGGTTGCCGTCCCGTTCGACGGTCCAGGTGAACTCGGTCTCGTATAGCTGGTGGAACAGCCACGTGTGGGTCCTCATCCCGAGCTCGTTGACCAGCCACTTGGAATATCCGCGGGCCACTTTCTCGTAGGTGCTTGGCGAATCGCCCATCGGTCACCTCCGTTCGCTCACCTCCTGCGGCGGACGGGCTTCTTCGGCATGTCAGGCTCCTCGGAATATCCTTCCTCGGAGATGATCACCTCCGCTTCCGCCGCTTGCAGGCTCTCGTATTCCTCCAGGTAGTTCCCGTGGGACACGACGATTTCCAAACCGGTCTCGCCGTCCCCGCACAGCACGAACAACCCGCTCACGGACCCTGATTTCAGCTCCTCGAGCGCTTCACCGCCGATGCCCCCGTGAATATCCGCCGGGTTCAGCTCGTCCAGCCTCTCGTCCTCGCCCGCCAGGATCTCGTCCTCTGCGAACCAGCACGCGACGCGCTGGTTTCCTGGCTCCAGGCCCATGTACTCTTCCTGGGATATGACGCACGGGGCGACTCTGGCCTCGACGAGCAGCTCCTCTACCGAGTCAGCCTCAGCTGGCTTGAAAGGCGGTAGCCCAGACTCCTCGTCCGACGTGGCGATGTACGAGAAAATATCCGGCTTGTGAGCCAGCTCGCTGTCCCCAAGAGACTCCTCGTCGTCTTCGCGCGTCTCCCAAGGGCCGGGAATATACTCGTAATCGTCTTCCTTTTCCCAAGGCCAACGTTTGTTCCTGATCCTGTCGACGACCAGGTAGGCGCCGGCTCCGAGCAGAGCTCCTCCGACGGTTCCGAGAGTCGCCACTTTCCAGTTCTCCATCATAACCCCTTTCCGTTCGTGTGATACGGCGTCGACTCGACGTAGATGCCGCGCCGTTCCCTCTTCTTGAGCCAGCCCCGCAGGGCGTCGATCACGTCGCTTGTGATAACCGCCACGATTCCGGAGACGATGCAGCACAAGACGATATGGCCGTTCATGTCAGGCTCCTTTCGCGTAGAACATGTAATCGAACACGTCGGCGTAATATCCGTTTTCGATGTCGCGCCGATCGAGTCCGAAACCAGTCATTCAGATGAGGTCCCACATGACCCCGTCGACGTTGAAGTCCAGCACGAAGCAGGTCTCCTTGCCGTTGTAGTCGATGTAGTTGCGAGCGTCGGCATTGCGCGCCTCGTACAGGCCGAAGTCGACGAAACCGTCCCCATCACCGTCTTTGATCCAGCCGACGAGCTGCCCTTCCGGGATCTCCTCGAAGCCGAGCGCGTCGTACACCTCGTTCAGGAACAGATATCCCTTCCGGTTCAGCTTCTCGTTGCACGCGTTCTGCATGCGGACCAGGAAGTCGAAGTTGTATTCCTGCGACTTGGTGTGCATGTTCGAGTTGAACCCGTCGAAATAACGGGCATAGAGGGAATATCCGTTCCCATCAGGATGCACCGCTTCGCAGACCTCCGTGACCTCCTTTTCCTTGCCGTTCTTGAGCGTCTTCGTGTACGAGACCTCCTCGTCCCGGATGCCGAGGCGGTACTTCTTGTCGACTTCCTCGCCATAGTCCTCGATGACGCGGCTGCGGTACTCGCCGTACATCGCCTCGAGCGTCGCGTACGCCGCTCCGACCGCCGCGAGGCGGGAGCGCAGCCTGCTGTGGCTCCACACGACCATGGCGACGCCCCCGCCTATCATCAACGCGGACGGGGCGTAGTCGAGGGCGACCTTCCCGGCCATCTTGGAATATGCCTTGACCTTCTCCTCGGTCGTAGCTTTGACGAATATCCGGTTGAGCTCGGCGTCCTTCTCCTCGACGCGCTCCGGGAGCTTCTTCCACGTGGTCACGCACGCCAGCACCGTGCCGCCGACCATCGCGGCCACGCCGCAGCCAAGCGCGATTTCCGGCGCGTGCTTCGACGTCTTCATGATGATCGGAGCGGTCACGTCCGCCACCTTCCCAAGAGCCTTGCTCACGATCTCGATTTTCATTGCCTTTCTCCTTTCGCTTCAGGCTGGTACTCATTCACTTCCTTTGTGATGAATTCGACCGTTCCTTCGGTTCCTTCCCTGACGTGTTGTTCCAAAACTTCCCTCGCCTTCGCGTTCCTAACGTCGACGTAGGTTCTCAAATACCACTCGACGGCCATGTCGCAAATATCCTTGTACGTGTGCAAGCCGTCTTTTTCGTGCACCATCAGCAGTTCGTCCAACACGGGTTTAGCCTCGTCTGGAATATCCACCGATACTTTCATGCGCGCTCCTTTCTCAATGCACGATCCCTCCGAACGAGCGCCGTTGCCTGACGACACCCGGTTCGACTTCCTTTTTCTCCATGACCGGCAGGTCAGCCCCGCCCGTGACGAATTTGTACACTTCGACGTTGCAATCCGGGCACAAATCGATGCGCGCCCATTTCAATCCGTTCGACGTCCTAATGTACACGTCCGCCACCTGCTCCGATTTAAAATATGATTCGACGTGCTTTCCGCACCTGCTACAGATCATCTTCGAGTCCTTACTGCTCGTGGTCCAGTCAATCGATGGGCTCGGGCTTAGGCAAATCGATGATCCACCCGTCTCGGGATCGGACCACCTCGACGTCCCTCAGCTCGCCCCAACCGTACTTGTTATCCGTGTACTGCGCTTCCTCGCCGGCGAGCTCGTAGAAGTCCGCAACCGACACCATGCCGTAGTCCATGGTGATGTCGATCATGCACTCGAGCACGTTCTCGGCGGAGTACCGGTCCTCGAACAATATGTCGTCGAACGAATGGAGCGCCCTGCGGTTCCCCCGCCTGCGCCTGTAATCGTCCTTGCGCCTGTTGCGATCGTAGTAGTCGGAATATGACGCCCTGCTCCTGGAGCCCTCGCGCTTGACGTTCCTCGGAGCGTACGCGCCGCCGAAGAGCACCGCGTCGATGCCCTTCTTCACAAGGTCCGCGATGGTGTCCTTGACCGCTGGGATGAGGACGTCCCACAGCAAATACGATTTTACCTCGGACATGTCCTCCCCGATGATGGCCTCTCCGACTTTCTTCGCCGCCGGCTTCTTCTTGCGCTTGACATTGCCCTTGACGACTTTCTCGACGTGCTTCTTCTCAGGTTTCTCCTGAATATCCGAACCTTTCTCCCGCGGCGTTTCCGCGTAAGACGGCTTCGGCGTCTGCTGGGTCTCGGCCATTATTTGACCTCCTCGAACGTGACCTCGTCGGTTGTCGGATCATATGTCATCTTGTGCCCCATGTTGAGGTGCTCCTTGATCTCCTCTTGTGAGACGGGCTTGACCTCTTTCGGCTCATCCGGCCCGAATATGATGTCCAGGATGAGGTCGACAAGCAAGCCGAAGTCATCGGACGTCTTCTCGAAGACGATGCTCGAGACGGCGACACCGATGCCGTACCGCCCAAGCTTGTCCTTGATCTTCCCGGAGAACTTCTCGGGCTCGGGGACGATGCCCTTGAGCGCCCGTCCGATGAGCGATGACGAGCACATCCCGATGAACACCGGAACGCCCTTGGTCGCGACTTGCCTCACGGTTTCCTTCTTGATCTCCATTGCGGTCTCCTTTCCAAAAGACTCCCTCGCGAAAAAATAAAAAAGAGCCGCCGCGATCGCGACGACTCCCGGAGCGCCGACTCACCTGTTCTTGGCTTTGTCGACGAAGTACCACGCTGCTCCGATAACGCCTCCGATGAGCAGCACCGGCCAGAGCATCATCGCGAAGCTACCCAGCATGGTCAGGGTGAAACCCCCGACCACGAAAATCAGGTAGAACGCGATCCAGCCAGTGACCGCTCCTAAAACGTACCAGAGCACCTTATCCTTCGTTTGCATTTCCTGCCTCCTTTCGGCTTCGGCATCTCCTATTAAGAGGCGTTAAATATCCGCGGTCACTCGATCCCGATCCGTTTCGCCTCCAATTTCTCCCGATGCTCTTTCATGCATTTCGGGCAGAAATAAGCCTCGCCCCTGGACCCGATGACATGGTAGATCTTGTCTTCGGGCTTCATGAGTTTCAGGCACTCGTCGCACAGGTAGAGGTCCTTCATTTCCCATCTCCCATCTGCGAGTCCAACTTGTTGCACGGGGTCTCGCTCACATACGTCGGGACGCGCCTCAGGACCGAGACGCACGCCGGGCACACGTCGAATTCGTCCCATTCGGTGCATTGCATGAGCAGCACGCCCCAGCCCGGATCATCCGGGTCCAAGTGCGTTCTCCCGCAGATATCGCATTTGCGCACATCGCTCATGAGTCCCACCTCTCCCATTCTGATTCGAAAACGGACAGTTTCGTGTACGCGAATCGGAACGACGGCTTCCCGGGAATATGAACCTCGGCCTCTATCGCCTTCACGCGTCTCCTGACGGTGACATCGTACACCTTTCCGGGGATCACGGCAGCTCCGCTAAAGCCCATGACACGCTCGCCAAGATACACGAATTTCTCCTTCTTGCACAATATCCGCGACGCTTCGCTGTGAGCGGACCGATAGTACCTAAGAGGCACGTTCTCGATAAACTTCACGCAAGCTGGACAAATATCGAAGTCGATCCCCGGCGCTTGCAAACGTCCCCATCCGTCTGAGGATTCGAAAACATCGGATCCGCATAAATCGCACTTACACATCGAAATCTCCATTCAGCTTGAAGCCGTTGTTGTCGAAATCGTCGAACAAGGTGACGGTCATGCCGACGCTTTTCGCCGCATGCAATTCCGCGGATGCCCCGACGCTGTCCTGGTATCCCTCGATCATCAGGATATCCGTGTACCACGGGTTGCCGTCCTCATCCGACTTGAGCAACTCAAGCAAACTCAACCGAACGGCCTCGGAATGTGGCAGGTCCTTCATCACGTCGACGAAATCGTACGGATTGTAGATGTCCTCCTTGAGAATATACGGATTGGTGATTCGAAGCGCCCGTTCCGTGGCCACGAAGGTCGGGCCGTTGTAATACTGCACACCGGTCATAGGACCGGATATGTACACATGCCGTTTCTTCTTCATCTCATCGCCTCCCGTCGAACACGCGCCTATCGACGATGCCGACGTTGTAGTTCAAGACCAGGCATGGGCGGTCGTCATTGCTCAGCATTGACGTGAAGTAAACGTCAAGCCTATCTTTAGAGATATCCCACCCTAGCGCATCGCATACGAAACCGTTGGAATCCAGTCCGAGTTCGTAATAGAAATCGGACAGGCGGACGATCGACTCGTCGATGAGCTGCTTGTTGATCGCCCCCTCGGCGGCTTTGAGCAGTTCTGGAGACGACCTGAAGTACCGCCCGGTCACTCGGTCGTAGCACAGGCACAAGCCGTCCTCGTCCGGAGAATATGAGTAATCGTCGTCGAACGGGCACTCGTCCTTCGCCAGCTTGTCGGACACGGCTTGCATGAGCTCGGACGCCCCTTCATCGCCGAGCTTCTCGAGCGCCTTCTCCTGATACGTCGTCAGCGTCTTCTCCGCCAGGGAATACGCCGTGGCGAGCGTCGCCGCGCGTTTGGATTGGATGTTGTGCGCCGCCAGCACGAAACTGACGGAGGCCACTCCGGATATGACAGGGGGCAACACCGCCGGGGCGAGCTCGTACAGCTCTTCACGCCATAGGTCGATGCGCTCCTCCTTCGTCTTGGCCTTGTGCGCTCTCAATTCGACGTACCCATGATGCGCCGCTGCGACTTTCGGCGCTGCCTTGGCGGTCAACGCGATCGTCGTGACGAACCCGCCGATGCCAAGCCCCGTGAATATCTCCGGCGACTTCTTCAAGAAAAACCCTTTCGCCACCGCGAGGCCCTTCCTGACCGTTTCCATGTTCATTTCCAACACTCCTTTCTACCAGATTCCCATAACTGCCTTCACGCAGAATATGACGATCGCGATGAGGATGACGAACCCGAGCGACACGATGACGCTCGTTCGGTTGCGCCTTTCTTCGATCTCCGCCATATCCCTGCGCAGCCTCCCTATCAATTGGATGTTACAGAGGTGGTGATGCCTGTCACGGGCATCTACGCTTTTCTGAAACAGATCCACCTCCATTTTCTGCTCCATCTCCATCATGTAGAGCATGTCCCTCGTCAACCATCTCGACATTTTTCCTTTCGCTCCTTTCGCTTGAATATGACACGGGCGACACATCGATGACGTCGTCCGGACGCCAACCGATTCCCTCGCGCCCCATTGTCACCCTGAACGTGTACCTCACCACATCACCCTCTTGATCTGGCGTTTTCCAACGGACACCTCTCGGATGAACCCATGCGGCTTGAACGTGATGAAGTCCACGTCGGTGTCGAATATCCGTCGAACCTCGTCGTACGTCTCCTGACTCACGAGGTACACCCTCGCATCATCCTCGCCGACGTAGCTCACTTTGAATTCGACGAGAGCTTTCTCCACGTCATCACCTCCAAGTCGTGTGGACGTCCACCGTGCCGGACTCACAGCCGGAGTCCATGACGATGGCCATGCCTTGGCTGATCTCTATCTCCGTCCCCTCGGCGTAATCGGAGCTCGCGACCACGTAATGGCCGTCATCGGTGCGCCAGAACCCCTCGTCGTCAACATGCAGCTGGTCGTCGTAGACGGCCGAGGACGCGTAAAACGTCTCGTGATGGCCGTTGAATTCGTAGGTTCCATCGAAGCTGTTGAGCCCGTCCGGGTTGCCCTGGGTCCCACCGGAATATGACGGCTCGGAATAATAGTACTGACTTGCCCAGTATTCCGCCGCTGCTACCTCCTCGGCGAGACGCTGCTCCTCCTCGATGCGCGCTTGCTCTTCGCGCATAGCAGCCAACTGCTCGGTGGTCTGCGCAGCGTGTTGCTTTTGTTTCTCGTGCTCGTACACGTCGATCAGGTTTCGCCCCGCACGGTCTATCGGCGTGCTGGCAAACGTCGTGTCTTCCTTGGAGTATGGCTCGTCTGCGTGCGCGTTGTTGATGATGGCCGCCATGAGCGTCATAAGCAGGAACGCCACGAGCAGCATGATGCCGACCGCGATCCCGTCCCTCGCCAGGTTCGCCTCGGACTCCTCGTGCCATTTCTCTCCGATTGTCTTCTGCATTTCCATTCCTTTCGTTTCGGTTGAAAAAATAAAAAGGCCGGGAACACACGGCCCGCCCCTCGGCGACAGCATGTGCTGCGCACTTGGGCAGGCGCGAATGCACCAGCCTTTTGGAGTTTACGCCTCTTCTTCAAGAGGGCCGAACTCCGCTTCGAAGTGACCCTTGAGTTCCGGGTCGGCCTTGATATCATCGATGGTCAAGCCATTCTCCTGCATGTAGGCGTTAGCCTCGCGCTGAGCCAGCAGACGCCAGCCAATAGCCCCAACGGCCACCGCACCTGCGATGCCCGCCGCAGCAATCTTAGCCTGCTTCGGCACAGCGGCGATCTTATCGCCAACCTTGCGGAAGAATCCTCGACGCTCGACGACCTCTACGGTCTCCTCGTCCTCAGTGATGATCTTCTCAACGTTTTCAGCCATGATAACTCCTTTCGTTTATGGCTGTTACTCCTATATAGAAGCGTTCTTTTTTCGCGGTTTCGTGATGAGCCTCATCTGATAAGGTGGCTCGACATCGGGATAGAACTCGACGCGCAGTTCGTATTTCCTTCCAGAATATACTCGGTAATGCCGTCCGTTGTACATCTGGACGTCTTGCGTCTTGCGCATCCGGTCCTGTGCCACCACATCGTATTCATAAACTAAGATATCATCCATCAAACCCTCCCGAGATTTCTCATGCGCATCTCGCGCACTTCCTCCACTGAAATATCCGCCCACCGTTTGGCGATGGGATAGTCCATCCATTTCTTCTTCCCGGCGAAGTGGCGTATGAACGCCTGCGCCGGATCGTGCAACTTCACGAACGGAAGACACGAGTTGTATGTGGGCGGCACCTCCAATATCCATCCCTGGCACAGGAAGGACATCGCGTCCTGCTCCAGCCAGGTGAACTTGCGCCTGTTGAGCGCCTCGATAACCTCGACCGCCTTGCCGCGTTTACGGAGCAGATCGAGGTTGTACAGGCACACCCCAATATTGTAGTATTTGAGGGAAGCGGCTCCGGGCTTGCATCGTTCCGGTTCGAGCGCCGCGGCGAAGTAATATCCGCCGTCTGCGTCCAGGTCCGCGTTCCAGATCTCACGGCAGTCCCTCAGAGCGAACGTGTCGCAATCCAACGCCAATATCCGCTTGTAATAGGGGAACTCGAACGCGAGTGCCGCCCGGATCATGGCCATGTACGTGAACTTGCTGTCCATGTTCGGCCCGTCCGGCGGGAAATATCGCTGCCCGCTCACGTTCTTGACGAACACCGGCAGGTCCTTGTAATCGTACGGGAACTCGTCATCCTCTATGAGCAAATGCGCCTCGTCAACCAATCCGGCTCCGAGCATGCTCTTGACCGCGGCCCACATCGCCGGATACAGGTTCTTGGTGCCGGTGTACGCCACCGCCATCGGCTCTTTCATTCAAACCTCCTATTCGAACGAAGGCAGGTCCCCGGAATACCCCTTTATGGGATTCTCGGACCGCTCGTTCAGCTTCTCGATGCCCTTTCGAAGGTAGTCCTCCCATTCGGGCTTTCTGCACGTGTACTTGACCCACATCGCGTCCCGCACGACGTCGGGTTGGGTGACCCATTCGAAATCCGGCTTGTCGTCAGTGTGCCCGCGTATGTCTCCGACGTCCCTGAAATTAGAAAGTGGGGCGATGATATCCCCGAACTCGCTCCAATGCTCGATGGGCACCCAGAGGAGCATCTCGCTCTGCGGGGGACTGTCGTCTCCCTTTTTGCGATTGAGCAAGAATATGACGCCGATGACGACTGCTATGACAACCGCAATCGAAACCACCGCGAAAACCACATTTGGCTCCATAAAAACCTCCATTTCCACGACTAATATGACCTTGAGACCCAAAACAGGGCCTTAAAACGGCTCTCATTCGTTTTGAGCTTCTGACCTGCTAACATTTTATGCTTTTCCAGCCAATCGAGGAAATCTTTGCTGCATTTTCGGTTGTCGGTCATCGCTTCGCCCTTCTCGCGTAGTATCGGTACTTCACCTGCATCAGCTCTTTCGCATACTGCATGTCTACTTGGCATTTCGCGCCAGGAACCGCCTTCGGGCAGTCGGACGAACCCCAGTCGGGACATTCGCCCACGTTGAAGTCGGTGCCCATGTCGCACGGATGCTTCTCAGTCGCGCTAGTCATCGCGCACCTCCAATCCCTCAAGCAGCGCAATCAGCGCGTCAGCGTCGTACTCGTGCTTTTCGCCGTCCACGTCGATGACCACGCGTTTAATGTTCCCGAACGCCTTGCTGACCGATTCGCGCACACGATGCTCGCCGCGCGTCATGTAAATGAAGAGCGTGTTCGGCTCTGGCAGCTTGTCCAGATTCGATTTTAGCACGCGGCCTGTAACCGTCCCGCTGAAGTCTGCGCAATCCTTCGCGCTAATAATTGCCCACTTTTCTTTTATCGCGTCGCGCGTCGTTGAAATGTCCATGTCGCTGCTCTCCTTCACTCTCGCGCCGCAGTTTGGGCAATAGTTCGGCACACCGTACCCACCTATTCCGCACTCGCTGCATTTGAAGTAACCGTGATTTGCCAATGCGTCTACGTTTTCGCACGTCCCGCTCCCCAGCTCGGCGTTCAGCTCGTCGGCGATTGCCTGCCAGCGTGCAGACGGCACCCAAACATCGAAGTCGAAACGTTTTTCGATTGCCTCCCGCACCTGCTCGGCTGTCAGCGTGCCGTGTTCGGCATCGCGTAGCTTCACGCCCTCTTCGGTCAGCTCGATGCACCAGAACTTGCGCAGGCCGTCCCACGATGCGCTGATGTGCCAATCGTTCTCGAGGCAGCGCAAAAGCTCGTCGTATGGCGACTCGCTCTCCAGCTCGGCGCGGGTGTTCCAGACTTCAATTACTTGCTCCGCTGTCTGGTGCCTATCAGGCATCGAACATCCGCATTTCACGCAAGCCACATACGGCTTAATCGTGTATCGTTCGATTTCCGCTTCGCCTCCGCAGAACGGGCAGCTCAACAAGGTCGTTTCATCGCTCATCGGTCCACCGCCTTCTCTGCATTGAACGCATCGCGAGGATTTGTCCACTTGCGTTTGCGTTGCGCCTTGATTGCGCAGAAACGGCATACGAACAACTCCTGCTTTTTGCCGTCCTTCCAAACGTCGGCTGTCTGGAAGTTGCTCACATGTAGTTCATCGCCGCAAATCGGGCAAACGTTGGCTGCATCGATCATGCTCATTCGCCGCCCTCCTTCCACTCGCTCCCCAGCGTCGCGGCGAACGTGAGCAAATCTGCCACCTTCTCAACGTCGCTGGCGTAGCAGGCCAGCAATTCATGCAGCGTCATGGACGATGCCCCGACGTCGCGCATCTCGTTGGCTATACCACGAAGACGCTCGGCAAGTCGGGCTGCTGACGTCCCGCTACCCAGCGTCGCGGCCACGGCCTGTTCGTGCTCTGCCTGTATCTCGTCGCAAATCGCGTGCAGCTCGGTCTCTGGTATCTCGATTGTCCCTCGCCAATAGCGGAGCCTGCCAGCCATCTTGAGCTTTGACAGCGATTGCAACTCGGTCGTTCGGCTCTCAGTCGCGCTAGTCATCGCGCACCTCACTTTCAAGCCATTCGAGCAATTCTGGTTCGTAGACGTTGCTACCGATGATTTCCGAGAGCGGGCATTCCCAGCACGGGAAATTGTCATCGCATTTGGCGCAGGCGTTCGCAAGCGTCCATGCTGCTTTTTCAGGCGTGCCGAACAGCTTCTCGTAGTTAGTCATCGCGCCCTCTCCGCAACGAGGGCATTTGCCAGGAAGCTCAGTTAAGTCGTGCCTTGTCACGAACTCGCCGCAGCATGCACACCTTACGTCGAACAGCGCCGCTCCGTCTTGGTCGCCCCTCGTCCCGTAGAACGACCACCATTTGCCACTAGTCATCGCGCATCCCCCTCGCTTCTTTGCCTATGATCCTTCAACCAATCTAAGAAATCGTCCGTGCATTTCTTGCACAAGTCCATTTTCTCGTAATCCATTTCGGGATGATCGAGGTGTGCGAACGTTCCGTTGGCTTCTATTTTCAAATCCGGTTCGTATGCGTAAAACGAGTTGCATCCATCGCATAGAAACGCATAACTCATGATTCCTCCTCACGCTTGAGTTCCTCGATGAGAAACGACAGGTACTTGCGGGCTTTCTCGAGATCCTGCGTCGGAGTGCCCTTGTCCTCATACCGCCAGATGTATTTGAGCGCCGCGCCCTTCAAATATCCGCGATACTCCTCCGGACTCAACATCGCCCGAATCCAATCGATGCACTCGAGCGAGCCCTTCGCGTAATGCTCGGGATGGTCGACTTGATCGAATTCTTCCGTCACCATACGTGATGCCCCCTCAACGTCATGGCGTCCTGGTAAATATGCTCGTATTCGTTCATGAGCTTGCGCCCGAAATCGGTCAGGACGGATCCAAGAGCGCCGTGCCGCACGAGGAGGCTTTTCTGAAAATCGTCCTCCACGCCGTTAATGAGGGTCCAAGCTTTGGAATACGACATTCCGAGATCCTTTGCGGCGTGATGGAGCGAACCAGTTTCGTCCACGCCTCTCAGGAGCAGGTACGCTCCCTTGCAAAAACCCCCATGTTTGCTGAATTCGCCACGCTGCCCGTCCGGCGGGTAGATCGTGAGGATGAAATGCGGTGTCCCAGCCCTTCTCTGCGTTTTCGCCATGATGCTCCTTTCTCTTTTAGAAAAATAAAATAGACCGCCGCGATTGCGACGGTCCGAGGTGGATCACTTGACGAGCTTTACGATGCCCTTTGCGATCCTAAAGACAGTGTACAAAATGCAGCTCCACGCGGCAACGCCTGCAACATAAAACCCCACATTCTGCGCTTTGGATGTGGCGGTCAACGCGATCGTCGTGACGAACGGCGTTCCGTTTTTGCACCACACTTCCTTCTTGATCTCCATTGCGATCTCCTTTCTCTTCGGTTTCCCACCTCGTTAAGAGGCGTGAAATAATCGCGGAAGAAAATAAAGGGCCGCGATTGCGACCCTTTGCCGGGGACGTTGGTCTCGGGTGCCCCGGCTCCTTTCGTTAACTCTTCGACGAATATCCCACTATCAATGATACTAAAAATAGCAGAAACACGCCGAAAGCCTTCACTCCTTCCATGAGCCCCCTTTCTAACGTCTCCTATTAAGGACTGTGAAATAATCGCGGTCGAGAATAACACGGTTCTGACGGGGGTCTTCGGCGGAAAAATAAAGGGCCGCGATTGCGACCCTAAACAGGAGCCGGAGAACCGAAGTTTTAGATTCCTTTCTTTGCGAGCTCCTTCACTACATCCTTGGCGAAGGCATGAGTCTGGACCTTCCAACAAACAACCCCGAAAACCAGCGATCCAATGGTGATCACTGCCATCGTGACGTTTGGATGATTGCCCATAAACTCGACAACCCTATCTTCAAGTGTAGTTTTCTTCTCGTCCATTTTGGACTCCTTTCTTTCGGTTTCCCACCTCGTTAAGAGGCGTGAAATAATCGCGGAAGAAAATAAAGGGCCGCTATTGCGACCCTTGGGTGAAAATCAGATGCTGTTGTAATATTCCCTCGCTTTCTCCTCGTCGTCGAAACGAGTCCAGCTCGTGAACGGGCGGTCGGGAACAGACGCCCGGAAAACGGTCCATTCCGGGACACAATCGTCACAGCGCGCCCCATCGCAGTTCCCACAAGAGGAACTGGTCTCGGCGGCGCTACCGCGATTCAAGTGCCCGGAATATGACATCTCCAGGCTTTTCTTGCTCCACGCCTCTCCGTCAACCTCGATTCTGTCCTCGTATTCCTCGATTACGACTCTTCTGATCGGCGTTTCCATATTTACTCCTTTCATCGGTTTCACCTCGTAAAGGGACGTTAATTATTCGCGTTTGCCTATAAAATAAAAACAAACGGAACCTCGGCGGGAAAAATAAAGGGCCGCGATTGCGACCCTTCGAACTAGTGAGTGATTCCCCATGCGTCCGGTTTCTTAGCGCGCCAGTTGGGCGCGTATTCCTCGATGGTGTAGGTGCCATCCTGAAGACGGGTTTCGTCGAACGAATATCCCGTGTCGGTGCGATACAGCACTCGGGATTCCTCATGCCCAGCCCATTGGCCGCGCATGACGTCCCAAGTGTCGAACGTCACGAACCGGGCGTCGACGACGACCCCCATTTCAGGATGGCCCACGATCCCCTTTCCGAGGAACAGGCATCCATGAGCTTTGCTACTTTTAACTTGCAGCATGACATTCTCCTTTCCATCAGTCCTATAAAGGAGCGTTAAATATTCGCGAAAAAAAAAAAGAGGCCGCG
>Ga0310690_10003429_pt1 | contig 23765 bp, 16 predicted proteins | sample AusTroGonzalo_MG_2_FD_207661 | JGI IMG/M metagenome (GOLD analysis project Ga0310690, IMG submission 207661) | Bovine rumen microbial communities from tropical cattle in Woodstock, Queensland, Australia - Gonzalo_04 (v2) (version 2) | ecosystem: Host-associated > Mammals > Digestive system >... | reverse complement strand
CGAAGATTGCTCAGGTCTCTGCCGAAAAGGGCGAATGGGCTCACCTTGAAAACAAGGAATTCACCATTCCCGACGGAGCAGCTGATATTCAGCTCTACATCGAAACGGAAGAGAGCAAGTGCAGCTTCTATGTTGACGAGGTCGTGGGCGCAAAGAGCGGTACGGAGATCGCCCCGCCCCCCGCAGCTGTCAAAATGAACAAGGGCGACATCAACTACGACGGCGTTATCAATTCCTTCGACGCTGGACTCGCACGCAAGGGTATCGTTGACGGCATTACAGACAAGAGGACTCTCAAAGCTGCCGACGCCGACAGCAACGGTGTATATGAGGTCGCTGACATGGTACTCATTATGGATTACGTTCTGGGCAAAATAACGGAATTTCCTGTGGTCGAGCCGGTCGTTATCCCCGGACAGGTCAAGTACACTATGGAGGAGCTCACCGAAAAGGTACAGGGCGAGCTCGTAAACAATGAGCCTAACGACTCACATCAGGAGAAGCCCGGCGTCAAGTACGGTACTATCCAGAAAAAGACCTATTTCTCCAAGAAGGCAAACAAGAACAAGCCTTACAATATCCTGCTCCCTGCCGATTACGACGAGAGCAAGGAATACCCCGTACTCTACGTCCTCCACGGCTTCTTCGAGAACGAGGACCGTATGATAACAAAGGGCAACGGCGTAATGTATACCCGTCAGATAGTCGGAAACGCTATTGCATCCGGAGAGGCAAAGGACATGATCGTTGTATGTCCGCTCATCTTCACAAGTGCTACCAAGGAGAGCGCTACCGGCTTCGGTGATGCCGCCTCAGTCGAGGGCTACAATAATTTCGTTGACGACATCGTTGACAGCCTCATGCCCCACATCGAGGAGAATTACAGCGTCAAGACCGGCAGAGACTACACCGCCGTTACAGGCTTCTCTATGGGCGGTATGGAGTCCCTCCAGATCGGTATGAAGTACGGTGACAAGTTCGGATACATCGGAGCTATCTGCCCTGCCCCCGGCGCTTCAGGCGCATTCAAGTGGAACAGCGAGGAGGAGACTCCTCATCTGGTATTCATTACCGGAGGCACCTCTGATGACGTCGTGGGACTAAACACACCTCAGGGCTACCACAATAACTTCACCAAGAACGGCGTTCCACACGTATGGCACGTTGTTCAGGGCGGCCACCACGGTGACGACTCTATACACTCAAGCCTCTACTGCTTCGTAAGAGCGGTATTCCAGGCTACGGACTGATAATTGTATTATTCATATTTTTCCTCATCAGCACAAAAAACCGGAAGTCAGCTAAGACTTCCGGTTTTTCTTTTGAAAAAGGCAGATAATATTTTAGCCATAAGGTATTGACAAATACCCCATAAGGGTATATAATATAATCACACGATACCCGTGTGGGGTATATGAAAGGAGTGCTTCTATGGAAAAAAACGAAAACTGCTGCGGACGTAAGAAAAAGCGCAGTGATGAAGAATTCAAGTCACTGATGAACAGGCTGAAAAGAATCGAGGGACAGGTCCGGGGAGTTGAAAAAATGCTCGAAAGCGACGCTTACTGTCCTGATATACTGACGCAGGTCTCGGCTATAAACAGCGCTCTTAACAGCTTTAACAAGGTCCTGCTGGCTTCCCATATGAAAAGCTGTGTCGTAAATGATATTCGCGCCGGAAAGGACGAGGTCATCGACGAGCTCGTTACCACGCTTCAGAAAATAATGAAATAATAAGGAGCTGCAATGGAACAATATAATGTTACCGGCATGAGCTGTGCGGCTTGCAGTTCAAGAGTGGAAAAAGCCGTTTCAGCCGTTCCGGGAGTAAAAAGCTGTGCAGTGAGCCTCCTTACCAATTCAATGGGAGTTGAAGGAACTGCATCCGAAACTGATATAATCCGGGCAGTGAAAAACGCCGGATACGGTGCCTCCAGAAAAGGCGGAGCAGTCAGTCCGGCAGCGTATGATGACATACTCAGAGACACCGAAACACCAAGGCTGAGAAAGCGCCTTATCAGTTCGCTGATAGTGCTGTCAGTGCTGATGTATTTTTCAATGGGGCACATGATGTGGGGCTTCCCTGCGCCTGCGGCATTCGATAACCACGTATTCCTCGGAGTTTTCGAGATGCTCCTCGCCATTATCATAATGATGATCAACAGCAAGTTCTTCACCAAAGGTTTTAAAGCGCTTATTATGAGGCACCCTGATATGGATACCCTCGTTGCGCTGGGCTCTGGCGCCTCCTTCGGTTATTCCCTCGCCGAGCTCTTTATAATGATACTCGCGCAGGGCAGAGGCGATAATGAGACCGTTATGAAATACGGGATGAACCTGTATTTTGAGTCGGCAGCAATGATACCCACGCTCATCACAGTAGGAAAAATGCTTGAAGCGATGTCCAAAGGGCGTACCACCAATGCTCTGAAAGGTCTCATAAAGCTTGCTCCGAAAACAGCAGTCCTCTATCATGACGGCGAGGAACGTGAGGTAGGAATCGAAGAAGTAAAAGAGGGCGACATTTTCGCGGTCAGACCAGGAAGCAGCATTCCTGTTGACGGCGTTGTAGTGTTCGGCTCATCAGCAGTTGACGAGTCAGCTCTCACCGGTGAGAGTATCCCTGTGGACAAGGAGGAGGGCTCCACTGTTTCCGCCGGAACTATCAACACAGCGGGATATATCCGATGCCGTGCCACAAGAGTCGGAGAGGATACCACACTTTCCCAGATAATAAAGACCGTCTCGGATTCGGCTGCGACAAAGGCTCCCATAGCCCGGATAGCCGATAAAGTCTCAGGCGTATTTGTACCGGCTGTCATGGCAATATCACTGATGACTCTTGCCGGCTGGATAATAGCCGGAAAAACGTTCAGCTTTTCCGTTGCGAGAGCTATCTCCGTGCTCGTTATAAGCTGCCCCTGTGCACTTGGACTTGCTACTCCGGTAGCCATAATGGTGGGAAGCGGAGTCGGCGCAAAAAACGGTATCCTCTACAAAACCGCAGCTTCTCTTGAAGGCGTGGGCAGAGCCAATATAGCGGCGCTTGACAAGACCGGAACCATAACCGAGGGCAGACCTGTGGTCACCGATATACTTCCATTCGGTATCACCGAAAACGAGCTGCTCACCTGCGCTGCCGCCCTTGAAGCCAAAAGCGAACACCCACTTGCAAAGGCTGTGACCGAGAGAGCTGCCGGTATGGACATTCCCGAGGTCGCTGAGTTCAGAGCTCTTGCCGGAAACGGTCTTTCGGCTGTGCTCGGAGGCCAGCTACTTGAAGGCGGAAGCTATAAATATATCTCACAGAAATACACCATTCCGCAGGAGCTCCAAAGTAGTATCCGGGAGCTTTCCCAACAGGGAAAAACTCCCCTGCTGTTCGCTAAAGGCGGCAGCTTCATCGGTATCATCGCTGTTGCGGATACAATTAAGGAGGATTCCTCAGCAGCCGTAAAAGAGCTGAAAAATATGGGCATAAGCGTTTTCATGCTCACCGGCGACAACGAGCTCACAGCTGATGCCATAGGCAGACAGGCAGGAGTTGACAGCGTTATCGCAGGAGTCCTCCCCGAAGGCAAGTCACAGAAAATATCCGAGCTGAAAAAGCAGGGCAAGGTCATCATGGTAGGCGACGGAATCAACGATGCTCCCGCACTTACTTCCGCAGATACGGGTATTGCAATAGGTGCAGGCGCTGATGTTGCAATAGATGCTGCCGACATCGTGGTGATGAAAAACAGGCTCACAGACGTTACCGCTGCGATACGTCTCAGCCGTGCAACTATAAGGAACATCCACGAGAATCTTTTCTGGGCATTCCTGTATAACGCTGTGTGCATACCCCTTGCGGCAGGTCTGTACGGCATAGAAATGAAGCCTGCATACGGTGCGGCGGCTATGGCGATGTCGAGCTTCTGCGTTTGTATGAACGCTCTCAGGCTGAACTTGGTCAAAATACATGACGCCGGTCATGATAAAAAAATAAGCTCCGGAAACAACACTTCCGGAGAGAGAAAAATGGAGGAAAAAACTATGACAAAAACTGTTAAGATTGAAGGCATGATGTGTGAACACTGCGAGGCAAGAGTCAAAAAAACTCTTGAAGCAATCGACGGTATTGAGAGCGCCGCTCCCGACCACAACACGGATACCGCTGTTATAACGCTCAGCAAGGATGTTCCCGCTGACGTTATCAAGGCTGCCATTGAAGCGCAGGATTACTCGTTTATCGGAATAGAGTAAGTCCCGCGACACACAAAAAATACCGGCTTTCACAGCCGGTGTTTTTTTTATTCTGATAATGAAAGTATCTTTATATCGCCGGAGGATGTGTCGATGCTCAACTTGTTAGTGCCGCTTCCCTTTGTGTACGTATCGCCGTCCTTGCTGAGTTCAAGGTTGGAATCAAAATCGCCGGAGCTTGTGTCAATGTCGGCGGTGAACTCTGCATTTTCAGGCACATAGACCTTAACATCACCCGATGAAGTATCTATATCGGTATCGGCAGGCATAGCTGCAAGGCGGACTACTATCCTTCCGCTTGAAGCCTCGGCATCAAGCTCTCCTGCCTTTTCAACGGTTATGTCAATATCACCGGATGAAGCCTCTGCGTCAATGGAAGCAGCCTCACCCTTCTGCTCGATGGTTATGTCACCGGAGGAGGATTCAACGTCAAACTTTTTTGCATTGCAGCCAATAAGCTTTATGTCGCCCGACGACACGTCAGCGCTGATAGTATCAGCGGTTATATCCTTAAAGACTGCGTCACCGGATGAACCGTCATAGCTGAGGACATTGAGCTCTATATCCTCAGGTATCATTATTTCAAGCTCTTTTTCAAGGCTGCCGAATCCCACGAATGTCTCGCCGGATTCGCAGAACTGTATGCGGAGGGTATCTCCGTCCAGCCAAGTGTGTACCTTCTGGGAATCCTTCAGGTCGTTCTTGCAGCTTTCGGTAACTGTAACGCTGTCCTCAGCGTGCTTGGAAACAGTTACCTTGCCGGAATTCCAGTTTATGTCCACGGAGCGTACCTCTATGCCTCTGAATCTGGTATTGCCGGAGGAATACTTTTCAGAATTCGAGTACGTCCTGCTTATTGATACACAGCCGGTCATGCAGGCTGTGACTGCCGCTGTAAGAAGAACTATCACAAAAACTATCGTCTTTTTCATTTTCTTATCTCCTTTTTATCCTTGTTTCCGGGAAGCAGTGCGCCTATGAGGGCAAATACTGCGGATATGAACGCTCCGCCAATGAGAACTGACCAGCATAATGCATCGTTGGCTTTTTCAGGTGTGCTGAACGAGAAGTCCATTGAAGGTATGTGTGTGGTGCCGTTGTAGATGAGCAGCACGATAGTATCATTGAAGAAGAACAGAAGCGCTCCGGCAAGTATGCAGGCTGCGGCTTTTATAAGTCCGTTCCACTTTGTAAGGCGTATTATCGCAAACATTGTCCACATAAACAGGAGCGGCGCCATTGAATATGCGGCTGCTATGCGGAAGAAGCCTCCGGAGCCGTGCTGTACGCCTATGCATATCATCATAAGCATATACGTCAGTGTATATCCCCCTGTGATAACCAGTCCCTTGTGGCTGCCTATACGCTTTGCAACGGGCTTAGAGGTGACTATCAGCGGCAGAAACGGTATCGAAAGTCCGAACAGCACCGCTGAGGCCGCCGTGAAGAACCAGCTTCCGCCAGAGTAGATACAGCATACTGCCAGAAGAAGTATTATGCTTCCGGTGAACGAAACGAGCGTCCGGCAGAGCCTGTTCTCCGCTGACATAAGGGGTACTACGATAAGTGAAGCCGGTATGAACATCGCTGAAAGAACGATGAAGAACCATGTAAGTCCGGCTCCTGTGGCAAGATTGACTATAAGGCATATAAGTATCGGTATGGCAAATATCGCTCCGATTATACTTCCGGCGATGGCGCTTCGCCTTTTGAAGAACCTCGCCTGTCGGTCCAGAACTTCGTCGCGCTCCTTTGCGATATTTCTGTCGATGACGTTGTCGCAGCTCCGCATATCCTCGCAGAGCTTTTTGCAGGGAGCACATTCGCTTAAATGCTCCTCCACTGCCTGCTTGCTTGAGGGGCTGCAAACATTGTCGATATAGAGCGGAAGAAGGTCAGCTATCATATCACAGTTATATTTCATTATCATTCATCCTTTCCTTGAGCTTCAATCTGGCGCGGTGAAAGGTCACTCTCGCCCAGTTTTCGGTCTTACTGAATATCTTTCCTATCTGGGCGAATGAGAGCTCGCCGAATACTCTAAGCTCAAATACCTCTTTGTACGGATCTTCCATTTCGTGCAGGAGCATATGTATCCTGAATGACGTATCAGAATCGGTTATACTCTGTTCAATATCGGTGTCGGTGTCTGCGAGCGTCTCGTCAGGCTCGTCCTGATACCGTGACGACTTCCTTGTATTATCAATGAATAGATTCTTTGCTATTGCACAAAGCCACGAATAGCACTCAGATTCCCCTCGGAAATTTGAAGTCATCGCCTTGAAGAATGTCTCCTGAGTTATTTCCTGTGCCTTGTGCTGATCCTTTGCCAGCGTCATCACGTAGGAATAGACCTGCATATAAAAGGTATCGTACAGCTTTTCGGTAGTCTTTTTGTCCAATCATCGCACCTCCTTTCCTTGCTCCTGTCAATAAGACGTATGAAAAACAGAAACGTTACAAAAAAATCAAAAAAAATCTTTTCAGAATATTTTTTCCGGAGAAAAATACAGTCATCTCATGCCGCAGACGGCTTATTTTTCAGCGTTTAAACTCGAAGAACGGCAGGTTCGGATACAAGCCTTTAATAATCAGACAACTAAAACCGTGATTTGTCTGAGACTGAGAAATGATCACTTTCAGGCGGTTATTTAGACTACATCAATTATATATTATCCGAAAAATTTTGTCAAATAATATAGTTTTGAAAACAGGTGAGACAAAACGGGTATTAAGTTGTCTAAGCATTGAGAGCGATTTTTATCTTTCAAAAATAAATGCTGCTTATGCATCGTACATCCTTTCATACTACGCTTATGCTTCCTCTGAAAAAGGAAATATAGTTTCAAGACGGATTTCTGGAAAAGAAATATATCGACTGAAAGGCGGTCATGAAGCATCCGACAGCCTTGACTGACCTACGGATAAGAATTCTCCTGTGACCTTTTGATCTAACTAATTATTGACATTTAACAGCTTCTCTTATGTCTCTAAATTCTTTTCGTACAATAAGCAGATTGAGAAGCAGCACGCAGCATTTTTATTGACTTTTTTCTGCAAATTTGTTATAGTGTTATTTGATGTGGTAATAAGCGCATATACGATGCTTATCACCACTATGTCTTGCACTTATACGCTTTAATTTGAGACAGGAGGAATCACAATGAGTAACAAGACAGATACGAAAAAAATATTTTTTGCAAACGGCGTCTTGCACGGTCACTTTACAGGCTGCGTTGAAGTTTCAAGAGAGTTGGCTTCAATGGGATATGATGTGACATGCTATGTTACAGATGAATTCGCAGACAGATTAAACGGTGTTCCCGTAAAAAAGGTAGTATATTCAGCAGATGTGAGCGAGATCGCAAAAAGGCTGCCTCCGCAGGCTCCCCCCTTTGCAATAAACTCGTTCCTTGTAGGAAAGGCAACAGGCACCATCATCGCCCTGTTATCAAAGGATGAAACAGACTACGATTATTATATCTTCGATGAATTCTTTGATATTGACGAAATGAACAAGGTTTTGAAAATTGATCCCGATAAATGCTTTATAATCTATTCTTCTTTCATCCTCACCGATGAAGACCAGTTCGATAATGCAAGACTGGTGGGCTTACAGGAAACCAATAGGAAGTACAACATCAATCTGCACGATTTTGTCGGACTCATATTCACTCCCAACAGATATAAGAAGCTCATACTGACTTCAAAACTCTTCCACTTAAGACCTAAGGACACCGACGAGAACTGCTACTTCCTCGGTCCGAATATCGAGAACAGAGAGACCAATGAGGATTTCGACTTTAAAAAGAACGAGAATAAAAAGCTGCTGCTTATCTCTTTAGGCACTGTATTCGGAAGGGATCTTGAGTTCTACCACCAGTGTATCGAAGCTTTCAAGGATTCCGACGAGTATCAGGTGATAATGTCTGTGGGAAAATTTGTCGATATTAATGAGGCCTTCAAAGAGATACCCAGAAATTTCAGCATTTATAATTATATTCCCCAGACTCAGATCTTGCCGAAGGTGGACGTCTTTATCACTCATGCAGGCTTTAATTCCACCTCGGAAGGTCTGGCGAGCGGTGCAGTTCTTGTCTTAGTACCGCAGGCGGTGGATCAGTTCGACGTTACAAAGGTCGTTCAGAAGCTGAATGCAGGTATAGCTTTAAACAAGCGCGATATAGATATTACCGCGGATGTTATAAAAAAAGCTGTTAACGAAGCTTACAATAACAGAGAGAGCTTCAGGGCTGGCACCAAGGCTATCTTAGACTCATTTAAAGAAGCCAGAAAGAACAGAAAAGAGATCTACTCAAAAATATTTGCTTAATTGCTCTTTTTTGAGGCATAAGCGAAAAACGCTCCCACAGACATTTCTGCGGGAGCGTTCGTTGTATCACATTATACTTACCACGAAAGCGTATGGTCAACTTTAACATCTGCGTGCTTGAGCTGACAGTAGGTATATCCGTCCTCCTCATAGGAGCCGAATTCTCCGGTAACGATTATGTTATCCCCAACCTGCGGATAATCATCCGGGTACTTATGCTCGCCGTCAAGAACAAACTCTATGCCCTGAGAACAGCAGGCAGTTGCGTCGCTGACAAGTGCGGCGAAGTATTCCCTGCCTATGTCATCCTGATAGTAGGCAAACTGTCCACCGACTCGTACCATTTTGCCCTCGTAGCTGCCGGAATTGTTCACCATGTCGCTTATCTGAGCGTAAAGCATATTTGCGTCGAGCTTGGTAAGGTCAATATCCACTTCTTTTCCGGAAGCTTCTGTTTCAGCCGGAGCCTTACTTCCGGCAGGCGCAGACGAGCTCTCCTGTACAGCAGCAGTTACAGCCGCCGCAGCAGCAGAAGCCTCCTTTTCCTCGATTATGCTGTTCACAGCGGAAGTATTTCCGCAGGCTGCAAGGGACATCACCGCTGCCGCCGCAATAATAAGACCGTGTATTCTTTTCATTTCATAGACCTCCGTTATATTGGTTTTACAAAAGCGTGACCATTCGCAGTCCTGAGTCAGCTCGCCTTTCTCTTTCCGAGAAATACAGAAGCAAGTGAGAACAGCAGGAATACTGCAAGATCAGCAACGACTATGGTCGAGCCCACAGGCGTTGAGAAAAGTATCGAGGATATTATGCCGAATGCCGCACAGAGCACCGAGATGACCGACGAGCATATGACCACCGAGCGGAAACTCTTGAATATTCTCATTGCTGCCAGCGCCGGGAATATTATCAGTGCGGAGATAAGAAGCGAGCCTACAAGATTCATCGCCAGAACTATTATCAGTGCCGTTACAACAGCTATCAGCAGATTGTAGGCATTCGCCTTCACTCCGGTAGCTTTGATGAAATTCTCGTCGAATGTAACTGCAAATATCTTATTGTAAAACAGTATGTACGTCACAATCACCACTACTGCCATTACTATGCAAAGCTCTACGTCCTCCTGTTTGAGGGTAAGTATGGAGGTGGAGCCGAACAGCGTGCTGCACACGTCTCCGGATATGTTTGAACGGGAGGGATACCTGTTCATGAGCAGATAGCCGATCGCAAGGGCTCCCACAGAGATCATCGCCACAGCCGCGTCGCCCTTTATCTTGGTGTCCTGACCTGTCCGCAGCAGAAGCACCGCGCATAACAGCGTCACCGGCAGCACTATGACCATATCGTTAAGACCAGCGAACCAGTCCACCACGCTCTGCATACGTGGACTCAGCTTATCCGAGCCGCTCCATGAAAGAGCGGTCTTTTTTATCATAACAGGCAGAGTCGCGGAGAGGGACATAGCTCCGAAAGCCACATGGGAAAGACCGTCTCCGATAAAGGAAAAGCGCTTCAGCACCAGCGTTACTCCCAGCAGCGACGAGCAGAGCGCAATAAGTATGCCTACCACAAAAGCGTATCTTACAAAGGGAAATTCAAAGTAAAATTTCAGCTTCTCTATATTACTCATTTTCAATCTTCTCCGATTCAATAAATAGCTTTCCTGCACCGCTTTTCAGGTAGTCCTCAGTCTTTCCGAAGAACAGCTGCTTTCTTCCGCCTATATGCAGTATATGGGTAGCGTACTTCACCGCCGAGGCAACATCGTGGGACACCATGATGATAGTAATGCCCTCGCGGTTCAGCTTTGCTATCAGCTCATAGAGCTCGTTCTGCGCCTTGGGATCAAGTCCAGTGACCGGCTCGTCAAGAAGGAGCATTTTTCGAGTAGCACACAGCGCCCGGGCAAGGAGGACACGCTGCTGCTGCCCGCCGGAAAGCTCCCGGTAGCAGCGTTTTCCCAGCTTGTCTATCTCCAGCTGCTTCATCGTAGTATCGGCGAGCTCTTTTTCCTTCCGGTTGTAGAACGGACGAAGTCCGCACTTGGCAAGGCTGCCGGAAAGCACTATCTCCCGGACAGATGCCGGAAAGTCCTTCTGTATGACTGTCTGCTGCGGAAGATACCCTATCTCATTCTTTCTCACATCTCCGCACCATTCTATCTCGCCGCTCACCTGCGGTTTGAGTCCAAGTATCGCCTTGATAAGAGTGCTCTTTCCCGAGCCGTTTTCTCCCAGTATACAGAGATAATCGCCCTTGCTTATGGTGAAATTGAGATCCTTAGCGACTATGTCCCCCTCATATCCGAGAGAAGCATTTTTGCAGACCATCTGTGCAGACATTTTTCTTCCTCCGTTCCTCCGGTTTTCAGGAGCTTACTCTCTATGCGGTCAGCAGACTTATTATAAAGTCTCCTTCAGCACATCATAATTCTTCTGCATAAGTGACAGATAGCTCGCGCCGCTGCTTATCTCATCCTTGGACACAGACTGCAGGGAATTGAGCTCAGCGATCTCAGTGTTCTTTCCGGAAGTCTTTATAATTGTCTCGGCAATGGACTTGTCTGAATTCTCAAGAGTGTAGACTGTCTTGCAGTCCAGTTCCTTCACCTTATCCGCAAGGAAGGCAATGGTCTCAAAGCTGGCTTCCGTCTCGGCAGAGCAGCCTATGAACGCCGCATAATAATCCAGACCGTAGTCGTCCACAAAATAGCGGAACGGGAATCTGTCGCCGAATACTATCGCCTTTGTGGATGAGCCGCTGATAAGCTCATTGAAGCTGCCGTCCAGCTCGTCCAGCTTAGCGGAATAGTTTTCGAGATTCGCCTTGTAATCAGCAGCATTTGCAGGATCAAGCTCCTCCAGATTCTTCTCTATCTCAGTACAGATGACCTTGGCATTTCTCAGTGAGAGCCATACGTGCTCGTCGTACTCGGGCTCCTCCTCGTCTTCATGGTCATGGTCGTGGTCGTCCTCTTCCTCGCCGGACTGCATTCCCTCCTTGAGCTCTTCCTCCTTAGCCGAATCCCCGAGAATATCCATAAGGTCAACGACCTTCATATCCTTGTTCGTAGCATCAGCAAGCGCATCGTCAACCCACTCATCGGACTCTCCGCCGACGTAGATGAACAGGTCGCAGGTGGAAATATTCACCATATCATCAGCAGTTGGCTGATAGCTGTGAAGATCAGTGCCGCTGTCAAGAAGATATGTGAGCTTGACATCATCAGCGTGATCGCCCATTATCTCCTTTACCCAGTCGTACTCCGGGAAGATAGTGCAGACTACGCTGAACGAATCGTCAGACTTCTTTACGGAATCCGCAGCATTTGAGCTTGAACCGCAGGCTGTGAAGCAGGAAGCTGCAACAGCAACTGCCAATGAGATCATACCAATTCTGTTTTTGAACATAAAAATAAACCTCCGAATCATAATATCAACAGCACGGCAAAGCAGACGCAGCTATACCGGAATATCCCAAAGTCACGTCTTTTTGCCTTTTCATACAGGCACAGCACGCCCATGAAGCTCGTCAGGGCAAAGCTATCCCATTAAAGAAAAAACTACCGATATTCAGTTCAGAAGTTCAACTTTCAGCGAAATTAGAGTGGTATTGCCCAAAACTGTACGAACTGCCGCTGCAATGACCGCCGGTACAGACACTGCCGCAGCTGTTATGATGAGCTGTGACGGAGAATCTGTCCCGAGGGCACTGATAGTATTGCGGCACTGAGAAAGCTCCATGCAGACAACGCAGTCCTCGCCGGAGCAGTCGTGGTCAGCGTGGGCGATGATAAAGCAGGACGAACTTAAAATGACAAAGCAGAAAATGAGTCCCATTACAGCTGCAAGGAATCTGTTCTTATTGCTTATCATGTTCACCGCTCCTTTATACATACCATTATAATATGAAAACGATTATCATTTTCACATTATCTTATTATATCACTTCCTTTCACATTGTCAATACTATAATGTAATATTTTATCACTTTAACAAATTGATAACAATTATATCTTTTAATTTGTTAAAGATGTATAGCAGTCCGCCCGGCTTTATGCCGGGAGAAAGCATATAACAAGGCAAGTACGCACATCAAATTTGTTCGTACAACCTTTGTGATACTGGAATAAGCACACGAATTGGTGCCTATTTTACAATTTGATGCCAAAAGCACCGATCTTTAGAGCGTAGTCTGACTATCAATCGGCAAAGCACTGAAATATAGCAATTTGTGACTGACCACAAATTGCGTTGTTGTCTGTACGTAGGCAGTTTATTCTTTACTTTGTCCACCGTTAATTCAGATAGTGGGTTTACAAAGTGTTAATAATATATTAAAATTGTATCAACAATTTTATTGTGGGAGGTTATGCAATTGAAAATCGCAAACAAAATCAAGGCATCATTGGCAGGATGCGTTGCAGGCACAATGCTGCTGTCAATGGCTACTGCAATGCCCGCGCCGCAGCTCAAAGCTGAGGCTGCCGGTGCATGCACCATCAACACTAACAAAGAATACCAGACTATCCGCGGCTTCGGAGGAATGAACCACCCCGAGTGGCAGAGCTACAACGCTCAGAATGGAGCTCCCGGAGACATGACCGAGGCTCAGGTACAGACAGCCTTCGGAAACGGCGCAAACGAGCTCGGACTCACCATTCTGCGTATCTTCGTAAGCGACGATAAAAACGCATGGAAGAACGCTATACCCACTGCTCAGAGAGCTCAGAAGCTTGGCGCTACCGTATTCGCTACACCGTGGAATCCCCCGGCAAGCATGAGACAGAACGGAAGCGGCGGTCCCCGCGGCGGACAGTACGTGCTCAAGACCGGTTCTGAGGCAGCATATGCTCAGCACCTTAACGACTTCATCAAATACTGCAACAATCAGGGCGTACAGCTCAACTCGATCTCAGTACAGAACGAGCCTGACTGGTCAGGTGAATGGACATACTGGGCTCCTGCCCGCTGTGCTGACTTCCTTGCAAATTACGGAAAGGCAGTAACAAACGGAACTACAACAAAGATGATGTCTCCCGAGAGCTTCAGTTACAGCAAGGACTACTACAACGCGATCCTCAACAACGCAAAGGCTCTGGCAAACTGTGATATGTTCGGTACACACTTCTACGGAACACAGCGAAGCGCTATGGACTTCCCGGCACTGGAGAACTCCGGCAAGGAGATCTGGATGACTGAGGTATACGTTCCCAACAGCGACAACAACTCCGCAGACAGATGGCCTGAGGGCGTAAAGGTAGCAGAAAACATCCACAACGCACTCGTTGTCGGTAACATGAACGCATATGTATGGTGGTACATCCGCCGTCAGTACAGCCCGTTGTGGGACACCGGAAAGATCTCCAAGAGAGGCTATGCAATGGCACAGTTCTCCAAGTGGGTACGTCCCGGAGACGTGCGTATCGACGCCACTGAGCAGCCTAACAGCGGAATACTCGTATCAGCGTACAAGCACAGCGACACACAGGCAACAGTAGTTGCTATCAATAACAGCAGCAATGCTGTAAGCCAGCAGTTCACCCTCAGCGGCAGAAATGTCACAAAGGTAGACACATACAGAACATCTGCAAGCGAGAATATCGCCAGCATAAGCGGCGTAAACGCAAGCGGTTCCTCATTCACAGCACAGCTCCCCGCTAACAGCGTATCCACCTTCGTAGTAGGTCTGGAAAGCGATGGAAAAGGCTTTGAGGGCGGCAAGGATCCCGAGCCACCGAAGCCTATCGAGCCCGATGCAAACGGCTACTACTACCACGACACCTTCGAGGACGACAGCAACGGCTGGGAAGGCAGAGGTGGAGCTGCCACTTCAACGGGCGGTACAGCATACAAGGGCAGCAAGGCACTGGAAGTATCCGGCAGAAGCAGTGCATGGCACGGCGCAATGAAGACTCTCGACTCCCTCACCTTCAAGGCGGGACAGGAGTACAGCTTCAGCGTAGTGGCATCCGGCACGGGAAACATGATGCTCTCACTCCAGTACACAGACTCTTCCGGTGAGACAAAGTACGACCATATCGCAGCCGGAGTTTCCGACGGCAAGTACGTACAGCTCGCCAATACAAATTACAAGCTCCCTGAGGGCTCAGGTTTCACACTTTATGTTGAGACCGAAGAAGGTACTGACGATTTCAGCATCGACGAGGCTATCGTTGCAAAGGCTGGAACTAAGATAGACGGACCTGCCGCATCAACAACTACAACAACAACTACTCAGTCTCCTGCAAATGTAACTCCCGGAGACATCAACTCAGACGGCAGGATCAACGGCTTCGACGTTGGACTTGCAAGAAAGGGCGTGCTTGGAAAGCTCACCGGCGACACCGAGAAGCTCGCCGCAGACGTTGACGGAAATGGCAAGATAGAGGCTGCTGACCTCGTTCAGATATGCAATTTCGTTCTTGGCAGATCTACAAGCTTCAACAGGACAACCGTTACTACAACGACAACAACAACAACAACAACGACAACCTCTGCCAATGTACAGCAGGTAGATTTCACTGAGATGGAGCGTAAATTCGGAAGCGTCAATCTCGCAAAATCCTATAAAAAGGACAACGAGCACAATCCTCTGATCTCCCAGTATTTCGGCGCTGATCCCGGCGTTATGGAATACGACGGCAGAATTTACGTCTACATGACCGACGATCATCTTCTTTACAACGGCAACCAGATCACTGATATAAAGTACAGCACTATTGACTGCCTTCGCTGCATCTCCTCCGACGACCTTGTTAACTGGACCGACCACGGTCTTATAAAAGCAGCAGGTCAGAACGGTCTGTGCAAATGGGGCGGCAACTCATGGGCTCCCACAGCCTGCCACAAGAAAATAAACGGCAAAGAGCAGTTCTTCCTCTATTTCGCAAACAACGGAAACGGTATCGCTGTATTGCAGTCAGACAGCCCCACAGGTCCCTGGAGAGATCCCATCGGCAAGGCTCTTATCTCCCGCAGCACACCGAACTGCAGCAACGTTGAATGGCTGTTCGATCCCGCTGTTCTCGTTGACGATGACGGAAAAGCATACCTCTATTTCGGCGGCGGTATCCCCAACAACCAGAACGCCCACCCCAAGACAGCAAGAGCTGTACAGCTGGGAGATGATATGACATCTATCGTTGGTACTCCTGTGACTATTGATCCGCCCTACCTCTTTGAAGACAGCGGTATCCATAAGTATAACGGCAAATATTATTACAGCTACTGCACAAACTTCAACACAGGCGGAAACCAGTACGGTCTTACAGGCGGCGCTATCGACTATATGGTAAGCGACAGTCCTCTCGGACCTTTCACCTACAAGGGTGAAGCATTCAAGGGTATAGGCACTTTCTTCGGTACAGGCGGCAACAACCACCATACCTTCTATAAGTTCAAGGATCAGTGGTACCTGTTCTACCATGCACAGTACTTACAGGACAGCATGGGTATAAAGGGCGGTTACAGAAGCACCCACATTGACAAGGTAACAATTAACGCAGACGGAACTATACAGGCAGTCAAGGGTACCAAGACCGGCATTGAGCAGATACAGGCATTTGATCCATTCACCCTTTCCCGTGCAGCTACCTTCTCACATCAGGGCGGTATCAAGATAGAAGGCAGCGGCAATTCCACCGTCAGTGCAGATAAAGGCAGCTGGTACCGTGTAACAGGCGCTGACTGCGGCAGCGGTGCAAAGTCACTGACTATCAAGGCATCCTCACAGAACGGCTGTATAGTTAAGGTATGCAAGGGCGGCACTACCGGAACAGCAGTTGCCTACGCAGAGATCCCTGCCGGTTCGTCAATGCAGGAGATCACAGTTCCTGTACAGAATCTCAGCGGCAAGAACGATCTCTATTTCGTATTCAACAACTCAGCTTCAGTTGACAGCTGGAAGCTGAACTGATAAGCACTAACCTAACATTACAAAAAACATCCCGCAGGTTTTGCCTGCGGGATGTTTTCGTTATATCGCTATTTTCAGGACTTCTTTAAGGTATACGTCAATGGTCTTGTCGTATCCTCCGGAAGCCTCTGCGTAGTATTTGAGGATGAATGCTGCATCGCCGGCTTCGATCTTACTGTTGCGATTAACGTCGCAGATGTAGATCTCCTCGGTGGTAGCGTCGCGGCTGCCAGATGAGAGCTCAGCGTAGAGCTTGAGCAGCATCGCTGCATCGGTGGCGATAGCCTTTCCGTCCTTATCGAGATCACCGATCATGTCAGGTCTGAGCTCAGGCTCTCCTGTGCCGTTTCCTGTTGTAGTTGTAGTTGTAGTGGTACTTGTTCCTGCCTCTCCAGTCTGAATTGCGGAGGTTGTCTGTGTTCCGGATGTAGTCGATCCGGTATTCGTTACAGGAGCACTTGTTGTCTGAGTAGACGATGTTGTGGAACCTGTATCAGTTACAGGAGCGCTTGTCGTCTGAGTAGCCGATGTAGTGGAACCTGTATCAGTTACAGGGGCACTTGTCGTCTGAGTAGACGATGTTGTGGAACCTGTATCACTTACAGGGGCACTTGTCGTCTGTGTAGACGATGTTGTGGAACCTGTATCAGTTACAGGAGCGCTTGTCGTCTGTGTAGACGATGTTGTGGAACCTGTATCACTTACAGGAGCGCTTGTCGTCTGTGTAGACGATGTTGTGGAACCTGTATCAGTTACAGGAGCGCTTGTCGTCTGTGTAGACGATGTTGTGGAACCGGTATCAGTTACAGGAGCACTTGTCGTCTGTGTAGACGATGTTGTGGAACCTGTATCAGTTACAGGAGCGCTTGTCGTCTGTGTAGACGATGTTGTGGAACCTGTATCAGTTACAGGAGCACTTGTCGTCTGAGTAGACGATGTTGTGGAACCTGTATCAGTTACAGGAGCACTTGTCGTCTGTGTAGACGATGTTGTGGAACCTGTATCAGTTACAGGAGCACTTGTTGTCTGTGTAGACGATGTTGTGGAACCTGTATCAGTTACAGGAGTGCTTGTTGTCTGTGTAGACGATGTTGTGGAACCTGTATCAGTTACAGGAGTGCTTGTTGTGCCGGTTGCTGATGTAGTTGAACCTGTATCACTTACAGGGGCACTTGTCGTCTGAGTAGACGATGTTGTGGAACCTGTATCAGTTACAGGGGCGCTTGTCGTCTGTGTAGACGATGTTGTGGAACCTGTATCAGTTACAGGGGCGCTTGTCGTCTGTGTAGACGATGTTGTGGAACCTGTATCAGTTACAGGAGCACTTGTTGTGCTGGTGGTAGATGTAGTTGAGCTTGTATCAGTTACAGGAACTGATGTAGTGCTTACACTTGTAGTTGTGCTGACGTTTAAAGGTGCAGTTGTAGTCTCAGGTGCAGTGGTGGTAACTGCCTCTGAAACGGTGGTAACAGGCTGTGTAACTGCTGCTGAGGTGGTGAGCTGGGGTATCTCCACCTCCATGGTCTGAGTCTTGAACAGTTCCTTGTTCTCAAAGACAGCTGTGTAGATCATCTTGCCGGCAGCTTCAAAGGTAGCGGGTATCTCCTGCTTGGTGGTCTTCACGGTCTCGGAAACGGTGTGGGTGGGATCAGCTGTGCATACGGCTGTTGCAGCAACCTCGCTGAGGTCCTCTGCCCATTTGTAAACAGGCTCGCCCCATGTGTGAACGTGGTCGCCAAGAGTTTTCACCTGAATGATACCCCATTTATCGGGTGAACAGCCTTCGATTGCAAATGCGAATGTATAGAGAGTGTCGGGGGCAAGATCATGGAACTTTGCCCATGTAAAATCGGTTTTGTCACCTTCGATATTCTCCGACAGATCAAGTCCCTTATCATCGCTGACAAGCTTCTGGGTGAATTTGCCGGCAGCCGCGCCGTATTTCTCGGTGATATAGGCAACGACCTCGTCACCTGTTTTCGTGCCTGAATTCATCATCTGTTCTGTCTCGGTGAGAGCAGCCGCTATGTCAGCACTTCCGAAATCAGCTATATCATCGTATGCAATTGCAATTTTGATCTCATAGGGCTCAGGGATAGCGTTCCATGAAAGCTTGAAGCCTGTCTTGGTAACATCAGAAGATGTGACAGTCATGCCCTTGAACTCTTCGACTGCCTCCTTTGCGCCGCAGACGGTGCAGGTGTGGTATCCGCCCTCGGGTGTGCCCCAAGTATGCTTGCCTGTTGCCGGGATAACAGTAGATTCAAGGGTTATCTCGGTGGTGCAGGCTACGTCGGAGTAGTATTTGCCGTTTACGTTGTTCTTGTAGTAAGCGCTGTTGCCTGCCGCGCCGCAGGTAGCAGCCTTTGCGGCTACTGCCAAGATATTGATAGTCAATAATCCCTTCTGTCCTTCTAAATCAGGACGAGCGTATGTAGCGTCTGTGGATACGTCTTTCTGTTTTGTTCCGTTTCCTCCGACAAGTTTTTGACTCTGTGCAAACATATAGGTTGAATTAGTTACATTAGCCATATTCCACTTATCAGAGACATATATAGTTGTAATTTCAAAACAAGCCTGAAACATTGAATCCGTTTTAGTAACTTTGCTTGTATCAAAGCTGCTAAGGTCAAGTGATACGAGAGCTTTACAACCGTAGAACATATCACTCATTTCTGTAACATTGCTTGTATCAAATCCGTTTAAATTCAAGTCAGTAAGTTCATAGCACTGCATGAACATACAACTCATATCAGTTACAGCGCTTGTATTTGCATTTGTAAGGTCAATAAAAGTTGCTTTGTAATTTTTAAACATTGCCAAGCAGCTCTCGGGAAGGATAGCACCTTCCTCGGCTACTACTGACTTTACAGCTTCATTCTCTGCATAAGCCTGAACGTCTGCCTTGTCAACATTGCCCGCGAGCAGAGTGAGCACGCCTGTTGCTTCGTCAAAGCTTACTGTGGGCTTGTGCTCCTTTGCTTCGCAGCGCTTGCAGGTACGGTCGTTGTTAGCGTCCCATTCGCCCCAGTCGTGACCGAGGGCGGCTGTCTCGGTGTTGGCTATCTTCTTCTTTTCGCCGCAGTAAATGCACTCATAGTAAGAGTAGCCGCCCTCTGTGCAGGTGGGCGCAAGAGTCTTTACAACGCGCTCGTTGAAATAGTGAGCGCCGTTCGCACAGCTGGCTTTGCTGCCCTGACCGTCAACGAAGTAGATTATCTTATGTCCGTAGGTGTTTATGTCTCTGGATATTATGTCGTACCAGTTAACATCAGAGTTCAGGTTGTAATCAACGATCTGGAAGTAATCGCTGTCATATACAGTGCCGTCCTTAGAAAATGAGAAATCGGGCTGGTCTCCTGGTGAAGCATAGTAGTAGAAAGTGCCGTCAATACCTGTGTCGTGACCGAGCGAGGTCGAGCCGTTAAAGCTGTAAAGCTCAAAATCGTCGAGGTTGGTCATTGCCACGAAAGTAACATTGTCGTACTTGTCAGCGTACTCCTGTGCGCCCGAGCCTGCAACGCCGTGGAGCTTTACAGGGTAGGGCTTTTCGCTTTCGTCCAGCGTTATGCCTGTATTATCGCTGTTGCCGAAGTTCATTTTCGACATAGAGTCATAGGTGAGCGAGGGCGACAGATACAGGTCTTTGAACTGTGTAACGAACTCGTCATCGCGCAGAGACTTTGTGCCCCACATCTGGAATGCGTTTTCGCCAATGCTGGTCACGCCGTCGGGGACAACGAGGGATTTCAGACCTGTGTTCTGGAAAGCGCAGGCGCCGATAGTTGTTACAGTATCGGGAATATTGAGTTCCTTCAAGCTGTATGTGTAGCTGAAAGCATATCTCGGTATCTCCTTGAGGTCCGCGGGGAGCTGTACCGTTTCGAGCTCTACTGCGCCGTCGAACATCATGGGCGCTATCTCGCAGTCGGGGTCAGTGAACTTGACGTTCTTTACGCCCTGGAATTTATGCTCGCCGAATTCAAAGTATTCGCCGTTGGCGGTTCTGAGGTTCCACTTACCCTGTATCTCTACGGTGTCAATGGAGTTGTAGTAATTTGCCTTCATGTGTGCGTAGTTGTATTCATCGTGGTATTTATAATAGCCGTCAGAATCCTTCGTAGAAACGCCGAAGAGCTGGAATTTCTGTCCGTTTGAGATAGGCTCATCGGGCAGTCTCCATGTGAACTTATCGGTGAACACTACCTTGTTGATGTTGCAGTGGTGAAACCAGTATGCAGATTCCGAGTCCTTGTTCCACCTTGCCTCACCGTTGATAGTAAGTGTGCCTGTGAGGTTGGTCTCCCACATAAAGTAATCGTAGATAGTGGGTGCACCGTTGATAGTGATATTTTTCAGCTTGCCCTCATAGAATGCGCAGCCGCCGACTTGGGTAACATTTGCGGGGATAGTAACGCTGAGGTTTTCGTTGTTCACCTTGTTGAACGCATAACCGCCGATACTATCTATCTCCTTAGGGATAGTATAGTCGGTGACCGCCTTTGCAGCAGGGAACGCCGCAAGAGACTTAACGCTGTCAGTTGTTTTACAGAGCACGCCGTCTATCGCGTAGTAGCCCGCTACCTGACCGTCAGCAACGACATACTGCGTCAGCGTGGGTATGCCGTCATAGGGGTTATCCGTCATATTCTTGGTGACATAGCCAGTTGTGAGGGCAGTATCCTTGAAAGCGTCTTTGCCGACAGTGGTCAGTGCAGAACTATCTGCATTGAGCGTTATAGTTGTCAGACCGCTTTCCTTGAAAGCCTCAATGCCAATAGTTTTAACCGAATTCGAAACATTGAATTTAGTCAGGGCGGTGCAGCCTGAAAATGCTCTCATACCTATCTCTGTCAGATTATCAAAGCTACCGTCACTCCATATGCTTATTTCCTTGAGAGCAGAACAGCCCGAAAAAGCACAGTCATATATCTTTTTGAGCTTAGATTCACTTACATTGGTGTTCCTGCCTCTGTTTGAGTATTCTGACCGATACGTATATACATGAGTCAGATTCGTAGCACCAGTAAACGTATATGCACCAATATACTCCACGGTATATGGAATATGTACGCTTTCTACATTAGCACGGTTTGTAAGCTGAGAGCTGTAATCCCTTCCTATCTTGGTGACAGAATAAGTCTTTCCGGTGTCTTCATCATAATACGGTGCAGGTATAATAAAAGATGTGTAACCTGACTTGAAGCCTTTTATCCTGAATGCTTTTACTGTATCATCATTAAGATAGTCCAGATCAGGCTCATGCTCAAAATAAGTATTCAGCCAACCGTAAAAACTATTGGTATCTGTCGAACTCGTATTGCCAAGGCTTATGAATGTTCCCTCAGATTTCTGCTTCGCCGCCTCAGCAGTGATAATGCTGTCCTGAGGAATCAGCTTAGCCGGGAAATAACCGGCGCTGTATGTCAGCATAGATACGGCAGCAAGAGCCGCCGCAGCCATTTGTTTTATCTTCATTTCACTGTCTCCTTATTCCTTGATAAGACGGTAAGCCATAAGCTCAATGCCGTTTTCGGTCTGCTTTATCTCCACCCACGAAGAGAGCTTCTCGCCCAGCACCTCTGCCTTTGCCTGAGTGTCATAGAAGAGCTTGCCGTCCTCTTCCTTCCAAGCCTTCTCCTCGAGAACTATTGTCTTTTCGTCGAAGAGCTTCGCCTCGCCGGAAGCGATCGCCGCGTCTATCTCCTCCTTCGGCATATCCGCAGGTATGGGGAAGAGCGTGAGAGCCTTGCCGTCCTCGGTGAAGAAGTAGCTGTACGAAACCGCCTGCTTTTCGTAGTCCTCAAGGCTGTCGTCCGCCATGATGTCCGCAGCGGTGCGCCAGTCGAGCTTGAAGGTCGAGCGGTTGAGGACCTGTGCCTCTGCAACGTTCCATTTTCCTATGATGTTCATATCAATTCCTCCTATATCTTATGCTTTCGCAATTTTAAACATATTGAACATAGTGTAGCCGTCGCCCTCAGGTACGAGCTCCTGCCAGTCGTTCTCGCCGTTTTCCTCTGCCGCGATGAAGAGCTTGCCGCCCTCCTCCTTCCAGTCAGCGATGTGTCCGATAACGTATTTGTCATCATAGGGTTCACCCTCGCCGCCTGCTATCTCCTTGGGCATGAGCTGGAGCGACTTGCCGTCCTCGCGGAACAGGAACACCGCCTGAGCCATAGCCTTCTGCATGGGCGGAACGTTCTCGTCAGCCATCAGTTCGTCTGCCTTGCGCCATGTCTGCTTGAAGCTCTTATCAAAGGCGTTCATATCCGTTATTTTCCAGAGTCCGATGATATTCATAATAAACCTCCTTATGCCCAAGGGTTAGCGCTCTCAGGCTGTCTTATATCTGCAAGCAGGAACTGCTCCCAGAGATACCATTTGCCGTCCTTGGCCTGTCTGAGCTGAACATAGCGGGGAGCGTCTGCACCTCCGGACTGCATGAACAGCTTTGCATAGCCCTGATCCTGATATGAGTAGGGATTCTCGCTCACCTTGATAACGTAGGGCTGAGCGGGAGTATAGTCGTTGGAGGGAGAAGCTCCGCTGAAATACGAGCGTGGAACGTAGTCCTTGTCCATGAAGCGGTCCTTCAGGAAGCTCTGCTCCTGCTGTGAAACGGGCTGAGGTCCTTTCAGGAAGCCCAGCATTTGCAGCGAGAGGTCCTTGTTCTTGGGGTAGAAACAAAGTGCAACTACTGTCAAAGCAGCGGTGTCAAATGCGGAGGTGAGCTGTGCCTGAGGCAGAGCCTTGAATTCCTCCAGAGTTTCCGGCAGTTTGGGGAACTGAACCTCCACTGTCTTGTTTGAAGCCTTCTGCACGGCACCCGCGATGTTGCCGGCTGCTCCGCCGAGACCGCCTGTTGCAGCGCTCGCCGCATTTTTCAGCTTGTCAAATAATCCCATGATTTTTTCCTCCTTGATAGATACGATTTAAAAGGCAATAATTACCTGATATTAAGAGTTTATCACAAAACTAAATTTTCCGGTACGTACTAAAGTACAGGTGGCACGTAGAAAACCCGCTGATGTTTTTGTGCGATTTTGGCTATCTTGCACATATTTCAAGCTGGGCTGGCTGCAAAAAGCAAATAATAAGACCGACTGCTCTCGCAATCGGTCTTGTCTGCATATACACTAACTATTCTTTTTTCATGAAGCCTTTTTTGGCAATGCTGGTTCAGCCTCCGAGCCTCCTGTCAGACCTGAGAGGTCGGGATTCTTTACCTGCTCAGCCTCGCCGTTGAATTTAAGGTTTTCAGTCT
>Ga0310690_10003428_pt1 | contig 23771 bp, 25 predicted proteins | sample AusTroGonzalo_MG_2_FD_207661 | JGI IMG/M metagenome (GOLD analysis project Ga0310690, IMG submission 207661) | Bovine rumen microbial communities from tropical cattle in Woodstock, Queensland, Australia - Gonzalo_04 (v2) (version 2) | ecosystem: Host-associated > Mammals > Digestive system >... | reverse complement strand
TAAGGTAAGTGAAAAATCTGACATGGCAAAATCCTGAGCAACTTTTTGTTGCTCAGGTACTTATAAAGAAAGTTAAACTAAAGTGCTGCGGAATTAAGGGTCTCGAAAAAAGGTCGCTTGATTCCTCTCAAACGACCTTCTATTGCCTTATTATAGACAATTGTGTTCCGCTCATTTCTTCGCATTCCATTCTCTTGCATCAAGAAATTTCGAATCTTTTCTTTGCTTGGCAGCTGTAACTCATATCGGGCAACAAATATTGGGGAAATAGGGTAAGTCAATCATTCTGGTCAACTCGCCCGTTTTCCAAGCATTTCGCCGCACTCTATCATGCGTCGCTCCTCGTGCTCCATGCAGTACTCCCGCAGGAACTCCAGGTCCAGCCCCTCCTTGTATGTTTGAATTGCTTGTTTGGTGTCATAATCGGAACTATTGCCACAGTGGTTCACTTTCCCATCCACGGGGGAAGCCCATCATGGAAGGTTGCACACTTGGATATCTTGTCAGAAGAGATTTGAAGTCCTGAACAAATGTGTTCTGGGGATTGATGCTATTGAGCCAGTAGGCGATGCAGCAGAGACTTGGATAGAGCTTGTCTGAAGAAAAATGGTGGTTTGCTATCCAGTTGCCTCTCATCCGTTCATTCGTCCTTGGAACCATCGAGAAATGAGCATTCCAAAGTCTTGCGTGATGGGCACAGGTATTGCGGACGATGGTCAACGTAGCGAGCCAACTTTGAAGACATTTGTGCTGTGGGATATTGAAACTACGAGCAACCTGCTTCTTCACAGCGTTGTCATTCATGTTCTTGTAGAGCTTTGACAATGTTCCGAACGAAGCTACTTCAAGCGTTTTCCATGCAGGAGGCATGTCTGGCTCATCATATTTCCTGAAATGTTCTGCTATGAATTCGTCGTGAGAACGGCTAAGTTCTGTGCGCAGATAACTAAGATTCTCATTGAACAAATCTTCATCTTCCGCTAACGTGTCATCAAGGAACCAGAATGCCCCATGGGCCAAGGAGAAAAAATGAATGATCCTTGTTCTGACGGATATCTCTATTTGCTGAATGGCGGCAAAGATGAGCGTTTTCAGTTCTGAATCAAAATTGTAGCGAGCCACGACATCCTCAAAACGACAGCCGGGACGGAACAAGTGGGTTGAACTGTTTTGTTCCATTGTACGCCAATATCCAGCAAGACGGAAATAGCTTATATTCTCCAGAACTGTCTGGGCTTTTTGCTCATCGGTAAAGATGAGTCCACGACCTTTCAGAATAGCAATTTGGTCGTTGATAGAAATGGGTTGCTTGTTATATCTCATTGCCCTATTTAAAAAAAACGCCCCGCCCTGGTTCGCTGGTCTTCGGGAAGCGTGGCGGGTTCTGTTGGTACAAAGGTACGGCTTTTATTCGGAATGACAAAACATTTTGAAGGAAAATGCGGAAAAGAGGCACATTTTTACGTCTTTTTTGCAGTTTTTTCTATAACTAGTTTTAGAGTTGCATACTCAAAGGGGTGTTTTTGGTGTTCATCGGCGTCCTTTTGGCGTTCGCAATTGTAACTTTGTGCATTTTTTGATGGGAATAGTCCCAAATAACCATCAAATCAATTATCACAATGAAGAATTTATCATTGTTTGCGTCGGCTCTGGCAGTGCTGGGGCTTACGGCGTGTGAAAAAACGCTCATGGATGACATTGAGGACGCCGGGAACGGGCAAGTGAAGAATTCGATGCTGCAGGTAAGGACGCGCACCTTCCGCCTCACCGCCGATCCCGATTGGGACAGCGTGAACGGCTATAAGTTCTAAGTAAACTTTGAGAGTACGAGGAGGTAGATACTATCTCCTCGTTTTTATCTTGATTTTAACTACATAACCCCTCCACCACTGACAGAATACATATCGTGTTGCGGGAACTTTTCACACCCGATATACAACGTGTCAAAAGCATCCGTTCCGTCGGTGCGGTGTTCGAGCAGATCCTCTTCCGTCTCGGGGTTCTTCTCGTCGTTCTTGTTCTTGCGGAACCCAAGCCGGCCACGATACACCTGTGCCGTCTGAACCGCAAGAATCAAGTCGTCATTGTTCTGACGGTTGAACATCGGCATGAGGCGCTGCTTTCCTGCAAAGCCCCGGTTGATGAGCAGGTATTTCTCATCATGCTTCATCGGATTGCCGAGATACACATCCACGACTTCCCATCCACGGCGTTCAAACTCATGCATAATGACCCAGTGGAAGTCCTGTTCATTCACCGCATAGTTTGAACCGAGGGCAGTAGCATCATAGTAATAGATGACTGTCTTGTTTTCATGGTAGGCATAGTAGTTGCAGAAGTCCTCGACCAGTGCCGACAGCTTGCGTTCGAACTTCACGAAGAAGGATTTCAGCACATTCAGCCTGCGTCCTGAAGGCTGTCCCGCAACAAGCCAGTTGATATTGGCATTGTAGTCCATGCCGATGCAGATAGGAGCCTGGCGGTTCAGGTCCTTGTCTGCACGGCAGTCCATGGCAGCGTCGTCAAACTCATATCCGAGGCTGTCCAGGTATTCAAAATCCGAAGCATTGTATTTATGGCCCTCCCGCATGGACGAGTAGAACCCATCCTTGCGAATCCCAATCCGCTGACACAGAATCGACGTCTGGAATGTCAGCGGCGTCAGGTCACGTTTCATTTGCCGGATGTAGTTCTCACCAAGCAGCTCAATGTTCTCGATGCTGGAGTATTCCTTGTAATACACCGCTACCGAGCGCATCTTGTTCAGCTGCGTGTCTAACTTACGAATATATCCTTTGAGATACGCAGGAATCTTCTGTTTCTTCTTACGCATCTCACGAATCCGCTCTTTCGTGTGCCAAATCTCGTAGAGCGTAGCCTTGATACCCTCGATCAGATCCTTGTCCATCTTCTCGCGGTAGTGCAGGAACCAGCTTCCTTTCTGTGTCTGCGGCATATCCGAGAGAATCATCAGCGAGTGGTTGAAGGAATGATGCCCGAAGTACGTCTTGATGCCGCCGTTTGCCGGCAGCGTCTCATCCTTCAGCTTTTGGTAGTCTATGAACTTCGCTTCATCGACGAGCACCCAAGAAAGTGTGAGGGAGTTGGACGTACCCGGTCGGTCCTGGGAGATGATGATAGCCACGGAGCCATTGTAGAACGTGATGACATGCTCGTAGTCCGACGGCTCTATCAATGGCCGCTTGAAAGCCTTCGGCGGTTTCTTGCCCACCACATAATGCACATCCTTCTCGTAGCCCCATCGTCGCCACGCCGTGAACAGTCCCGGCAGCGTGTTCGTGAGGCCGTGCTTGAACGTCGGTACCACGATGCCGCCCGTGCTGCCCTCCATACGCTGCATATTGCGTAGCACAAACGGTGCGGCGATAGAGTCCGTCTTACCCGTTCGTCGCCCAGCCACAATGACCGTTGTATTGGCACCGATGAGCTGTGTCAATCGCTGAGGGTCATTGAAGTAAATCCTCTTTGCCTCCTTCTCTTTATGAACAACCTTCTCTTCACTCATGGCACATTCGTTTCTTCGTCATCCTTGATTTCCTCATAGTCAGCCCACAGTTCATCCTCTTCGAGGTCAGCTTCCTCATACTCAACATCATCAATATCCGCAGACTCAGCACGGTATTTGGCCAGCAAGTCCTCCACGAACTTCTGCCTGTTCGGGATGGGCTTGATGCCCAGTACAGACGGATCATCCGTAGGGATGAACGGCTGCACCACAATCAGGTCGTATGGCAGTGCCGACTCATCCTCCACATCGACGCGGTTGTATTTGGCGTAGGACGACGCTGCCCGTTCCATCGTCTTGGTGTCCTTGCGTTTCTTCGCCATCTGGTACGTTTCGAGAATCATCTCGTTGTACCGCCACCGATGGAAGTCACGGGCCGCACTGGACAGCATCGGTACCAATGCCTTGATGATGGCCAGGTCCGTATATGCCTGCGACTTGTGCACTGCATAGCCCCTTGAAATCTCCTCTTCGATAAACTGCCTGTCCTTGGCATCCGGGTTCGCCAGCACCCATAGATACATATCACGCAAGCGAAGTACACGGGAGATTTGGTCCTCAGTGTACTTCTGCAAGCGCATCTCCTCTTCCGAAGTGAAGAGGTGAGCCTTGCACAGATCTATGGTTGCGATGTTGGCCAAGGGAGTTACAGAGTTTAAGAGTTCAAGAGTTTAAGTGTTCAAGGGTTCAAGGCTTTATTCATCATCCTCCATGTCGAGCAGGTTCTTGGCTGCATTCTCCAGCGCCAGCGGCGACCCCACCTGCGCCAGCATCATTTCCTGCGTATGCAGTTTCACCTTCGAGGCCAGTTTGCCACGGAGGTAAGCATTGGAAGCCTTGTTCTGCCTGTCCTTGATGTCCTCCCGCAGTATTTCAGCGGGAATATCGAGGATGACAGCCATATCAGATATGGGGAGGAAGATAGAAGCATACTTCTCAATCTCCTCCAATTGCTCTTTCGTATAGTTCATGCAGCGGTACGGATTTGTTGTGAATGAGTGAAGTCATGGAGTTATGCAGCGTAGCAAATATGGCCTTATCATTGGTGACCAGGGCCGATTCCACACGATTGCCTCGTGTCAGGTTCTGCGATGTCAGCACCGTTACCGTGTCCCCTTTATCCGACTGTACGAGCAGCACCTTTGAATGGTTGTCTGCGAGGTACACATGCTGCATTGTCTGACAGATGAACGGCCAAAGCCGCAATGTCTTCTGCGTAGCCTTGAAGTCCAGTATCAGATTAAACTGCGACACCTGCCCTTCCTGCTCGATGAAGAACAGGCGACGCAGGAACTCCTCGGAGATAGAGAACGACGTCTGCCACACTTCGGAGCGCCCCACCTGAGAGAGGATCCACTCCAGCACATCCGCCACCTGCAGCTCATTGGTGAGATAGACCTGATGGGGCATCTCCTCCAATGGCCGCAGATAGTCAGATATGGACGTGCCGCGTTTCATTACTTGGTCTTAGCAGCCTTAGTCGTTCTCGTCCTTTTGGTTTTCTTGGCAGTCACAGTGGGGTCAGCCGGCTCTGCTGGTTCTGCAGGCTCCTTGGTTGCCTCAGAATCGGCGGGCGTAGTCTCCGTGCTGTCTTCCGGACCATCATCTGATGCACTGTCTTCAGAAGCATTTGACTTCTCAGCAGAAGACTCAGGCGCACTTTCTGTATTGCCCGCATTAGCGTTGGCATCAGCTGCGCCATCCTTTCCAGTTGACGACACAAGATTACCGGTACCATTGGCCTCCAGTACAAAGTGGTCATAGACCTCCCAGTTCTCATGCAGCTGCTTGTCCAGTGCGATGAGTTCTTTGAGGAACGGGTAGCGTTCCGAATCCGGACACGACACCTGCTGCGTGGAAAGCGTGCGCAGTTTCAGATGCAGTTCCCGCATCTTGCGGAGCAGATCCAGGTTCTCGATATACCGTGCCTGAATCTCCTCCGGCAGCTGGTCGTGGTCGGCACGTTTACCCTTACGGAACTCCTCATTCGTGGTGCCACTTTTTGCCGCTTCCTGATAGGCAAAATGTTTCTTCACGATGACCTCCACCTTCTCTTCCATGTCGGCCACCTCCTGATGCGTGACGTTCGCCAGACGGATCTTCAATCGCTTCTGAAGTTCCGTCTGCAGATACTTCATCACAGCCACCTTATTCGGGTGTCGGAGCAGGTTCTGATAATGAATCTGATTGTTCTCCATCTGGAGCAGCAGCAGGCACCCATCCTGGATGGTTCGGCTCTCATTATTGAGCCATTCCTGCAGCTTAGAGTTAAATTGATTTTCCATAATACGAATAAATGATATTCAGTGAAATAATATATGCGCATTAAACAGTCTCTTCAAAGCTTATTATTGATGCCCGTGAACGAAAGCACGTTCTTTTTCACGCTTTCGAGCACCGCCTTCATCGCCTTCAATGTTGACCCAGTCGTGACAAAATCATCGAACAGAATCACGTTCTTTTCAGGTGGTGTAAACTGCAAGTCAAAGACCGCATCGACGCGATGCCGCGACCTGCAAGAAGCCACATCCTCATAGAACGGGATGCCCAGGATAAGACCAATCTCCATTGCCACCAACGTAGCAAAATTACGTTCCTTGTGACGTCGTTTCGGGGTCGTGACGATGCACCAGTCACCATCCGAAAGATGCTGTCCCACCACCTCTTTGATGAGGGACGAAATTGCCTCCGCGAAGTGCGGTATTTCCTTCCCGTCAGCCTTGATTTCCGTAAGTGTCCGTCCCATGATGGACTTCTGCCACATGGAGAAGAACCACACCCCGGCACGTCGTGACATTCGTATCTTCAGTTCGAAGTCACAGCGAGCCTCCAGGTCCTTGTTCCAAGACTCATGCTTCTTCACTCCGAAGAGATCCTTGTGCTCTTTCTGCTTGGGTATTTCGGAAAAAGAACGGAGCGCACCGGCCATGTCCGGCACTTGCACCTCTGCGAGGAGGTCACTCATGTCTATGGCGGTGCGCTCTTCCATCCTTACAAGAAGATACGAAAACAAGAATATACTTTTTACGGAGCATCAGAGGATGTGGTATCACCATCAGTAAGGGTCATTTCCCCTTCCTCGGTGACAATCGTGCCCTGATAGAAGGGCGAGGGGCAGACATCCGTGGCTTCCACGGCGATGGCGGTACTGGCCGTTCCTGTGGCCCCCTGTCCGTTGTCCTGCGCCACTGTGGTCTTCGTCTCGAAGAAACGAGACCCTACGACGCGCCATCTTCCGGACATATCCTGTACGATGAACACGTTGTCGGAGTTATTGAGGTAGCAAGCAGCAGCAGAAGCCTCAGGGCCTACGCCCGGATGTACAGCAGATATCTTATTCAGTTGCGTCTGTGACGGCGACTCTCCCTGCGGGTCCGATGTCAGTGTGGATTTCTCCGCGAGGATGTCAATATAATACCAGTAGGTATCAGCCTTCAGCGAGAAGTTGCCCGTGTAAGCAGCGAAGGCATATCGTCCTCCCTGGTCGGTGGTGTAAGCCGGCCACTGCACGATATTCTGCTTGCTCGTGTAGTAGAGCCTACGGCGGATGCCCGGCAAGACAGGCTGTCCCTGACACCATCCGAGGGAACGCTGCAGGGGCGTAAAGCAAGTTTGATTATTGTTAGGCATGATATGGAAGAGTTGAGAGTTTAGAGTGTAGCGTTTAGAGAATCAAACAAGCCGGGAGGGATCTAAGGCCAGGGCCTAAGCCTTAGTCCCATCCCAAGGCCTGTTCACTAGGATGCCAGTTCGATGACCTTCAGGCGGCGGCGGTCGATGCTCTCGAACTGTACGCCGAAGAACATGGTGGCGATGTAGGTGAGGATGAAAGGAGCATACTCCTTGACATCCACGCTCTCCATGTCACCCATCTGGTCGAATCCCACAAGCATGTTGCTCTTGGGCGCGATGTGGATGAAGCTGGAGCCCAGCTTGTTCGTCAGCGGAACCATGTGCAGCTTATTGTTGCTGCCCTCGACGGTGTTCTTCTCATAACCGAGGTTATAGGGGAGGGCACCGTGCATGGACTGGTAGGATTCGTTGTACATATCCACGAATTCCTGCGTGCAGTACATGTTCAGTTCCTGAGCGCGGAGGATGGGATCCAGGGAGAACAGAATCTGCTTGGCGATGGTGCAGGCGTTGAGTTCTGTAATCTCCTCCGTCAGCTTCAGGTAGTTGCCGTTAGCTGCGGCGATGTTACCGGCGGTGATTTCCGTGGAGGTAATTGTGTCGAATCCGTTGAACAGATCCATCGTCGTGTCGCCGTTCTCATCACGGACGGCCTTCCAGATGGCATCGTTCAGTTTCTCGGAGAGACCACGGGCGATGAGCGCCAGGACATGGCGGGCCTGCAGCGTCTGCTTCTGTCCGTCCCCCTTGGTAGAGCCGGACATCATGCCCAGCAGCGTGCTTGCGGCTTGGTTCGGCTCGAAGTCCGCACATACGGAACCGAAGAACGTTTCCAGCGTGCGGAACTTGATGTTCAGGTCAGCGTTGGTGCGACGGCTTGCCTTGTAAGGAGCAAACTGCGCGGATCCGGACAGTTCGCCCACGGACTCCTTATAGCGGATGCCAGGGCGCTTGGTCATGTGCTGGAGTGTTTCCTCACAGCCGATGATGGGGAGCATCAGAAGGTCGGAGCGCCACTTGTGCGCGGCCTCCTGATACTCCTGCGGGGTAAAATTAAAAGTTCCTGCCATAGCGGTAATAATTTTGTGTTTGTGTTGAGATAGAGTTGTGTTGCGCGGGTGTGTGGACGTGTGCAGGCGTACATCTATTATATTATAGATACGCCTATCCGCCTACCAGGTCATACAGCTCTTTGGCGCTGTTGACATGAGCGAGGTATTCCTCAGCCTTCGTAGGCTGCTGCTCACCTTCATGCTGAGTGCTGACCACTGCAGGCGAAGTAGCTGCGGGTGTACCTTTGAGCGCCGTCACCTCGGCCTCCAGCTGCGTGATGCGGTTGTTCCGCTCCGTCAGTTGTCCCTCCTGGGCGGTAATCTTCGTTTCCTGAGCCGTCAGGTGATCTTCGAGGCTCTGCAGCTGTGCTTCCGTGAGTGTCACGCTGCCCTCGGCATTCGCGGTGAAGCCCTCTGTTTTCAGAGCAGCTTCCAGTTTAGGCATCTGTTTCATGGGTGTGATAGTTGTGTTTGTTGTTTGTGTTTGGATATTCTCTTGGCTTTGCGCAGACGCTTCCGGATTCTTCACGACACCCTCATCCGCTTTCATGGCCGGATGGAACAGTGCAGTCAGAGCTGAGATAAGGCGTGACAGCAGCGGTTCCGTCGTCCTCTGAGACGCAGGATCCGCGTAAGGAATCGCCGGAATGGGAATCGAAGCCGTTGCCAGTGCCGTGGCCAGTTCCTCTGTCATGTGAGGCTTGATGTCCTCCTCATAGTCCGTGATGTCATCCACGAAACCCCATTCCTTGGCTTCGGAAGCCGTGAGCCAGCCTCCCGTCTTCATCAATGCCAGCAGATCCGCCTGCGGCTTGCGGCATCGGGCGGCATACATGGCAGCAACATGAGAGTCCAGTTTGTCCATCTGCGTCTTCTGTTCAGCGAGTCCGTCGATGTACTCCTGCAGCTGGTCGGCATTCATGCTTGCCCATTCGAACACCGCCATGGAGCATTTGTGCACCAAATAGAGCGCAGACGCATCCATGGAGATGTGCTGCGCTCCGAGCGAGGAGATGGTGGCGGCAGAGGCATTCATGCCGGTGAAGTGAACATGAACCTTCCCGTGACGGTGGAAGGCGGAGGATATGGAAAGTGCCGTGGCCAGCTGCCCCCCTGTGGAATCCACAAGTACGCTGACCTCGGCATCGGGATTAGCAGCCAGCGTGGCCAGCACGGATTCAGTGTTGAAGTCCGCGCCGCCCACGTAGCCTTTGAGATGGAGATGATATTGAGTCATTGGGCAGATGTGTTTGTGTTATCTGCCGCAAAAGTACATCTTTATTATATCGTGCGAAAAGACAGAAAACCCCTCTGCCGAAGAAACAGCAGAGGGGCTATCTGTGAGATTGAATCCGATTGTCAGCCTTCATGGAACCTTCTTTCCAGTTCTTTCATACGTTGAAGCAACTCCCTGAAGGGAAGAGTCTTACCGTCATAGATCATGTGACGCTGCATGTATCCGTAGTCTTCTTCCCATAAGGCCAGCACTTCATTAGGCGGCGTCAGACAGATTTCCTTTCGCAAATCATGGGAATAATCAATGCCCTTGATGGAAGAGAAGAAAGCCCTGTGGTGATTGATGCTTGTCCAAAGCTGGTCATCATGCACTGCCAGTAGGGCAAAATCCTTATCCATCATCTTCTCTATGTCGTAGAGATGTCTTGACTTCCTTTCCGCTTTCTGGCATCTGTCCGTCGTGAATATCTCATGCAGCAGGAACACCTTTTCCAGGAATGTCTTTTCCGGCAGAGCGGCACGGATTTCAGCATCAGTCACGTCCGTACTCATGTCAGGGAAAGTCTGTGATACCATGCTGTTCACCTTTGTTTTCCGTGTCGGCTCTATCAAGGAGCGAGAACTTATCTCCAGCATTACTACGGGACGGACATATTCCTCGTTTAAGGATTGCTGCCCATCTGCGAATAGCGACTTATACTTGATGTACAGTTGTCGGGGTTCGGGGTAGGTATTATCACCAATGCCATCAGGCTGTGCTTCAACGGAGCACCATTCAGACAATCCATGTCTGTCAATGGCCTCTTGCATGGCCTTCAGAAACTCTTCCCGCACGAACAGGGAAGATTGTTTCCTCAGTTTCTTAATCTGTTTGACCGTCGGCTCATCACCTTCGAAAATGCCAAAGTTACTGTCATAGGCGAGGTCAACATCCTCGGACATACGACCTATCAAATCCCAGCATTTGGAAAGACTTGATCCGCCCTTGAATATAATGCGGTCAGCAAACGGAAGCTTGAACACAAGCTGAAGTACCAATGTCACCCACAAGTCCTTTTCCACGACGATAGCGGGCAGTTTGGCCCTCATCGCTGTTTGTGTGATGAAAAGCCTTTTGCCTTCATCGTCTATATCAAAATACCTGTTGCTCATATTGTACTGTGATTAAATCCTTTATCCATGCGGGCATTAGTGCCATATCATCCTTGATGGACTCAAACGGGATGTTGGCCAGCACGTCCCTGATGTGCTCCACATGTTCCTCTGTGATATTCTCCTTGCCGATATCCTTTAATGCGAATACCAGCATCATGATTATCCTGTTCTTGAAAGCCATGTTCTTCTGCGGCGTATGCACAAACTGGATGGTGTAACCGTTCAAGAGCGAGATTGTCTTAGAACGACCGTCTGTCATGTACACCAGATTCATGGGAACCTGCGTGGAGAATCCCAACAAGTTCTGAGCATAGGCCCCGGTAGGAACAATCGTTATCTTATCCCTCTCGGCAAGCCTCTTAGCCACCTCTTCATAAGAGGGGTAGATGACTCCGATGCCATACTTGGAATCTATCTTAGGCATGAGATACACTCCCTGAGCAAGCCTCAGAATCGTTCCGGCCTTTGCCTCCCTCTCCAACGCTTTCCTGATGTTGGCAGTCTTTGACCCAAGGCTTACCAAGTCAGACGGGAAGAATATTGTTCCCGGCTCCATCTTGCCTATTTCAGACGAAATCCTACTCATTTTAGTATCACAAATGTTAAATCCGTCGCAAAAATATAACAAATTTGTGACATCTGCAAAATTTTCGGCAATGATTACACTTTTCATTGAGGATTTTGGCATAATTGGCTTTCAAAAGCTCTAAATTGATACAAGAATAAGCGTTTTACGTCCAATTAAGGACACCTCATAGACATATCCCGCCTTCTCGCCATCAGCCTCTCCAGTCTGATGAGTGCGTTTGATGATAGGGAAGGGGTCTTCATGGTGACCTATCAGCCACCATCGCCCATTCGTGTCAAGAGCGAGGAATGCCAGCAGCTGCCTTAGAGGAATGTCATCCGTGGAAGAAAACGTCAGCGTCGATTTCTCCACCTGAGCATGATTGTCATATACATTTTCAGTCACACATGTTGGCGTTCCTGTAAAGCACACCTCCTTTATCATGTCATAGATGCCGGAAGGAATTCCAACGAGCGCTTTCATTTCGATGTTCAGAGGCAGACTCGCGCATCCAATATAAGCGATGCGTACGATGCCAGGAAGATACTGTTTCATGATGTTATGTTTTTGGAAGTTATTATGAGCTATCAGAATGTACAAAAACGAAAAGACAAAACCCCGAAGAGTGGGAACGTGAAATTTAAGATTCCTTAACTATTTTCGATTCTTAGGCGGCTTTTTCCTTCCGTAGCTGCATCCCTTATGCGCTTTATTCGCCTTGCTGTCGATATCGGGAGGAGCCTCGAACAGATGTCTTTTCCTCACCCTTATCTGCAGTAGCGTTTCCATGTTCGATTTGTTATCCTCAATGCCGTTCTTCTTCATGAAGTCCTCGATCCTCTGTTTATATGTAGGTGTTGCCGGATTCGGCGTTGCAATGAACCTCATGAAGTCCTTGACGAAATGCCTCATGATTGTTTTCCGCAGAATCACGAGAACTCTTTCAGGCAGGTAACACCAGACATCCCGATTCAGGCCCTCCCGTTTCGGCACCTTGATGGCTATGCAGCCGTCTTTTCTTTCCGGTTCCCAGTCTTTCGGTTTCCTTTGGAGATTGTCCTGCATGACATCATTCTCCATGGACCATTTAGGGAAGGAGATAGGATCCTGTCCTTTCTTCCCGTAGTGATGGATGAGCCACTTTCTGACGTAGCCCTCCAATTTGAGGTAGATAACATGTACTGTCATTTTATGAATGAAGATTAAATTGTTTTTTAAAAAGCTCTCCATAAATAAGGCACATGTTCACCTCATTATTTGCCACTTCTCTGTTTTTCTCAGCAGCTCTTCCGCAATAGTATGTTATTTCCCATTTTCCATCGTTTTTTTCATAATTCGCTATCTCTCCTGTGCCCATGTCCTCCGTCACAAGCCCGTTCCCATTCACGATGCAGCAAAGGGCTCCTATGTTGAATAGGATCCCTCCCAGCATGAGAATGGGAAGCAGTTTATGGGCATCAGGATTCAGCATAATCTAATTTTTATGTCATATCATTTAAGAGTTTGAGTCATTTCTAGCGCACGCACGCGAGACACACATTTTGACGCGCTACTTTGGCTACACGGCTACAAAAATTGCAATCCGTTGAAAATGAGGTATAATAGATAATATTATATAGAATCATATATATAGAATCATGTAGTATATGTAGTTTTCTCACCATTTTTGTAGGCAATTTGTAGGCGCTTGTAGGCAATTTGTAGGCAAATTCCGCAAGGCTAAGGTATTGGAAATGAATATGTAGCATTTGTAGCACTTGTAGCAAAGGAAATAGGGGTCTATATCTTTTTAATCTTCAATATCCAAGTCCATCTGGTTCTCGACATTCTCCATGAGGTTGATGTGGTAGTTCTTCTCCAGCTCGTCATAGTCGAAGCAGTACGCGCGCTGCACCTCTTCCGCCTGGCGGCATTTCTCTCCCAGCAGGTTTGACTGTCTCATCTTCGGGACGCCACCTTTCAGGAAACACTTGAAGCGCACGGATTTCTTTTCCCCGAGGTATTCCCGCGACTTCTCAAGGTAATACCTCAGTGAAGCCTCCGGTATGCCCACCTCGTCCGTCTGCTTATTTAGGCGTTTGTACAGTTTGAATATACGTGACCGCTGCAGGAACATCACCCGCTTGGCCTTTGGCCATTCCACGTTAGCGATGTCCGTCTTCAGCGTTGTCACGAACTGAATGCGGAAGTCCCCCTCATTGACTATCTCACCTTCTGCTAGCAGATATTTCACCGTGTTCCAGAATCCTGCCAGCTCATTGTTCGACTTACATTCCGCATTCTGCCGTCGTATGCCGTCCAAGACCACCGGCTTCATATCCTCATAGTGGATATCGATGCCCAGGCCACCCTCCAGTGTCCTGAGCACGGACAGCGGGATAAGCCAGTTGTTCTTGATGCGGTCCTCGATACGTTCCCCCTCCAGTTCCGCATCTATTTCCGTCTGTGTCAGGCGGTATATATCCTTGAACTCCACTTCCATCTTCTTCCGATGGCGCAGCAGCTGCAGGGTGAGGTGTGACACCCCCAGGGCACGCAGTTCCTTCAGCCGGTTATATTCCATCTGTTCCTCCTTCGAGAACTCAGACCTGTCGAAGGTCAGGTACACGAAGCGGGAGAACAGTGCGATATCCGCCGTGGCCATCTCCTGGCCGGAGAGGATGATACCCGCATCTACGCTTGTCGTTTCCTTCTTCTTGTCCAGGTCCATATTCATGCGGGTACGTCCTGTGCCGTCCCACAGGCCCTTCAGAAACTCGCGCTTATAGAGATCGATGTCATTCTTGAACTCATCGATATGCACTAGCGCGTTGGCCACTGCCGCCACCGTATCATTCAAGGCAGGCAGCGTGGCATTCTGTAAATTCGGGGGCACATTCCCGGCAATGAAGAAGCTCATCAGCGTATGTCCCAGTTCTGACTTACCCGAGCCTTTGGGACCGAAGAGATTCAGGATAGGGAAGGAACGTGTCTCAGCCGTCACGATATCGCGGAACAACGTGGCCAGGAGGAAGCAGAAGCCGATGCGCCCGTTGTCACCGAACACACGGAATATCTGTGACGTGAACTGCAGGAGCGGGATGGAAGAGTAGGAGAGGTGGACAAACATCTTCTCAAACTTGTAGAGTTTGTTGTCCTTCTTATACTGCTGGGAGAATGCCGGAAGATAGTAGTTACCCAATTCTCCCAGTCGCACGATGCCCATGTCATCCACCGTCTGGAACTCCACGCCGTCCCACACGCCGTTCCCGAAGGCAAAGAATCCGGCACGCTGCCATCCCAGCTGCTTGATTTCCTCAGCCGTTTCCGTCACCTCGTAGAGGAAACGCTTCAGCTTCGTGAACTCGCGGTCTGAGGCCATCCATATAAAGTTTCCCAGTCCTTCCACCTTCTGTTTGAACTTCGACAGTCCCACCAGCTCCTCCTGCCGCAGTTCCACCAGGCGTTTCAGTCCGAACTCATTCTTGATGTAGTACAGACGTTTCGGCATGGTGTTGTCGATGATATGAAACAGCGGTTCCATAGTGAAGTTCGACCACTCCCATTCATCGCCGTCCTTGGTGGTGGAACAGTACTTCCCTTTCTTGATATAGAAGCCGTACTGGCTCAGCTGTTCAATCTCAATTTCCTTCTGTTTCTTCGGCTGTCCTGCTTTCTCGTTGGCGATGCGCTTCTGGTCGTTCACGGCACTGCGCCACAGGTTTTCCTTCTTGTTGCTCATTTCCGCCAGTTCGTCGATGAGCATAGCCTGTTCCGTGTCCGACTGCACCATGGCAATCAGTCCTGCCAGCTCTGCCACGACAGTAGCCTTGGCCTCCGTTGTCTTCGCCCTCTCGAAGCGCAGTTCTGCCAGCCAGATAATGAAATCCCGTTCTTCAAGTCCATTGAAGCGTTTGATGTCCCGGCAATATTCATCAGGATCCTGCTTCTCTCCTTGCTTTCCCAGCGGGATAGGTTTCACGGACACCGCGAATCCCGCCTTCATGGCCTCCTTTCCGTTCTTGATGACGGCCTTCACCCCTGCTCCGAATTCATCCCCGTCCTTAGCGGGGTCGGCATCCGGAAGGAAACAAATCTTATGCACGATACGTTTAAGCAGATGAAATTGCGCTTCCGTCCATGCCGTTCCGAGCGGAGCCACCGTATTGACCACGCCGATCTGCTGCAGACGCATACAGTCCGGCGCACCCTCCACGGCATACACCTTCTGTTCCTTTGACGCTATGCGCCTGGCATTATGGAAGCCGAAGAGCACATCCCCCTTGCGGTAGATAGGACTCTCTGCGCCATTCAGGTATTTCGACTTCGATGTACCCATCATGTCCCGTGCCGTATAGCTGATGACACGCCCCATGCGGTCTTTTATAGGAATCATGATACGCGCACGGAAGAAGTCATACCAGCAGTTATGCTCATCAAGACCCACGAGGCTGAGTGTGCGCAGACGATCCAGGCTCTCGCCGTTCTTCTCAGCCCATGAGACGAGGACGTTCCCCTTCGGCGCATAGCCGATACCTTCCTCCTCGCAGTATTCCGCGCCCCATCGCCCATGAGCATACTCCTGGGCGTCGGCATCCTCCCGGAACATCGCCTTGTAGAGCGCATCGACGCGACCCATCAGTCCCAGGTTCGCTTCCCGTTCAAGGCGGCTGTTCTTTTCGTCGTCCGTCTCTTCGCGTTCCTCAATCTTGATGTTCTTCTTGTCGGCCAGCACCTTCACGGCAGCGGGGAACTCCAGCCCATCATGCTTCATCACAAAGCTGATGGCGTTGCCACTTTCCCCGCATCCGAAGCACCTGTATGTGCCTTTTATATCATCCACCTTGAAGGAGGGCGTTTTCTCCCCATGGAAAGGACAGCAGCACTCATAATACTTGCTGCGCCCATGCCTTTTCAGTTGGATGCCGTAGTCAGTGATGACATCGACAATGCTGTTCCTGTCAAGCACCTGCTCAATGATTCTCTCTGGTATCATCTTATCTCACATAAAAGAAGTTTCAAAACTGCCACGGATGACGAGCTTCACAGCGGGTCAGCCGTGGACTTCTCACTTATACATGCTCCCTCGAACAGAGAGCAATACAATGCTTTTTCACTGATATACCATAGTTTCCCCTTCTTAACAGCCCCTTTGATTTCCCCTTTGGTAAACTTGTTATTCACTTCCTTCACTGTCAGGTTAAGCTTCTCGGCGACCTGTTCAGATGTGAAGAAGTTATAGTTATCTGCTCTTTTATGCATCTCCTCAACGATGAGGTGAGCGAGGGTAGTCAGCTCTAAACTACTTAGCATAGCGTACCTCCTTTCTCTTGGCCCCAACGAGCCAGACGGCAACGACCATATCATCGTAGTCAATTGTATACTTCATTTCCTGCTTTTGCATAAGCCCCTCCGTCTTGTTCCACCGGAGGATGATGGAGGACATCGATCGGCATTCATTACGGCTGCTCAATCTCCCGAGCTTCACCTTGTTTGGCCGGAGCTGCCGAAGCCATCCTGTTTTGTTCTGAATTGTTTCCATCTTGTTAGAGGATTGTATATTGTTTGTTGACAAATTAATTTTTTTCAATTAGCTTTCTTCCATGCAAACAAAAGGTGAAAACTGCTGCTTTTGCAACCCTGAAAAGCCGCAAAACGACCTAAAACCGCTTAAAAACGCACTAAAACCGCTTAAAAATGTCATTTTTCAAGAGAATAATTTTGTTTATAATCCAATTTTATCTACCTTTGCACACGCTAAACAATGATAGTAGGTTCTTGTTGCGCAAGTGCTGAATGGTGCTGCAAAGGTAGTTGGAGAGCCAACAACGCGAAAAGACAAAATGAGCACCTTCTGACCTAAACGTCAAGGCACAAAAAAAACTCAGCAGTCATAGACTACCGAGGTTGAAAAGGGAAAGTTTCTGCTGTCTCTACTCTTGAAACATAAGATGTGTTACAGCAAACGACAATATGCTCTACGGCATTGAATATCAGCTAAATGGTTGATTCCCGTAGGCGCTACAAAATTGGGAACCTTTGCTAAAGGTTCCCTTCTTTTTTGGATACGTTAATGACTTGTATTCAGTATTTGATGTGGAGCTCGCGGAGGATGGTGGAGATCTGCTCCATGGTGGTGAGCCGGGTGGGCACAAGGGGTAGGCGGAGCTGGTTCTCAATCATACCCATGGCGTGGAGCATGGCTTTGACACCAGCGGGGTTGCCATCCACGAAGAGGAGCTTGAAGAGTTCGGCGAACTTGTGGTGGATATGTAGCGCTGAAGGGTAGTCGCCGTTAAGGGCGAGGCGTACCATGCGCGAGAACTCACGTGGTAGTGCATTGCCGATGACGCTGATGACACCCACGGCACCCAGCGTGATAAGGGGGAAGGTGATACCGTCATCGCCGCTGATGACATCGAAGCCCTCGGGCTTGTTCTTGATGATGTCATCCATCTGTGTGATGTTGCCGCTGGCCTCTTTGATGGCTACGATGTTCTCAAAGTCACGAGCTAGGCGCAAGGTGGTCTCGGCGGTCATGTTCACGCCTGTACGCCCGGGTACATTATATAATACGACGGGTACGGGACTGGCTTTGGCGATGGCGCTGAAATGCTGGTAGAGGCCTTCCTGGGAGGGCTTGTTGTACATCGGACATACGCTGAGGACGCCGTCGATGCCTGTCCAGTCGGTCTCCTGCAGCTCGCGCACAACGGCGGCAGTGTTATTGCCGCCGCAACCCATGAGAAGGGGGACGCGGCCTGCTACGCGCTGGACGAGGGTCTCGCGCAGCCAGCGCTTCTCGTCGGGGGTGAGACAGGGGGTCTCAGCGGTGGTGCCCATGATGCAGAGGAAGTCGGCGCCGCCTTTGATTTGGAATTCTACCAAACGGATGAGGGCCTCTTCGTCGATGCTGCCATCGGCTTTAAAAGGGGTGATGAGGGCGATGCCCAAGCCGCGAAATTTATTTTGTGCCATGAGGTTAATTCTTGTCTAATTCTTTTTGAAGAAGTAGATGAAGGTGGCGACGCCTTCAAGGGCTGTCTTGCCGGTCTCCTTGATATCGATGGTGAAGCGGATGCTCATGCGGATGGCACCGCGTAGGTTGGCGAGAGCCTCCATGTGAGTTGTCATCTTGACGCTCTGTCCAGAAAGCACGGGCTGTCCGAACTTCATCTTATCCATGCCGTAGTTGACTAGGCGCTCCAGGTTGTTGACCTGAATGATCTGCCCCCAGAGATAGGGGAGGAGAGAGAGGGTGAGGTAGCCGTGGACGATGGTCTGGTGGAAGGGGCTCTCTGTCTTGCAACGCTCCTCATCCACGTGAATCCACTGGTGATCGAGGGTGGCGTCGGCGAACATGTTGATGCGGTCCTGGTTCACCTGAATGTAGTCGCTGGAACCTATTTCCTTTCCGAGGAGTGCTTCAAAGTCCTCGTAACAATTAATAATAACGGGGGACATTATAGTTGAGAGTTGAGAGTAGTTTAAGAGTTCAAAAGTTTAAGAGTTCAAGGGTTTAAGAGTTCAAGGGTTCAAGGGTTCAAGAGTTCAAGGGTACTCTTTTTTTCGTTTAACGTTTAACGTTGAGCGTTGAGTGTTTTCTCGTTGAGCGTTGAGCGTTTAGCGTTTAATGTCGAATGACATTTCATAAATTCGCTGCAAAAGTACTGCTTTTTATCCAAATATGAGACATAAAAGGTGCTTTTTTACGTGAAAACTTGTTTAAGCGCGTAAAATCTCCTAATTTTGCGGTCGAAAAAGAGGCTTCAATCTCTTTCATCTAAACGATCAACGTTAAACGCGAAACGACATAAATGAATCCAATCTTCATAGCAGGACCATGTGTCATTGAGAGCGCCGAGGTGCTTGACGTGGTGGCTGCGGAGCTGGTGCGCCTGCAGGAGAAGTACGGTTTGGAGTTGTTCTTCAAGGCTTCCTTCGATAAGGCCAACCGCACGAGTCTCTCCTCTTTCCGAGGTCCCGGCCTGGAACGCGGTCTTCAGATGCTGGCCGACGTGAAGGCGAAGCATGGTCTGCGCCTGCTCACGGATATCCATGAAGCCTATCAGGCGGCCCCTGCTGCCGAGGTGGTGGATGTGCTGCAGATTCCTGCTTTCCTGTGCAGGCAGACGGACCTGCTGGTGGCAGCTGCCAAGACAGGAAAGATTGTGAATATCAAGAAGGCGCAGTTCCTGTCGGGCATCGATATGCAGTACCCCGTAGAGAAAGCGCACGAGGGCGGTGCCACAGAGGTGTGGCTCACGGAACGCGGCAACTCGTTTGGTTATAACAACCTCGTCGTGGATTTCCGCAATATTCCTGATATGATGAAATGGACGCCGCGTGTTATCATGGACTGCACACACAGCGTTCAGCGTCCGGGTGCCGCAGGTGGCAAGACAGGTGGCAACCGCGAGTTCGTGCCAGCTATGGCATTGGCCGCCAAAGCCTTCGGTGCCAATGGATTCTTTTTTGAGACACACCCAGACCCCGACCACGCCCTCAGCGACGGTCCTAATATGATCGCCTTGAAGGACTTGGAGGGTGTGATAAGCACATTGCTATGAAAGAAACGAGTGTGAGAGATATTGCAACACGCTGCCTGCAGGACGAGGCAGAAGCCATCCTGCAAACCATTCCACAGCTGGATGAAGCCTTCGACCGTGCTGTGGACATGATGCTGCATTGTAAAGGTAAGGTCGTTGTCACGGGTGTCGGCAAGAGCGGACATATCGGTGCTAAGATTGCTGCCACGCTGGCAAGCACAGGAACGCCCTCCTTCTACCTGAACCCCTTAGACGCCTTCCATGGCGACTTGGGGATGGTGGCTGAAGGTGATGTGGTGGTGGCGCTGAGTAATAGCGGTGTGACGGATGAGCTCCTGCGCATTATCCCTTCGCTGAAAGAACGTCATGTGTCTATCATCGGAATCTCAGGTAACGCTGACTCGCTGTTGGCACGTAATGTCGATGTGCATATTCTGTTACACGTAGCCCACGAGGCTTGTCCGCTGAATCTGGCACCCACGAGCAGCACGACAGCGCAGTTGGCGTTGGGTGATGCTTTGGCGGTGGCACTTATGGAAGTCCGGAAGTTCAAGGCCAATGATTATGCTCAGTTCCATCCCGGTGGCTCGCTGGGTCGTCGTTTGCTGACGACGGCACGCGATGTCATGCGCACGGAGGATTTGCCCGTCGTGCCCACGACGATGCCCCTGAGTGAGGCCGTCATCTGCGTCAGCCATTCACGACTGGGCATGGTGGTACCCGTGGAGGATGACAAGGTGGTGGGCATCATCACCGACGGCGATGTGCGCCGTGCCATGGAGCGCCTGAAGCAGGATTTCTTTAATGTCACAGTAGCCGATGTGATGACGAAGTCGCCAAAGTGCGTGTCGGAAACAATGAAAATCAGTGATATACAAAGAGTCATGCAGGAGAATAAAATCCACGCAGTACTTGTCACCGACCAGCAACACCAACTGCTGGGCATCGTGGATTCGTTCAGCTGTATGATTTAATAGCCTTTCGGAGTCGTAACAACACAAACCATGCGTCAGTTCTTTTTTATCCTTTCTCTGTTCCTCCTGCCGTTTGCCATACAGGCCGAGGAGAAACCCTCGGACGTGATTTTGCGTCAGGCACTGGAAGAACAGCTTGGCGTGGAGTTCACCGACAACAACAGCGTGGTGCTCCTGCACACGGGCAAGGATAAGTTTGAGGCGATGTTTTCCGCCATCCGACAGGCGAAGCGCTATGTCCATCTGGAATATTTCAATTTCCGCAACGACAGCATCGGTAATGCACTCTTCGACCTCCTGGGTGAGAAGGTGAAAGAGGGCGTTGAGGTGAGGGCTATGTTCGATAGCTTCGGCAACAGCAGCAATGACTCACCGTTGAAGAACAAGCATTTGCGCGCCATCCGCGCGATGGGCATACAGATTGAGGAGTTCGACCCGATTAAGTTCCCTTGGATCAATCACGCCTTCCAACGTGACCACCGCAAAATTGTGGTCATCGACGGCGCTGTCTGCTATGCGGGTGGCATGAATGTGGCAGACTATTACATCAACGGCCGCCCCGAATATGGCGAGTGGCGCGATATGCACATGGAGCTGACGGGCGATGTGGTGGCACAGTACGAGCGGATTTTCGCTCGTATGTGGTGGCAGCAGACGGGTGAGGTGCTGCTCGATGAGCGTTATCTTGCCATGCCGGCACCGGTGAGTGAGGTGATGGCGGGCATCGTCTCGCTGGCACGACCTCGCGAGGATTTTCACCTGCTTGCCGATACGTCCACGACAGCCGGCCACAAGGTGATCGGGGTGGTGGATCGCAGGCCGCGCTATACGCCTAAGAATATGCGCCAGGCCTATGTCTCGGCGATTGATGCCGCCAAGGAATACATACAGATTGTCAACCCTTATCCCACGAATGTCAAGTCGGTGCGTCGTGCCCTGAAGCGTGCCCTGAAGCGAGGTGTGCGACTGGAGATTATGGTATCAGCCAAGAGCGATGTGCCCATCACCCCTGATGTCGTAGCCTTCGAGATGAAGAAGTTGGCAAAGCGTGGCGCTGAGGTGTATTACAACCAGACGGGTTTCCATCATTCCAAGGTGATGATGGTTGACGGGCGCTTCTGCACCGTGGGCAGCACGAATATGGACGGGCGCAGCTTCCTGTGCGACTACGAGGTGAACAGTTTCATCCTCGACCGCGAGACGACGGCAGAGTTACAGCGCATCTTCGAGCTGGACAAACAGCACTGCACGCTGTTCCGTGCCGAGGACTATCGTCGGCAGTTTAATTTCGGACATCGGCTGACGGGACATTTCTTCGCGCTCTTCCGCAGGTTCTTCTGAAGAGCGAAGAAACATCATCAGAATTTAATCGGGAATATCAGGTGGTCGAGGCTGTAGCCCTGACGAACCTTACCGCGTGACTGCAGCCATCGCAGGGCTGCCTCGGCATCACTGCGTTGTGGGGCTGCGACGGGAACGTAGCGTGGCGTCGCGTATAACAGGGAATCAATCAGGCTGTCGGGTGCCTGGAATAACTGTTTGTACATGACCGCCAGCGTATCGCGCACGCCGCCGTCGTTGAGCGCAGTGACGGCCTCGTTATAGCCTTGGAAGAACAATTGCATCTGATGGATACGCGTGCTGTCTGTGGTCGCGGCCTCGGTGGCCAGGAAGACTGTAAGACGTGGTTGTAAGGAGCTCGTCGTGAAGTTGCTTTTGTTGCCTCGCAGGAGTGCTTCCTGCGCATACGGTGCCGGCAGGAAGGCTGCGTCCATGGTGCCGTTGCAGAGCATATCCGTGCGAATGCGGACATTGTTGATTTGGGGGCGGAAGATGTCGGCGCGCGCCAGGCGGGCAGTGTCCGTGAGGCGGTCGCTCCAGTAGTCGGTGATGCTGTGGCGGGCCACAGCCACCATGCGCTCTTTTAATTGGTTGAGCTGTCGCACACGACCACGACGGGCTGTGATGAGTTGCAGCTCCCCCTCTGTGGCGGCCACGGCGCGCAGAGGGGTGGTGTCCTGCTGCATAAAGATGGCGCGTGCCAGGTCGCTATAGACGAGTTCCGCATGGCCACGCATCAGGGCGGTGTCGGTGTCGAGCTGCGCCTGAAGTGTCAGGATGCGCAGGTCGAGGCCGAGACGGTCGTAGATGCCCATGCGCTGGGCATAGTAAGCCGGGATGCAGTCTTGGACGGGCATGAGTGCCACGTGCAACGCTGCAGAATCGCGTGCCGCCTCCTCTTCGGGTGAGAGTGAGGGGGTGTCGTTGCAGGCTAAAAAGAGCGGAAGTAAAAAGACAAAAAAGAAGACTCTCCACCTGCCCTCCCTTCGAGGGAGGGAGCGGTCACTCTTGCTATTGAAATTCTTTGCCATGATGGAAGGAATAACTTTTTTATTAGGTAATCGCTCCCTCTCTTGTGGGAGGGCAGGGGGAGAGTCTACTCCCCTCCCTGACGGGAGGGGTTGGGGGCGGGTCTTTAGCCCTTGATAGCAGCTACGCCGGGGAGCACCTTGCCCTCGATGGCTTCGAGGAGAGCGCCGCCGCCAGTGGAGATGTAGCTGACCTTGTCCTCAAGGCCGAACTTGTGGACGCAAGCGATGCTGTCGCCGCCGCCGATGAGGGAGAAAGCACCCTCGGCAGTAGCCTTAGCCACAGCCTCACCTACAGCGCGGGAACCTGCGCAGAAGTCGTCGCACTCGAAGCAGCCGGCAGGACCGTTCCATAGGATGGTCTTAGCGCCTTCGATAGCCTTGGCGAACTTAGCCTGGCTCTTGGGACCTACGTCGAGGCCGTCCCAACCAGCTTCGATAGCGTTGCTGGGGAAGGTCTTGATCTCTGCACCGGGCTTCACGCTGAAGGTGCCGAAGTCATAACCTGTGCAGCACACGCTGTCCTCAGCCAGCACGAGCTCCACGCCGTTCTTCTTAGCCATCTCCTCCACGCCGAGAGCTACATCGAGCTTGTCGAGCTCCACGATGGAGTTACCGATCTCGCCGCCGTGAGCCTTCACGAAGGTGTAGGTCATACCGCCGCAGAGGATGAGCTTGTCAACCTTGCCCAGCAGGTTCTCGATGATACCGATCTTGGTGCTCACCTTGG
>Ga0310690_10003427_pt1 | contig 23777 bp, 17 predicted proteins | sample AusTroGonzalo_MG_2_FD_207661 | JGI IMG/M metagenome (GOLD analysis project Ga0310690, IMG submission 207661) | Bovine rumen microbial communities from tropical cattle in Woodstock, Queensland, Australia - Gonzalo_04 (v2) (version 2) | ecosystem: Host-associated > Mammals > Digestive system >... | reverse complement strand
CAGATCCCGATGAACATGCTGCTTTTTACCGAAGCCGATCTTGCCGCTCCGGGGATCGCGCGGGTGACGGGACGGAGATTCCGGCAGCTCATCGAGGTCATCCGGGCGGAACCGGGCAAAATGTGCAAGGCGGGGATGCTGCGCGGCTCCGTCGGACGCGCCGAACTCCTGCGGATCGACGGCGAAAGCGCGGAGTTCGCGCTTCGTCTCGACGCGGCTCCGCCCGCGCCGCTTGCCGTGACGCTGGTCGCCGCGCTGCCCCGGCCGCTCACCTTCGCCAAGTTGATCCACGGAGCGGTGACGGCGGGGGTGAAGCGGATCTGCTTCATCCACTCGTCGAAGGTGGAGAAAAGTTACTGGCAGAGTTCCCGGATCGCGCCGGATGAGGTGCGCGAAGCGGTCGTTCTCGCGCTGGAACAGTGCTGCGACACCGTGCCGCCCGAGATCACCTTTCATCCGCGCTTCAAGCCGTTCGTCGAGGAGCTGCTGCCCGGACTCGCTTCGGGAAAGCGCATGCTGCTCGGTTCGCCGGGCGCGTCGCTCCCGGTCCCCGTCGGCGCCGCCCGCGGCGGCGAAGTGCTGCTCGCGGTCGGTCCCGAGGGAGGATTTTCCGAATACGAAGAATCGCGGTTCGTCGAGGCGGGGGCGACGCCGGTTTCGCTCGGTGCGCGCATCCTGCGGACGGAATTCGCGGTGGCGTCGCTGCTGGCGCTTCTCGGCGCCGAAACGGATGGTGCAAAATGAAAATCGATCTTGTGAGATCTCCGGAACTGCTCCTCGGCGTCAACCGGCTCGAAACGGCACCGGAGGGGGTGGCGGTACGCCGCTTCCCGGAGGAGCGCGAGACGGGGGCGGCGATCCGGCGTTACATGGTCCGCTGTTCGGCGGGGTGCCGCGTCGCGGGCGTCTCCGACGCGGAGCGGATCCGCATGGAGTTCCTCGTGCCGCCGCCCTTTTACAGCTGTTACGAAGGTCGGATCGACGTCACGGTCGCCGGAGTTCCCGGCGTGCGCTCCTTCGTGCTGCCCGCCTCGGCTCCGAAGGCTCCGCCGCAGCCGCTCGTCGTGGAATTCCCGCTGCCCCGCGCCGCGTCGGAGGGGAGTGCCTTCACCGTATGGCTGCCGGTCCAGCGCGAAGCGGTTTTCGTCTCCGGCGAAGCGGTCGGCGCCTCGTTTCTGCGCCCCTTGCCGGATCGGGGGGAGGGGATCCTTTTCGTCGGCGATTCGATCACGCAGGGATTTTTCGGCGCTCCCGCCGGCGTGTGGAACGCGGTGATCGCCCGCGCCGTCGATCGGGACTTCGTCAATCTCGGCATCGGCGGCGAGCAGCTCGCCGAAGAGAGCGCCGACAGCGCGGCGGGCTTCGCGTGGCGCGACGCGGTGATCGCCTTCGGCGTCAACGACTGCAACGGAAGACGCGATCTCGGGGATTTCCGGAAGGCGTTCCGGGGGCTGTGCGGAAAACTCGCCGGGGATCCCCGGCGGCGCATCCTGGTGCTCACTCCGCTCCCGTGGCCGGCGGGATACCGGGCGGGGCGGCGCGAAGAACTCGCCCGCTACCGCGAAGCGCTGGCCGACGAAGCGGCGGGCATGCGCGGGGTGTCGGTCGTCGGCGGAGAGACGCTTCTCCCGGAGTCGGCGGAGTTTTTCGAGGACGGCTGCCATCCCAACGCCGCCGGGATGAAGCGCATCGCGGAGCGGCTGATGCCGCACTTCCGCCGTGTCGAAGCGTGAGGGCGGCAGCCTTTCAGGAGGCGTTCCTGCCGAAAATCCCGGCGCGCCTTTTTGGCGCCGCGCATTGAAAAGCGCCGGGCGGGATGGTATATTATTCCCGGAAAAATCCGGTTGAGATGAATACATCGGGCGTTTCCTGTGCCGAAAGGCGGACCGGGGGCATCGTCCTCCGGGCAGGAGCCCCCCATACAGGAGGATCATGGTCGTGATGCGGAACTACAACTCCCTTTCGGAAGCCGATTTGCGGACTTTGCTGGGACAATTGGAAACCGAGTATGCCCGTTGGCAGGCGCGCGGTCTCAAACTGGATATGTCGCGCGGCAAACCGGCTCCCTCCCAGCTCGACCTCAGCGACGGTCTGCTTGAGGCGATGACGGATTTTCATGCCGCGGACGGCACCGACTGCCGCAACTACGGCGTGCTGGCCGGTCTGCCGGAAATGCGGAGACTCTTCGCCGAACTGCTCGGGCTGGATCCGGAGCTCATCGTCGCCGCCGGGAACAGCAGTTTGAATCTGATGTACGATGTGATCTCCCAGCTGATGGTCTTCGGCATCGGCGGTGCGACTCCGTGGGGGAAGGCGGGAAAACTCAAATTTCTCTGCCCCGTGCCCGGTTACGACCGTCATTTCCGCATCACGCAGGATTTCGGCTTCGAGCTGATCCCGGTGGCGCTGCGCAGCGAAGGCCCCGACATGGACGAAGTCGAAAAAATCGTTGCCGCCGATCCCTCGGTCAAGGGGATCTGGTGCGTGCCGCTCTACGCCAACCCCTCCGGAGTCTGTTACAGCGGCGAAACGGTCCGCCGCCTCGGCGCGATGAAGTGCGCCGCGCCCGACTTCCGGATCTTCTGGGACAACGCCTACGGGGTCCACCATCTTTACGAACCGGTCCCGCTCGCAGACATCTTCGCCGCCTGTGCCGCGGGCGGGAATCCGAACCGGGCCTTCTATTTCTTCTCGACCAGCAAGATCACCTATCCGGGCGCGGGGGTGGCGATGCTTGCCGCCGGTCCCGACGACTTCAAGGAGATCCTGCGGCGCCTCGGCAGCGCGATCATCAGCTACGACAAGATGAACCAGCTCCGCACGATCCGCTTCCTCGGCGATGCCGAGGGAGTCCGGCGTCTGATGAAGAAGCACGCGGAGGAACTCCGGCCCAAATTCGAGATCGTCGCCGGAACACTCGCCGAGGAGCTCGGCGGCGCCGGCATCGGCGAATGGACCGATCCGAAGGGCGGGTACTTCGTCTCCTTCGATACGCTTCCCGGCTGCGCGAAGGCGACGGTCGCGCTCGCCGCGGGGGCGGGGGTCAAGATGACCGGGGCGGGGGCGACGTGGCCGCTCGGCGTCGATCCGGAGGACCGCAACATCCGCATCGCTCCGACCTATCCGACGGTATCGGAGCTCGGCACGGCGATGAAGCTCTTCACTCTTTGCGTCAAACTTGCCGCGGTGCGGAAGCTGCTGGCGAAGTGAGCTCCGGCAGAGGGGCGGCAGCGGGCGGTTCCCTGCCGAAAGGCGGGCGGAATTTTGCAGAAATCGGCTGCCGTTCCCGAAGTGCGGCTTGTATTTCTTCCCGAGAGGGTGTATAGTAAGGAACAGCAACGGAAATCAAAGTGGGTTCGGGATTTGTTTCGGCTGCGAGTCGCGGCCGGCGGTTGTTTTCTCTTGTGAATTCCGTAGAATCCCGTCTGCTGGAGAACAACAGGGATTTTCCATGGATAAGATCTTTTTGACCGGAGTCACCGGTCTGGTCGGCGCCGCTTTCGTCGTTGAAACCATTCGCAACGGGCACGACTGCGAATTTGTCTGTCTGGTCCGCAAGTCGGTCGGGATCCCGGCGGTCGAGCGTCTGCGTTCGATCATCGCCGACGAATGCCGCTTCGACGGCTGTCCCGAGCTGGTCGACAAGGTCCTTGCCCGCGTGACTCCGCTCGAAGGCGATCTGGTGACGATGGATCCCGCCGAGATCGCCGCCCGTCCGGAGATGAAGGGCGTCAACAAGGTCTTCCATTGCGCCGCCGACGTCAACCTCGGCAAGGATCCGACCGGCAAGGTCTACCGGATCAATTTCGGGGGAACCTCCAACATCGTCGCCGTCGCCAAGGCGATCCACGCCTCCGAATTCCATTACGTCGGCACCGCCTACATCGCCGGCAAGCTCAAAGGCACCGCCTACGAAGACAACCCGATCGACAGCGGGTTCAACAATCCCTACGAAGAGAGCAAGTACAAGGCTGAAATGCTGGTCCGCGCCTCGGGGATTCCCTTCTCGGTCTACCGGCCCGGCATCATCACCGGTCGGCGCGGCGACGGGCGGATCCGCAAGCCGCTCGCCTTCTACCGGATCCTGGAGTTCCTCGGCAAGCTCAAGAGCCATCACTGCAACAAGCAGCATGTCTCTCCCGAAAACTGGTTCGAGCTTGCCCTCAATTTCGGCACGCAGCCTTCCGACCGCATCTATTTCACTCCGATCGACTATGTGAAGGACGCGATCGCGCAGCTTTTCTGGAAGCCGGTCAACGGGACCGCCTACCACATCACCGGCGACAGTCCGGTGACGACCCGCCAGATCCAGGAGGCGGTCTGCCGGGTGCTGCGGATCGACGGAGTCAGCATCGACGCCAACCACGGCACCGACCGGCCCGACGACAAGCTGATCAGCCGTTTCATCGGGGATCTTTTCCCCTACTTCTCCAGCGAGATCACCTTCGATCAGAGCAATGTCCGCAAGGCGCTCGGCGACTCCGCGCTCGACTGGGTCTACGGGATCGACAGCCTCGAGGCGCTGATCCGCTCCTACTATCAGGATTACTTCCCGAAGGTCGAGTGGCTGCAGAAGATCTCCCGCGCTCCGATCGACCGCGAACCCCGGATGGGATGAGCAGACGATGAGTTCGAAGGCGTCCGGTGTTTTCTCCGGACGCCTTTTTTGATGGAAAACACCAACCCACGGCGGCGTTGCCGAAGTCCGGGAACGGAACGACCTTCGGCGGAGACGCCCGATATCGGAGGAGAAGATCGGAAATGAGCAAAAAGGTCAGCATCATGCCCTGTCTCGACATGCGCAACGGCAGGGTCGTCAAAGGGGTCCATTTCGTTGACATCGCCGACGCGGGCGATCCTGTCGCCTGCGCGAAGGCGTATTGCACCGCCGGCGCCGACGAACTCGCGCTGCTCGACATCACCGCGACCGTCGAAGGACGCGGAACGCTGCTGGAGGTGGTGAAGCGGGTCGCCGAAGTATGCACCGTTCCCTTCACGGTCGGCGGCGGCATCGGCAGCGTCGAGAGCGCCGGGGCGGTGCTCGCCGCCGGTGCGGACAAGGTTTCGACCAGCAGCGCCGCCTTCCGGCGTCCGGAACTGATCGGCGAACTGCTCCGGGAATTCGGTCCCGGCGCGGTCACGGTGGCGATCGATCTCGACGTCAATGCGAAACTTCCCTCGGGGTACGAGGTCTACATCGACGGGGGGCGTACCGCGACCGGTGTGGACGCTCTCGAATGGGCGAAGCGGGTCGATGACATGGGCGTGGAGGTGATCCTGCCGACCAGCAAGGCGGGGGACGGAGCGCGCACGGGATTCGACCTGCCGGTGATCCGGGCGATGGCGCAGGCGTGCCGCGCGAAGATCGTCGCCTCCGGCGGCGCGGGCAAGATGGAAGACTTCCTCGATGCGGCGAACGCCGGAGCGCAGGTGCTGCTGGCGGCGTCGGTCTTCCACTTCCATCTCGTCGACATCGGCGAATTGAAACGTTATCTTGCCGCCAACGGCTTCGAGGTGGCGCCGGTTCGATAAAATTCCTGTTCCCGCCGCGCTTCGGCGCGTCCCGGCGGAAAAAAAAGGTCCGGTTTTTGCCGGATCTTTTTTTGCCCATGGGACAGGGGACTTCGCCGGCATATCTGCCGCCGGGAAGGGGGAACCTGAGCGCTCCGCCCGCCGCCGGGAAGGGCAGGCGGAGCGATTCTCCCCCGTCTCGGATCAGCGCTTTCTGAGCTCGGTGCGGCGGATCTTCCCGCTCACCGTCTTCGGCAGCGCATCGACGAATTCGACCTGACGGGGATATTTGTACGGCGCGGTGTGCGCCTTGACGTACTTCTGCACCTCTTCCTTGAGCGCGTCGCTCCCCTCGGTCCCCTTCGTCAGCACGATGAAGGCCTTGACCACCTGACCGCGGGTGGGATCGGGCACGCCGACCACCGCGCATTCGAGGACGTAGGGAAGCTCCATGATGACGCTCTCCACCTCGAAGGGACCGATCCGGTAACCGGAGCTTTTGATGAGATCGTCGCAGCGACCGACGTACCAGTAGTAGCCGTCTTCATCGCGCCACGCGGTGTCTCCGGTGTGGTAGATGCCGTCGTGCCACGCCGCCGCGGTCGCGTCGGGATCGTTGTAGTAGCCGATGAACATGCCGCAGGTCTCGCCCGGATTGCTCCGGATGCAGATCTCGCCGACCTCGCCGTTTTTGACCGGATTCCCCTCCGGATCGAGCAGATCGACGTCGTAAAGCGGGGAGGGGCGTCCCATCGAGCCGGGCTTCGGAGTCATGCCGACGAGATTGCCGATCACCAGCGTCGTCTCGCTCTGCCCGAAGCCTTCCATCATCTTCAGCTTCGACGCCTTGTAGAACTGCTGGAAAACCTCCGGATTCAGCGCCTCGCCCGCGATGCAGGCGTTGCGGAGCCCGCTGAAATCCGCGTGCGAAAGATCGTCGCGGATCAGGAACCGGTACATCGTCGGCGGCGCGCAGAAGGTCGTGATGCCGCATTCCCTGAAGAGGGTCATGATGTCTTCGCCCTCGAAGCGGTCGAAGTCGTAGACCAGCACCGCGCATTCGCAGAGCCACTGCCCGTAGATCTTGCCCCAGAGGGATTTCAGCCAGCCGGTGTCGGAGATCGTGAGATGAACTCCGCCGGGAACGACGTTGTGCCACCATCGAGCGGTGACGATGTGCCCCAGCGGATAGGTGTAACTGTGGGTGACGATCTTCGGATATCCGGTGGTCCCGCTGCTGAAGCTCATCAGAAGCGGATCGGAGGCCTTCTGTCCGGCGGGGCGCTCGAATTTCGCCGAACAGCGTTCGAATTCCCCGTCGAAATCGTGCCACCCCTGCCGCTGACCGTTGACGATCACCTTGAGCAGCGGACGGTCGCCCGCTCCCGCCTCGATCGCCTCCGCGATCGTGCCGGTCCCGCTGGCGATCACCGCCCGGATCCCCGCCCGTTCGAAGCGGTAGGTGTAATCCTTTTCGGTCAGCAGGTTGCTGACCGGCACCGCCACCGCGCCGATCCGGTGCAGCGCGGGCAGAATGAACCAGTACTGGTAGTGGCGTTTGAGGACCAGCATCACCCGGTCGCCGCGTTTGATGCCGAGCAGCGAGAGGTAGTTCGCGGCGCGCTTCGAGGCTTCGGAGATTTGGGCAAAGTTGAAGTCCCGCCGGTTGTGGTGGTGGTCGAGCCAGATCAGCGCGGTCGCGTCGGGACTCTTCTTCGCCAGTTCGTCGAGCACGTCGTAGGCGAAGTTGAAGTTTTCCGGATAGCGGATCCGGATCGACTTGAGGTTGCCGTTTTCATCCAGCGTTTCATCGGCGAAACGATGGTAGATGAGGTCCGTGCGCGCAGGTTTCGGCGCGGAAAGTTCCTTTGTTTCGACCGGCGTCGGCGCTTCGCCGTCGCCGCGCAGCACGATCGCGAGGAATTTGCAGGGCTTGCCGCCCCACGCGATCATGCCGTGGGGATGACCGGAGTCGTAGAGGATGCTGTCTCCGGCGTGCATGTACTCGATCTTGTCGTCGAGCTGGATCTTGAGTTCCCCTTCGAGAATGTAGTCGAATTCCTGCCCGGAGTGGGTCGAGAGCGCGATCTTCTGATTTTCGCCCTCCCACGGAGCGGTGACGAGAAAGGTCTCCGCCTGACGGTGCTTGAGCCGGGAGGCGAGGTGGAGATACTCGAAATGGTGGCGGCGCCTGATCGGCATGCCGCCGTCCTTGCGGGTCAGCGCGTAGAAGGAGAGCTTCGGCGACTCGCCGGTGACCAGGTTGCGGATGTCCACCTGAAAGCGCTCGGCGCATTTGTAGAGGAAGGAGAACGAATGATCGACCTTTCCTTCTTCGTGGGCGAGGTAGTCGCTCTCGGAGATCCCGAGCAGCGACGCCATTTCGGAAACCGGGATTTCCAGCACGGTGCGGATCTCGCGGATCCGGTCGCCGATGAGTTTGAGCTGATTGTCCATTTCTTGAACCTTTCCCCCGGAGGGATGAGTGTTTTTTTACGAAATCATGATTCGGGAAATATACTTCCGAAACACGATGATTTCAAGCGGAGGCGGTCCCGTTCACGCCAGACCCCCGTCGAAGTTGAAGGAGGATTGACGCGCGGATTTCCACCCCGCATGGGTGAGATCGTAGAAATCGGCGACTCCCGGAAGGCGCGGCACCGACAGGACCGCGTCGGAGTAGATCCGGGAGAGACCGTCGCCGCTCCGCCGCACCTCGAAAGCGTTGCCGCGGGCATCCTTGAATACGCCCTGCACCGGGATCTCGGCACGGGTCGTCAAGAGCGCCGGACGCCCCCTCCGGTACAATTCGACCGGCAGCGGCGAATGGTCCCGGAGCGCTTCGACCGCGGCGCGCTCGAGTTCGATGTGCGCCATCACCCTGCGGACTCCGAGCGAGGCGAGCTCGAGGACCGCCTGCGAATTGCAGACCGGCAGCGGCGTCCCGGTGACGATCTCGACGGCGGGATCCGCCGCCGCAAGTTCGCAAAGCAGCATCAGCGACTCCGGCGAAGTGGCGCGGAAACGCCGGATCCCGAGTTCGCGCGCCCGGACGAGCGCGCGCCGCACCGCATCGAGACGCCCTTCGGGAATGAAATCGGGCATGATCGCCTCGTCGCAGGACTTCTCCGCTTCGGCGAGGAACCGCGCCCGCCGAGCGTTCCGGGCGGCGGGTTCTTCGCCTCCCGGACGCACCGCGACGGTTTCGGGAAGCCGCTCCGGGAGTTCGGGAGGACGCTGCGCCTTGTAGTCGAAATAGAAGCGGGTGAGCGCCTCGGAACCGCCGTCGGCGCGGAGCAGATCCGCAGAGAGTTTCGGAGCGGTATCTTCCCAGAAGGCGCGCCGCGCCGCTTTCAGGATCTGCGCCGGCAGAAAGAGTCCGCCGTCGATCTCCGCCTCGAAGTTCCCGAGCCGGAAGGGCTTTCCTCCGGTCGCGGCGAACTCCTGCCGCAGCGTTTCCGCCCCGACCGCCCGCCGTTCCGCGGGCGCGAGCGAGAGCGGAGTCCGCCACGGGGGGAGGGGAAGATGCGGGAATTCCACCCGCAGCTCCGCCGTGGATAGCGCGACCTTGAGATCGACCGCGGGCAGCCGCGGCGGAAGCGCCGCCACCCGGGCGGAATAATCGGCGGAGCTTTCGCCGATCTTGAAGACGATGCCGCGCTCCGGAACCTCCTTGTCGCAGCAGATGAAGAGGCGTTCTCCGGGGAGGGCGGTGCGGACAGGACGGTTGTTGGAGAACATCTTCGTCACCGTCAGCGCCGGTCCCTCGTCGCCGGAACGCGGCTGGATCCGGATGCGGTCGCCGAGGTGGATCCGCCGGGTCGGAGTGAAACCGAATCCGTTGGCGCGCGTCGCCTCCACCTCGCCGCAGCGCAGACCGGCGGCGCCGACCGAATCGGCGCGGATCAGCTCTCGGAAGGCGGGCGCTCCCGGATAGAAGCCGCTGTTCCAGCGTCTTCCGCAGGTCCGGGCGAGAAGCGCGCGCGCTTCTCCGGTACGTTCGCGGAATTCCTCTTCGGTCTTCGCGTCGAGCAGCAGCCGGTAGGCGGAGACGACGTTGGTAACGTAGTCCGCCTGCCGCAGTCTTCCTTCGATCTTCAGCGAAGCGACTCCGAGCCGGCGCAGGAAAGGCAGGAATTCGATCCCCGCAAGGTCGCCCGGCGAAAAGAAGAAGCCGTTTCCCTCCTTTGCGTAGTAGCGGCGGCGGCAGGGCTGCTTGCACTTGCCGCGGTTGCCGCTCGCGCCGCCGAGCCACGAGGAAAAGAGGCAGCGTCCCGAAAGCGAACAGCAGAGGGCGCCGTGGATGAAGCACTCCAGTTCCAGATTTTCCGGGACCCGCATCGACTGAAGTTCTTCCGCGGTGACCTGACGCTCCAGCACCACCCGGCGGAAGCCGAGTTTCGCCGCCAGCGCCAGCCCCGCGGAGTTGTGGAATCCCATCTGGGTCGAGGCGTGGAGCTCGAGTTTCGGGAAGTAGGTGCGGGCGAGGCGGAGCACACCGAGATCCTGCACCAGCAGCGCGTCGGGAGCCATGCCGTCGAGCGCGGCAAGCATTTCCATCATTTCGGGAAGCTCCGGCTCCTTGATGAGGGTGTTGACGGTCACGTAAACCTTGCGCCCGCGTTCGTGAAAGTAGTCGATCACCCGTTCGAGGGTTTCCGGCGTGAAGTTCTCGCCGCGTTCGCGGGCGTTGAATTTCGAAAGTCCGGCATAGACGGCGTCGGCGCCCGCGTCGCATGCCGCGAGCGCGCAGGCGGGGGTCCCGGCGGGGGCGAGCAGTTCCGGAGGGGGAGGAAGCGCGGAATCCCGTTTCGGAGAGGTTGACATGGGGGGATCTCCTCGGAGTTATTCGAGCCGCACCCGCGGATCCGCCCACGCGTAGGCGAGATCGGCGAGCAGATTGATGGCGACGAAAAGAAGCGAACTCATCACCACGATCGCCTTGAGCAGCTGCAGATCGGAGTTGTAGAGCGCATCGACCCCGGCGAAGCCGAGACCGGGAATGCCGAAGAAGGACTCCAGCAGCAAACTTCCGGTGAAGAGGAAGGGCAGCCCCGAACCGGCGCGGGTGATGATCTGGATCGCCGCGTTGCGGAGCAGGTGCCGTCCGTAGATCGACGCCGTCGAAACGCCCTTCGCGGCGGCGGTCCTCAGATACCCGCCGGCGAGCTCGTTGACGAAGACGGTGCGGAAAAACCGCAGATTCCCGCCGATCCCCGACAGGATCCCGACTGCCACCGGGAGAAGCAGGTACTTGACTCCCTCGAAGCCCCACAGCGGGAACCAGCCGAGGCGGTAGCCGAACAGCCATTGCCCGAGGATGATGACCACCAGATAACTCACGCTCATTCCGGCGACCGACAGCACGACCAGGATCCGGTCGGGAAGGCGGTCCTTCCACGCGGCGGCGATCAGCGCGAAGAGGATCCCGAAGGCGATCTCTCCGATGAAGACCGGCAGCATCAGCGCGAGCGACGGACCGATGCCGCGGACGATGACGGAACGGACCTCCTCGCGGGTGGTGATGGTCCGCCCGAAGTCGAAGAACTCCACGAAGGGAAACTCCCGCTTGAAGTGGATTATCTCGCCCAGCGCGCGGAAAAACTGGGAGTGAAAGGGATTGCGCTGGAGCCGGTAGAACTCCGCGCTCCGGCATCCCGGCGGCAGCGTGAACTCCGTCGCCGCGGCGGGAACCGAGCTCTCGACCGCGGCGCCGTCGGAGAGGCGGCAGACCGCGATCAGATCCGGCGACGCGAAGGCGCGGCGCAGGGTGCGGGGGGAATCCGGAGCATCGGGGGTCTCTCCGCCCGGGAACGCCTCGGTGCGGCATCTCCGGCCGAAGAAGAGCGGCAGATCGGCGCCGAGTTCGCGGCGGAAATCTTCGATCTCGCGCGGCGCGGCGTTCTTGCCGAGGGCGGCGGCGGCGGGATCGCCAGCCGCCAGATTGAAGAGCAAAAAGGTGAAGAAAACGACCCCGATCACGATCAGGCACGAACAGCCGAGGCGGCGGAGGATGTATCCCGTCATTTCGCAGTTATCCTTTTCGACAGCAGATGAAGCCGCTTCAGCAGCGGCACCGAACGGCGGATCTCTTCATAGGAACGCACCGGCTGGTATTCCACGGCAGGGAAGAAACTCCGGTGGACCTCCTCCATCGCCCGGTGATCCCCCATGATGAGCAGTCCGTCGCCGCTCCGGATCACCGTGTTTCCGTGGGGCTGCAGAAATTCATCGTCGCGCCGGATCAGCAGCACCAGAACCCCGGCGGGCAGTCCCAGCGCCGCGAGCGCCGTTCCCGCGAAGGGAGCGTCGCCGGCGACCTCGAATTCGAACATCTCCTGATTGCGCGACCCCGAAGTGACTTCCAGCTCCAGCGGGATGCGCGGGTGTTCCGCGAACGGAGCCGCCAGCCCGAGCAGCCGCGCCAGCGGCATCAGGGTCGGTCCCTGCACCAGCATCGAAGTCAGCACCATGAAGAAGATCATGTTGAAGAGCGTGCCCGCCTCCTCGACTCCCGCCGCGAGCGGGAAGGTCGCCAGCATGATCGGCGCCGCCCCGCGCAGTCCGACCCACGAAATGAAGAGCTTTTCGCGCGTGCTGAAGGGACTGCCGGTCATCGACAGCCAGACCGCGAGCGGACGGGCGACGAAGATCAGCACCGCGGAGAGCAGCAGACCGGGGAGCAGGCAGGCATAGGGATTGAGGAGTTCCCGGGGAGAGACGAGCAGCCCCAGCACCGTGAAGAGCCCCACCTGCATCAGCCAGCCGACGCCGTCGTTGAACTGGGTGATCCCCTTGTGAAAGTAAAAGCGGATGTTGCCCATCGTGATGCCGCAGACATATGCCGCCATCATGCCGTTGGCGCGGAAGTAGTGTTCCGAGATCCCGTAGCTCAGCAGAACGATCGCGATCCCCAGCACGAAGTACAACCCCTCGTATTCGATGAGTTTGCGGCGCCCGCAGAGGATGTAGATCCCCTGCGCGACGATGCCGAAGCCGAAGCCGAAGAGCGCTCCCGCGCCGATCCCCCACAGCACGCCGACGGCGATCCTCAACAGCAGGTACAGCGGCGAAACATCGTTGCCGGATTTCAGCATATCGACCATCAGGATCGTCAGCAGATAGGCGGTGGGATCGTTGCTCCCCGACTCGAATTCCAGCAGCGGCTGCAGGTATTTCCCCTTCAGCGAAACGCTGCGTCCGCGCAGGATCGCGAAGACCGCCGCCGCGTCGGTCGAAGAGATGAGGGCGCCGAGCAGCAGACACCACAAGAGCGGCAGCGGATGTCCGAAGAGAAGGCAGATGTTGAAGGCGCTCAGTCCGAGGATCAGCGCGGTCAGCACGACGCCGACGCTCGCCAGCAGGATCCCCGTCGGCAGCACCTTCCGGACCGCCGAAAAACGGGTGTTCATACCGCCCGAGAAAAGGATGAAGCACATCGCCACGGTGCCGAAAAAATTGACATGGGCGCCGTTTGTTCTGCCGGAGAGCCTGACCCATTCCAGCCCGTCGTTGCCGGCGATCATGCCGACGGCGAGAAAGACCAGCAGGATCGGCAGATTGACTTTGCTGGAGAGCTTGCTGGAAAGCACTCCGACGAGCAGCAGCGCGCCGGAGAGCGCCAGAATTTCAGACATTTCCATGCCGCCGTCCCCCGATCCTCATCCTTTTTCCGCCGTATTCCCGTCTCGTCATTTGAGCAGCATGCAGTCCCCGTAACTGTAAAACCGGAATCCCTCCCGTTTGGCAAGCTCGTATGCCGCCAGCACCTTTTCCCGCGGCGCGAAGCAGGAGACGAGCATCAGCAGCGTGCTCTTGGGCAAATGGAAGTTGGTGAGCAGCATGTCGACCGCCCGCGGACGGTACGGCGGGTAGAGAAAAATGTCGGTGCGCCCGCGCTGCGGCATCACCGTGCCGTCGGGAGAAGCGCAGCTTTCGAGCACCCGCACGGTCGTGGTCCCGACCGCGAGGATCCTGCCGCCCGCGCGGCGGGTCGCGTTGATCGCCGCCGCCGTCTCGGCCGGCAGCACGAAATCTTCGAAGTGCATCCGGTGTTCTTCGACGTGTTCCGCCTCGACCGGTTTGAAGGTGCCGATGCCGACGTGGAGCGTCAGCGTGGCGACGCCGACTCCGGCGGCTTCGAGGGCGGAGAAGGTCTCGGGGGTGAAATGCAGTCCGGCGGTCGGTGCGGCGACCGCGCCGGGGACCTCCGCGTAGACGGTCTGGTAGCGTTCGGCGTCATCCGCCTCGTCTTCGCGGCGGAGATAGGAGGGCAGGGGAATGTGTCCGCAGCGCTCCTCGAAGAGATCCGGATCGGGCGGATCGAAACGAACGCATCCGGTCCCGTCGTCGTTTTTTGCGGTCACGGTGAAGAATGCCCCCTGCGGATCTGGCGCTCCTTCCGCCGTCAGCAGCATCACCTTCACTCCGGGTTTCGCACGTTTGCCGGGGCGGAGCAGCACCTTCCACTCGCCGGGAAGCCCTCCCGCGCACGGTTCCAGAAGCAGGACTTCGAAGCGGGCGCCCGGTTCGCCGCCCGGATTGACTTTGAGCCCGAAAAAGCGGCCGCGCCGCACCTTGGTGTTGTTGCGGACCAGGAGATCGCCGGGACGCAGGAACTCCGCGAGATCGGTGAAGCGGCGCGGAAGCGCCTCGCCGCTTTGCCGGTCGAGGACCATCATGCGGGAATCCTGCCGGCGTTCGGCAGGATAACGGGCGATGAATTCCGCCGGGAGATCGTAGTCGAAGAGAGCCGTGTCGAGCACGATCCGTCACCTCCCTGTCGAGCCGCCGCGCATCTCCTCGCGGGCGCGTTTGAGGCGGGCGAGCTCATGCTCCGAGAGGGAGTTGATCCCCTCTCGCGAGATCTTGTCGAGCAGCGCGTCGAGTTCCGCCGGAGAGACGGGACCATCGCCGAAACCGCCCGACCGCGGAGGAGGCGGAGGAGGGGGGACCTCCACGCCGCGCCATGCGCTTCCGCCGGAAGCGGGATTGCGGCGGGCGAGCGGATCCCATACGACGATCCGGCGGAAAAACAAACGGATGAAAAGATAGCCGCCGAGGAATCCCCCGAGGTGCGCGAGGTGCGCGATCGGATCTCCGGGACGCCCGCCGAACTGGAATACGAGCTCCAGCACGGTGTAGCAGACCACCAGCGTACGGGTCCGGAGCGGGAAAAACGGCAGGAAGATCATCATGAAACGGCGGTCCGGTTCGCAGAGCGCCGCCGCCATCATCACCGCGCATACCGCGCCGGAGGCGCCGAGCATCCCGCCGGGCGTTCCCCAGTTGAAGACGAGGTAGAGGAGGCTGCCGGAGAGCGCTCCGGCGAGGTAGAGGAAGAGAAAATCGCGTCCGCCGAGATGCGGCGTCACCAGCGTCCCGAAAATGTAAAGCCCCCACATGTTGAAGAGCAGATGGTAGAAGTCGGTGTGATAAAATGCGTAACTGATCATCTGCCAAAGGTCGAATTCGCCGGGCAGGCAGCTCAGCGCCAAACGCTCCGTCAGCGCGCCGCCGCCCAGCGAGAGCAGAAAGATCAGCACATTGGCGGCGATGATCCACAAAAGCGCGGTAAAACCGCCGTTCGTTTCGGAACCGGGGCTTTGCCGATAATATTCCCGATCGTAAAGACTCATGCTGCTTCCGTTCTCCTTCTTCTTCCGGCGGGCCTGCCGCGGCGCCGCCTCTCTTCATGGACTCCCATATTTATAATATACGCCTCCGGCGCGGTCGAAGCAAGCACCGCGCCCGCTCCGATCGCGCTTTTTTGCCGCTTTTCGGAGAATTCCCGCCGCAGACTGGAAAAAACGGCGAAACGGATGTACCTTAAACGCGGGAAGCGTACAGCCATCATGCATGTCAACCACAGGGAGTTTCCGATACGATGTTCATTGTGACAGGCGGCGCCGGTCTGATCGGCAGTTCGATGATCCATCAGCTCAACACCCGCGGCATCGACGACATTCTGGTCGTGGACCACCTCGGTTCCTCCGACAAATGGAAGAACCTCGCCGCGCTCCGATTCGGCGACTATCTCGAGAAGGGGGAGTTCCGGGAGAGACTCCGCCGCGGCGACTTCGACGGCGCCTCCGTCGAGGGGATGATCCACCTCGGCGCCTGTTCCAGCACCACCGAACGCGATGCGAGCTACCTCGTCGACAACAACTATCATTACACCTGCGAAATGGCGGAGTTCTGCCTGCGCCGCAAGACCCGCTTCGTCTATGCGTCGAGCTGCGCCACCTACGGGGACGGCGCGCTCGGCTACGACGACGACGAGGAGAAGATCCCGGCGCTGCGTCCGCTCAACATGTACGGTTACAGCAAGCAGCTCTTCGACCTCTACGCGCTGCGCCGCGGCTGGCTCCGGACGATCACCGGGTGCAAGTTCTCCAACGTCTACGGTCCCAACGAGGAACACAAAGGCCCCATGCGGAGCGTCGTGCTGCGCGCCTACGAGCAGATCACCGCGGACGGCAAGCTGCGGCTTTTCCGTTCCTACAAGCCGGAATACGCTGACGGCGAGCAGCTGCGCGACTTCCTCTACGTCAAGGACGCGGTCGCCATGGTGGAGTTCCTCTTCAACCGCGCCGACGCGGGCGGCATCTACAACATCGGCAGCGGGCGCGCGGAAAGCTGGAACAAACTCGGTCGCGCCGCTTTCGCCGCGCTCGGCAAACCGGTCGAGATCGAATACATCGAAATGCCGGAAAGCCTGCGGGACCGCTACCAGTATTACACCTGCGCCAGAATGACCAAGCTCCGCGCGCTCGGCTGCCCCGTCGAGGCGCGTCCGATGGAGGACGCGGTGCGCGACTACTACGTCAATCATCTGATGACCGGCAAGCGTCCGGGCGACGAATGACCCCGGCTGACGCATCCTCTTTCGCCGTTCCGCCGCGCACCGCCGAATCGCTGCTCCTCGATGCGGTCGGCGCGCTCGACAGGATCGCCCGCGGCGTTTCCCAGCTCGACGCGGAGATCGCTTCGCGCGGCGCTCCGGAACGCAGGCGGATGCTCCGCCATCTGCTTTTCACCTTCTTCCGGCGGAAGAAGCGTATCGACGCCGAACTTGCGGAACTCATCCGCAGACCGACCGCGCCGCGGCTCCGCTTCCTGCTGGAGGCGGCGGCGACGCAGGTCCTCTTTCAGCGCGGCATCCCGCCGGAGTCGGTGGTCAATGTCGCGGTTGACATCGCCGGACATCGCCATGCGGGCGGTTTCGTCAACGCGGTGCTGCGCCGGATCGCCCTGAAGCGTTCCGCCTCCTTCCCCGAAACGGCGGAGGCGCTCTTCCCCGCGCCGGTCCTCGAGCGCTGGCGGAAGCGCTTCGACGGGGAGACCCTCGACGCTTTCGCGCGGCTCTGGCTTGCGGAACCGGAGTTCACCTTCCGGCTGTGCCGGGGAGAGAACGCGCCGGCGGAGTTCGACGCGGAGGAGCTTCCCGCCTTCGGGGAGAGCCGTTTCTTCCGGGCGTCGGCGGCGGAGGTCCTGGATTCGGAACTTCTCCGGCGGGGCGGCGTCTACATTCAGGATCCGGCGACCTCTCTCGCTCCGTCGCTGGTCTCCGAGCCGGGGAAGATCCGTTCCGCGCTCGACCTCTGCGCCGCGCCGGGCGGCAAGGCGCTGATCCTCGCCGAAACGCTGACCGCGCCGGGCATGCGTCTTGTCGCGGCGGACCCGTCGGAGAAGCGCCAGAAGCTCACCCGCGAAAATTTTGCGCTGCGCCGCCATCCGGTCGAGATCGTCACGGGGGATCCCGCTTCGATCGGCGGCGCTTTCGATCTCGTGCTCGCCGACGTGCCATGCACCAACACCGGCGTCTTCCGCCACCGGCCCGACGCGCTGTGGCGTTTCGGCGCCGACGCGCTGCGGCGGACCGTCGCGCGGCAGCGGGAGATCCTTCGCGAAGCGGCGCGGCTGACCGCGCCGGGCGGAACGCTCATCTACAGCACCTGCTCCATCGAGCCGGAGGAGAACGAAGTGCTGCTGGCGGAATTCACCGGGAACACTCCGGAATTCGCCGTCGAGGAGAGCCGTCTGCTGCTGCCCGCCGCCGGACACGACGGCGCCTTCGCCGCCCGGCTGCGCCGCCGCTGACGCGGCGCCTCTCTGCAAAAAAAGGACGCCCCGCGGGAAGGATTCTCCCATCGCGGGGCGTTTGGCGTTTCGTCTTGCCCGATCAGAGCGGCGATATCTCGTTGGTCACCGTCATCGAGAGTTCGACGCCGGGCGTGAGCGCATCCGGGACCGCCCCCGCCGCCTCGATCTCCATGAAGCCCGACGCGTCGTTGTAGACGCTGTAACGGACTCCCGCATCGAGCGGCGGCTGCGAGGGATCGCTGTCGGCGATGTCGATCCGCCGGGTCCCGGGGCGGACCGGAGAAGAGATGCGGCGGATCTTCACTCCCCGCGAAGCGAGGAAGAGCGTCAGTTCTCCGACCTCCTCGCCCACGGCGACCTGATAGCGGCGGGGGACCGCCGGAGCGGTCACGACGCCGTCGGCGCCGCGCCGGACCACGTCGCCGCTCGGATCGTAGAAGTCGCGCATCGCACATCCTTCCGGCAGGAGAAAGCGCGCTTCGTCGCCCGCTTCGACGTCGAACTGGCAAAGCGACCACGGCGCGAGACTCGCCTCCCGCCGGGAGAGCGGACGGTTCCCGCGGTAGACGATGGATTCGACGACGGCAATCGTCATGACTCCGTTGTCGTTCCCCACGGAAATTTTCCGGCGGAAGCGGGTGGGCAGCCCGACGCCGCTGTTGTTGATGAGCGCGACCTCGCCGCCCACGGTGAGCGAAGCGGCGGAAGAGTCCTCGACGAAGAACCGGGCGTCGATGAGACCGCTCGGGACCTCCCAGCTTCCGGTCGCGTATTCGTAGCCGAGCGAAGTGCCTTCCGGCGCGGGCCACAGCCCGTCGCCGCCGGGATTGAAGTATCCCTGCCGGTCGCTGCGTCCGACGACCGCCTCGGAATTCACCCGGTTGACCACTTCACCGTTGCGGAGCGCGAAGATGCGCGCTTCGAGGTCGAGCCCGACGATCGCGCCGCACTCCTCGTCGCCGACGACGGCGAACCGTTTGCCGCCCTTCCTGAAAAGCTCCGACAGCTCGGCCGCCCGCATGATCTCCGCCATTTTCAGCAGCCCTCCAGCGCCTGCGCGAAGTCGGCCTTGATGTCTTCGATATCCTCGATGCCGACCGAGACGCGGATCAGTTCGGGGCGGACCCCCGCGCGGATCAGCTCCTCCGGAGAGAGCTGCCGGTGGGTCATGCTCGCCGGATGAAGCACTCCGGTGCGGGTGTCGGCGACGTGGACGACGATCGCCGCCAGCTTGAGGTGGTTCATCACCCATTCGCCCGCCTTGACTCCGCCCTTGACGCCGAAGGTCAGCACGCCGGAACCCGCCTTGAGATACTTGCGGGCGCGTTCGTATTCGGGATCGTCGGGCAGGTAGGGGTAGCGGACCCACGCGACCTTCGGATGCTGCTTGAGGAACTGCGCCAGAGCCAGCGCGTTGCTGCTGTGGCGCTCCATGCGGAGAGCCAGCGTTTCGACGCCGAGCTGGGTGAGGAAGGCGTTGAAGGGCATCATCGGGATGCCGTAGTCGCGCACCAGCTGCACCCGGAGTTTGACCGAGAAGGGGGCGGCGGCGAAATCGCGGGTGTAGACGAGCCCGTGATAGGTCGGATCGGGCTGGGTGAAGGCGGGGAAATTCTTCCAGTCGAATCCGCCCTTTTCGATGGCGACGCCGCCGACGCTGGTCGCATGCCCGTCGAGGTATTTGGTGCTGGAATGAGTGACGATATCCGCGCCGAATTCGAAGGGCCGGCAGAGCGCGGGAGTCGGGAAGGTGTTGTCGACGATGAGCGGCACTCCGTGAGCGTGCGCGACCTTGGCGAAAAGTTCGAAGTCCGGCACGGTCAGCGCGGGATTCGCCAGCGATTCGAGGAAGAAGGCGCGGGTGTTGGGACGCACCGCCGCTTCGAGTTCGGCTTCGGTCACTTCGGCGGGAACGAAGGTGAACTCGATCCCGCTGCGTTTGAGGGTGCTCGAAAAGAGGGTCATCGTGCCTCCGTAAAGGCACGAGGAGGAAACGATGTGGTCGCCCGCGGAGGCGAGGTTGAGAATGGAGAAGGCGTTCGCCGACTGTCCGCTGGCGACGGCGACGGCGGCGACGCCGCCTTCGAGCGCGGCGATCTTCTTCTCGAAGGCCTCCACCGTGGGGTTGGCGAGCCGGGTGTAGAAGAATCCGGCGCGCTTCAGGTCGAAGAGGTCGGCGACGCTCTGCGCGTCGTCGTATTTGAAGGTGGTGCTCTGCGCGATCGGCACGATGCGGGGATCGCCGTTGCCGGGTTCGTACCCGGCCTGGACCGCGAGAGTGTTGAATTTCCAGTTTTTCTCCATGATGCCGTCTCCTTGTTGGTTGGTATTTCAGCAGCGAAAAGCTCGTTCTTCCATACGTCGGCGCAGGGGAGGGGATACCTCCTTGCGCCGTGTCAGAGAGGTAATGTACCGCAATCCCCGCCGCTTTTCAACCCGGGATCGGGCGCGGAACGCGACTTTTACGCTTGATTTTTCGCGGGCAACGCCGTATATTATGCTGACGGTCGCCGAAGGTACGCGGCGGTCGGTTGTTCCGGGATCGGAACGGCAACCTCTAATCAGGAGAAGAAAAATGGCTGCGAAAGTTGACAAAGAGAAGTGCGTGGGCTGCGGAGCTTGCACCGGCGTCTGCCCGGTGAGCGCGATCGAGTTGGACGGCGACAAGGCTCAGGTCAAAGAGGGCGACTGCATCGAGTGCGGCGCCTGCGTCGGCGAATGCCCGGCGGAAGCGATCTCCCTCTGACGAGCGGGAGCCTGTAAAAAATTTCCGGTCCTTCCGCAGAGGAAGCGCTGGAGGCGGACAACGGTCCGGAAGAGTGCCGAAGGGCGTTTTTCCGGACCGTCCGTTTCGGAGCGGTTTGATATTGTCGGCAACCGGTATTATATTAAATAAAATAAGATTATGGATCCGCCGTTGTCGGCGCGGGAGCAGCGGCTGCGCTCCGTCGGCGGTCCGGTTGCATGATGGAATCGGGCGTACTATGAAATTTTTTGCGATGAACGGCGCTTTGCGCCACTTGCGGCTCTTCGCCGTCATCTTTGCCGTGGTGATGCTGGGTCACCTGATCATTGCCCGTCTGGTTTTCGCTCCGGGCGACGCGTCGGAGAAATCCGAAGGTGTCCACGAAAACGCGCAGACGGCGGAGACTGCCGCATCGGCGCCCGCCGCGCAGACGAAGCCTGCGCCCGCCGGAAAAGAGTCCGCGAAACGCTCCTCTTCTTGGTGGTCGCGCTGGTTCCGGAGCGAGGAAAAGGCTCCTGAAACTCCCGCCGCGCAGACTCCGAAACCGCCGCCGCCCCGGTGGCGTTTCCGCAAGCCGAGCGCCAATCCCCGGTTCGGCGAGCCGCTGGATTTCTCCCGTGCGATCCACGGAGACAGACTGCCCGCTTCGGTCCCCGGTTCCGCGGGAGCCCGCAGCGGGATCATCGTCGATCTCGACCGCCGCATCGTGTTGTGGGAGAAAAACTGCCGCCGTCCGGTCCCCGTGGCGTCGATGACGAAGATGATGACGATGCTGCTGGTGATGGAGATGCTGGAGAACAATCCGCAGTTTTCGCTCGACACCCGGGTCCGGATTGGGAAACAGGTGATGCAGGTCCCGCGGACCGGCGTGCTCTACCTGAAACCGGGAGAGGTTTTCACCATCCGCGAACTTCTGCTCGGCACCGCGGTCAAAAGCGCGAATGACGCGGCGACGCAGCTGGCGGTCCTCGTGTCGGGCGACGCCGACGCTTTCATCGACAGGATGAATGACCGGGCGGCGTCGCTCAAACTCAAGGCGACCAAGTTCTACAGTCCGTGCGGACTGCCCGACCGGGCGAAGCGCAATTCGGTCAGCTCCGCGGAAGACATGGTGCTGCTGGGCGAACGGCTTCTGGAATATCCTCTGCTGCTCGAAATGGCGTCGACTCAGCAGGGGGCGATCCGCGAAGGCGCGCGGAAGACGGTCTTCGTCAACACCAACAAGCTCATCGCGCCCCATTATCCCGGCGTGGACGGTCTGAAGACCGGTTACACCAGCGTGGCGCGCAGCTGCCTCACCTTCAGCGCGCTGCGCGATCACCGCCGGATCGTCGGCTGCGTGACCGGTTTCCCTTCGGCGCGCGACCGCGACCGTTTTTGCCGGAAATTGATCGACTGGGCATACAAACAGCCTTGACATCGCGGCGAAAGCGCGGTATATTATAATTTCATGCAATCGGAATTCAACAATCGTCGTAAATCATAAAGGAAATCAGTCATGTCTCAGCATCCGAGTCTCCGTATCGGCGGCAAGATCCGCAAGGTCCGCAATGTGATGAAGCGCTTCGAGCGTCTCGATGTGCTGCGCGCCGAGGGGCGCATCGCCGAAGACAAGGTTTTCGGTCTGCCGAAGACCAAGCCGATCGAGCAGTAAGGCGTTCTTGCCTCACGGCAAGAGCTGGTTTGATGGTTCCGAAGCGGCAGGTCACTGCCGCTTTTTTTGTCTTCGCGCACCGGGTGAGGGGCTATACCGCAAATGCGAAAAAGTCAAGCCGCACGGAGAAGTTTTTTTTGAAATTATCTTTTGAAAACGATTTGAAATCCGCAGCGCCGCGCGGTAAATTCTATACTGTCGCGCCGCAGCGAAGCGGGCGGCGGTTGTTAACAACTTGTCAATAAAATTGTTGTAAATGGCTGTTTTTCGTCGTAACTCGCCGTTTTCAGCAGGAACAGTTGAAATTTGTCGGCAGCCGCGGTCACATCGATGCGGATTTCGCCGGGAAACATGGTTTTTTGAGCTTGAAACGCCGTTTCTTCGACCTCGTCGGGGAGGCGTTTCAGCAGGCGGATGCGAGGCTCCGTCAGGGAGCGGCCGGGGCGTTGCCGGCGGTCGTTCCGGAGCGGAGTCGTGAGGTTGTCAATAACTTGATGCGGTCTGTCGGTATGCCGCGACGGTCGCGGGATGCCCGGGGCGGGGATTTTTCGTCCCGACCGGGTGTGTTGAGATGGTTCGGACCGTCAGGGGCGGTGCGGGATCGGAAAGGTTGTTCAGGTGTCGGAAGAAATTCAGAGTCGATGCCCGGCGGGAACGCAGCGGGCGGCGTGCGCGATCTGGCGGATCGCGGCGCTGAGACTGCGGGAGAAAAGCGTTTCGCTTTACCGCAGCTGGATCACGAAGATCGTTCCGCTGGCGTTGGATGGAACGGTGGTCTGCCTCGGTGTGGAGGATGATTTCTTCCTCCGTTTTCTCATGGATGCCTACGGGGACCTCTTCGAGGAGGTCCTGCGCGGAATCGACGGCGTCGATTACTCCTGCCGGATGGAGGACGGACATCCCGCCTCCGAGGTGCCCGCAGGAGTTTACGACGAGGCGTCCGACGAAGCGAAGACCGCCGCGCCGCAGCGTTCCCGGCAGAAAAGCGAGACCCCGACTTGCGTTCCGGCGTCGCCGCAGCGCGACGCGTCTCCGGCGCAGCCGTCCTCCGACGCGGGGAATGCCGATTACACCTTCGAAAATTTCGTCGTCGGCGACGGCAACCGTCACTCCTTTTCGGCGGCGCGCGCGGTGGCGGCGGAGCCGGGGCGTCATCACAATCCGCTCTTCCTCTACGGGACCAACGGCGTCGGCAAGACCCATCTGCTGCAGGCGGTCGCCAACGAGATCCGGCGGACCAATCCGAAACTCAAGGTGCGCGACATCTCCTGCGCCGAGATGCTCGACGACTTCTACGAGATGATGCGCCAGAACCGTCTGGCGGCGTTCCGCGCCTCCTTCCGCGACGTCGATGTGCTGTTGATCGACGACGTGCACGGTCTTGCGAAGAAACCGGTGATACAGGAAGACATCTTCAACATCTTCAACACCCTCTACCGCAAGCGCAAACAGATCATTCTCACCAGCGACCGCCAGCCCTGCGAATTGAGCGGCATCGACAAGCGGCTCACCGGGCGTTTCGAGGCGGGGCTGCTTTCCGAGGTCGGCATGCCGGAGTTCGAAGCGCGTCTGGCGATGCTGCGGATGTGGCGCGAGAAGCTGCTTTCCGCCGATCCGCTGCCGGATCGCTTCCTCGAATTTCTCGCCGAGAACATCTCTTCGAGCGTCCGCCGTCTGCGGAGCGCCTTCAACACGCTCGCCTACTACTCATCGCTGAGCGGCGGGTACGAGCTTACCATCGAGCTTGCCGAGGAATTGCTC
>Ga0310690_10003426_pt1 | contig 23781 bp, 17 predicted proteins | sample AusTroGonzalo_MG_2_FD_207661 | JGI IMG/M metagenome (GOLD analysis project Ga0310690, IMG submission 207661) | Bovine rumen microbial communities from tropical cattle in Woodstock, Queensland, Australia - Gonzalo_04 (v2) (version 2) | ecosystem: Host-associated > Mammals > Digestive system >... | reverse complement strand
TCTGTGACGAGAGTGGGAATAGGGGGCATGGGCGAGAGGAAGACGCGCCCGTACACATATTGCAATATGTGACGAGAGTGGGAATAGGGGGCATGGGCGAGAGGAAGACGCGCCCGTACACATATTGCAATATGTGACGAGAGTGGGGATAGTGGACATGGACGAGAGGGAGACGCGTCTGTACACATATTGCAATATGTGTACGGGCGTGGGGAGGAGGATCGGCTGTATGGGGGCACGGGCGCTCCAGTTTAATCTCTTTCGTGCAGAATGCTATTTCTTTGTGCAGAATGCTATTTCTTTGTGTAGAACGCTATTTCTAGCGGATCAGCGCCATTCCGAAAACGGATGCGCGGCAAGGTTGTTGTTCTTGTAGCGGTGGTCGTCAGTGACCTCGCGCCCGATCCACTCCGGCAGGGCGACGACGGTCTTCTCGTCCGGGAGCTCGATCTCCGCCGTGACAAGAGGCGCGTTCGCGCCGAAGTACTTATCCACTTCCCACGCCAGCCCCGGCTCTGCGGCCGGAATGCGATAGCGGTTCTTCTCCACGAGATTCCCGCACATCGCATCAAGGATCGCCTCGGCGTCGGCAGGCGGAATCGGATACTCGAACTCATGGCGCACAAGCCCGACGGCGCGATCCTTCAGCGTGATGAACGCGGCATCGCCGGCAACCCTCACCCGCACCGTCGTGCCGTCCTTGGTCGCCACATACCCCTGGCGAATGCGCACAGGCTCGACCAACCCGCGCCACGCCGCGCCTTTCACCAGAAACTTTCGCTCTATTTCCAAGGACACGATTCAACTCTTTACCGAGGTATACCAGCAACGGCCTGCCCCTCGTCATTTGTACATTCCTCATTCACCGTCTCCGTGACGGCAGGCAATTCAAGATACTCCTCGAAAGTCCGCTGAAGCACTTCCTTGGGAATGAGCAGACGCTTGTACTGCGCCACCATGACAGGACTCATCGCACGCGACATGGCGTACTCGACCACAATGCGATTCGCGTCACGGCAAAGGATTATGCCGATGGACGGATTCTCGTTCTCCTTCTTCACGTCGCGGTCAAGCGCCTCAAGATAGAACTCCAGCTGTCCCAGGTCGGACGGTCTGAACTTGCGCGTCTTCAACTCGAACGCGACAAGACATTGCAGTCCGCGATGGTAGAAAAGCAAATCGGAATGAAAATCCTCCCCGCCAACAGGAAGCGTGTACTCCTGATCGACGAAGAGAAAATCCTTCCCCATTTCAAGGATGAAGTCCTTTATGTGCGAGACTATCTCGCGGCGCAACTTTGACTCCCGGTGTCGTTCCGGCAGCGCAAGATAGTCAAGAAACGCCCGATCCTTGATGACAACCGGCGCCGTCGGATAAAGTTCCTTTAGCTTCTTCGAGTAGTTCTTCTTGTCCCCACCTAGCAAGGAAGCATAAGCATCATGTGCGAGCGCCTGTTGCATTTGCTTGTATGTAAGCCGTTCCCGAAGCGAATAGACGATGTAGAACAACATCTCCTGCGCGTCTGTGCAATGTGACGCGATAAGCATCAAGTTGGAACACGAAATGCCAAACAGTATTTCAGGGACACTTTTTCCAAACGCCGTCTGGAAAATGTTGTCGTCATTGGAAACTGCTTTCATCGCCACACTCACCGCCGCCAATGCCCGTTTCGATGTATCGCTTGGCTTGGCCAGACTTTTTCCAGACGGCATCTGGAAAAAGTTGACGCACTTTGTCAAAACAGATTTATGACGCTCGAGAATGCAGAGAAAAGCATCACTGGAAAAAGTGTCATACAATAGCGCCATGTTGTAGAGATTGCTTTTCCCGTACCCGCGCAATTCGGGTTTGTTGCGCTTGATGTAGTCCGCAAGTCGGCCGACCACGGCGGTACTCCAACTGCCGGAATGGATACGCGGCGACAGGAACGCGCCAATCTCCCAATATGTGAGCAGACTCTCGACGTTGACCGACATCAACGCCCGCGAGCGATGCGTCGTAATGATGTCCAAGACGACGGCGAAATCTTTCTCGTCCGTCTTACCCTTTTTGATTTCTTTAGCCGCCATTAGATTCTCCTGTTGCCAGATCTGTCTCACCTCTCAAGTTCAAGGGGACATTATACCATTTTCTCTCACATTCCGCGCCCGCGCTCCCCGAACAGTCCGGAGCGTACCCACGGGCACGTCACGCAAATAGGTTATCATCTTCCAAACCAGATTCCTAGATGGGAAACTGTAAAATAATTGTAACAATTCCAATACATCTCCGACACCACACGCACCGGGAGGGTCGCGCTCCTGCGCGACCGCAAACTTGGCAACCGGGAGGGTCGCGCTCCTGCGCGACCGCATTACCCCACCGGCACCTCCCGCGCCGAGGGCGTAATCGTTATCGAAAAGGACGTAGGACATAAGACTTTGGCTTGTCTGTCCTACGTCTTACGTCCCACGTCCTGCATTTCTATTATTGCAATAAACGAAATCACTTGCGGCTCATCGCCTCAAGCAAATGCCTGTAATGCAGCCGTCGGGCACACTGGAATTGCCCCAATGACTCCAGAACTCCCGTCCAGGGACGAACCTTCGCCAAGGCCGGCGCGCGCGGGCACATCACGATTCCGCGCAGGAGCTAATCCACAATCTTCAGATCGTCTGCCCCGTCATACTGGCAGAACCACGCGCCAGCGCCATCTTTCACCATTGAAAACGAACGTGGAGGGTAAGAGGCTTGGCATCGGTCAAGGTGTATCCGCGAAACGTTCATCACGATTGTCTGACCCAAAATCGCCGGATGATGGTCACTTGCATGGATATGGCCGCAGACGCAGACCTTGGGCTGCTTCGCCTCGATGATCTCCCGCAGGGCTTCAGAGCCAAAATGATTCTTAGGATCGCTCGCTATGCGCGATCCCGGCACCTCGGGTGTCGCATGCGTCACGAGAATATCGACATCATTTGGCATCAGTGCAAACGCCTTCTTGAAATCATCTGGTGCTCTCTCGAATGGCTTTGGGGGACCGATCCGATGGTTCTTTATCTTCACCCATGGCGAACCCCAGATCTTGAGTCCCTTGATCTCCACAAGACCATCCTGAAGATAGTGAATGTGCGAACCGCTTGGCAATGCCAAGAGCGGATTCGACGCGTCAAGGGCGAACTCGTCGTTGTTCCCCGCGACGACGACAAACTGCACGTCAGGGTACTTGTTGCACCAAGGCAGAAACTTCTCGTTGATGAACTTGACCTGCCGGGCGATTCTTTCAGGACTCGGTTTCGTCCCCGAGCAACAGGCATATCCCTGCAGATCGCCAGCTATCAGCACAATGTCATGCCCCGTCGGATCAATCCCGTCATATCCCGATTCGTGCACGTCGCAGAAAGCAAGAAGCTTCACCGTTTCGCGCTGACTCGCCGACGGTTGCGTCACCGCCCCGGCACTCTTTTTGAACGGGCACTCGTCACATAACGTGAAGATGTCAACTTCCTTCGCATAGTCGCTTTTACGGATGTCGCTCAACGTCACACCGCAGATGCGCTCCTTCGACGACTCGCGTTCGCTGAACCACGGCCCGCTGAGAAGACTCCGTTGCAGTTCAGCCCCGCCATGTTGCATATTCCGCTGCAGTTCGTCATACGGGCTGCAGAAACTTACAGCCAGTCTGTCGGGCAGATTCTCCCCTTCCTTCAGCGTCACGACAAGACGCACCTCGCGCTCATGGCACCAGCCTCGCTTCTTGAAATAGGGAGCCAACCTCTCTGGACACTGCCCGCCATAGACGTCATCTGACCAGTTTTTGGAACCGTTCTCGGTCACGTGGTAGAAATCTCGGCTGTACTCGACATTCCCGCGGAAACGTCCGTTCATCATCCAGCTCGGAAGCACGTACGCGACATCAACCAACTTGACCGATTCAATGTCACTGCGAAGAAGCCTCTCGTAGCGGAATCCGTTGCCGTCCTTAACCGCGCGAAAGAAACCTTCACCCTGTCTATGGCGCTCAAACCACGCACTCATCTTGTCGCCGTTGAATCGAATCCGAATCGCGTCATGCTTGTATTTCTTCCCGTAATTCACCCACATGGCAACGTCCTCGTACCGACTGTACGAAAAGCACGCCATATAGACATTGTCCCCCCAGCCACATTCTATCTTGTCATTCGTCTGACTCGCACGCGTCAGAAGAAGCATGCGCAAACCCTGTGCCGGCCCAGGCTCCTCCACCTTCGCCATCATCTTAGAGAAAGCGTCCCAGTTGGTATAGTGGTAGTACGAAGTATGCGTGAGCCCACCGGTCTCCAACAGCTCTGTAAAATCCGCAAGATCAAAATCCTGTACTTCATAACCGCTCTCGCGACTCTCGTCCTGATCCTCGTCCATCCGGTTTCGTGTTATCCCTCTAAACATCTCATGCTCCTTTATAGGTTAGAAATCCATGTTACACTATTCTGCGTGCGCCGTGCATTCCGTGGTCTTACAATTGCTTCCGCCGTCGATTAGGTTGCCTTTCAAGCCTTCCGTATTCCGCTACTCCACCATCCCTACTCCACCAATCAGACCCTCACGCCCCACTCTCCATATTTATGTGCCCCCTCTTCAATCCTTCCTAATCGACTCTTCTGCATTCTTTCTCAACATATTCACTTGCCGCCAATATGATGCACAAAACAAAAGACACCAAGCCACAAGGATACTGTCACCGTTTGTCCATCCTGTAGCATTACTTTGCATTGCAACTACACACCGTGCAATCACTATTAACACTCCTCCAGCAAAGAGTGTCCGATACAAATTCGCGTCCGCCAAGAGAGTTTTACACCATGTTTCATTGGTTTTCCTAAACTCTGCATATATTTCTCGTGACACAAAAACAGGACCCAAGCATTTGTGACATGAGCCAAGCCTCTTCATAATCGGCTCCATAATAAGAGCTCCCACTCGACACGAAATAAAACCGATCAACCAACAACAAACAAATTTCTCACCGCCACTCGACAACGGCACCGTAATATGTGCACACTTCTCTAACAAGAAATAGAGAAATATGCCAGAGACAAACTGAGTCACGAACTCATACCTGTTCAAGTTGTCCATTAACTTCGCAATAACTTCAGCCATTTCAACCTCCTTTTACGGGTTAATTGTACACGTTTACCATCGCGCCGATAAACATAGACACAAACGTCATCAATTCCACGCATGTCTCCTGACAGGATTATCATAATCGGCGAGGCACAACCTCGAAGACGACATTCTCGCAATTGCTCCATTGTTGCATCATCTGTCCCGCTCGGATTGCATGTCCCTCCGGGATGTGTATGCCATTCCCCAACATAGTTATCACCGACGCGATCAAACCCCTCCACTCCCCGACAGAATGACATGCACTCATGTGTTGAATCGGATGGTACGTTTGCAATATCCGATATCACACAGGTTTTTGCAGTAGGATATATGCCCAACAACCACGAGCCACATTCCCTTGGAGAGTATTCTCTTGCAAATCTCATAAGTTTATTCAAGCAACGCCTTGAGAGAATGACCGTATTGTCATTCTCATCACGCCAAATACTTTTCCTAAACAAACTTAACACTCAACCCTCCTAATTAACCGTAATGGGTTATTACCCATGTCTGTCGCGTCACATCGATATATAGCAAACTCCCCATTCCATTCATACGGCTCCTGCAACCAAGCATTAATTCTATTGACTACAACACCTGCAAACATTGATATGTTAATCCAACTACCAGGAAATGTAGCGCTCCAACACCCTACACCTCTCACCATCAACTCATCTTTCGCTTTATATCTGCCCCAATCCATTCCTTCCCAATCTGGGGCCTGTCTCATGGTCTCGTTCAAAAATTGTTCAACTCTACGTAGTGTTCTATTCTTACCAGTTAAACATATCGACAAGAATTCTGTCTCTCCGCTCATGAAGGCGCGCACAGCGCGCACAGGCTTGTTATTGCCAGTCAATTGCGACAACCACATGCCACCATTGACATCCCCAGTGCAATCTACAATAACATCACAACCAGCAACTGCATCTCGCGCGCACTGACAAATCTTTGACCCATCGCCTGGCAATCCACATCCATGTACCTCAAAATCACCACTTGGTATTATCGACCCCAACCGCAACGCCAACATTCTAGCCTTATTCTTACCCACGCTTAAAGATGTCAGGGTGTGCCGACACAAATTCCCATATTCAAATAAGTCAGAATCAACTAAGACCATTCGTTTACATCCACCGCGAACCAAGAATTCCGCCACTTGCGATCCAAGCGCACCACATCCTACGATACAGATCTTTTTATCGCGCAATTGAAACGCAAGACGCCACCTTATCAACCTCTCTGACTGTCCAATGTTATTCGCAACGCACCATGCCACACACGCTCCTTTATCCAATATCTCCGAATTTGCCCAATTACCCGCCAACCGTCTTCGTTCTCGACAATTAGGGGTTTTCATCTTAACCTGTCCACATTCCCATTCTCGCGACGCAAAAGACAAAAGCCTCCAAACCAACTGTGAGACAGGTGCGCCGTATTTCACCGGTACAAACCATCCCACCAGAAGGAACCCCGCCTGCCCCTTTGCATCTCTCCATTGATCCTTCAGCAACTTTTCTACTCCAACCCTTTCCTTTCGTATCTTATCCAGCAACTCGCCCCATGTAATCGGCGGGCGATGATTTATCACATCAATATCGTTGAACACGACAAATGGCACAGCTCGAACAATTCCGTTCTCCTCTGCAACGGGCCAATGCACGTTCGTAAACTGGCATACGTTATCTCCAACGCGCAAACGTTGCAAATATGCTTCACTCTCATACTTCTTGGAGAATATCAAATCGGCGACACCAAATCGCTGCTCAGGCTCAATACGTTGAACAAATTTAAAGCCATCCCCCTCCTCATCATATAGCAACCGACAATACATTCCGCGACGTGTCGGCCGCCCATGATTAAAATCCGGGAATTCGTATGTATCACCTTCTTTTGCCAAACGATCATTGCGTGCATCATCCAACCACTGTAACGCCTGCTGGTAGACAGCGTCAACCTTATTTATGACAGCGTCTATGATTTTCTCAGGATCAAGGCACAATTTACCATCCCTTAAGCGCTGATGAGGAAGCCCAAAATAATTCTCCGTAAACACTGCGACCTCAGACCATGGGAACATCGAATCCCCCCTGAATTCAAGTACTACCGGTCCACCTTTTTTGTCTGTCACAGTTTTTAATCTAATAGAAAATGACCAAGCGCCACTGTCTTTCTCGCCCTTACGTTCCGCAACATCAGAATATAAACCAACCGCCGAGACCGTTTCGACCTCGGGGTGGTCAGACACAAACTTGTCGAACGCCCTAATTATTACATCAGGCAAAGTGCCCCTGTCTTGGTGCTTCGTCACCATCATTTGTCCTAACGAAAGGTGCGCGCTGCGCATCAGCCGCACTCTCTAATCCACATTCTCTTTCAAGATCGCCATCGTCATCAATCACCTCACCGACACGGCCATCCGTGAAGATGTCAACAATAAACGAATGACGTTTTTTTCCTGTATGAAAAACATTATCCGCACCAGATTGTTTTTCATACTGCTTTACCGCATCCTTATGCGGATGCTCATGCGGACTCTCACTCGACTTTGGTGCAGATATTATAACAGCATCAGGATCAATGGCCTCTAACGGCTTAGTCCACGCCTCTTCGTCTTCCTTGTCTTTTTTGAAAAAATGTCGCGAACCATGGTGTGCAGCCAGCAAGATATTACTTTTCAAGTCACCCTTGTGTGCTTCATAGATATGTTTCTTGAACGCATCATAATCTGCATCACCAGGCTGAAGGATCCATGAATCATCCTTGCCAATCTTAAACACCACGCAATTCTCGTGTATAAGCTCACGCCTCTTCTTCGCTGTTTCTTCTGACGTGTCATCAGTCACATACTCTGCCGGCGCGAGAACATGAATCTTGGCATCAAAGAACTTTGTTTCCGAATACGAACCATCAATTTCAACGACGCTTTCCCGATCGGCCTTCTTCATCCGCTCAATGATTTTGTTAAAGTCCTTCCAATAATCATTAGCGTCCTTCCCTGGATCATAATCGGCATGCATAACCTTTTTAAATCCTACTTCTTCATCCAGTTGTTTAATTCCACGCAGATGATCCTTATGCGGGTGGGTATTGAGAAAGACATCCAGTTTATTCCCCTTCCCAAGCGCCTTCTGCACTAGTTCGGGTACATTAATCCCTCCATCTTCCTCATCAAGGTTTATATCTGCCAACATCGTGGCATACCGAGTTCCATCCTTTATGAAGAACAGCGTAGAATCACCCTGCCCTACATAAAGTGATACAGCACGAATGAGGATTCCACTGTCCTGTTTCGGCTTTAAGTCTTTGACTGTCATCATTATCCTTTCACTGAAGAAGTACTCGGGACATTGACTAGCAAGATCCGTGCCAATTACTATTTCCCGCTATTTAGCGGTCATTTCTAAGAATCCATCGTGTCAAGATGTACCACCTGTGACACACTAAATGTGCCACAACTATTTAGCGAACTCTGTGTTGTTAGATGTATGTAGAACGCTTCTATGATCGTGGACAGGCCAGAACTCATCCCTTATGAAATACCTATCTCGGACTGGTCTCACACAAGTATAGGAATGGGTGACGTGGGGCGCGAACCTGCGACATACGCCCGCTACCGAGAATTGGGTGTGATAAGTCCCATCTCCGCGAGATAGGGAGAAGGATCGGAATATCCATTTGTGACAAATGTCATTTTCTTGCGAGCTCGCGTAACGGCCACATAGAACAATCTGCGTTCAGGTTCAACTCTCCCAAGCTCAACAGCCTTCTTGATCGGCCAGATGTTACGATCGGCATGGAGAATGTACACGGAATCAAACTCTTTGCCCTTTGCCCGGAGTCCGGTCATGAGATACAGTTTGGTGAAGATCTTCCTGCGCTCTTCCTCGGACATGTCTTTGTCATCTGCAGCCACAACTGCCGAAAGTGAAGCTATTGTTCGCTCGACATCCAAACAGAAACGCGAGAAATCCCCCTTATAGCGAGACGAGAAGTCGGCGATTTCAGGGAATGGAGGATCCGTATAAAATATATCGTCATCGGCCTTTCGGAAATCTTTTTTTAGACCTGTAAAATCCTCGGAAATACAGATGATCGTATCTTGAACTGTAGTCGCTGCGGCAAAGCGTCTCAAGCGCCCAACATAATAGGACGGATCAAGCGATTTGATCATGCCCACCCCCATCTTCGAGAAATGGTCGATGGCACCGGCAAGATCGTCGTACTGCCCATGATACATATATCCCTTCAAAGTCTCGGTATCAGCCTTTTTAAGTGGATATCTGAAAAGCGCATTACACAGACGAAGGATATCCTCTGCAGTAGTCATGAAGGATTGACATCCTCCTTCAAACTGGCGCCGTTTGATGTCAATCAATCCCTTCAGCATGTTGAATGCGTCATTCAACATGACATTCAGATCTTCAGCGGCATAGAAACTTACATTGTGTCCGCTCAAGATGATCTGATAAGGGATCAAATGGCTCTTCTTCCTCGAAATGACGGCAACGCGATCCATCTTCGCGTCTTTCAGGTCATTCTCGATCATCGCGGCGACATCGTCGTATGAGACAGTGGTTACAATGTCAATCTTGGCATAATCGCTATTGACCGGAATCACCTGTTTCTTCACCCGTTCCGTGTTATGCGAAATCAACCGTTGCGCCATATCAACGATATTGGAAGGCGAACGATAGTTCCGCGAAAGGACGTAGGTCTTGAACTCCAGTCTTTCACCGCAATCAAAAATATACTGCCCTGGATCAAGTATGTATTTCGGGGTTGCACCCCGCCACTCAAAGATAGTCTGGTCATCGTCGCCGACAAGAGTCAGGGTAGCCTGATGGCGTTCTCGTAAGGCGGAGATGAAAAACAGGTCGACAGGATTGATATCCTGGAACTCGTCAACCATGATATGCGCATAACGAGCCGCTCCGGAAATCTTAGGAGACTCCTGCGTCAGTTTCCACCCCCAATACTTCTGATCTTCCAAAGTAAACTGGTTCTGCAACGCCAGCATCTCCGTCGCCGCAGCATAAAACAGTATGAAGTTCTTGTAAATAGATATCATCTTATTCTGGAAATCAGCGTCGCCATCGCACAGCTCGATCTCCGCCAGGCGATCAAACACGCTTTGCAACATCCCACCGATGTCGTTCTTTACAAGATAAATGCAATGATCCAGGAATTCTTCTGGAACGCCCATCTTCTGATGGTCAAATCCCAGCGACTTCAACTGATCAATCATATCCAAGATTACGTTGGCATGCTTGTTGACCCAACTCTTGTTATTAATGTTCTCCGCTATAACAGGGCTCTTGTCGATAACAGGCCGCAGGTAGTTCGCCAAGACGAAATGCCGTGCCTTTTTATCCGCACCGAGTTGACGGAAGCCCGCATACTTGCGCTTCAGCAATCGATTACCGTATGAGTTGAGCGTGGACACTGAGATCGAGTCCTTAACCCCAGCAAAATCCTCAATTGTCCTAAGTCGCTGTTTCAACTCCTCGCATGCGACCCGAGTAAAGGTAAACAAGAGCACCTTCTCGCCCGGCGTCTGCTCCAACAATCTTTTACACCTGTAAAGCAAGGTCGTCGTCTTGCCTGATCCTGCAGGCGCAAGCAACCGGATATTGTCCGAACTGCTATTCACGAATTCCAATTGGCTAGGATCAAGGTTCATTGTGCGACCTCCTTCAGAAATATCTGCTCGTCCACGCCCATGTACTGTGCAACATCTACGTCGTCAAACGCGTCACGGAACTGCGACTGGAAGATCATCGGCATCACGAACGGGAAAAATGCCGGGGAATTCCTCAGTGCCGTAGCGGGCAGACGGCCACCTTTAGTCGCGTGAAGCGCCGCCTTCCACAACAGCATCGCCAGCATGTCGTTCTCGACCGGCACCATATCTCCCCGGCAATAAACACCCCTTTCCTCCGTCTGCTTGAGGAATCCAAATTCGATCAGAATATAGATCGCGTACCGCATATTCCGCTCAAGCATGCCTGGCGTGCCGTACGTCTCCTCAACACGGCGCTGTATCTGAGCCTTTGCCACCTTCTCTTGCATTGACAACAACCTGCCAATCACTGAAGAAACCGTATAAAAGAAAGGGTATGATCCTGCAAGGACCGCCCAATGCAGAACGACCCATTCTTTGGGATCTAGGTTTCGTGCAAGATTCACAAGTTGGCCGACAAAGATATCCAAATCGTCCTTCGGTGCAAACCACGCCGCCAGAAGCGCAATGTTCTTGCAGTACTGTTCGGCTCCGCGTTCGCCGTGCTGCGTTTCGGCATCAGCGAGCATCATCATCAATTCCTGACGGATTGCAACCTCATCCTTGCCGGCCAATACCGCACGCAGGGTCTGATCCATCCAACTACGCTTTACCGTCTGCCGGATGCCTAGCTTTTCAAATCGATCTGGACTTCTCATGTATGTACCTTCTTCCCAATGCGCACGAAGGGCACGATGACCTCTTCGATCGAGATTCCGCCATGCGTAACGATTATCCCATTCTTGTCCGTAAAGGATGCTCGGCCATATAATACCATGGCCTTGCAATCATCTGGAAGTCCACCACCTTCCCACGCACGCGCACCCGGATACTGCTGAATCCCTTGGGCACGCAGAACATCGTTCCGGTACACTCTTACGCGCTCGCCCTTCATATCGGCGAGAACTCCTTGACTGAGGGGACCTGTCCCTTTACACTCGAGATTACCGTGGTCGCATGTCAGAAAGACGGCAAAGCCAAGTTCATCCACCAGATCATGAAGCACCTTCTTAAGATATTCCCGCTGGAGCCAAAGCTGGATATTCTGGTGCACGCCAACATTGCCAAGGATCGCGCCGTGCGCCATTTCATCAATCTTATCGATGACAAGCCCCAACACCTCGACATTCGTGTAATACTTATTCTTGATTTCAGCAGGGTCGCCCAACCCCAATCCTTTCTGATACTTCACCTTCCCAGGATTAACCCCTTCCGCCTGCCATGCCTGTTTCCAGAGTACGGGTTCCTTTGATGTCGTGTCGATCGAGTCGGCGAAGTCCATTGGAATCTTCCCCGAGAAAATCGCCTGTCGCGAAATCGAAGTAAGCGTCGGCACCCAGGCAAACGTACCACCGACCTGCAAAGAAAAATCATCCTCTAGCGAACGGCGAATCGGCACCCACTGATTCCAGGCCATGCCGTCCATGACAATCAACGCGATTTTCCTGATGTTTTCGTCTCGCTTCTTCTTTGCCATTGCGCTGATGATCTGATGAACCATTACCGGTGGTGACGGCGGCAAGGACTTGAGCGCGGCATAATTCGCTTCCAGCCAACTGCGAAAACGATCATTGGCCAGTTCCTGCACATCTTCAAACTTCGCAACGGGAATCTGGCGAACATCTTTCATCGCCGTAAAAGCCGCCCATTCGCGGGCAAAACGAACCCAATCCTTCCAACTCGCATCAGGAGTTGGAATGCACCCGACAAGTTCCTGAAGTGGCAGGTCGAGGAGGTTCGCGCCGCGAAGGCGGCCGGCGGACAGATACTCGTACTGCCGGTCAAGCTCGTTGGCGTCTCCCCGCATCTCAATCCAGTCTTCACGGAAGAGCCGCTGCATCGTCTCGCGAACCTTCGGATGTGTGAAATCAAGCTGGCTGGCAAATGCCTCATCGGCCGGTTTAGCACCGCCGGGACGATGCATGAAGCCGGTCTCCCACGCATAGCGGATCCAATTGCGGAACTTCTCCGCCGACATCAGGATACCGTCCTCGCTCAAGCCGCGGAACTGTACCTTGTTGCGAATCTTGTCCCTGAAATAGCGAAGAAGATGCGGTGTCCGGATCCCCTCCCTGACATGCAGCTCGCAAAGCCGCTGGAACAAGGTGTCCATTGTCTTGACACCTGTCACGGACATCTCCAACATGTCCTCAAACAGGAATTCGCACGTGTCCTCGATACCGCCGCCACGGTCCTCCGTCTCGGAGCGATGCCAGAACAGTTCGGTGATGTACTTGCGATCCAGCTCGAACAAGACGGCATATTCAAGCTTAGGGAATATCTTCCTCATTGAAAAAGATATCCTGTGCGAAACATCAGTATGCCGAATGTCATACGGGACAAGTTCATCGATGTTCTCGCCATTTCGGAAAATGACCACAAGCCGGGAATCGGACGACGGGCGGACATACGTCTCGTAGACGCACCTGAGCGCAATCGGCGTGGAGAATTCGATTACCCGGTACTTCCGCTCATTGAGCTGGGCGAATATCGCTTCGTCGGCGAGGAGCGTATCGGGGTCTTCGAGAAGCGTCACCCGGGCGAACGGCTGTTCGTCCGGGAACTTATTCAACACAAAATCTGCCCAAGTACATTCCATGAATGCTCCAAAACGATCCTAATCATGATGTCGTCACGGATCTAAAAAGGTCTTTCATCGTAACCATCGACTGAACACAACGCCCATGTGGATTACTTGTCAGACCGTTTAGGGTAATCAGTGTCAAGTGTACCGACTTCGTTGTCTTGGTGACGCGCCGGAACACGTCCATCTTCGTTTCTAGTTCAACTTCCTCCCGTGGACCAATATCGTAGAGCCCCGAGGCAAATTTGATTTCGCAGACATCCACAACACCATCTGCACGATCAATGAGCAAGTCAATCTGCGCCCCACGGTCTCCATCGTAAGCCGGCCGATGACTCCATGCGTACACCTGCGTGGAGACACCGGAGATGCCGAGCGCAGCCTTGATCTGTCCCACATGTGCGAGGCAAACACGTTCAAAAGCAAGCCCCCGCCACGCGGAAATTGCAGGCGCGCTGACATGCGTCGTCCAGAATCTGGGATCAACATTTGATTCACCGCGCATGAATTGGAAATAAAACAGCGTAAAGGCATCCACAAGCTGATACACCGAATCGCGCTTCCGATTCCCGAAACCAGTGTATCGACGAATGAACCCACAGGTTTCCAGTTCTTTCAGGACCACCCTGAGTTTTCCGTTATTGGCAACCTTCGCACGTTCTATGATTTCCGATCTGAGCAACCCGGCCTTGTCGCCGCTCAAGGCACGAACAACCTTCAGATATGTTTCTGGACGCTTAAAAAGAGATGCGTACAATTGCGAGAACTCGTTCTTCATCTTCGCATGTTCACCAAAGAACAGAAGATCAAAGTTCTGGGCCACGCTGTTTCCCCCCTCCAGAAGAGTCCAGTAGAACGGTACGCCACCGATTGCCATATATGTTTCCACAATCTCCCTGTCTGTCATCGGCCAGCCCTGTGCATCCGCGTACGCGCGACACTCCGCCAGCGAGAATGGTTCGAGAAAGACATTGCGTGTCACACGATTGTGAAGACCACCCTTGTCCTTGATTACCTTATCGATCATCCAGGACGTCGCCGAACCGCAGACAACCAGCAGGATGTCCTTTCGTGCCGACGCCCACCCATTCCAGAAGTGCTCTAATGCACTTACAAAGTCGGCTCGCCCCGTATCCATCCAAGGCAACTCATCAAGAAATATGACCTTCCTCCCTGATGGCAAGCCCGCAATAAAATTCCCAAGGCAATCAAAAGCATCAAACCAATCGGCAAACGACCCTATTTCATGACATCCTGCATTCTTCAACGATCGCCGGAACTCCGCCAACTGGCGCCGCTGCTTTCCGCGAGCGACCCCCGTATGCTGAAAAGAAAACATTCCCTCGAATGTCTCTCGAACGAGGAATGTCTTACCTATGCGACGACGGCCATAGACCGCAACAAACTCAGACTGTTGCGAATCATAAGCTTTCATAAGCTCTTTTCGTTCATATTCTCGACCAATCACTTGAGCCTCCTTGCACTTTAACGGTCGTTATTATACCACATTTCCCGACATAACGACCATTAAAGTGCAAACAATGGAGCGATTAACGATGTATCGTGAATAAAACTCGCTCTTTTGGCGGAAACTTGCAGTTTCTCCGAACATCAGTCCTCCAAATGAAGCTGGGCACGGTCAAAGTAACGGAGAAGCTTTTCATCCGTCTCGATGACATCCGCCGGGAGTTTCTTGGCAATCGCCACGATCATGGCGTAGTCGTGCTCTTCGTAGCTCTTCTGGAATCCAAGCCGGAGAGCCTCGAGTCGCGGCGTCTTGACTTTCTTCGCGGTCTTATAGGTCTCGTATTCCCTCAGAAGCGCCCGTTCACGCATCCTCTCGACTTCAGCGGCGTCCTTCGGGTTCGGCACATACCAGAGATCCTTCGCCTTGGCCTTGAGCGTGGGGTCTTCGTCCTTGAGATTGCGCAGTTCGTGATATTGCGTCGAAAGATAAGTGTGGATCGGGTTCGGCACCGGACCGCGCCCGTCATAGCAGAGGAAATTCTGTTCGAGGAGCACCCTCAGCTCCAGTTGCTGCTCGTAGCGGTTCCACGCCTGAATCTGCTGCATGAACTCCGGCTGGATCGTCTGTATCTTCTGCGGCTTCTCTTTCAGTTTCTGCCGCAGCCACGCAATCGCGCTCGACTCGTCGCTCACGAAGAGTTCCGCTTGGACAAGCTTAGTTGCCTTCGCCTTCTGCTTGAGATACTCCGCATGCTGTTCCGGCAGGAAGAACATCCCGTCATCTTCGGTGAACCTTGCCCGCAGTCCTTCCTGAAACTCCTTCGCCGAAATCGGAATCGGGAAGCCATTGCGGAAATAATATGCAACAACCTTATCAAAGAGAATACGTGGGTCACGTTCCGGTACCACCTGCAATTGTGCCATACCACCAAGCATCTTCATTTTTGACACTGGCAGTTTCTCAAGATGTGTGCGGATAAAATCCCAAACTCCATCCTCGGTTGCCGCTTCGTCCTTGAAACGTCTTTCAAATTCAGCATCCGGCTTATAGGCGGAAATGACAAGATCTTGCTTCACGGCGGTAGGCGTAGTTACAGCTTTAAAACTTCCTTGTTTCTTGTCAAGTGAAGAAACGTTCGCGATGATAAAACCCACCTCTGACAATGCAGATTGAATTCCGTTCCAGACTGCGGCGCTGGTATTGGAAAACTCAACCGTAACCCAACGGCCAGGTTTTAACGAATTATATGCTACCATAAGACAATTAGTCATCAACTTGCGATACTCCCAAATATTTTTGTCTTTCGAGGAGTCTTCTATTGCCTCGGGGGCACTTTCCGTTTTAACACCTAACAAATATTCCCAGAGCGAATTTAATTCAGAATAATTAATATTTGCCCCAAAAGGTGGATCTATAAAAATATAGTCATAGGCCTCTCTTCCATGACATTTCTTTTCCCCTAACGACAAAGTCTGAATCATGCAATCAGTACGCCTAAACTCAGAACACAAGCTACGCACATATGTATTAATTCGATTTGACAATGCAAATGTCACGCGCTTTTCTACCGAGATGCTTGGTACATACAATGTACCTGCCAATCCAGGAATAAACGGACCTCCACCTCCTTTAAAATAATATCCTATCTTAACCCTGGCCATTCTGGACACATCTGAAGTCACAGCGGTAAGCAATGACTTCAATCGTAAATCACACCCAATCTTAAGATTAAATTCATGCATCATCAAGCGATTTCGCTTTGTAAAAAACTGATGTGCGTAACGAATGCCCAATGGAATGTTACGAGATGTTTCTTTCCCCGGAGGTAGTTCAGAAATCGACTTAACACCTTCTATGACCGAATCTACCTTTTCAATCAATCTCAAGTCAAAATCATCAACACGCTTTTTATAACGTTTACCTGCCGCAGTATAATCAATTAAGACAGGAACTTGTTTCGCAATACTTTCAGCAGTACCTAGTACACTATCAACAACTGTTGTGCGAGTCCTTAAAGAACTTTTCTTTGTCAACACGGCATGACAATATAGGCATTCAAATTCATCTCGTACTTGAGCGTTAGGAGCATCTACAGCCGCATCCCAAAACACCACCTCTCTTCCACAATGTGGACATGTAAATACATCAGACCAAATTACATGATTAATCTTCCCCATTACCGGCTTACCATCCATGCTGAGGATAGGCTTGCCGTCCTTGTCAACATGTTGGGTTTCGTACATCCACCCACATTCCTTTTCAACCTCGGCAAGGATACGCTTCGCCTCCTGCTCGAACGCAACGACATCCACTGGTGTATTGTAATTGTATGCAATGAAAGTCGCGGCAGGCGACAGGTCGTTCAGTACCGCCTTGCGGGCGCCGAGATGCGAAAAGACCTTCTTCGGGTCTTCCGCCTTGGGATCGGTGATATTCCCCTTCTCATCCACCTTGTAGCCGAGTGATTCCACCGCCTTCTTGTCCCCGCACATCTGTGCTGCGACCCCCGTCATACCTGTGCCGCAGAAACCGTCAAACACGATGTCGCCAGGTTCGGTGTAATGGAGAATGTACCGCATGATCGCCTTGTGCGGCACCTTCGTGTGATAGCTGTGCGCGTTGTAGATCGGATCGTTCTTGCCTTCTGACACGTCCGCGGCAAATGGTTCGCGCTCGTACTTACCCTTCCGTTTCGGCTTGGCAACCTCCCATTCCTTGATGAAGTCGCCCAGCCAAGGATTCGGGCAGGCACAGTAATACGGCGGATCGCTAAGCGCGAGGATGTCCTCGTCCTTGCCAATCGGGAATCCCTCTGTCGCACGGAACGTCGGGTCCTTCAGTTTTTCCGCAAGGAGCGCGGTGAAATGCGCCCGACGGGCCTCGTCATTGGGGAATGTCAGCCCGAGACAAGTCACGGGTTTCTGCTCCTGTTTCAAGTGGGCAAACAGATTTCCTTGCGTCATCTCATGCTTGGGGAGATCGGGCTGAACTGCCGGCGATTCAAGTTCTAGGTCTTTCATGTGTTTCTCCTTAAATACCTCGTGAACGGCGAATAACCTCCCTCCTTGAACTTACTCCACCACGATACGTACCTTGGCAATGTCCTTGCCAGCCAAAAGTCCATCAAAGAATTCGTTGACGGCCTTCTGGACCTGCGGCGCCTCCGCCGGGCCAAGGGCCTTCAGTTTTGCGCCGAGGTCCTCAACCTTCACAACGACCTTCTCGAGGCCGCCGAGCACCTTGCGGAGTCCAGCGAGAAGCGGCGTCGGAATCGGATCGGGTAATGTCCTGTTCTGCATGAACGTCTCGATCATCTGCTTTTCAGCAACGTCGAGAAGATCAAACTGTGCTTGAACCGTTGGTGTCGCAAGATTATCGAGAACTGTCTTCGTCCATTTTGCGAGCATCTGCTCAAGTTGTGCAGGCATGCCAATCAAGACCGCGCTCGCAGTCGAGCCGGTACCGTCGTTCTTCGGCGAATAACTGCAATACGGACAAATTGGCGTCGAGCTAAGCACCTTCTTGTCAAAGTCGCGGCAGACCTTCATCGCCTCAAGCGTCTGACGGAACAGCTCGAGATCCTGCTTCGGCAATATCTCGATTGTCGCAAGGTCGGTGAGCTTCTTCAAGATCGGCGAATTCTTCACCTGCTGTTTCTTGACCTCGTCCGCCCCGGAAAGGCGGGCACGATCATGGAGCGCGGTGTAATGGTCTTTCCATTCCGCTTCCAGTCCGAGGAACTGCTTCTGCGCGTCCTTGAGAACGGGTTGCAAGTCATCCAGCTTGCTGACGGCGACAATCGCCTGCTTGATCTGGGTATAGGACTGCTCCTTCTTGGCAAGCCAAGTATCGCCCGGTGCGGAATGCTCGGCTGCCTTGTCAAGATAGCCGATGATCTGAATTTGTCCGTCACAGAACTTCACAAGCGCATCAAGTGCAGGTATAAGAGCGACCGAGTCCTTCTGCGCCTCGATCTCAGCTTTGCCGGTCGGCATTGCCAACATTTTCGCAGGAGTGTCAAAGTGCTGAAGCTTTTCAAGAAGTTCCTTTGCGCTGCGTACTGTCGCGACGGCATTGGGAATATGGCACTGGGCAAGTAGGTCAAGACCGAGGAAACTCACTCCTCGTCCAAGTCGGTTGATCAGCTGGGCCGCAGTCGGCACGAGCTGTCCAAGTTTCGTCTGGAAGGCTAAGACCGGATCGGTCTTGTTTTGCATCAGCTGGGACACATTGGCTACATTGAGGCCGAGCAACTTGAAAGCCGCTTTGAGCGCGTCGGTGTTGCCGCCTTTCGGCTTCGAAATATGCTTAAAATGGACAAGATCATCCACGTCGCAACGCGAAAGTTCGTCAAGTTTGGTGGCGTCGAAGTCCTGTCCGGGAATCGAAAGAACCACATCGCCCGACTGTACCAGTGCCGCAAGGACCAGAACAAGCATCTCTGGTTCGAGCCGTGATTTTTCGGGGTCGAAGTAAAGAACATTCGATACCGGTTTCAGCAGATCGGAGTTGTTGACGACCTTGCCTTCTCCAACTTCGGACAACTTCGCCTTGACCTTCGTCGCATAGGGCGAATTCCCAACGACAACCTCGCCGCTGCCGTCAAGCAACTTAAGGCCGTCCAGGAGAATTGCACCCTGCTTCGTCTTCACGCCCGCAACCATCCGAAGCGATTCCTTGACGGCTACGGCACGGGCTTCGGCGGAAATGTACTTGTTGAAAACCGGGTATTCCTTCGCCTGCTCCTCAAAGCATCCGGCGAGCAGGGTACCCACCAACACATGTACACGATCGCGATAATTGATTGTCTCGTCCGCGCCAAGACCGATGAGGTCACGGACATTGACGCCAACGAGCCAGTTCTCGGCCTTCTTCTTTTCTCCCTTGTAGGTCACGCTGAATGCATCCAGACCCTTGGTCTGAAGCCAACTGCCGATCTTCTGAAGGTGCTGAAGCGATTTCTGCTGGAAGTGCGCCTTGAGCGCACCGGTCTGAGTCGCGGCGAGTTCCATTGCCGCGGCATAGAAACCGAGAGTCTTCTTGAGTTCGTCATCTGCACCTTCCAGGCGGAAGAACACCTCATCCATCTTTGCCTCGTCCTGGAATTGAACCTTGGCAAAGGGATGCAGGAAATAAATATAATAGTCGCGTGGCGGCTGGGCTGTCGAGCGCTCGTTCGGCGCACCGAAGAACAGATAACCACGACGGAACGTTTTGTGCGTAAACCATTGGATCTTGTCGTATTCCCAGATCCGATAGTTCGCGACCGCCGTCGGCATGTCATTCACTTCGAGAATCTGCCCGAGAGCGGTGAAATAAGCCCTGTCAAGCGCTTCGTCGTCGAGTCCGGCGGCTTTCTTCTCGATCATCTGCTCGATATCGACCGTCTTCTTGACGTCGATGTAGTACTGGTCGTTCTGATCGTTCTTGGTGATGTACTGTCCCGCGACCGCCGTCATCAGTTTTTTCATCACGACGGAGATCTGATCGCGAAGCGCCGCCACGGGATCCGACTCCTCGGCGCAGACCGAATCATAGACGCAGAGCATTTCGCGCATTTCCGCCGAAGTCAGCCCTATCGGGGAGTCAATTGAATCCTGGCTCAGACGATGAACGGCGAGCGCGTCGACGAGACGGTGCGCCATGGGCACATACGGCTTCTGGAGCTCACCATGGTCAATTTTGCCATCCAGTTGGCTTACGACGTCAATAACGCTCCTCGCATCGCCATTCGTACGTGAGGTGGGGTCGTCCTTCACATTTGCCCAGTATGAGTCAAATGCGATCAACCCCGGTTCGTCATCTGGGACGTCCTTCTCGAGAAGCGCAGTCATCTTCCCAGAGAGCGTGTCGAGAATACGGCGCTTCTCGACGCAGTTGATCTTCTCGAAGATGGACACGAAGTCTGGATGCACCGGGAACATGCGCTTGAAGTCCTCCATGCGGGGAGTCAATTCCTCGTAACATTTGGAGAACTTGCCAAGATGCGCCTCGACCTGTTGAAGTTGCGCCGGTGTCTTGCGGAGAAGACGTTCGGATATGACATATTTCACATCCGTCCTGTCAATCTTCACCTGCTTGAAGCGTTCGGCAACCCGACCCAAGCTGTCGCTAACGAAAGCGAAACGTCCGGAATCGAAGATTGCCTCCTGAACTCCGCCAATGAAATAAAAGCGATACGGCTCGTCGTTTTCGTCGCGCTGATCGGCGAACTCGCCGAGTTCTCGCATGAATCCAAGCGCCAGAACAAGTTCCTTTTCAGGGAGCGATCGGAGATAATCGAGCATCTCATCAAGGACAAAGAGCAGACCCTTGTTCGGGAACTTCTCCTTATAGGCCTTCATCATGTCGGCCATCCATCCTTTGTTGTTTGCGTCTTCGCCGTCAGCTGTCGGGATCGTGAAATCAACGCCCTCGTCATTGAGGTGTTTCTGAAGACGTCCAACCACAATCTGGCGAAGCCGCGTCGTGACCGCGCCTATCTCCTCGCGGATCACGTTGAACTTTCCGGAAATAGCTCCTGCAGCTACTTTGACATCGGCGTTCTGGATGTGTTGAACCATACTTGTATCGGAGGCAATCGCAGAGATGAAGGACATCAAGTGCGATTTACCAGTACCATAATTGCCGACAACGAGCATTCCCTTGTGTTCGGCAGGATTTTGCCAATCAATCTGCTTGAATACGATGTCCGTCAGGCGTTCCTTCATCGTCTCGGAGATAACATAGGAACTCACAAGTTTCTGTGCCTTGGCGGCAACAGCGGAATCGCGAAGCTTCACGATCGTGGTAATCGGGTCGAATTGAATAAGTTCTTTGTACTTCATGATTTCTCCTGTTAAACTGCTTCGGGATAGGTGACCCCGGAATCGTCGAAAACGATGATCTCGGAATCGAGTGGATAAGACTTCTGCTGCACGTCGCCACGGGCGAAATAGAGCATACCTTCGTTGGCATCAAGTTGCCCTGGCCAGTTCACGACCATGAGCCGCGTCCGGGCGGCATACTTGAGAACCGCGAGGACGTTGATGTCCATCCCGACATCAAAAAGCATTTCGATTTCATCAAGGAAAACAGGCCCTTCCTCATGCAGATCATTCAAGAAATCCTGTACCTCGCAACCGATGGAATCCGCACCAATGCCGGCAAGCCGAGGAGAGAGCGACGCACCAAGCTTAACCATGTCAATACATTGCCCATCCAGGCAGCCATTAACAAACTGCGACTTGGTACTTGACACTCCGGACAGCAGCAACAACTTAACCCCACGCCCTTCCGCAACTGTTCTAAGTTTCGCGAAAATCTCAGCGGGCAACATACCAAAAGGCAAAAGAGCGTGAAGACTCTCTTCAAGCTCCATCTCAATCTGGTCCAGACCTTTGGGCACGATTTCGCCTCGTCCGCGTTCCCCAAACTGACCCACCGTATCACGCGGACAAAAAAGACGCGGCGTGCCTTCTATCACAATGTTTCGCGTGAGGCACGGCCAAGCGCCTGGTAAGAAACATGGACAGTAAAGCACGTCGCGCGGATACCCGCGCAACGCACTCACACATCTCGCTTCTTACCGTGAAGATTTGGCCGTTTTCACACGAAGCTCGATACGCAAGTTGCGTACGCTTGCCCAGGGTAGGTTGCCCATCCGGGGCTTGTTCCTCGCGGCGGTCACGGGGTGACCGCCCTACCGGAACGACCTGCCGCGCAAGGTGCCGCGACGGGTCTATGTCTGTTTCAGTCTATCGAGATTCCTTCTCCTGTTTTTCCCATGCGAGTAGTATAGCACATTTTTACGGATGCTTTATGCGATATCTGCCCTTACCTTGTCCTGTAACAGACACCAACAACCCCAAACGCAACATAGTATTCAGCAGTTTCCCAGCACCGGACGAACTCATGCCTAAGTAATCCATGATTTGCGCACGACCGAAAACACCGTCTCCAACCTTCTGAAAGATTGTCATAAGATTCCGTCGCGTTGGATGAGTCAAACCAAAGTCGTTCAGATAAAGCTGAAGTGCATCATTATCAATCGCCACTTTTTCGAATCCAATCGCCACTTTTTCGGACCCAATCGGCTTCTGCTGGAGGGTACTTGTTCCCCTATCTGTAAGTGCATAGCGGATGCGGGGATCGTGCGGGGATAGGCCATCTTCGGCGCAAATCAAATCTGCGCGTATTGCTGGATTTAGATAGTTTTCCCTAAAGGTTTGGCGATGCTGGACTCCTATGGCGGTACGCAGTTCAGAGGGTGTGCGAGGGCCATCTTTCAACGCGGAAAGCAACTTCCGCACCTGTGCAGGAACTGGTACGGTACTGGTACGGTACTGGTACGGTACTGGTACGGTCGATGATAGAGTAACTGGATCGGTTCCGTTCAGTTCACGGACGGTTTTCGCGTTGGACTGGAGGAAATACTTGTGTACGGGCAAGACGAACGTGAAGTAGTCCCGGCTGGGATTCGTCTCGATGATCGGCTTCGGCGAACCGTTCTGCTCGACTGCGCGCAAGATGGCGGGATAGCCGGTATTGCGCGCCTCGGCAAGTTCAAGCTCCTTCAGGAAATCTCCTATGCGCCGGTTCCTGTCCTGCTTGGCGAAAAGACGGAACTTCTCCAGATCGGCCTTCTTGATCGTCTTGTCAGGCCCGGGAAGGCTGTTGATCTCCATCTTCTCCCGCGTGAACGTGACGACAATCGGCTCGGGCTTGCGGTAGGACTTGTGGTACACCGCGTTGACAAGCGCCTCTTCGATGGCGGCGTATGGATAGTTCCAATGGCGCTCCGCCTCCGCGCGGTCGGACACCTTGAACACCTTCTCCTGAAGC